>WNFC01003234.1_pt1 | contig 33835 bp, 35 predicted proteins | sample 5400541 | NCBI WGS metagenome assembly WNFC01 (sample SAMN13153342, study PRJNA577476) | soil metagenome | isolation source: 120 cm saprolite under Douglas fir tree site 2 hole 2 replicate 1 | place: USA:California | collected 2015-04-18
CAGTCCTTCGCGATCAACCACAACCCGGCGGCTGCCGCGAGACCCGCCGGGAGCGTGTCGTGCACGTGCCCGGCGGCCGCCCCTAGACCGAGCAGCAACAGCACGAAAGCACCGACATGCCAGTCGTGCCAACGCATGCCGAACAGAAAGACTCTCGGACCGAGCCGATGCCGCTCGATTCTGAGGAGCTTCCGCCGCTGAGGGGATCTGAGCCGGCTATTCATTGAGCCGCCGTTCTACGGCCCGGGGCCTGTGCACACACACTGTGTACCAGTCGTCTCGTACGCCCCGTGACTTGAGCCGCACCGTTGGAGCGCTCGTCAGAGGCTGGTTTCGGGCGAAATATCCAGCCACGCCGAACGTTGATGCTGAGGTAGTGACCACTCTCGAGCTCGATAGACAGAGCCGCCCCAGCCGCTGGCGCCCGGCCGCCTGGGTCGTTCCGCTGTTTGCGCTCGCCGGACTCGTGCTCGTCCCCTGGACGGTCTTCCTCGTGCAGAGCCTTCCGTCCACCCAGGCGGCGGCTCATTGGGATGTGGCCTGGGCCGGTTTCGACGTCGGCCTCGCGCTCCTGCTCCTCGGAGTCGCGGTCTCCGCCTGGCGCCGGTCACCGTGGCTCGAGGGAACCGCGACCGCCGCAGCCGCGCTGCTCGTCGTCGACGCCTGGTTCGACATCATGACGTCCTCGACCCGCCTCGAGCTCGCCGTCGCCATCGCCGAGGCGGTGCTGGTCGAGCTGCCGCTCGCAACCCTCTGCTACCTGCTCGCCCGCGACGCGGAGAGGGTACTGAGCCGCTGACGACTGAGGTAGGCAAGGTCTACCCGAGCTTTTAGAGTCGCGTCTCGAACCGCAAGGGTCGGACCCCAGAGATTTCGCGGTAGCGTCCGGCTGTGAGCGAGCAACTGGCCGAGCGAGAGCAACGGGTCACTCCGCTCGAGCTCTTCTTCGACCTCGTCTTCGTCTTCGGGTTCACGCAGGTAACGACGGTGCTGTCGGAGGATCCGACCTGGGGCGGCCTCGGTCACGGTCTCCTGATCCTCGCGACGCTCTGGTGGGCCTGGGCGGCCTACGCCTGGCTGACCAACACCGCCGATGCAGATCAGGGCGCGGTATGGGGCGCGCTGCTCGCTGCGATGGCGGGGATGTTCGTTGCGGCGCTGGCCGTCCCCGAGGTGTTCGGCCGGCACGGTGTGGTTTTCGGCGTCGCCTTTCTGATCGTGAACGTCATGCATCTAACGCTCTACGCGCTCACGGCGCGCAGCGATCGAGAGCTGCTGGCCGCGATCCTACGGATCGCACCCTCGGCGCTCGCCGGCGCGGCTCTGATCCTCGCCGCGGGCTTCGTCCACGGCGGCCTCAAGCCGCTGCTCTGGCTGGCCGCCATCGCCGTCGGCTTGTTTGGCCCTCTCTTCATCGACTTGAGCGGCTGGCGCGTGCAGCCGGCGCACTTCGTCGAACGTCACGGGCTGATCGTGATCATTGCGATCGGCGAGTCATTGATCGCCATCGGCGTCGGTGCCAGGGGCACTGGACTCACCGCCGGCGTGGTCCTGGGCGCGGTGCTCGGACTGATCGCAGTGGCCTCGTTCTGGTTGGCGTACTTCGACTTCTTCCCGATCCGAGCACAGCAGCTGCTGATGGATCGAAGCGGCGTGCAGCGCATCGCCCTAGCCCGCGATGTCTACACCTACCTGCATCTGCCCATGGTGGCCGGCATCGTCCTCTTCGCGTTCGCCCTGAAGACGACGCTCGCACACGTCGGCGACGAGCTCACCACGATCCCGGCGCTCGGCCTCTGCGGCGGACCCGCGCTCTACCTGTTGGCGTACGTCGCCCTTCGCCTGCGTGTTGCCCGTACGCTCGGCCGGGGACGCTTGGTCGCGGCGCTCGCCTGTGCGTCACTCTTCCCCGTAGCCGTTGTCGTGCCCGCGCTCGCAGCGCTCGCGCTCGTGACCGCCGTCTGGGTCGCGCTCCACGCGTACGAGATCATCTGGTGGCGCGAGGCTCGTGCCCGCACCCGAGCGCGGCGCCTGCCGGCCTCCGCCTCATGAAGCAGACGCCCGCGAGGTGTGATATTCGCGCGCGCGCGTGTAGCCCCTATGGGCGCGCTTGAGTGCCCAAACCGTCATCGCGCTCGTCCTGGCGCTCGCGGCAACCACGCTGACGAACGTCGCCTACCTCCGCGAGCACGATGCCGCCGCCGCCCTGCCCGCTCTCTCGCTGCGGCGGCCGCTGCACTCGGTGCAAGCGCTCCTGACCGACCGCAGCTGGCTGATCGGCTTCGCGCACGAGAGCGGCGGCTTCACGCTCTACGTCGCGGCACTCGCCCTCGCGCCACTGACGCTCGTCCAAAGCGTCTCCGCCGGCGGGATCGGAATCCTCGCCTTCGTCTCCGCTCGGATGAGGCGTCGCCGCCTCGGTCGCCACGAGCTTGCGGGCGTCCTCGTCTCGATGCTCGGTCTGCTCGCGTTGGCCGTGTCGCTGGCGGGCGGCAGCGGCGAGGGCAGCGGCGGCTCGACCTCCGAAATCCTCCTCTGGCTCGTGGCCACGGCCGGCGCGGCGGCCGTCGCACTCGCGCTCGGGCGGAGGTTCGGCTCACTCGCAGTCGCCGAAGGCATTGCCGGCGGGCTGTTCTTCTCGATTGGTGACATCTCGGTCAAGGTCGCGACCCAGGGAGGGGCCCGCACAGCGTTCGCGATCGGCGTGATCGCCGGCTATTCGCTCGGAACCGTGTTCCTGCAGTTCGGCTATCAGAAGGGTGGCGCACTCACTGTCGCCGGTCTCGCGACGCTGCTGACGAACGCGCTACCGATCGCCGCCGGCACTGTCGTGCTCGGAGAGCCCGTGCCATCCGGGGCGTACGGCGCGACCCGGATCGTCGCATTCGCCGCCGTCACACTCGGCGCGATCCTGCTCGCGCGGCCCGACCGGGGTGCTGGACAGACTGACACGACACCCGCAAGTGTTCAAATGCAGAGATGACGCACTTCGTCACCCACCATGGGCTGCCGCTTCTCTTCGCGGTCGTGCTGATCGAGTCATTCGGGATCCCGCTACCGGGCGAGACGGCGCTGATCGCGTTCGGTGTCCTCGCGGCCCAGGGGCACTATTCGATCGTCGCGGTGATCGCGATCGCCGCGGCCGGAGCAATCGTCGGCGACAACCTCGGCTACTTGCTCATCCGCCGCGTCGGCGGTCGGGCGCTTTTCAGGCGCTGGCGCTGGCTGAACCAGTACAGCGACCGCGTCCTTCCCCGAGCCGAGGCGTTGATGGAGCGCCACGGGGGCAAGACGGTCTTCTTTGGACGCTTCGTCTCGATCCTGCGCTACACGGTCGCCTGGGTCGCCGGGCTCTCGCACATGCGTTGGTGGCGATTCCTGTTCTGGAACGCCGCGGGGGGCATCGCCTGGGCGACTGTGGTCGGATTGACCGCGTACTACGGCGGCCGAGCTGTGGCCGACGCGATCCAGCGCTACGGCCTCTACGCGGCCGCTGTCGCCGTCGTCGCGATCATCGTCGGCTGGCTCGCCCTGCACTACGCACGCGGACGAGTCGAAAAGCGACTCTGAGTCGCGTCCCTCACACGAAACTCCGAGGGGAGCCAACCTGCACCGGCACTTTCACCAGCCGTCTACCCAACGAATCGACGTACTACGAAATCCTCTCCGCGGGCAAGCCGGACCCGTAAAGGAGAGAGATGCTGAAACGCCCCTTCTCGATGCTGCTGCTCCTGATCGCACTCGTCGGGACAACTGCGACAACCGCAGCAATGGCCAAGACGGACACAAACGGCCGCCCCGCGGCCAAGCACGTTCTTCTGCTTTCGGTGGATGGGCTGCACCAGTCGGACCTCGCCTGGTACGTCGAGCAACATCCGTCCTCGGCGCTCGCGAAACTCGCCCATCGAGGCGTTGAGTTCACCCATGCGCAAGCACCGTTCCCATCGGACTCGTTCCCCGGGCTGGTCGCTCAGGTAACGGGCGGACACCCGAAGACGACGGGTGTCTACTACGACGACAGCTGGAACCGCAGGCTCCTGCCGGCCGGAACGACCGACTGCGGCGCGGCGACGCCGGGCGCCGAGGTGACGTATTTCGAGCAAGCCGATCGCGATCCGAGCCGGCTCGACGCGGGTCAAGGACTCACCGGCTTGCCCGGCAGCATCCTGCAGATGACGGGCGATGCAACCACACTGCTCGACCCGAACCAGCTGCCGGTTGATCCGGGAACTTGCAGCCCGGTCTACCCGCACCAATACCTCAAAGTGAACACGATTTTCGAAGTCGCCCGCACCGCGGGCTTGCGGACGGCCTGGTCGGACAAGCACGTCGCCTACGAGATCCTCAACGGGCCTTCGGGCAGGGGTGTCCAGGACTTGTTCGCGCCTGAGATCAACAGCGACGCTCCTACGGGCGGCTCGAGCAACGACTGGACGAAGGACAACGCGCTGACGATGCAATACGACGACTACAAGGTGCAGTCCGTGATCAACGAGACCAACGGCTACGACCACAGCGGCACGACCAGCGTTGGCACCCCGGCGATCTTCGGCATGAACTTTCAAACCGTCTCGACCGCCGAGAAGCTCCCGACCTCGGACGGGCTCAAGGGCGGCTATCTGCCCGACGGTGTTACGCCTGGGCCGCTGTTGCAGCGCGCACTCGATTTCATCAACGCCAAGGTCGGCGCGATGATGGACGCGATCAAGGCGCGCCACCTCCAGAGCGACACGGTGACCGTCCTCTCCGCCAAGCACGGCCAGTCGCCGCAGACTCCCTCGGCCCTGACTCGCATCCCAGACGGGCCGATCATCGACGCCCTCAACGCCGCCTGGACAGCCGCACACTCCGGCGCCGGTGACCTCGTCGCGTTCTCGATCAACGACGACGGAATGCTGATCTGGCTCAACGACCGCTCGCCCGCAGCGGAGTCGTTCGCAAAGAACTTCCTCCTCAACCACTCCGGCACCGGGAACGACATCAACGGCGACCCGAAGCCCTACACGAGCTCAGGACTTTCCCAGGCCCACGCCGGCAGCGACGCTGCTGCTTTCATGGGGACACCGTTCGCGGACGCTCGTGTGCCGGACATCGTCGGTATCTCGCAATACGGGGTCGTCTACACCGGCAAGAAGGCGAAGATCGCCGAGCACGGTGGCGACAACCCGCAAGACCGAGACGTTCCACTCCTCGTGAGCGGCAACCCAATCGAAGACGTCGCCGGCAACATCGTCAACACCCCGGTGGAGACGACTCAGATCGCACCCACGATCCTCCAGCTCCTCGGGCTCGACCCGAGCGCGCTCCAGGCCGTCCAGATCGAACACACCGCCGCCCTCCCGGTCGGCTGATCCGCGTGCTGGGACGGCCCTCGAAGTCGGGGGCCGTCCCACCACGAATCGCCGGCTAGTCACGGGTCAATGTCTTGGCAGCCAGTCGAGTGGATCGGCAGCTGACGGCCGTCCGGTGACCACAGGGCTCCTGGCGTTCCATCGACAAGAGTTCTGGTCGACAAGACCATAACTTCGTGCTATGGTAAGAGTCATGGCGACCAAAACTAGGGATCCGGGAGTGCCTGTGGGCTACGACCCTGCGCAGTTCCCGGCTTTCGCAGTGACGGTGGACGTGGTCATCCTGACCATGTCCGAGGGCATGCTCCACGTCCTGCTCGTGTGTCGTGGCGAGGCGCCCTTCGAGGGAATGTGGGCGATCCCGGGCGGCTTCAAGCGTCCGACCGAGACGCTGGACGAGGCGGCGAAACGAGAGCTGGTCGAGGAGACCGGCGTCGATGCGGCGAGCTTGCTCACCCAGTTCGGCGCCTACGGCGATCCCGAGCGCGACCCGCGAATGAACGTCGTGACGGTCGCCTATCTCGCAGTACTCAGAGACGTGGGCGCCGTCGTCGGAGGCTCGGATGCTGCGGCAGCCGCCCTGATCCCGGTGTCCGACGTCCTCAACGGAAAGGTCGAGCTGGCGTTCGATCATCTCGGCATCGTGCGCGATGCGATCGAGCGTGTCCGCGTCGAGCTCGAGGTCACCGGCATCGCGACGGCCTTCGTCGGAGCGACTTTCACCTTGGCCGAGCTGCGCTCGGTGTACGAGGCGGTCTGGGGCGTGCAGCTCGACGCCGCGAACTTCCGGCGGAGCGTCGTCGCCGAGAACGGTTGGGTGATCCCGACCGGTCGGCATGCTCGACCCGGATCGGCCGGCGGCAAGCCAGCGGAGCTCTATCGCGCGGGACGGATGTGGAAACAGGGTGGGCCCATCCGGTACCCGCAACCAACCGAGAAGAGGAGAGGGCATCAATGAGAGCAGTTGTCTACGACAGATACGGGCCGCCGGAGGTTCAACGGCTCGAGGATGTCGCGCGACCGGTCCCCAAGGAGGACGAAGTCCTCGTCAGGGTCCACGCCACGACGGTCAACCGGACCGATTGTGGCTGGCGCAGCGCGAAGCCGTTCTTCGTTCGCTACTTCATCGGCGTGCGCGGACCAAAGCAGAAGATCCTCGGCATGGAGCTGGCCGGAGAGGTCGAGGCGGTCGGTGCAGCCGTCACGGATTTCGAGGTCGGCGACCAGGTCTTCGGCGTCAAGAGCTTCGGCGCACACGCAGAGTTCGTCTGCGTCCGTGAGGGCGGTCCGCTGGCCGACAAGCCGGCCGGCATGACCTTCGAGGAAGCGGCGGCGGTCTGCGACGGAGCGAGCACAGCCCTGTCGTGCCTGCGAGGGGCAAATCTCCGCAGAGGCCAGAAGATCCTGATCTACGGCGCCTCCGGATCAATCGGCACTGCTGCGGTGCAGCTCGCCAAGTACTTCGGTGCGGACGTCACCGCGGTGTGCAATACGAAGAACGTCGAGCTCGTGAGGTCGCTTGGAGCCGACGAGGTCGTCGACTACTTGCAGGAGGACTTCACGAAGAACGGCGAGAGGTACGACGTGATCTTCGACTCGGTCGGCAAGCATTCGTTCAGGCGGTGCCGCGGGTCACTGAAGCCCGGCGGGATCTACCTGGAAACCGACCTCGGGTTCATGTGGCACGTCCCGATCCTGGCCTTGCTGACCAGATGGATCGGAGACAAGAAGGTGACGCTCGGGATCGCGAAGTACACGAAGCAGGACGTCCTCTTCATCAAGGAGCTCATCGAGGCGGGTAAGTACCGGGCGGTCATCGATCGGCGCTACCCACTCGAGGACGTGGTCGAGGCAACGCGGTATGTGGAGACGCTCGAGAAGACCGGGAATGTCGTCCTGACCGTCAACGGCAGCCCCGCTCGATGAGGGCGATCGTCCGCGACACGTACGGCCCGCCCGATGTTCTCGAGCTCGGGGAGGCCGACAAGCCGGAGCTCACAGACGACGGCGTGCTGGTGCGAGTCCGCGCGGCCTCGATCAACGCCGCGGATTGGTACGCGCTGATGGGCACGCCGTACGTCGCACGCATGCAGATGGGGCTCCGTAAGCCGAAGAGCAACATTCTCGGAGTCGACTTCGCAGGCACGGTGGAAGCGGTCGGCCGCGCCGTCACGCAGCTTCGACCCGGTGACGACGTTTTCGGCGGCAAGAACGGAGCGTTCGCCGACTACGTGTGCGCTCGCCGGGCGGTCGTGGCGAAGCCCGCCGCCCTGACGTTCGAGGAAGCGGCGGCCGTGCCCGTGGCGGCGCTCACCGCACTGCAAGGGCTACGCGACAAGGGGCAGCTTCAGGCAGGGCAGAAGGTCCTGATCAACGGCGCATCGGGAGGCGTGGGCACGTTCGCGGTCCAGATCGCCAAGGCGCTCGGAGCCGAGGTAACCGGCGTGTGCAGCACGAGGAACGTCGACACCGCGCGCTCGCTCGGCGCTGATCACGTGATCGACTACACGCGTGAGGACTTCACGCGGAGTGACCGACGCTACGACCTGTTGCTCGACATCGCCGGCAGCCGGTCGTGGTCAGACTGCAAGCGCGTACTGAACCCGAAAGCGACGCTCGTCATCGTCGGTGCACCGAAGGGCAACGGTCCGCTCGGGCCGCTCGGTCACATCGCCAAAGTACGCCTGGCGTCGGTACCCAGCAGCCAGAGGGCGGTGTTCTTCGTCGCGAAGTTCAACATGCCCGACCTGGTCGTCCTCCGAGACCTGCTCGAGTCCGGGAAGGTGAAACCGGTCATCGACAAGCGCTACGAGTTGAACGAGATCGCCGATGCCTTCCGGTACATGGGAGAAGGACACGCCCAGGGCAAGATCGTCGTCACCGTGTGAGGCGTACCCGCCCTCGAGCGGGCGGGGTGCAATCACGGCACGCGCCGCGCAGGACGACGTCGTGGCCGGCGACGGAGTAGCCGGTTCGGCCCTCGACTTTGCGTAGTGCCCGTTCGAGCTGGTCGTCCGCGAATGCTTCGACCTTGCCGCAGTCGTCGCAGACAAGGTGGTGGTGGTGCTCGCCGTCGGCGTGGATCGGCTCGAAACGCGTCGTGCCCGCGCCGATGTCGATGCGCTGGACGTGACCGTCCCTGCTCAGCTGCTCGAGCGTCCGATAGACGCTCGCGATCCCGACGCGGCGGCCTTCGCTCCGCAGCTGGTCGAAGATCTCCTGGGCGGTCAGGCAGCACTGCTGGCGGCCGAGCAGCTCGACGACGGCACGGCGGGCGTCGCCGCTGCGATGGCCCTTTGCCTGCAACGAAGCGATCGTAGTCTCGGCCCAGCTGGAAGTCTTTGCGGGTGCCGCCACGTCGCTAATGATAGCGGCTCTCGATTGCAAGCGGTATCGAGACTGAGTATTGTTAGCGTATGCCACCGGTCGCGGTCGCCGCCCTGCTCGCCACGCTGGCGCTCGTTGGCGGCGGCTGCGGCAAGGCAAAGGGCGGCTCTTCCGCGACCGCTGCCAAGGGCCTGCAAGTGGTCGCAGCGGAGAACTTCTGGGGCAGCATCGCCGTGCAACTCGGTGGCAACAAGGTTCACGTCACGAGCGTGATCACGAGCCCCGCCACCGACCCCCACGACTACGAGCCGACGGCCGCCGACGCGCGAACCATCGCGGGCGCACGGCTGGTGATCGTGAACGGGATCGGCTACGACCCCTGGGCGCCAAAGCTGATCGCCGCGAATCCGGTCTCGGGCCGAGTCGTTCTCGACGTCGGCGATCTCACCGGCATCAAGCCCGGCGGGAACCCGCATCGCTGGTACTCACCGACGGACGTCCAGCGGGTGATCGGCGCGATCGCGCGCGACTACGCCAAGCTCGAACCGAAGGACGCGGGTTACTTCGCACAGCAGAAGGCGCGCCTCGAGACACACGGCCTCGCGCAGTACAAGCAGCTGATCGCCTCGATCAGGGTGAAGTACCGCGGCGTTCCCGTCGGCGCTTCGGAGAGCATGTTCGCTCCGCTCGCACAGGCGCTTGGACTGAAACTGCTGACTCCCTATTCGTTCTTGAAGGCGATCAGCGAAGGCACGGAGCCGACCGCCGCCGACAAGACGACGATCGATCGTCAGATCGCAGGCCGGCTGATCAAGCTCTGGGTTTACAACAGCCAGAACGGCACGCCGGACGTGAAGCGAATCACCGAGGCTGCGCGTAAGAGCGGTATTGCGATCACGACGATCACGGAGACGCTCGTGCCGGCTTCCGCGACCTTCCAGGATTGGCAGTCGAACCAGCTCCGGGCACTCGCCGCCGCACTCGCGAATGCGACCGGCCGATGAACCGGCAGGAAGCCACTGCGGTGCAGTTCGAACGCGCCGCCGTCCGGCTCGGCGGGCGAACGATCTGGCACGACGTCTCGCTCAACGTCACGGAGGGAGAATTCGTCGCGGTCCTTGGGCCGAACGGCGCGGGGAAGTCGACACTGATCAAGGCGATCCTCGGCCTGCTGCCGCTGGCCGCCGGGACAGCGTCGGTGCTGGGCCGTCCCGCCGGCGCGGGGAACGCGGGCATCGGCTATCTGCCCCAACGGCGAAGCTTCGATTCCGGGACCCGGATCCGAGGGATCGACCTCGTCCAACTGGGTCTGGATGGGACACGTTGGGGCGTGCCCATTCCCGGTCCGAGTCGGAAACGCTCGGCGGCGCGTGTGGCCGAGACGATCGAGCTGGTCGGCGCGACTGCGTACGCGCCACATCCGATCGGTGAGCTCTCCGGCGGCGAACAGCAGCGCCTCCTGATCGCGCAGGCGCTCGTGCGCCGGCCGAAGCTGCTGTTGCTCGACGAGCCGCTCGACAGCCTCGACCTGCCCAACCAGGCCGCGGTCGCCGCACTCGTCCGGCGGATCTGCCAGGAGGAGCACGTGGCCGTCCTGCTCGTCGCGCACGACATCAACCCGATCCTCGGCTACCTCGACCGCGTCATCTACCTGGCCGGGGGGGGCGCGATCGAAGGCGCGCCCGAGCAGGTGATCAGAAGCGAGACGCTCAGCCGTCTCTACGGCGCGCCGATCGAGGTGCTGCGTGCCTCCGACGGCCGGCTGGTCGTGGTCGGACAGCCCGAGGCGCCGTTCGTGCACGGAGATCGCCATGCTTGAGGCGGCGATCTTCCAGGGTCTCTCCTGGAACCCGATCACGGATCTGCACGAGCTCGTCTCGTACCCGTTCATGGTCAACGCGCTCGAGGCGGGCACGATCGTCGCGGTCATGGCCGGCGTGACCGGCTGGTTCATGGTCCTGCGCCAACAGACCTTCGCCGGACACACCCTCTCGATCATCGCCTTCCCGGGCGCCGCAGCCGCGAGCCTCGCCGGGCTCCCGCTCGCCGTCGGCTACTTCGGCTTCTGTGGAATCGGCGCGCTTGCGCTGGCCGGGATCGCCGGCACGCGCAAGAGCCTCAGCGCCGAGTCGGCAGCGATCGGTTCCCTACAGGCGCTCGCACTCGCGCTGGGGTTCCTCTTCGTCATCCTCTACCACGGAGTCCTGAACGGCCTCGACTCGCTCCTGTTCGGCACCTTCCTGGGAGTCACCAGCCGGCAGGTGGCCGTGCTGCTAGCCGTCGCCGTTGCAGCACTGACGCTGGTCACGCTCGCAGCCCGCCCGCTGATCTTCTCCTCCGTCGATCCCGACGTCGCCTCTGCCACCGGGGTCCCGGTCCGTCTGCTCGGCTTCGGATTCCTGCTCGTGCTCGGCCTCTCGGTCGCGGAAACCAGCCAGATCACCGGGGCCTTGCTCGTCTTCGCGTTGCTCGTCACGCCTGCAGCGACCGCGCATCGACTCACCGCCCGTCCAGGACCCGGGATCGCCCTCTCGGTTACGCTCGCGCTCGCGGTCACCTGGCTCGGGCTCGCACTCGCCTACTTCTCGATCTACCCCGTCGGCTTCTACGTCACATCGCTGTCGTTCGCGCTCTATCTGATCGTCCGCGTGGCAGACACGGTCGCCGGCCACCGGCGAACCGCGATGCGCCTTGCAACCGAGCCCGCCTGATGTTCGCGCACGAGTTCATGCGCAACGCGCTGATCGCCGGCAGCTTCGTCGGGCTCGCGTGCGGCCTGGTCGGCTACTTCGTCGTGCTGCGCGCCCAGGTCTTCGCCGGTGATGCCCTCAGCCACGTCGCCTTCACCGGCGCGCTCGCCGCGGCGGCACTCGGCCTGAACATCGTCGCCGGCCTCTTCGCCGCGACCATCCTCGGTGGCATCGTCATGGGCCTGCTCGGAGACAGAGCCCGCGCCGACGACGTCACCATCGGCTCCTTCTTCGCCTGGACACTCGGCATCGGCGTTCTCTTCCTCACCATCTTCACCACCAACAACAGCGCCGGAAACGGGACCGCCGGTGTTCGTGTGCTGTTCGGCTCGATCTTCGGGCTCAGGACCACCGACGTTCGAACCTCGGTCCTGCTCGCAATCCTCGCGACCGCATTTCTGCTTCTGATCGCGCGCCCGCTGCTGTTTGCGTCGCTCGACACCGAGGTCGCCGCCGCCCGCGGGGTGCCCGTGCGGGCGCTCGGCCTCGGCTTCCTGGCGCTGCTCGGCCTGGTCGCCGGGCAGGCGACCCAAGCCGTCGGTGCGCTCCTCCTCCTCGGTCTACTCGCAGCCCCCGCCGGGGCTGCCAACAGGCTCACCACCCGCCCGTACCGCGGCCTCGTCCTCTCCGCGATCTTCTCGGTCGGCGCGGTCTGGATCGGCCTCACTCTGAGCTACGAGTTCCCCACGCTCCCGCCGAGCTCGATGATCATCGCAGCAGCGGTCGGCATCTACACGCTCGCGCTCATCGCGACAGCAGCGCATGACCCTCGATCCGCACGACTCCGTTTGGCAGGTCTCTACGGCCCGCCCGGGCACGCGCACGACCACGCCTGAGCGGGACTATCGCTTCGCGGGAAGTGACCTGGCATACGCAGTGCCGAGCTCGACCCACTTGGCGAGCTGACGCTTCGTGCGGAGGTCTTTCGCGTCGACTCGGAGCCAGCCCTGCATCTCCCGGCCACGCATCTCCATGAGGCGGGCGCTCGTCGTCGCCACGAGCTTGTCCGACTGGGCCGGGTCGACGCGAACCAGGACTCCACCTTGGCCCCTCGCTGCGACAGACATGTTGCCGCCGATCAGGAACGCCAGGCCGCCGAACATCTTCTTTTCGGTCAGACGGGCCTCGCCGCCGACCAGTTCGCGGATGCGATCTGCGAGCTCCTCGTCGTAGGCCACGAGGGCGATCGTACGGCAAGGGACGCCAGGGGAGCCCCCGCCTAGGCGGGGGCTTGCGCACGAGGACCTCGACTCGGTAACTTCATCTACTGAAGCTACTATTCGTGTTGTAGTCCTGACAGGAAAGGTGATGAAGTTTGAGCACGCTGCTGCTTGTCCCGCTTGACGACACCGTCGTCTTCCCCAACATGAACGTCACGATCTCGGCCGACGTGGGCGACGAGGCCCGCGTGCTGCTCGTGCCACGGCACGACGGCGAATACACCAGGGTAGGGACCGTCGCCGAGGTCGCCGAGCGGGTACGCCTCCCCGGCGGCGTCGGAGCCGTCAGCCTCGTGGGGTTGCACCGCGGAGTCGCCGGCGCCGCCCACACCGACGCGGAGGGCCGGCTGCGGGTCGAGGTCCAGGAACAGCCGGACCAGGACCCACCCGGCGTCAAGACCCGCGAGCTCGAGCGCGAGTACCGCGCTGTCGTCGAGGAGATCCTCGAGCTGCGCGGCGACGACGGGCGCATCTCCGCTTTCGTGCGCTCGATTCGCGAGGTCGGCACACTCGCAGACACCGCCGCCTACGCCCCCGAGATCACCTTCGAGCAGCGGATCGAGCTACTCGAAGCGGTGGACATCGTCCAGCGACTCGAGCTGGCCTTGCGGCTTCAGCGTGAACGACTGGCCGAGTTGCAGATCCGCCATCGAATCCGCGAGGACGTCGAGGAAGGCGCCCAGCGGCAGCAGCGCGAGTACATCCTGCGCCGTCAGCTGGAGTCGATCCGCAAGGAGTTGGGCGAGGACGATGCCTCGGTCTCGGACGACTACCGCGCGAGGATCGCCGAGGCCGATCTCCCGGATGAGGCGCGTGAGCAGGCGGAACGGGAGGTCGGACGCCTGGAGCGAATGGGCGACCAGAGCGGCGAGTCCTCGATGATTCGCACCTATCTCGACTGGCTACTCGCCGTGCCTTGGGGCAAGCGCTCCGAGGAACGGCTCGACCCGGTCAACGCCCGCGAGGTCCTGGACAACGACCACGCCGGTCTCGACGACGTCAAGGAGCGCATCGTCGAGTACCTGGCCGTGCGCAAGCTCCGGCAGGAACGCGGCATCGCCGAGGACAAGCGTTCCGGCGCGATCCTGACGCTGATCGGGCCGCCCGGAACCGGCAAGACGTCGGTCGGCGAGTCGATCGCGCGGGCCCTCAATCGCGAGTTCGTCCGCATGTCGCTCGGCGGCGTGCGTGACGAGGCCGAGATCCGCGGTCACCGGCGCACCTACATCGGCGCGCTGCCCGGCCGGCTCGTTCGCGCGCTGCGCGACGCCGGGACGATGAACCCGGTGATCCTGCTGGACGAGGTCGACAAGGTCGGCGCCGACTGGCGCGGCGATCCCTCGGCCGCGCTGCTGGAGGTGCTCGACCCGGCCCAGAACCATTCGTTCCGCGACCACTACCTCGACGTCGAGCTCGACCTCTCCGAGGTCGTGTTCATCGCCACGGCGAACGTGGCCGAGACGATCCCGGGCCCGTTGCTCGACCGCATGGAGGTCATTCGCTTCGACGGCTACACGGTCGACGAGAAGGTCGCGATCGCACGCGGCTATCTGTGGCCGCGCCAGCGTGAGCGGGCAGGGCTACGTGAGGACGAGGTGTCGATCGACGACATCACGCTCGAGCTGATCGTCAGCCAGTACACGCGTGAGGCCGGAGTCCGCCAGCTCGAGCGCGAGCTCGGCAAGCTGCTGCGCAAGACCGCGACTACGGTGGCCTCGGGCACGGCTCAGCCGCCGATCTCGATCGGCGAGCCGACCGTTCGCGATGCGCTGGGCAAGCAGCGCTTCTATCAGGAGTCGGCCGAGCGTACGGCCGTGCCCGGCGTAGCGACCGGTCTCGCCGTCACCGGCACCGGCGGGGACGTGCTCTTCGTCGAAGCGACCAAGATGGCGGGAAAGGACGAACTCGTCTTGACCGGCCAGCTTGGCGACGTGATGAAGGAGTCGGCGCGGATCGCACTCTCCTACGTCCGCTCGCACGCGGAAGAGCTCGGTCTCGACGAGCACGTCTTCGAGGACACCAGCTTCCACGTACACGTGCCCGCAGGGGCGATCCCAAAGGACGGCCCGAGCGCCGGAATCACGATGACAACTGCACTCGCCTCTCTGCTCACAGGCCGGCCGGTGAAGCACACCGTCGGCATGACGGGAGAGGTCACGTTGCAGGGTCGCGTGCTACCGATTGGCGGCCTGAAGCAGAAGGCCCTGGCCGCCCATGCGGCGGGCCTGACCGACGTGATCATCCCGGAGCGAAACCGGGCCGATCTCGACGACATCCCCGAGGACGTTCGCAACGAGATGAGCTTCCACCCGGTGATGAGCCTCGACGAGGTGCTCGAGCTGTCGCTCGAGTCGCGCTCGGCGCATGCGCTGTCGTAGCTGCCCGCCGCTCCCCGAGGAGGTCCGCAACGCCGCGGATCTCCTCGAGCGGCGCTGGACCGTCTCGATCCTCTATGTGTCGAACGAGGGCGCCGTCCGCTTCAACGAGTTCCTCCAGGCGCTCGGCAGCATTCCGCCGGCGACACTGGCGCGGCGGCTGACCGACCTCGAAGAGGCAGGCGTGTTCGAGCGAGCGGTGATCGACGCCCGCCCGCCGCGAGTCGAATACCGTCTGACGCCGCGCGGCCGTGAGCTTCGCTCACTCGTGAATGCGCTCGCGCGCTTCGCCGAGACGAAGGCAGGAACCGTCCAGTGAGAAGCGCGACGCAGTAGGTCAGGCTGCTGGCGGCACCACGGAGAACCTCGCCGAGGCGAAGTCGCCGTTTCGTCCAAGCTCGTCCAGACACAACTCGATCCGGCGCGGCAGCAGCGGCACACCCGCACCTAGCGTGACCGGCGCGATCGACACGATGACCTCGTCCAGCAGCCCGGCGTCGGCAGCCAGTCCAGAGAGTTGGCGGAGTCGGCGATAAAGCCGTCGAGGGTGGTCGCCGTGTAGTACTGAGTGAGGCTCATTCAGTCAATCTGTATCACCGAACCGAAACGATGGAGGCGACGCAATGACCGAGCACAAGGTCGGAACGCGCGAGGAATGGCTCGTGGCGCGCAACGTATTGCTGGACCGTGAAAAGGAGCTGACCCGGCGCGGGGACGAGCTGGCCCGGGAGCGGCGAGAGCTGCCCTGGGTGCGCGTCGAGAAGGACTACAGCTTCGAGACCGAGCACGGCCCAAGGACCTTGGTGGAGCTCTTCGACGGACGCTCGCAGCTCCTCGTCTACAACTTCATGTTCGGTCCGGACTACACCGCAGGCTGCCCGGTCTGCTCATCCGGTGCGGACACCTACACGGGCGCGGTAGCACATCTGCGGGCCCGCGACGCGACGTTTCTCTGTATCTCGCGCGCTCCTCTCGAGAGGCTGCAGGCCTACAAACGGCGCATGGGCTGGAGCTTCCCCTGGGTCTCGTCGCACGGAAGCGACTTCAACTTCGACTTCGGCGCCTCACACACACAAGAGGAACTGGCGCCTCTACTGGCAGGCAACCTTGGCCCGGTTCCAGGAGTCGCGGCCGACTGCGGCACCGATCCGGCTGGATACCTCTCGGAGGGGCCAGTCTTCAGCGTGTTCGCGCTCGAGGACGGGGTCGTCTACCACACGTACTCGACCACCGCCCGCGGCCTCGAATTCATGCTCGGGTACTACGCGTTCCTCGACCGGGCGCCCAACGGGCGGAACGAAGGCGAGCCGCCCGAGATGTGGGTCCACCGTCACGACGAGTACCAGGACGACTGGCTCACGCGCTGACTTCAGTTGACATATTCCTATATGGGTATATGATCGCGCCATGGCACGGGCAGCGACGACAGCAGATGCATTCAACGCGGTGGCCGAGCCGCGGCGGCGACAGATCCTGGACGCCCTGGCCGGCGGCGAGCAGCCCGTGAACGAGCTGGTCCACCTACTTGGGCTGGCGCAGCCACAGGTCTCCAAGCACCTGCGGGTGCTGCGGGAGGTCGGAGCGGTCGACGTGCGCAACGAGGGACGGCAGCGGCTCTACCGGCTGAACGGCCAGGCGCTCAAGCCCATCCACGACTGGGTGAAGAACTACGAGCGCTCCTGGTCGGAGCGATTCGAGCAGCTCGACGTCGTTCTGGAGGAACTCAAACAAAAGGAGGATGGAGATGGCAGTGACGAGTAGCGGGACGGCGACGGTGACTCTCCCCACCGATACGCAGATCCTCATCACCCGCGAGTTCGACGCCCCCAAGCACCTGGTGTACAAGGCGTGGACCACGCCCGAGCTGGTGAAGCGCTGGTGGCACGCGAACCGCGGCGAGGTGACGATTGCCGAGATCGACCTGCGGGTCGGCGGAATGTGGCGGTACGTGAGTCTGACGGCCGACGGCTTCGAGGCCGGCTTCCACGGGGAGTACCGCGAAATCGTCCCGAACGAACGGATCGTCTCGACCGAGGTCTACGAAGGCATCCCCGACGCCGAGGAGCACGCAGCACTGAACATTCTCACGCTCACCGAGGTGGACGGGCGGACGACCCTCACCGTCCTCGTCGAGCACCCGACCAAGATCGGCCGCGACGCGCATCTCAACTCCGGAATGGAGGGCGGCATGCAGGACGCGCTGGACCTCCTGGAGCAAGTCGCGATCTCGCTGCGCTGAGCAGCAGCCGCACTGCGGACCATCGGGATCACTCCCGGTGGTCCGCGTCAGCTCGATTCGTGCTTCGGTCGGGTCGCGAGCTCGCCCGGATCGCCTTCGAGGGAGATCGGATCGACCTTCCAGCCGAGACCGTCGTGCGCGTGCGTGGCGATTACGCGACCCTCGGCGTCCAACTCGACCACCTCGCCGCGCACCGCGACGCTCTCGTCATCGGTGCGGTTCCCATCGGCGTCGTACAGGAACGTCTCGATCCGGTTGGGCTGCTCGCTCTCGCTCATCGCCCGACGGGTCAGGAGGTCATGCGAGTAGCGACGTTGTATTTCGTCACCGACGTGCGCCGCCCCGGGCTGCCGGGAAGTCCTCCGGCGGCTGCCCGTCCTCCATCTCGCGATTCATCTCGTCCATCCGCTGCTTGCTGACTCCTTCGAACGTCACAACACGTGCGAGCGCCATCCGATCCTCCCTCTCGATTGAGTCAACTCTACGACTTCGGGCTTCCGCCCGGAAGGTTCTCACTCAGGAACATCGCCTTGATTCAGGGCACCGCGTGGTGCCCGTTGTCGCCGGTAACGTCGTCGGCGATGACGCTTTCTGGCCGCGTCCTCGTGTTGAGTTGCCTCGCGCTCGTGCTCGCATCCTGCGGGGGAGGCGGCAAGTCGGGCGTGCCCAAAGGCGCGCCTGGCGAGCTTTCGACCTTCGCCAAGGAGTGGCCGGCGCCGAACCAGGACCTGGGCAACCACCGCGTCGCGACGAGCAAGATCGACGCCGGCAACGTCAACAAGCTCGGCGTTGCCTGGACGGTGCCGATCCAGGGCGGCGGCACGTTCGGCAACTACGCCTCCACCCCGATCGTGGCCAACGGGGTCGTCTACACGCAGGACCTCACCTCGAACGTGAAGGCGATCGACCTCAAGACGGGTCAGGTCAAATGGTCGAAGGACTACAACTCGGTGGACGAGGGCCCGAACGGTGTTGCGATCGGCTACAACAAGATCTACGGCGCCACGTCGGACTTCGCCTTCGCGCTGAACAAAGACACCGGCGCAGAGGTCTGGCGCTCGCAGCGCCTGACCCGCAACGCGAACGAGGGGATCGACACGGCGCCCGGAGTCTTCGGCGGGACCCTGTACATCTCGACCGTGCCCGGGAACGCGAAGAAGTTCTACAAGGGTAACGGCGTCGGTGTGCTCTGGGCGCTCGACGCCGAGACCGGCAAGCCGAAGTGGAAGTTCTCGACCGTCCCCGAGAACCTCTAGAGCCCTGCGCACGCGGACGTCAACAGCGGCGGCGGGCTCTGGCACTCTCCAGCGTTCGACAACAACGGAGATGTCTACATCGACGTTGCGAACCCTGCCCCGTGGCCCGGAACGAACAAGTTTCCGTGGGGCTCGAGCAGGCCCGGCCCGAATCCACAGACGAACGCTCTCGTCAAGCTCAACAGCAAGGACGGGAAGATGATCTGGACCCGGCAGGTGCTGCCGCACGACGTCTACGACTGGGATCTCCAGCTGCCGCCGATCTTGACGAAGGACGGCAGCCGCGACCTCGTCCTTGCCGCCGGGAAGCAGGGTTACGTCTACGCGATCGACGCGAACAGCGGCGCCGTCCTCTGGAAGACGTCAGTGGGTCTTCACAACGGCCACGACCACGACAACGAGCTCGCGCTCAACGGTGAGTACAACAAAATGCCGAAGTATCCGGTCACCGTGCTGCCCGGCGCCCTCGGTGGCGTCGAGACCCAGATGGCCCTCGCCGACGGCGTCGTCTACGCGCCGATCGTGAACATCGCAAGCGTCTTCAAGACGCAGGAAAAGCTCTTGCTCGAGATCCCGAAGGGCACCGGCGCGATGGTGGCGCTGAACGTGAGCGACGGCTCTCTGAAGTGGCAGCGCGACCTGCCACAGCCGGCGTACGGCGCGGCGACGGTCTCGAACGACCTGGTCTTCACGACGACGTTCGAGGGCAAGGTGATCGCACTCAACCGTGACAGCGGCAGCGTGGTCTGGGAGAAGCAGCTGCCGGCGGGCACGAACGCAACCGTCGTGGTCGTCGGCGACACGGTCATCACAGCCGCGAGCTTCCCGCAGAGCAAGAACCAACGGCCGGTCATCATCGCCTATCGTCTCGGCGCGACCGGCAGCGTGCCCACGACGAGCGCAGGGAGGACCACGACGACCGCCGGCGGCGCGACCACCGGCAAGCAGGTGTTCCTCTCGAACTGCGGCAGCTGTCACACGCTCGGCGCGGCAGGCACCACCGGCTCGGTCGGCCCGAACCTCGACCAGCTGAAGCCGAGCGCGGCCAGGGTCCGGAAGCAGGTGCGAAACGGCGGGCCCGGAATGCCGGCTTTCGCCGGCCGCCTCAGCAACGCCCAGATCGCGGCCGTGGCCAAGTACGTCGCCCAGAACGCCGGCAAGGTCGCCTCGACGGGTGGCGGGGGCGGGCCTTAGTCGCTCGAAGCCTCGGCGGCTGATCGCCCGAGGTGCGATTCGAGCCGCCAGAGGTTGTCCAGGTACTGGCTCGCCCACAACAAGACGAGCGCAGATCGAACCTTGGCCTTGTCACCGCCCGCCACGGCGGCTCGCACGCACTCGAGTAGGCGCCTGCGACCTTCATTGTCGCGAATGTGCGGGGGTGGAACAGCCGCGGAATGAATGAAGGAATCGCCTAGCGTGACGTACCACGACCGCAGCGCGTGAATCTCGCCGTCGAGGTTCTCGCCGCACTGCTCGAGCCCTGCGTCGCCGGCCGTCATGCGCCCGAGCGCAGAAAGCGACTGCGCCGCGCGCCGCACACGTGCCGCGCCTGCGACGAGGGCCCCGACGCTCTCCAGGCTCATGCGATTTGCAGACCGCTCGGCGAGATACTGGCGAAAGGCGTCGTCGAGCTGGTGAACTGCGGCAGCTGCGTCTTGCGCGAGGCTCGACGACCGACCCTGGTCGCCCCCGTCGATGATCAGCCGGACCGTCGCGACAAGATAGTCCGCGCTGCGTCCGTACGCAGAGGCCAGGTTCTCCCGCATCAGCCTCGCCGCGCCACGCGGCCAGAAGAGCAGGCCCACACCGAGACTGATCGCGAAGCCGATCGCGACGTCCTCGATCCGAACGAGCCCGACCGTCCAGCCAACGGGCTGGATGATGTTGAAGAGCACGAAGAGGACGACGGTGAAACCCGCCTGGCCCGCGGCGAAGGAGATCGCTCGAGGCGCGTATGCGGCAAGCAGGATCGCGGCGGGAAGGACAGCCCAGAGAACCTGCTCATGCGTTCCGATCGCGATGACGAGGGCCGCGCCGACGACGATCCCCACGGCCGTCCCGGCCAGCGCGCTGAGCACCGACCAGCCGGTGCTCAAGGCGTTCGAGCGGAGAACCGACAGCGTGCCGAGCACGACCCAGAAGGAATGCTGGAGGCCGGTTCGGTCCGCGATGTAGACGGCAACGGCGAGTCCGGCGGCACCGCGGATGCTGTTGCGGAACCAGATCGAGCCTGCACCGGCATGCTCGACGGCGAACCGCTCCGTCGCCTCGAGCGCACCCCTGGTCGCCCGGACGACGGGCTCGCCGCCGGCGACATCCAGCTCGTCGAGCTCCGGCGCGGGAATCCCGCTGGCCAGCAGCGCGTAGCCGGCGATTTGCCGCGCGGAATAGGAGATCGCGCGGATCCGGAAGGCGGGCTCGAGTGCAGAGCCGAGGCGCTCGTCATACAGAGCCCTCGGCAGCTCCGAGATTCGCCGGGCGAGGGCGCGCGTCACGGCGTCCCGGGCCTCCTCGAGCCGCTGGAAGTTCGGTCGCTCGTGCGCACCGGCCAACGTCGCCGCACTCGCTCGCAAGACCGCGGCCGTCGCCGCGACTGCCTCGACGCCTTCCTCTCCCCCCAAGTCGACGAACGGCAACTCGTGCCGAGGGGCCAGAAACGAGAGCAGCCAGTCGAGCTCGTCGACCAGTGAGGCGAGCGCCGCGGTCGGCCCGATCGGTCCGCTCGGTCGATGCGGCGCCGCCAGGAAGCCTCCGCGGAGACCATCGACTGCCCCCTGTGCAACCGCGGTGCGCGACTGGATCGCCGACCGTTCGTCGGCAAGCTCCGTCTCGGCAAGGTCCGCGAGTGCGCGGCAGGCACGCGCGGCGTCACTCCGAAGCGTGGTGCGAGGGCGGCTGGGCCACAGCAGCATGTGCGCGCAAATTGCCGCGGCCGCCGCCAGCCCCCAGCCTTCGAGGCGCGCCGGCACCTCCGAGAAGGGTGCGCGGATGGTCAGGGGCAGGATGAAGCTGAGCAAAGCGGAAGTCCCCGCGGCGGCGAAGTAGCCGTTGATAGCGCCGGAGAAGAGAATCGCGAACCCAACGACCGCCATTGCCGCAGCGGCAAGCCAGGCGTTTCGCGAGCAGAACGTTCCCACCACGATGTTCCCGGCGCCCACGCTCGCCAGCGCGAGATAGGCGATGAACCGGCTGCGCAGCGGGCCGGTGAAATCGACCAGAACGAGCAGCGCGAACGATCCGAAGGCGGCGAAGAGCGCCGTTTGCGGGTTCGCGATCGCCTTGTCGGCGAACGCGAAGACGGCAGGCATGACGACCGCCGCGCGCGCGGCGCTCTTCAGCGAAGCCAGGCCGGGGTCCGTCAGGCGAAGCTGCGCGATCGTCGCGCGAACGCTTCGCGCGAGCCGCCGTGCCGGCGACAGCGTCGATCCCGCCCGCCGAAGGAGTCGCGCCACGGTCTCCGATCATAAGTCGAAGACCGTGTCGCGCACTCGCCACCCTGGCTAACGTCGGGACATGCGCCGGCTACGTCGCTGGACGAAGAGGATCGGCTTGGTGCTGCTCGAGCTGTTCGCCGTGCTGACGATCGCCTCGGTCGTCTACAACGCGGCGACGGCAGACGGCGTCAAGCCGGCGACGAAGCTTTACGCAGGGCCGTTCGTGCACGTGGACGGGAAGCTCGTGGCCTACCGAAGCTGGGGAACGCACGGGACGCCGATTATCTTGCTCGGCGGCTTCGTCGTCCCGAGCTCCGTCTGGGATGGCGTCGGCAAGCGGCTCGCCCGCGACCACCGCGTGTTCGCGCTCGACTTGCCGCCGTTCGGATATACGGAGCGCAGGGGGCCGTACACGCTCCGTCTCTGGATCGATCTCGTGCGTGCGTTCGAGAGGCGCCTCGGGTTGCACCATCCGGTCCTCGTCGGCCATTCCCTCGGCGCAGCGGTTGTCGTCGCCGATGCGCTCTGGCATCCGACCGATCCCAAAGGCATCGTGCTGCTCGACGGCGACGCAATCTCAGCAGGAGGCGCACCGTCCTGGGTGACCAAGTTGCTCGTCGGCCCATGGTTCACGAGCGTCTACCGGATCGCGACGAGCTCTGATTGGATCTTCAGGCGCGGTCTCGCCGACGCGTATCCCGGACATCCTCCGTTTACGCGTGAATTCCTCGAGGACTGGGAGCGACCGTTCAAGGTGCAGGGAACTCTCGCTGCGTTTCGGGCGCTGCTGCAATACGGGATCCAGGGCTTCCAGCTGACCCAACTGCGCGCGGTGCGGGTGCCTGCGCTGGTGCTGTGGGGCGCACACGACACGGTCGACTCGGTCTCTGCCGGACGCCGATCTGCGCAGGCGTTGCGAGCTTCCTTTCACCTACTCGCGGGCGCGGGGCACCTGTCGATGCTCGCCTCGCCCGCTGCGATCGCGCGCATGGTCGATTCGTTCGCGCGACGTTGAGGCGCGCTCAAACCCGGCAGGCCCCCTACGACGAAGGGCAAGCTGGGAAACGCGCTCTCGGTGCAGGTGCGCGGAGCCGATTACCTGGCGGTCGGGATAACGATCACTCTGGCCGCGCTCTCCGTCGCCGACGTCCTGTACATGAACCTGCGAGAACGCGCTCCGGAGTTTGCAAGCCTACGCACCGTAGGCTGGTCGGACCGCCACCTAATCGTCGTCGTCGCGCTCGAGGCGGTCATGGTTAGCGCCACAGGAAGTCTTATCGGCGCTGCCGTCGGCGTCGGGATCAGCATGCTTGTACTCAATATCCCAATCTCACCGCTGGCGGTAGCCGCCGGTTTCGGGCTGGCTGGTGGTGTGGCCACGGCGCTCGCAGCGTCATTGGTGCCGTTAGCGCAGTTCGGCCGGCTGACGCCTGCAGCTGTACTCGCCGAGGAATAGGCAGCGTCGCGGCCCCGAGTACCGTCGAGCCAGCACCAACTGGGCTGGTCACGCCATCGCTGAATACGAAGGGTGCAACCGGGCGAGCACGATGTGCTTCGGATGGAGACGGATCTCGACACGGGGCTCGAGCACCGAAGCAAGCTGAGCTTCGCGGCAAGGCGGCGCGTACGGAGCCTCTTGGACTCGTAGTTCCCATCGGAGCGCAGGAGGCCCGCAGGCCGCACCTCTGCGCTCGTCAACTTGCACGTCGCGATCGGCACGGGGCAGCGGCGTCGCCGAATCGGCGGGCGGCGGAGGGGCGAGGCGCCCAGGAAGGCGACGCTCACTGGGGCGGGGCGCCGCCGTCCTGAGTTGCCGCAGGGGAGAGAACACGGCCAACTCAGGTCCTGCGCACTCTCGCGGGTTCGAACCGGCCTCTCATGTCCTTCAGCCCCAGTACTAATCAGTGCCAAACGTCCGGGCGCCTCGCCGACCTGTGGTGCCCGCACCGGTTGGCGTTCGTCGCCCAGCCGTAGGGTTGCGCAACGTCTGTCCTATAGAGAGAAGCGTGTCGCAGTTCCGCCAAAACCCGACATCCGAGGCCTGCGGCCCGGCCGAAGGCATGAGCGTGGCAAGGCGGCTTTCCGTCTCGTCTCCGCTCTCGGGCCACCCGTTACTACAAGTTAGTTAACGATCGCCATCGTTACGCGTCGGGTTTGTTCCATAGAGCTGGACGAGCCAATCGTTTTGACCGGAACTCGGGATGAACGCGTAGAGCGTGCACTCAACGGCATGAACAGTTTCGTCTTCGCGGGCCTCACGCGCATTTGCCTCTAACCAGTTGAGGGCTTTCGTCACGTCATTCACGTCGCTCAATTGGTAAGCGTCAAGCTTCCACCCAACCGCCTCTTGATTACTGCCTTCAGGCGCCTTCCGCTGTTTCCAGATATGAGCTCGATAGGAGGGGTTGTTCACCTCCATGTATGGGCCGCCAAACGTCGTGAGAAATTCGGCTTTCACATCTCTCCCAGAAATTACTTAGCAGGATCGCGGTCGAGTCACAGGCTAGAAGAGTTGAGTGATGTTCGACCACTGTTGACTCGGGAGGGCCATGCCGCACTCACCAAGCGCGATGAAGTACTTACCGTCCGGGCTGACCGGGGAGGTCGTACCGGGTGGGGGCGCTTGTATCGGACCCGTGTAGAGGTTTGGCTCAGTGATGGTGACAGCGCCGCTCTCCGTTGCGACACGGCTGCATCCCCACATGCCAGCCTCGAGCGAAGCCTCGTCAGGCATGGGCGAGACATCGCACTTCCATAGCTTGGCCGTCACATTGACTGTCGTTGGGTAAGTGCATTTGACCCAAACCTTGGCGTCCACGGTGCCGGCGTAGTGAGGGTGGAAAGGCGGGCGAGCGGGAGGAGTGCTGCGAGTAGGGAGACGAACTGCCGCCGATGATGCTGGTCGCGCCGGCGAGAAGAATCGGGAATGCAGCGGCGAGACACTCAAACGACTGCGGCAGCTTTACCCGGAGGCAAAGCAGTACGTCGGTAAGAATTGGGCGCTCATCTCACGACCGTCCGGCGATACCCTCGTACCCACACTGTTGGCCACCGTCTATTCAGGGCGAATCACAGTCCTCACGGTGCGAAGCCCGTGGCTGCTCGTCTGCTAGCGGCTTGGACAACCTCAGAGGCGCGACAAGAAACGCCCAGAACGCGCGCGGCTCCGTCAACTACTGCACGAAGGCGATCCCGGACACGCCCCGCCCCGCGGGCTGCTAACGAAGGACGGGTTCTGCGGTCCCGAGGTCGGCGTCGCGCGCGGTCAACGCCGTATAGCGCCCGCCGGCGAGGACCAGGTCCTCGTGCGAGCCCGATTCGACGACGCGGCCGTGGTCGAGCACGATGATCTGGTCGGCGTCACGGACGGTCGAGAGCCGGTGCGCGATCGCGATCGTCGTCCGCCCCTCGGACAGCCGGTCGAGCGCCTCCTGGACCAGCCGCTCGGTCTCGGTGTCGAGCGAGCTCGTCGCCTCGTCGAGCACGAGGATCGGCGGGTTCCGCAGGATCGTGCGCGCAATCGCGATCCGCTGCTTCTCGCCGCCCGAGAACCGATAGCCGCGCTCGCCGACCACGGTGTCGTACCCCTCGGGCAGCGCTGCGATCACGTGGTGGATCCGTGCCGCCTCGGCTGCGATCTCGATCTCCTCGTCGGTCGCGTCCGGCTTCGCAAAGCGCAGGTTCTCTCGCACGGACTCGTGGAAGAGGTACGTCTCCTGCGAGACGACGCCGACCAGGTCTGAGAGCGCCTCGAAGCTCAGGTCACGGATGTCGACGCCGTCGATGGTGATGCGTCCGCGCGTGGGGTCGTAGAGACGCGCCGCCAGGTAGCCGAGCGTCGTCTTGCCCGAGCCGGTCTCCCCGACGAGCGCGGTCGTCGTCCCCGCGGCCACCGTGAAGGAGACGTCTTGAAGGGTCCAGTCGTCGCCGTAGCGAAACCAGACGTCGTCGAAGACCACGTCGCCCGCCTGTCCGACAGCGAGAGCGTCCGGCTTTTCCTCGATGTCGATCGGCTGGTCGAGGTATTCGAAGATGCGGTCGAACAAGGCGAGCGAGGTCTGAACGTCGAGACCGACACCGAGCAGCGACCCGACCGGGAAAAAGAGCCTTGTCTGGAGCGTCGTGAACGAGACGAGCAGCGGGATCGAGATTGCGGACGATCCGTGCGCAAGCGCGAATCCGCCGAACCAGTAGACCGCGGCGGGCATGATCGCGAAGCTCGTCTGGATCGACGCCATCACCCAGCGCCCTGCCATCCGTTGACGAACCTCGAGCTTGGCGAGGCGCAGCGAGTCGTCTTCGAAGCGGTCGGCGAGCTCGTCTCCGCGGCCCATCGTCTTTCCGAGCAGGATCCCCGAGACCGAGAGCGACTCCTGCACGAGGCTCGAGATGTCCGCGAGAGTCTCCTGCGTCGTCTTGGCAATCCGGCGCCTTTCGTTGCCGACGCGGCGCGTGAGCAACACGAAGAAGGGGATCAGCGCGAAAGCGAACAGCGCCAGGCGCCAGTTCAGCACCAGCATGCCCACCATCGTCGCGGCGACCGTCGTCACGTTCGATGCGATCGACGTCGCCGTGTTGGTGACGACGTTCTGCACGCCTCCGATGTCGTTCGAGATCCTCGACTGCACCTCACCCGTGCGCGTGCGGGTGAAGAACGCGAGCGACAAGCGCTGCAGATGGCGGAAGACCGCCGCACGCAGATCGTGCATCACCTGCTGGCCGATCTGATTGGAGAGGAGCGTCTGGATCACCCCGAGCACACCGGTCGCGATCGCGATCGCGATGATCCCGCCGGCGTTGTACGAGAGCGAGATCGTGTCGTTCCGCCCAATCGCCTCCAGCACGCGCTTGAGCAGGAAGGCCGGGACGACGCCGAGCCCCGCCGAGACAACGATCAGCAGCAGGACGCCCCCGAGCCGCAGCTTGTAAGCCGCAAAGAGACTGCCGATCCGTTTCAGGTTCGCCCGGCGCACCTCCGGGTCGGCGGGACGCTCCGCCGGAGGATCAGAAGAGTGAAAGAACATGCCCATCGAGGGTCAGGGTACGTCGCGAGGCAACATCGAGGTAACGTGGCCCCGATGGATCCTGAGCGGGCACGCGAGCTCCTGGCCCGAGAGCGCAAGCGAATCGAGCGGTCGCTCGTAAAGCGCGCGCACACGGACACCGGCGAGCCGGCCGAAGACAATGCCGCCAACCTCGGCTCGGACCTGTATCAGGACGAGCTCGACGAGGGTCTCGCCGACGACCTACGCGAGGATCTCGCCGCGGTCGAGCGGGCCGAGGCCCGTCTCGCCGCCGGGACGTACGGGCTCTCGATCGAGAGCGGCAAGCCGATTCCGGACGAGCGTCTCGAGGCGCAGCCGACGGCCGAGCGGACGACCGAAGAAGAAGCCCGCTGACCGAAGGGTCGAGGGGTCAGCGAGCGACTCGCGACCGAGCCGCCGCTGAATACGAATCCGCAGCGGTCGACGGCGTTCGCGGAACACCCGCAGCCGCGTACGCATCCTCCTCATCGAGGGTCTCGTGCTCCAGGAGCGCGGCCGCCAGCGCATCGAGCTTGCTCCGGTTCTGCTCGAGCAGAGCAGTGACCTCCTGATGCGATTCCTCGACGATGCGGCGCACTTCCGTGTCGACGAGCTTCTGAGTATCCGGCGAGACCTCGGCCGCGCCCGGCAGGAACGGGCCCTGGCCGTCTCGGGGGATGACGGCAATCGGGCCGATCGCCGAGCTCATCCCCCAGCGGCCGACCATCTGGCGCGCGATCTCCGTGAGCTGCTGGATGTCCGATTCGGCACCAGTACTCGCCTCGCCATAGACGATTTCCTCAGCAACACGGCCGCCGAGAGCGACATTGATCCTGGCCTTGACCTCGGGCTGCCGGTAGTTGAAGCGATCACTCTCAGGCGCGGCGAACGTCACGCCGAGCGCAAGCCCGCGCGGGATGATCGAGATCTTGCGCACCGGGTCGGCGCCTTCGGTCAGCATGCCGACGATCGCGTGACCACCCTCGTGATAGGCGGTCCGGCGGCGGTCTTCGAGGCTCATCATCACCTGCCGCTCCGCGCCGAGGACGATCCGCTCGAGGGCGTCGGTGAAATCGGATTCGTCGACGACCTCGTGGTTCCGCCTTGCCGCCAGAAGCGTAGCCTCGTTGACGAGATTTGCCAGATCCGCGCCGACCATGCCGGGCGTCGTCGACGCGATCCTGCCGAGGTCGACGTCAGAGCCGAGCGGCACGCCGCGCGTGTGCACCTTGAGGATCGCCTCGCGACCGGCACGATCGGGAGGCGACACGGCGACCCTGCGATCGAACCGGCCCGGTCGAAGTAGAGCCTGGTCGAGGACATCCGGGCGGTTCGTCGCGCCGATGACGATCACGTTCGTGGACGAGTCGAAGCCGTCCATCTCGGTCAGAATCTGATTCAGCGTCTGCTCGCGCTCGTCGTTGCCACCGCTGAAACCCGCGACTCCCGACGTCCGTGACCGGCCGATCGCGTCGAGCTCGTCGATGAAGACGATTGCCGGCGCAGCTTCCTTCGCCTGGACGAACAGGTCACGCACGCGCGACGCCCCCACGCCGACGATCGCCTCGACGAACTCAGAGGCGGCGATCGAGAAGAAAGGGACGTCCGCCTCGCCCGCGACCGCCCGCGCGAGCAACGTCTTGCCGGTACCGGGCTGGCCCGAGAGGAGCACACCGTGCGGAATCCGGCCGCCGAGCTTGCGGTACTTCTCCGGATGACGCAGGAAGTCGACCACCTCTGTCAGCTCCGCCTTCGCCTCGTCGATGCCGGCCACGTCCGCGAAGGTCACACGGTCGCCCGTGGGCTGGTACCGACGTGCACGCGAGCGACCGAACGATCCCAGCACGTTCTGGACGTTTCCGGCGCGACGCATCAGCCAGAACAGCAGGAAGATGAACAGAAGCGTCGGGCCGAACCCGAGCAACAGGTTCTGCCACCAGGGACCGCCGGTGTCGAGCGGCTGGGCGTTGACGACGACGCGTTGCTCCTGAAGCAGCTTCGACAGGGCGTCGTTGTTGGCGAAGGCGGGAATCTCGGTACGGAACTTCGTCGTCGGCTTGTTCGTGGCGTATTGCAACTTCTGGTTGAAGGTGCCTTGGATCGCCGTGCCCTTGGACGTGATCTCCTTCACGTGACCGGCTTGCACCTGTTCGATGAAGAACGGGCTGTATGGAACGCGAACGCGTGACGTCGGTTGCGTCGCCCGCGAGCCGAGATAGAAGTTCAGGAGCAGGAGGCCGATTGCAAAGATGATCCAGCGCCTGCTGAAGCGAAAGGTGGGCGGCTGCGGCGGCGAGGGCGAAGATCCGCGCTGCGACGGCGGCGTGTTCGTGTTCGGACGCTGAGCGTCGCGGTCCGAGGGCTCGTTCGGCGTGCTCACCGGTCCATCTTGCTCTCCGGGACCGCGCTAGGCAAACGGTTGCGCCCGGGACCTGTTCGCCGTGGGGAGAGATCCCGTCATAACAGGCCGCAGCCGCTCAGCCGAGCTGCCTGGGTACGACGTAATCGACGAGCTCTGCGTCGCCAGGACTCAGATCGGCCCAGCTTTCGCCGTCGACAACGAGCGTGGCGAGCGCACCCGTCGGGAACTTCTGCTCGAGCTGCGGCAAGTCGGCACCTCGGGAGGCGAGGGCAAGCGCGAGGTCGTGCAGTCCCGGGTTGTGGCCGACGAGCATCACCGAACCGACAGAGTCGGGAAGTGCCTGGAGCCGTTCGAGCAGCTCCGCTTCCGAGGCGGCATAGAGCTGGGGCACGAGCTCGACCTGACTGCGCTTGCCGAGTGAAGGCTCGATCGTCTCGAGGGTCTGGCGAGTGCGAAGCGATGGGGAGCAGAGGACGAGCGCCGGGCAGATTCTCTTCCGACGCATGTACTTGGCGATCCGCTTCGCCGCGCGTTCGCCTCGTGATGCGAGCGGACGGTCGATGTCGGCAAGTGTCGAATCCGACCAGCTCGACTTCCCGTGGCGAAGCAGCATGACCGTTCGCGCGGGGTGAGGGCTCGTCGACCTCGTCAGCTGCAAGCCCTCCGCGTCATAGCTCGCACCTAACCCGCTGCCGGGTTCGCTCGCTGCAGCCAGTCCGTCGAGGGAACGAAGTAGTACGCACCGGTTAGCGGTCGTGTGTAGAGCGTGAGCGCGTCGCGGACGCCGCTGGTCAGTCCCGCCATGCTTTCCAGCATGGCCGAGAGCGGCTGCTGCTCGGCGCTGAAGCCGACGAACATCGTCCCGTGGTCGGTGACCGTGCCGTAGGGCATGTTCCGCCGAAAGATCTTGCCGAAGGTGTCCTGGTCGGTGCTGGCGACGTGGGAGTCGGGCGGCTTGTCCTCGAACTCGACGCTGTCGAGCTTCGCCCGGCCGATGACGCGCTCCTGCTTCGCGACTGAAAGGGATTCCCACTCAGCGGCGTCGTGCACCCACTTTTGCAGGAGGAGGATCGTCCCTCCCGCCCCGGGGTTGCCGTCCGGTACGAGCACCAGGTCCGGGGCATCGATCAGCGTGGGATTCTCGGTCCCGTCGATGAAGCCGGTCAGGTCGCGATCGCGTTGATAGGGCCAGCTCGAGGTTTCTTCGACAACCGTTGCCAGCCCCTGCAGGTCGGCAATGGCGGCTCGCGCAACGTCGAAGATCACGTCGTACGCGCTTCCCGAGAGCCAGAGGACAGCGTCGTGCTGCGTGGCCGGCATCACGAAGCCGTCGATTCCGACGAGGTCTTCGTTGAATCCCTCGAACTCTGCGGGCGCGTCGTCGGGAGCGGCGTGTCGCCAAAGTTCGGGCCTGAACCCGGCGACCAGGTTGACGCCGCCCATCGTCGTCCTCGGCTCGCGGAAGGAAGAGATCGTCGCCACCAGGTCTTCTCCCTTCCGGCCGGCCGAGACATCGAACTCCAGGTAGGCGTGAGACGCGGTTCCGAGCGCGAAGATCCCGGCCTGGGGGAGGCTCATCATGCGAATGCTGTCACAGGGCGCTCCCGCCGATCACGTGCGGACCGAGCCTCAACCCTTGAGGGCGCCGCCGAATCCGGTGCCACGCAAGAAGGATCGCTGGAAGATCAGGAAGCCCACGATGGGAACGAGCGCGGCGATCAGCATCGAGGCGAGGAGGACGCCGAGTTGCGTTTGCGCCTGGATGGCCGGAAGCCGCACTGACAGCGGCTGTCGATCCGGGCTGTTCGTGAGGACCAGGAACGGCCAGAGGAAGTTCCGCCACTCCGCGAGGATCGCGAAGATCGAGACGACTCCGAGGATCGGCTTCGAGAGCGGCAACACGATCGAGAAGAAGAGACGTACGGGCCCGGCGCCGTCGATGCGCGCGGCCTCGAAGAGCTCCTGCGGCAGGTTGTCGAAGAAGCGCTTCATCAGCACGACGTTGAAGGCGCTCGCGCCTGCTGGCAGCCAGATCGCCCAGTAGCTCTCCGCGAACGAGTGGTGGATGAGGGGCGGGTGGACGACCTCGATGTAGAGGGGAACGATCAAGACGACGACCGGCACGAAGAGCGTCCCGAGCAGGAGTCCGTTGACGAATCGCCCCCAGGCTGGCCGTAGCACCGAGAGCACGAACGCTCCCGTCGTCGCGACGACGATCTGACAAAGCCACGACCCGAGCGCGAGAACGATCGTGTTCCAGAAATAGCGGCCGACGTTCACCTTCGACCACGCATCGCTGAGGTTGCTCCAGGCCACTCCGTGCGGGAAGAGGGCAAGTGGATTCCTGAGCGTGTCGATGGTCGGAGTGACGGCGCCCTTCGCGAGCCAGACCACCGGCCCGAGCCCGATCAGGACGAGCAGGACGAGCAGGAGCACCTGCGCGGAGCCGAAGAGCAACTTGATGTCGCGGCGCGCCCAGTCTGTGTACGAGAGGAGGCCGCCGGTCGGGTCTTCCGGTGCATCGCCGCGACGAAGACGGAGACTGATCACCTCGTGCTCCAGGATCGGGTCGCTCGCATGAACACGACGGAGAAAACGGCCAGGAAGGCCGCAAGCATCAGGCTCAACGCAGCCGCGTCACCAAACCCGACACCGATGGAGTTCCCGAACGCGTACTGGTAGACGAGCAGCAAGACGGTGAGCGTCGCGTTCGCCGGCCCACCCGAGGTGAACAGGAAGGGCTCGAGGAAGACCTGGGCCGTTCCGATGATCTGGAGAATCAGCGTGACGAGTAAGACGCCACGCAACTGAGGCAGCGTGATGTGCCAGATCTTGTGCCAGAGGCCCGCGCCGTCCACAGACGCCGCGTCGTACAGATCGGTGTCCACGGCCGTCAGTGCCGCGAGGTAGATGATCACCGTCGCGCCAGCGTTTGCCCACGTGGACTCCACGACGAGCGCCGGCATCGCGGTGCCGGGAGATTGCAGCCAGCCGTACGGTCCCAGATGGAACCAGCCGAGGACGGTGTTGAAGAGGCCGACGCTGCTCGGCTCGTAGAACACGTACTTCCAGAGCATCACGCCGACGACGGGCGGAATCACGACCGGGAGGTAGGCAAGCGCGCTGTAGATCCCGCGGAAGCGGCGCGACTCGCTGATCAGCACTGCCGCGATGAGAGGGATCGGGTAACCGAAAAGAAGGGCGAGGGCTGCGAAATAGGCGGTGTTCCTGACGGCCGTGGCGAAGAGTGGGTCGGCGATCACCTCCCGGAAGTTCTGCAGACCCACCCACGTCGGGGGATCGACGAGGTTCGTGTGCTGCACCGAGAGGACGACGAGGCGCGTGATCGGATACCACGAGAACGCCGCGAAGATCACGAGCATGGGCAGGGCGAAAGCAAGAGCGGCGAGGTCTCCGCCGCGTACCCACTCGAAAAGCGAACGGCGGTCGCGGCGACGCGGCTCTGCGACCGCCGCGCCCACCACGGCTACCGGCTCGCTCGCCGTCGCCGGCTCGCCTGAGATCACGTCAAGGTCGTCCACGACACGGTCCCGAGTTGTCACACTCGCCGCGCTCACCTTACGCCGCCCGGGCCGCCGCGTCACTCGAAGAGCCGACGGGGAGCCCCGAGGGCTCCCCGTCGAGCCAGTCCGTCAAGAAGCTAGTTCCCTTCCGAGATGGCCTTCTGGGCGACTTGGTTCGCCTGCGCGAGCAGGTCCGCGATGTTGGCGTTCCTGTCGGCAAACACCGCCTGAACGACAGGATCGAGCGCGTGGTACACGCTCTGCGTCGAGGCAGCAGGCTCCGGGTAGAGGTTCTGCTTGAAGATGCCCTTCAGGAAGGGCGCCATCTGCTTGATCGGAACGTTGATGTACGGCTTGATCCAAGAGTTTGCGACGTCGTACTGCTTCTTGTTGAAGATCGGGAACGCCGGAACACCGACGGGCTGCTTGTTCGCGACGAGAATGTTCGCGTCTCGAAGCGCCGCCGGCTTCTTGATGAGCTTCTCCATGTAGAAGAAGTCGATCCATTGCAGGGCGGCATCCAGCTTCGCGCCCTTCGTGTCCGGCCGGACGACAGCAATCGATCCGCCGCCCAGCACGCCGGCGTTCCTGTTCTTTGCCAGCGGCAGGGGCGCGATGCCGTAGATCTTCGGATCGAGGTTCGCAGCCTGGACGAGGAACGTGTAGATGTCCGAGCCGTTGATGAACATCCCGATCTTGCCCGCGGCGAATGCCTGGTTGATCGTCGGCCAGGTGTAGTCATACGTCGAGCCCATCGACTTGTCGGTCCACCGCATCTGCCGGAGCAGGTTCAGGGCCTGCACCGTGTACGGGTTGTTGAGCGTTGCGGTCGCGCTCGTCCCGCGGCCCTGCTCCATCCGGCCGCCGAGCGTGTAGGTCACCGTGGTGGCGATCCAGCCGGCCGTGTTGTCGTTCAGGCCCATCTGCGCGTACCCGGTCGCCCCGGTCCGGTCCGAGATCTGCTTCGCATATT
>WNFC01001682.1_pt1 | contig 33817 bp, 29 predicted proteins | sample 5400541 | NCBI WGS metagenome assembly WNFC01 (sample SAMN13153342, study PRJNA577476) | soil metagenome | isolation source: 120 cm saprolite under Douglas fir tree site 2 hole 2 replicate 1 | place: USA:California | collected 2015-04-18
GACCTCGAGGTTACGCTCCTCCATGACGCGGCCGGCGCCATGGCAATCCACGCACGCGTGCTCGATCAGCTGCCCGGACCCGTTGCAGGTCGGACACGTGCCGGCTCGGACGAACTCTCCGAAGACACTGCGCGAGACCTGACGCACGCGGCCGTTGCCCCCGCAGGTCGGGCACGTGCGGATCTCCGTCTCCGGCTCCGCACCGTTGCCGCCGCAGCGCTTGCACGGGACGGCGATGCCAAACGGCACCTCGCGCTTCGTGCCCGTCGCCACCTCCGCCAGGTCGATCTCGATCCGCGCGGCGATGTCGGCGCCGCGCGCTCGCCCACGCCCTCCGCCGCCGAAGAGGCCATCGCCGAAGAACGCGGAAAACAGATCCGAGAGGTTGCCGAGGTCGAAGGAGGTCGGCTGGAACCCGCCGCTGCGCAGACCCGCGTGACCGAAGCGGTCGTAGAGCTCGCGCCGCTCGGAGTTGGAGAGGACCTCGTAGGCCTCCACGATCTCGCGGAACCGGTGATCGGCGTCCGGCTCCTTGGAAACGTCGGGATGCAGCTCACGGGCGAGGCCGCGGAACGCACGCTTGATCTCGTCCGGGCTCGCTGTTCGCGACACGCCGAGAAGCTCGTAGTAGTCGCGCTCAGTCGTGGCCATGGACCCGCCCAAGCGTAGCGGCGGCCTCAGTTGTCTTCGTAGACCTCCTCGACGAAGCGCGACAGCTCCTGCGCCGCGCCTCGAACTGAGCGGATGGCTTTCTCGTAGTCCATCCGCGCGGGTCCGAGCAGCCCGACGGCGCCGAGCGCGCGGTTGGTGAGCCCATACGTCGCCCCGACGAGGGCCGCGTCCTGGAAAGCGGGATGCTCGAGGTCGCCGCCCATCCGGACGAACGCGCGACGCGGGTCGAGCGCCTCGCCGAGGATCTCGAGCAGCGCGGCGCGGCGCTCCAGCGTCACGAGCACATGCCTGTAGATGCCGAGATCGTCTTCGTGTGCCGAGTCGAGCAGGTCTGCCGCGCCGCCGACGTAGAGCCGCTGCTCGGCCTGGAGCAGATCGGTGAAAGCAGGCCGCAGGGCAGCGAGAAAATGTCGTTCGGCTCCGGTGAGGCTCGGGTCCTCGAGCTCGCGGCGTAGCCGGCTCGTTCCGAGCTGCAGCCCCGCCACTCGCTCGTTCAGGTACTCCCCCGCCCACTTGGCGAGCCCTGGATCGACCGCATGGTCGAACGTCACCACCCGCTTGGCGACCCCACCGGTCGAAGTGATGACGACCGCCATCACGGTACGCGGATTGAGGAGCAGGACTTCGACGTGCCGCACCGTCGTCGTCTCGAGCGGCGGGGCGGAAACCAACGCGAGCTGACTAGTTACACGCGAGAGCATCTCCGTCGTCGCCTCGAGGGCCGAGTCGATCTCACGGCGCAACTCGGAGAGGTCGAGTGGGAACGCTCCGGGGCGCTGATCCTGCCGCGCCAGCAGCTCATCGGCGTGGAGCCGGTAGCCCTGTTCGGTCGGAACCCGCCCGGCCGAGGTGTGCGGGTGCGTGAGCAGGCCTCGCGTCTCCAGTTCCGAGAGCTCGTTCCGCACGGTCGACGGCGAGACCTTCAGCCTGCCGCGCTCGACGAGGTGTCTCGACCCGACCGGCTGGCCGGTGGCGACGTACTCCTCGATCACGAGCGCCAGCAGCTCGCGCTGCCGTGCCGTCAGGGTTGCCGCAGGATCAGAGGCCATTTGCAGGAATTTTAGCTGGCGCCCTACGCGAGTAGGTCCGCGGTCACGCCACCGCCGAGGAATCGGCCGCGTGGAGTGAGGGCCAACGTCCGCCTGTCGGCGTCGCTTTGCACGAGCCCGAGGAGCTCGAGACGCGAAACTGCGCGTTCGTCGACGACCGCCGCGAGCTCGCCCAGCACGAGGGGCTCGTCCAGCCGGAGACCGAGCATCACACGTTCTCGCCGGCGCACGTCGAGGGAGAGCGGCTCGACTTCACGCTCTGGCGCCGTTTCACGGCCGAGTGCCTCCAGGTAGTGCGCGAGGCGAGGCGTGTTCCGCCAGCGGCGTCCAGCGAACGTCGAGACGGCGCCGACACCCAGCGCCAGGTAGTCACGGCCCAACCAGTAGGCGAGGTTGTGCCGCGAGCGAAGATCACGCTCGGACGTGCGGCAGAAGTTCGCGGTCTCGTACCAGCGATAGCCGGCGGCCGTCAACCGCTCGACCACCAGCTCGAAGTAGGACTCCATCGCGTCGGCCTGGCGCTCGAGCTCGTCCCCATGGGCATGGGTGAAGCGCGTCCCCGGCTTCGCCTCGAGCTCGTAACACGAAAGGTGCTCGGGCCCCAGCTCGAGTGCATCGGCGAGGTCGGCGTCGAGATCGGAGGCGGTCTGGCCCGGAATCCCGTAGATGAGGTCGAAGGAGATGTTGTCAAATCCGGCATCACGAAGATGGTAGAAGGCGCGCCGGACGATGTCCGGCTGGACAACGCGTTCGAGCACGTCGAGCAAGTGCGGCCGGAAGCTCTGCACGCCGAGGGAGACTCGATTGACACCCTGCGAGCGCAACATGCGGGCGAGCTCCTGCGTCACCGTTTCGGGGTTCGCCTCGACCGTGATCTCGGCCGCAGGCGGCAGCGACCCCAACAGGCGCTCAAGCTCGGCGTGCTCCGTGAACGTGGGCGTTCCCCCGCCGAGAAACACGGTCTCCAGCTCGGGAGCGAGGACGTTGCGCTCCAGCTCGAGCTCGGTGAGCAGCGCGTCGACGTAGCGAGCGTGCTGCGAGTGGCGTCCGACCACCGTCACGAAGTCGCAGTAACCGCAGCGGTGTGCGCAAAACGGAAGGTGCACGTAGAGATGGCGCGCGCCGGAGCTCATGATTTCTTCTGCGCGTCCAGGTTGAGCACCGCGAGGAACGCCTCCTGCGGCACCTCCACCATTCCGACCTGCTTCATCCGCTTCTTACCCGCCTTCTGCCGCTCGAGCAGCTTGCGCTTGCGGGTGATGTCGCCCCCGTAGCACTTCGCGAGCACGTCCTTGCGTCTGGCCTTCACGGTCTCACGCGCAATCACGCGGGCACCGATCGCCGCCTGGATCGCAACGTCGAAGTGCTGGCGCGGAATCTCCTCGCGCAGCCGCTCGACGAGGGCGCGCCCGCGGTCGTACGCCGAGTCGCGGTGGATGATCAGCGAGAGCGCGTCGACCGGCTCTCCGCCAACGAGCACGTCGACGCGCACGAGCTTGCCCGGCCGGAACCCGATGATGTCGTAGTCGAAGCTCGCGTAGCCCTTGCTCCGCGACTTCAGCTGATCGTAGTAGTCGAGCACGATCTCTGCGAGCGGCAGCTCGTAGGTCAGATGCACGCGCTGCTCGGAGAGGTACTCCAGGTGGTCGAAGCGGCCGCGGCGATCGTTGTTCAGCTCCATCACGGCCCCGACGTGCTCCTTTGGAACGATGATCGAGGCCTTGATGTACGGCTCCTCGACCTCTTCGACCTCGTTCGGCATGTCGGAGGGAGAGTGCACCTCGATCCAATCGCCGTTCGGCGGCTTCACGCGATAGGCGACGTTCGGAGCGGTGACGAGCAGGTCGAGATCGAACTCGCGCTCGAGGCGCTCGCGCACGATCTCCATGTGCAGGAGTCCGAGGAAGCCGCAGCGGAACCCGAAGCCGAGGGCCTGCGACGTCTCCGGCTCGTAGAAGAGCGCCCCGTCGTTGAGCTTCAGCTTCTCCAGGGCATCGCGCAGCTCCGGATAGTCGTCCGAGTCCGTCGGGAAGAGCCCCGCGAACACCATCGGCTTGACGTCCTTGTATCCCGGCAGTGGCTCCGACGCCGGTCGTCTCTCCGAAGTGAGCGTGTCGCCCACGCGCAAGCGCGAGACGTCCTTGAGGCCGGTGATCACGTACCCCACCTCTCCCGCCTCGAGCACCCCCGACTCGCGAAGGTTCGGCGCGAAGAAGCCGAGCTCTTCGGCCTCGAACCGGGTGCCGAGGGCCATCGCGCTCAGCGGCTCGCGGGTGGAGAAGCGACCGTCGACCATGCGCACGAACGCGACCACCCCCCGGTACTGGTCGTACGACGAATCGAAGATCAGCGCACGTGCCGAGGCGTCCGGATCTCCCGCAGGGGCCGGCACCCGCTCGACGATCGCGTCCAGGACGTCCGCGACGCCCTCGCCGGTCTTCGCGGAGATGCGCAGGACGTGTGACGGGTCGTCGCCGATCAGGTCGGCGATCTCGACAGCGGCAGCGTCGGGATCTGCCTGCGGCAGGTCGATCTTGTTGACGACCGGGACGATCTCGAGGTTGTTCTCGATCGCGAGATAGGCGTTCGCCAGGGTCTGCGCCTGTGTCCCCTGCGCAGCGTCGACGACGAGCAGGGCGCCTTCGCAGGCCTGGAGCGAGCGCGACACTTCATAGGTGAAGTCAACGTGGCCGGGCGTGTCGATGAGGTTGAGCTGGTGCCCCTTCCACTCCACACGCACCGCCTGGGCCTTGATCGTGATCCCCCGCTCGCGCTCCAGATCCATCGAGTCGAGCACCTGCTCGCGCATGTCGCGGCTCGCGACGGCGTGCGTGAGCTCGAGGATCCGATCGGCCAGCGTCGACTTCCCATGGTCGATGTGGGCGATGATCGAGAAGTTGCGAATGCGGTCTTGGGTCATGTCAGGCGGGCTCTGAAGCGGCTCAGCAACGCTAGCAACGCTCGGAGCTCGCGAACCCTGAGCGCACGGCACGCGAGCAGGTACGCACACGTGCCGACGGCGAGTGCCACCACGACGGACCCGAGTTGCCCGGCGAACGAACGCCCCAAAGCCTGATCGAGTCCGTACCACGTCCCGTACGCGACCCCCGCCAGGACGGCCGAGGCAACCACGATGCGCAGGACCGAATCTCCGATCTCGCCGAAGTTCATCCGGCCCAGCCGGCGTCGCATCAGGAGGAGCAGCACAGCGCTGCCGACGAAGTTGACGACCGACGTCGCCAGGGGAAGCCCCCACGTGCCGAAGCTGTAGAAGGCCGCGTCCAGCGCGGCGTTGAGACCGAGGTTGGCAAGAGCGATCGCGGTCGGGACCCAGTTCGACTGGAGACTGAAGAAGCCCCGGGTGAGCAACAGCATCATCCCGTTGAAGAAGAGACCGGCTGAGAACGCGGCCAGAGCTCCGGCGACCACGGGCGTCTGCCCCGGTTGGAAGGCGCCGCGCTGGTACACCAACCGCGTGATCGGCTCCGCGAGCAGTGCGCTCACCACACTCGCCGGAATCAGGAGGAACGCGATCTGCCGGAGCCCGAGCGCAAGGGTGTTGCGAAACCCGGCCTGGTCGCCGCGGGCCGAGAGCCTGGCGAGCGACGGGAAGAGCACCGTGGTGATCGCAACGGAGAAGATCCCCTGTGGGAGCATGTAGAGGCGAAACGCCCTGTCGATCGCGGTCGGAGCGAGCTTGGGGTCGATCAGCCTCGACGCGAAGATGGAATCGACGACCGCGTTGAAGTTGATCAGGCCGAGCCCGAGCGTGACCGGCAGCATCAGCTTCAAAACGCGGAAGACGGCCGGGTCGCGCCAGTCGATGAGCACGCGCAGGTGCCCATCGAGGCCCCGCAGCCAGGGCATCGGCAAGAGCACCTGGATCACCGTGCCGACCACGATCGAGACCGCGTAGACGTAGAGCTTTGCGTCGATCGTGTGGGCTCGAGGGACCCCGATCACGAGCCCGACGATGATCGCGACGTTCCAGAAAACCGGGCTGAGCGCGGGGACCGAAAAGCGCTCGTAGCTGTTGAGGATCCCGACGACGATGCCGGAGACGCCCAGCAGCGTGACGATCGGAAAGAGCACACGTGAGAGCCCGATCGCGAGCTGCCTGTCGCCGCCCGGATCGCCGAACAGGCCGATGATCCACGGGGCGACGACGATGAAGAGCGCCGTCAGCGCCGACAGGATCAGCAGCACGAGCCAGAAGAGGCTCGACGCGACCCGCCAGGCGCGCCGCCGGTCCCCTTTCTCCAGCAGCTCGGTGAACACGGGGACGAAGGCGGATTGCAGAGCCGCGTCCGCGACCAGGGCACGGACGAGGTTCGGCACCTGGAACGCGACCGTGAAGGCGTTGATCTTCCCCGCCGCGCCGAAGTAGTAGGACGCGACCACCTCGCGGACGAGCCCGAGAATCCGCGAGAGGCCGGTGGCGAGCGAGAAGATCGCCGTCGACCTTGCGAGCCGGCGGCCGGAGTGCTCGTCCACGCGGCGAGTATAGGTAGGGCGGTGAACGGCGCAGTGCGGCGGCCTAGAGCCCTTTGGTACCATCCCGCGCGCCCGCAGATTGCGGGCCTTTTAACGCGATGCCCAACATCCAGCAACAGAAGAAGCGCGTCCGCACCGCCGCCAAGCAGCGGCTGGAGAACCTGCGCTACCAGTCGACCGCGAAGACACTGGCGAAGCGGCTCGCCGCGGCCGTGCAGGACGGCGACAAGGAGCGGATCGCGGCGGAGCACCGCGAGCTCGTGCGCTGGCTCGACCGGGCGGCGGCCCGGGGAGCGCTGCACCGCAACACCGCGGCGCGTCGCAAGGCGCAGGCCGCACGCCTCGTTTCGTCGGGCTCGCGCTAGCCGGCGGCGGCCACGGCCTCGCGGGGCCGCGTGACGTCGATCAGCGCGCGCTCGAGCTCGAGATCGACCGCGAGACGCGATCCACCCTTGACGGCGTGATCGAGCGCGGCCAGGCGGACGACTGCCTCGCGAAGCTCGTCCGGACCGTAGTTCCGGGCCTGCGCGTAGAGCTTCTCGACATAGAACGGATGCCGCTTCAACCTGGCCGCCGCCTCTCGGGCGCTCAACCCTTCCTCGGCCAGCAGCTGGCAGTCGCGAACACGCCCGACGTGCGCGACGAGGAGGCCGATCAACGACGGCACGGTCCGAGACACGGGGTCCCCTGAGCGTTCGAGCAAGGTCTGACACGCCGACAGCGCTCCGGCGAGGTCGCGCCGTCCCCAAGCGTCGGTGAGGTCGTAGCCCGGCACCTCCGCGCAACCCGCGGCGAGCTCCTGGACCTCGCGCACACCGACTTCGTCGCCTCCCGACCACGTGGAGAGCTTGTCCACTTCGGATGCGAGCTCCTCGGGATCCTCACCCACGATCTCGACGAGCAGGCGAACCGCTTCCGCATCGACAGGCACGCTGCGTTCGGCGAACTGCTTCGTCACCCACTCGGGCACACGGCGCTTCGGGACGTCGTAGACGAGCACGTCGCCCGCCTTTGCGCACGCCTTTGCGAGGGGGGAGTCCTTCTTGAGCTCCCCGGAGACGAGCGCGAGCACGGTGTCGGGAGCAGGGCTGGTCAGGTACGCGCTGAGGGCCTTCACGTCAGCAGCCTTCCAACGCTCGACCTCCTCGACGACCACGAGCCGCCGGCCGCCTCCCAGGAGTCCCATCGCGTTGCAGGCTGCGACCGCATCCTCCCCGGCGGATTCGTTCGCGGACAGAAGCTCGACGCCGTCTTCGCCGATCCGGTCACGCAGCCGGCGGAGTGCGCGCTGGATCTTCGGGCGGTCGCCGCCGGTGATCAGATACACGGGCTTCAGCTCTGTCGCCATCGCGGAGGACAAGCATAGGCGGCGGCAAGGAGGGCGCCGGCGAGGAGTACGAGAAGGACGCGCGTCGACGTGACCTGAGCGATCGGCAGGCCGCCCACGAGCCGGGCAACCGCGACGAGGTAGGCGGCACACCATCCGTTCAACCAGGCGAGTGCGGCCGCCGCGCTCGCCGAAAGCGGGGCGACCGCGGCTGCGGCAAGTGCAAGCCCGAGCAACGGCGCGACCGCCGGTGCGGCAAGAGCGTTCGCCGGGACGGTCAGGAGCTGGACCGAGTGGAACTGCAGCCACGCGATCGGCGCCGTCGCGAGACCGCACGCTGCGGAGATCGCGACGACGAGGCGAAGCGACCGCCCGAGCGGATACCCCTCGAGGAAACGCTGGAAGCGCGGGACGAGCACGAAGATCGCAAGCACCGCGGCGAAGGAGAACTGAAAGCCGGCGTCGAGCAGCGTGTACGGGTTCCACGCGAGCAGCACGATCGCGCCGACGAGCAGCAGGTGCCAGCGCTCCGCGGCGCGGGCGGTGAGCCACGCCAGAGCACCGAGCGCACCTGCGATGCCTGCGCGGATCACCGAGGGTTGGGCACCGACCGCGAGCACGTAACAGCAGATCGCCGCCAGCGCGGCCAACTGACCCAGGAGACGCGGCAGGCCGAGCAGCCACACCAGCAGTAACACGCTCCCCGCGACGAGGGCGACGTTCTGCCCCGACACGGCGAGCAGGTGATAGAGCCCGGCGGCGCGAAACCGCCGGCGCAAGTCCTCAGACAGCCCGCTGTCCTCGCCGAGGACGACGCCTTCGAGCACGGCCGCGCGATACCCGGTCAGCCCGCGGGCGACGGAACGCTGCAGCTGTCGTCTCAAGGCGTCAGCGACACCGCCGAGCCCACCGCGCCGCCCGACGATCCGCCAGCGGTCGACGAGCAGCACGACATGGACTCCGTGACGCCGGAGCCACGTCCGCTCGTCGAAACCGTTCTTCGGTCCGCGCGGGCCGTCACCCGCACGAGTGCGTCCAGGATGGCGCCCTGCGGGGGTGCTCGTCCCGACGGCAGCTTCAGCTGGACCGGCTCGCACAGTCCTCGCCCGGCGAACTGCGTCACGACGGCCGGCGCGCGAACGTCGTAGGTTCCGCGCCGCGCCGGCCCGGTGACCGTCACGAGCACATGACCTGCGGTTCCGAGCCGGGAGACCAACGGGCTGCGATCGAGCGCGTCGAGACGCGCGCTACCCCACCACAAGCCCGCGAGCGCGAGCGCGGTCGCCGTCAGAACGACCCGGCGTGGGCCGGCCGCCACCGTTGCGGCACTGCCGAGCACTGCCGCAACGAGAAGTGCAACCACGCCCTCTACACGCATCACGTTCGCGAGCGCGAGTCCCGCGCACAGAGAGCCGGCGAGCAATTGCGGAGTGAGCCGAAGAGCGACGTCGCTCATTAGGCGAGCGACGTTCACGGCGCCACCAGGCCGCGGAGCGTCTCCAACCGGGCCGGCCCGATGCCCGGAATCGCATCGAGCTCGTCCACCGAACCGAAGGCGCCGTGCTGCTGCCGGTAATCGAGAATCTTCTGGGCGGTGACCGGCCCGACTCCAGGCAGCGCATCGAGCTGCTCGATCGTCGCACTGTTCAGATGCACCGGGCCGGCAGCCGCACCTCCACCAGGCGTGGCGACGACGCCACCCAGCCCCCGCCGCGGGACGACGATCTGCTCGCCGTCGGCGATGCGTGCGGCGAGATTCAGCAACTCGATCTGCGCCTTCGGGGTCGGCCCGCCCGCGCGTCCTGACCGCGTCGGCGACGCGAGAGCCGTCCTTCAGCCGGTAGAGCCCGGGCCGCCGGACGGCGCCGACCACGTTGACGAACACGTTCGCCGCAGAACGGTCAGCTGCCCGTGCGGCGACGCGAACGGGCGGCGGCACGCCAGGACGCGCAGGCCGCAACAACAGCTTGCCGGCAACGACGAGCACCAGCAGCGCCACCACACCCGCGACGAGCGCACGCCGCCGGTCGAGCGGGAAGTCGGGCATGTCGCCAATCGTGGCGACACGACCGTCACGCGTCCGTGACGACCCCGCCCCGAGAGTGTGTCGCTTTACCTAGCCGACGACGAGGTTCACGAGCCTGCGCGGCACGACGATCGTCTGCCGGATCTCCGCGCCATTCAGCTGCGCCTGTACCTTCGGCGACTCCTTCGCTCGCGCGACGAGCTCCTCCTCGGGCAGGTCGGAGGGAACCTGGATGCGGTCGCGGACCTTTCCGTTCACCTGCACGACCAGCTCGAAGGTGTCCTCTTCGAGGAGAGCAGGATCGGCCACCGGCCACGTGTGCTCCCACAGGCGCTCGTGTCCCAGACGCTCCCACAACTCCTCCGCGACGTGCGGCGCATACGGCTGGAGCAGTGACACCGCCGTTTCGGCGGCGAACCGAGCGGCAGGATCGCCCGGGGCCTTGACCAGCTCGTTGACGAGCTCCATCACCGACGAGATCGGCGTGTTGAACTGCTGCCGCCGCCCGAGATCGTCGGTTGCACGCGCAATGGTGCGATGCGCCTTTCGCGCCAGCGCCCCTTCGCCCGCGGCGCCGCCGGCCGGGGAGTCGGCGACTTCGCCGACCGCGCGCCAGAGCCGGCGGAGGAACCGCTGCATGCCCTCGACACCGGACGGGGTCCACTCCATGTCCTGATCCGCAGGGCCGATGAACAGGATCGACAGACGCGTCGCATCGGCGCCGTACCGCTCGACGAGCTCGTCTGGTGTGGCGGCGCCTCCCACCCGCTTCGAGATCTTCGCGCCGCCCTGCGTGACGAAGCCGTTGCCGAAGAAGCGCTTGAACGGCTCGCGGTAACTGCTCAGATCCAGCTCGTTCAGCACCTTCATGAAGTAGCGGGCATAGATCAGGTGCACCGTCGAGTGGTCGACGCCGCCGGTGTAGTGGTCGACGGGCATCCAGTAGTCGGTGATCTCGCGGTCGTACGGAGCGTCGTCGTTGTGTGGGTCGCAGTAGCGCAGGAAGTACCACGACGAATCGACGAAGGTGTCCATCGTCTCGACCTCGCGCCGCCCCTCCTTGCCGCACCGCGGGCATGGCACCCGGACCCAGCCCTCGGCCTGCGCGAGCGGCGCCACGCCCCTGGGCGTGTAGTCCTCGACCTCGGGCAGCAGCACCGGGAGCTCTTCGTCCGGGACCGGAACGATGCCGCAGTCACCGCAGTAGACGACCGGGATCGGGCAGCCCCAGTAACGCTGGCGCGAGAAGCCCCAGTCGCGGAGCCGGTAGCTCACCGCAGGACGCCCACGGCCGCGTGTCCCTAGCCACACGACGATCGCCGTGGCCGCCTCCTCGTGCGGCAGACCGGAAAACTGCACCGAGTCGACGAGCTTGCCCTCGTCGTCGATGACGACGTCGATCGCCAGGTCGAAGCGCTCTGCGAACTCCCGGTCGCGGTCGTCGTGCGCCGGCACGGCCATGATCGCGCCGGTGCCGTAGTCCATCAGGACGTAGTCGGCGACCCAGATCGGAATGCGCGCGTCGTTGACGGGGTTCGTGGCGAAGAAGCCGGTGAAGACTCCCGTCTTGGTGCCGGCGGCTCGCTCTTCAGCGGGTCTGGCGCCCGCCTTGCGAACGTAGTCCTGGATCTCCTCACCGTTCGGGGCCTTCTCCACCAGGGTGTCCACGAGCGGATGCTCCGGCGCGAGTACGAAGAAGGTCGATCCGAACAGCGTGTCGGGCCGAGTCGTGAACACCGGGATGTCGATATCGAGCTCCTCGACCCGGAAGAGGATCTCCGCGCCTTCCGACCGGCCGATCCAGTTGCGCTGCATCGCCAGCACGCGCTCCGGCCACTCCAGATCCTTCATCTCGTCCAGCAGGTGGTCGGCGTACGCGGTGATGCGGAAGAACCACTGCTCGAGCTTGCGTGCTTCGACCTCGCAGCCACAACGTTCGCAGCGGCCGTTCTTGACCTGTTCGTTCGCAAGCACCGTCTGGTCGTTCGGGCACCAATTGACGATCGCGGCCTTCCGGTAGGCATGCCCCGCTTCGAGGAACTTCAGGAAGAGCCACTGGGTCCAGCGGTAGTACTCGGGCTCGTGGGTCGAGAACTCGCGCGACCAGTCGATCGCCCAGCCCAGTCTCTTCATCGTCCGCCTGATCGCTTCGATGTTGCGCTCGACGATCGCCCGGGGATGTTCGCCCTCCTTGATCGCCGCGTTCTCCGCCGGCAACCCGAAGGAGTCGTAGCCCATCGGGCGCAGCACCTCGGCGCCCATGCGGCGGTAGAAGTGGGCGAGGACGTCCCCGAGCGTGTAGACGAGAACGTGACCGATGTGCAACGAGCCAGACGGGTACGGCAGCATCTCCAGGACATAGGACTTCCGCTCGTTGCGCGGCGCCCCGGGCTCGTGGTTCGGCACCTCGAACGCGCGGCTCTCCTCCCAGATCCGCTGCCACTTGGCCTCGATTGTCTGCGCGTCGTAGCTGTCCATGACCGTCCTCTAAAGACGAAAAAGCCTCTCGAGTGAGAGGCCCTGGGGAGCTGGCGCGGCCTTCGCCACGGTGGCTCCCTTCCCTACAGAAGCAGCTCCTTCATTGGTCTGACTCTAGCAACGATAAATTGGCGGCATGAGCGATTACACACATCTCAATCTCAAGGATGCCGACGATCAGGCGCCGAACTTCGGCCTCTCTCCGGACCTCGAGTTCAGGATGGCTCGCGTCCCGTTGGGGCTCGAGCACTCCGGGCTCAGCTACTGCCGGGTCGCGCCGGGCTTTGCCCTTCCGTTTGGCCACAAGCACAAGAACCAGGAGGAGGTCTACGTCCTCGTCAGTGGGGCTGCGCGCATGAAGATCGAGGACGAGGTCAGGGACCTCGAGCGGTGGGATGCAGTTCGCGTCCACAAGGACACGATGAGGTCGATGGAGGCCGGCGACGAAGGCGCGGAGTTCCTGATCGTGGGAGCGCCCAACACCGGCCCCGGCGACGCCGAGATGGTCCAGGGCTGGTGGAGCAAGTAACGCGCCGAACCAACTGATCGACCTCTTTCCCGACACGGCGACCGTCGAGGGGGGCCAGCTCGCCGTGGGCGGAGTCCGTGCGTCGGCGCTCGCGGAGGAATACGGCACGCCGCTCGTCGTCTACTGCAGGTACACGGTCCTCGCGCGTGCGCGTGCGTACACGCGCGTGGACCCCGATGCGCTCGTCGTGTACGGGACGAAGGCCTTTCCGAACGTCGCGCTGTTGCGACTGCTCGCCGGCGAAGGCCTCGGCGCCGATGTCTCGACGCGCGGCGAGCTCGAGTTCGCGCTGCGCGCCGGCGTGCCCGGCGACCGACTCGTCTTCCACGGCAACAACAAGTCTGACGAGGAGCTCGGCGCCGCAGCGGAAGCCGGCGCGCTGGTCGTCCTCGATTCGCTCGACGAAGCAGCCCGTGCCCGGGCCGCCGGCGTCGAAACCGTTCTGATCCGGGTGACGCCTGGCATCGAGGCCGAGACCCATCGCGCAATCCAGACGGCGCACGCGGAATCGAAGTTCGGGCTCGTCGCCGACGACGCTGTCGTCGCAGTGCGCGATGCGCGGGCTGCGGGGCTGGACGTTGCCGGTCTGCACGTTCACATCGGCTCACAGCTCACCCGCAGCGCCGAGAGCCTGCTTGCAGTGGAGCGACTCGTCGACGTTGCGCTGCGCTGCCGCGCAGAGCTCGACTGGGCGCCACGCGCCCTGGACCTCGGCGGCGGGCTCGCGGTCCGGCACTCGTTGGCGGAAACGGTGCCGGAGCCGGAGCAGTTCGCACGGGAGCTGCTCGTCCACCTGCGGGAACGCTGGACGGAGCCGGCGCGGGTGTTCTTCGAGCCGGGCCGGTCGCTCGTCGGTTCGGCCGGATTCACGCTCTACCGAGTCGGCGTCGTCAAGCGGACGGGCGGTGTGGCCTATGCAGCCATTGACGGAGGCATGTCGGACAACCCGCGTCCGCAGCTCTACGGGTCGCACTACGAAGCGCTGCTGGCGAACCGCGCTGACGAGCCCGTCGCCGGGACCTACCGCATCGCCGGCAAGCACTGCGAGTCCGGAGACGTGCTCATCGACAGCGTCGAGCTGCCGGAGCCCCGACGCGACGACCTGCTCGCGGTTCCGGCGACAGGCGCGTACACCCTCGCGATGGCGTCGAACTACAACGGAGTGCCTCGACCCGCCGCGGTGCTCGTGGCCGACGGGCACGCCGAGTTGATCCGCAGGCGCGAATCGCTCGACGATCTACTCGCCTTCGAAAGCTAGGGACCTTCGGACTAGGCGGCGAACCCAGGCCGCACGAGCCGGGGCGGCGCGACGAGACGCGCCTCCTTCACCGGCGGGTTCCATGGTTCCGCCAGGGGGGCCGCCCCGAACGACGCCAGCCGCCGCTCCTCGGGTGCGTCACCGTACAGCGTCGTCCGCTGTCGCGGGCTGCGGCCGACCGAACGGATCAGCTCTTCCATCGATTCCGGCGGGAACTCCTGCCCGTGCTCGGCCCCGGCCGACCGCGAGATCGATTCGTTCATCAACGTGCCGCCGAGATCGTTCACACCTGCGCGCAATGCGGCCGCGACGCCCTGCGCGCCGAGCTTGACCCACGAGACCTGAATGTTGGTGATCCACGGATGTAGCGCGAGTCGCGCGACCGCATGCACGAGCAGTGTCTCGCCGAACGTCGGGCCGGACCGCGCCTGGCCGCGCAACCACATCGGCGCCTCCATGTGCACGAACGGCAGTGGCACGAACTCTGTGAAGCCTCCGCTCGTGCGCTGCTGCTCACGCGCACGCAGAAGATGGCGTGCCCAGTTGCGCGGGCTCTCCACGTGGCCGAACATCATCGTCACGTTCGAACGGAGACCGACTCGATGCGCGACGTCGTGCACCTGGAGCCACTGTGCCGTCGTGACCTTGTCCGGGCAGATCACCTGCCGTACCTCGTCGTCGAGAATCTCGGCCGCAGTTCCGGGCAGCGAGCTGAGCCCCGCGTCCCGCAGCTCTGTGAGGTAGTCCTCGAGCGGGAGCCCCAGCGTTGCCGCTCCCTGCCAGACCTCCAGCGCAGAGAACGCGTGGACGTGCAGGCCGGGCACCGCATCCTTGATCGCCCGGACGACGGAGAGGTAGTAGTCGCCGGTGAACGCGGGATGGATCCCACCCTGCAGGCACACTTCGGTTGCCCCCCGCTCCCAGGCCTCCTCGCAGCGGCGGACGATCTCCTCGTGCGGCACGAGGTAGGGCGCACCGCGCAGGTTGGCGGCGAGCTTCCCCTTCGAGAACGCGCAGAACCCGCAACGGAAGTAACAGACGTTCGTGTACTGGATGTTGCGCGTGACGACGTAGCTCACCTCGTCGCCGCACACCTCGCGCCTGAGGCTGTCCGCAGCGGCCAGCACCCGGTCGCGTTCGCGGCCGCGAGCGCGAAAGAGACGTGCGATCTCCTCCTCCCCCAGCTCCGCGCGTGTGTCGATCGGCAACGCGTCCCGGGGGACGAACGGGATCGGCACGTCTTCGCCCGGAGACCAGCCGTCCTCCCGCGCCAGCCCCAGCGAGTCCGAGGCGCGCAGCACCGACGGCATGACGCCCGGATCGAGCCAGTGGCCGGAGATCCACTCGGGATAGACGGGCAGGCGCGGTGCCAGCTCGAGCCCGCGGCTCTCCGTGGCCGTGCGCAGCCGCTCGAGCTCGGGCCAGGGCGCCTCGGGGTTCACATGGTCGATCGTCACGGGCGAGACGCCGCCCCAGTCGTCGATGCCGGCATCGAGCAGGCGCGGGAAGTCGTCATAGGAGAGGTTCGGCGGCGCCTGGAGGTGCGCGCGCGGGCCGAGGAGGATGCGCGCGACGGCGATCGTCCAGAGCAGCTCTTCGAGCGCGGGCTCGGCCGCGTCGGCCATGCGCGTCCCGGGCTTCGCGCGGAAGTTCTGGATGATCACCTCCTGGACATGGCCGTGGCGCTCCGCGAGCTCGCGGATCGCGAGCAGCGCCTCGATGCGCTCCTCACGAGACTCGCCGATCCCGATCAGGAGTCCCGTCGTGAACGGGACGCGCTCTTCGCCTGCGGCCGCGATCGTCTCCAGACGGCGCGACGGAACTTTGTCTGGTGAGCCGAAGTGCGGACCGCCGCGTTCGGAGAGGCGTTGCGACGTCGTTTCGAGCATCAGTCCCATCGAGACGCTGACGCGTCGCAGCTCGCGGACGTCGTCCCTCGTCATCACGCCGGGGTTGACGTGTGGCAGGAGATCGGTCTCCGCGAGTACCGCCTCCGCGGCTCGAGCCAGATACTCGAGGGTCGTGCTGCACCCGAGGGCTTCGAGCTCTTCGCGCGCGGCTCGATAGCGCAGCTCAGGCTTGTCACCGAGTGTGAACAGCGCCTCGCGGCAGCCGGCCGCAGCGCCGGCTCGAGCGATCTCGAGAACCTCGTCGATGCTGAGGTAGGCCCGCTCGCCCCGGCGCGGCGGGCGCGCGAAGGTGCAGTAGTGACACACGTCGCGGCAGAGCTTCGTGAGCGGGATGAACACCTTCGGCGAGTAGGTGACGAGCGGGCCGTGGCCCTCGTCGCGCAGCGCGCGCGCTTCCGCACAGAGCTCGTCGAACGGCCGGGCGAGGAGCTCCATGCCTGGAGCTTAGATCTCCATCCAGGCGCTACGGAGGGGCGGTCCCGAAGCTCAGAAGTCGATCGAGGCGACGCCGAGCGCCGTTGCGACCAGCACGGCCGCAGTTGCGACGGCGGCCATCGACCAGCGACGCGTCCGAGTCCCCGGAGCGGCGAGAACGGCAGCTCCGCCCAATCCCATTGTCAGCCCAACGAACGTCTCGACCGCCTGAAACGCGAAGCCGAGCGCGAGCGCGGCACCGAGGCCGACGCCCGTGCCGTGCAAGGCGAGGGTGGCGGCCCCTGCACCGGCCCCGAAGTTTCCGGGGGTCAGCGGGAGCACGCCCGCGAGCGCCATTGCAGCCAACAGGACGACGGCCACCCAGAGGGGATGTGAAACGCCGAGCGCCATCGCGATTGCGAGTGCGGCTGCGATCCGGGCGACAGACGAGCAGCCGATCCAGCCGAACAGCGCGACGCCCTCGCGTGGCGCGCGCGCAATCGAGCGAAAGATCTGGAGGAGGCTGCCGAGTCGGCCCGCGGTCCTGGCACTGAAGCGCGTGCCGAGGCCGAGCACGACGGCGACGCCGAGAACAAGGAGAGGTGCCGGCCAGAGCGGGAGCCTGCCGGCGACGGCCGCAGGCACGATCAGCGTGGCAAGGACAAGCGTGCGCCCAGCGGCGACAGAAGCGGCGATGCCACCGGCGCGCCAGAGACGGTCGTCTCCGGGAAGGGTGCGGGAAAGCAGCCCGAGGCGCACCGCTCCACCGAGGTGTGCGGGCGCGAGGGAGTTGACGAGCGAGCCGATCAGGTAGCGGGCAGAGGTCTGAGTGAAACCAGTGCTGCCACCACAGGCGCGAAGCCCCACGCGCCAGCCGGCCACGGAGGCGAGCAGGCTGAGGGCGAAGAATGACGCCGCCGCGACGATCCAGCCCGGCTGAGCACGGGCCAGGTCGGCAAAGGCGCTGCTGAGTGTCCCTCGCCCCAACCGCGAGACGCCGAGCGCGATGCCCGCGGCCAGGAGTAGGCCGGCTCCGATCGCGTAGTGGCGGCGCGTCGACCGGAGCTGACCAAGCGCTAGCTCATCGAAAAAACGGCCGCCTGTGTGCTCGCCGATCACGTCACCCACGCTATCGGCACGAAATGAGAGCAACGTTAAGGAAGCCGGGCTCCGGTGGGAGGTCATGCCATCATGGCGGCCGGTGAGAACCGGGCGAAGCAGGCGAACCGGGCGCATGCGCGCTGCCCTTGGCCTCGCCGTCGCTCTGATCGTGGTCTCAGTGGGCGTCTTGGCCTGGAACCGGCACGGGGACGACAGCCCGCCGGCTCGGGCGAGCATCGCGCCGCCCAGCGGTCACCAGAAGAAGCCGAAGCTGGTTCAGCGCCGCTTCAGTCGCGCCGGGCCGCTCGACCTCTACGCCCACGACCACAGAGGAATGATCAGCCCGGTGGCACGACGTGACCCGGCGCGGGTCTACGTCCCCAACAGCGCCGGCGACTCAGTGGACGTGATCGACCCCCGCACCTACAAGGTCGTCGAGCACTTCCCGGTCGGAGCGCTGCCACAGCACGTCACGCCCTCGCACGACCTGAAGACGCTCTACGTCAACAACGACGTCGGCAACACGCTGACGCCGATCGATCCGCTCACCGGCCGGCCGGGCAAGGCGTTCGCTGTCGACGATCCGTACAACCTGTACTTCACCATCGACGGGCGGTACGCGATCGTGGTTGCCGAGCGACTGCACCGGCTGGACTTCCGCGACGCGCACACCTTCCGCCTCGTGCGCGCCCTCAGCGTCCCCTGCGCGGGCGTCAACCACATGGACTTCTCCCCGAGCGGCCGATACTTGATCGCCAGCTGCGAGTTCTCGGGCCGCCTGCTGAAGGTCGACGTCCGCCGGTTCCGCGTCATCGCAGTACGCGCGCTTCCGCGCCCGTTCTCGGTGCCTCAAGACGTCCGCTCTTCACCCGATGCAAAGGTGTTCTATGTCGCCGACCTCGCCGCCGGCGGCGTGTGGGAGGTCGACCCGGCCCGGTTCAAGGTGATCGGCTTCATCCACACCGGAGCGGGGGCTCATGGGCTCGTCGTCGGACGGAACGGCAAGGTCCTCTACGTGGCGAACCGCAACGAGGGCAGCGTGTCGGTGATCTCCTTCGGGTCGCGCAAGGTCATCGCGAAGTGGCGGATCCCCGGCGGTGGCAGCCCGGACATGGGCGACGTCTCTGCGGACGGTAAAGTCCTCTGGCTGTCCGGACGGTACAACTCGGTGGTCTACGCGATCGACACACGGACGGGAAGGCTGATAGCGCGCATCCCAGTCGGCGCAAGCCCTCACGGCCTCTCGGTATGGCCGCAGCCCGGCAGATACTCCCTCGGCCATACGGGCAACATGCGGTGATGCGAACGCTCTGGCTCAGCCCACGTCGCGATCTGTACGGCCCCGCCGCCGCTGCAGGTCTCCTCGCGGCGCTCCTCGTCTGGCTCGGCCCGCCGGGCACCGATCTCGCCGCCCATGTCTACCAGCGCACGCTGTTCATCGAGCACGGCTTCGTGCTCTGGAACAACTTCTGGTACGCGGGCCGCTACAGCTTCGTGAACTACAGCGTCCTGTACTACCCCCTGGCCGCCGCGGTCGGCATCAAGCTCCTCGCCGTTGTCACCGTCGCGGTCGCGGTGATCGCATTCGCGGCGGTCGTGCGGCACGAGTGGGAGTTGCACAGCCGGTGGACGATCCGGGCGTTCGCGCTGGTCTGGGCCCTGCTCGTCGTCTCCGCCGCGTATCCGTTCATGCTCGGGATGACCTTCGCACTGCTGGCTCTGTGGTCGTTGCAACAGGGCCGCCGGTGGGTGTTCGCGTGCTGCACGCTCCTGACATTGGCTGCCAGCCCTCTCGCCTTGCTGCTGCTGGTGATCCTGCTGGCAGCAGTGGCGCTCGCCCGCCGGGGCGAGCACAGGCGTTTCGCCATCCCCGCGGCGGCGATCGCAGCGATCGCCGCGTTCGAGTTCCTGCTCCGGCGCATGTTCCCGGGCCGGGGAACATATCCGTTCTCGCTGGAGGAATTCCTCGCGGCGGGCGCCTTCTGCATCATCGGAGTCGCACTGACGTGGAAGGTCGCGGCAGCGCGGTTGCTTCGCTGGACCTACGTCGTGTACTTCGTCGCGTGCACGGCGGCCTTCGCGATTTCGTCCCCGGTCGGAGAGAACATCGCGCGGCTGCGCTTCGTGGCCGCGCCGATCGCGATCCTGACGCTGTCGCTCCGACGCTGGCAGCCCCGCATCCTCTGCGCCGTTGCGCTGGTGCTCGCGCTCTCGTGGAACCTGACTCCGCTCGCGGCGAGCTTCATCCAGGGCGTCAACGATCCGGCCGCACGTGCCGCGTACTGGTCGCCGGCGATCGCCTACCTGAAACAGAACCTCAGTCCGTCGTACCGCGTGGAGGCCGTGGACACATCCGGCCATTGGCCCGCGGACTTCCTCGCCCGCGCCCAGATCCCGCTCGCGCGCGGCTGGTTCCGACAGGAGGACTTCCCCCAGAATCGCGTTCTGTACGGCGAGTTCGGAGCCAGGGCCTACGTCGCCTGGCTGCGACGGGTCAGCGTTCGCTATGTCGTGCTCACGTCGGCACGTCCCGACTACAGCGCGCGCGCAGAGGAACGCTTGCTCAGGAGCGGCCGCTCAGGACTGGCGGTCGTCCATCGGACACCGTCGACGGTGATCTTCGAGGTTCCCTCCCCGCGTCCGCTGATCTCCAGGCCGGCGCGCGTTCTCGCCCTCGGCTACGCGTCGATCAAGCTTCACGTTCCGGTACCGGGCACGTACCGGCTCAACGTCACCTACGCACCCTACTGGCACACCCAAAAGGGTTGTCTCACCCGTGCGCCCGACGGCATGACGCAGTTGAATGTGCGGCGGACGGGGACGGTGTGGATCCAGTTCGCGGTGACCGCCACGCGCGCCCTCGAGGCGATTGCCGGCACGCAGCCGGAGCCGTGCCCCTAGCGAGCCGGCGTCAGCCCGGCTTGGCCGAGATCAATTTGCCGAACGGATGCCAGGCGTTGGCCGACCAGCGCTGAAGCCGGACCTGGGTGAGCGGGAATCGGCTGGACGGCGTCGTATGGATGATGATGCCCGGCAGCACGAAGGGATTCCCTTTCTCGTCGAGATGTGTGGCCGCGTTCATCAGGGTCTGGCGCGTCACGTTCTTGCCCGCCTTCTTCAGGGTGTCGACCATCGTGTACGCGGTCGCCATTCCCGCTGTGAAGTAGCCGTCCTTCAGGTCCCGCGAGGTGATGCTGGTCCCGTACTTTCCGAGGATCGTCTGGAAGAGTTTGATGCCCTTGTCGTTACGCCAGAGTGGTGACGCGGGATCCTTCCCGAACACGATCGAGATCGCTCCGTTCGCAGCGCTCTGCGGGACGATCGCCATCAGTGCCGAAGCCGACGAGACGTCGTTGACGAAGATCTGAGGCGTCCACCCGAGCCGCGAGACCGCGTTGAAGGCCTGCAGCGAGAACTTCCCGAAGGCAAACACCATCAGGACGTTGGCCTTCGAAGCCTTGAGCTGTGTCACCTGCGGCTGGACGTCGGTCGATGTCGGGTCGTAGCCGACGCTGGCGACGATCGACTTCGCCTTTGCGCCGAGCCCGCGCCTCAGACCGCCGAGCAGGTCGCGACCGTAGTCGTCGTTCTGGTAGAGGACGGCGAGCTTCGGCTTCTTGATGTTCTTGACGACGTACCGGCCGTAGAGGGCGCCCTCCTCGGAGTAGGGCGGGATGTAGCCGATCGTCCACGGGTACTTCTTGTAGTCGCGTCCGAAGGTGGTCGCGCCGGAGGAGACGTAGAGCTGCGGCACCTTCGCGTCGTTCAGCAGCTTCCGCACGGCCAGGTTGTTGCTCGTCCCGAGCGAGCTGAAGACGGCCAGGACCTGCTCCTGCTGAATGAGGCGGATGGTGTTGTTGACGGAACGCCCGGGGTCGTAACCGTCGTCGAGATAGGTGAACGTGATCTTGCGGCCGAAGACGCCGCCTTTGTCGTTGACGTACTTGAAGTACGCGTCGATGCCGCGGGCGACGTTGCCCGCGATCGCGGCCTCGCCGCTCAGCGGGACGCTGGAGCCGAGCTGGATCTCGGTCGCCGACACGCCCGGAGTCGCGACCGGCCGCGCGCCCGCGGAGGTCACGGCGACCGCGGCCACGATCGCGCACACGAAGATGACCCTCGAGCCCACTCCCACCTGGGACCGAGTCTATCGCCGGCCTGGGAGCGACCCGAAGAGCCGCCGCAGAAGCCCGCCGACCCCGCCCGGCAGCAGGAGCATGACAACGATCAGCACGGCACCGAAGACCATGCTCGGTATGCCGGGCTGCTTCGGGTCGAGGTTGAGCGCTGGCAGATGATTGAGCCAGCGCGCGACGGTGTCGGCATGGTTCTGCAGGAAGTAGATGAGCCCCGCGCCCGCGATGAGTGGCACCAGAGAGTCCAGGCCGCCCACCGCAAGTCCGACGACGAGGTAGATGGAGAGGATGATCGGAAAGACGTCGGGGTTCACGTAGGCGTTGGCGATCGCATAGAGGGACCCTGCAACTCCCGCGTAGAAGGCGGAGATGCCGAACGCGAGCGTCTTGTACGTCGCGAGACTGACGCCTGACGAGGCTGCCGCCACCTCGCTGTCGCGAATGGCCTTCAGCGCGCGACCGGTCTTCCCGCGCACGAGCGACCAAGCCGCCAGTAGCAGGACGAGCGCGGTGCCCCACGTCAGGTAGTACATCCAGTTGTTCGTCGTCGTCGAGAGTCCGAACGGCGGCCTGGGGAGCGCGAGGATCTTGCCGGTCGTACCACCGAGGAAATGGTCGAACTTCTTCGGCAGCTGCGGAAACGACACGGCGATCCCGAACGTGATCAACGCGAGGTAGAGACCGGAGAGACGCAGCGCCGGCAACCCGACGAGCAGGCCCGCGACTCCCGCGATCACGCCGGCGATCGGGATCGTCCAGAGATCTCGAATCTGATGGCCGTACACGCCGTTGACGCTGAGAACGGCCGTGGTGTAGCCGCCGATCGCCATGAACGCGCCGTGCCCGAGCGAGATCTGCCCGCTGTGTCCGGTGAGGATCGACAGGCCGAGCAATGCAATGAAGTACATCCCGACGATCGCGAGCTCTCGGGCCCGGAAGTCGCTGACGAAGCGCGGCACTGCTGCGACCACGACTGCGAGCACAGCGAAGCCGGCCAGCTCGAGCCAGAGTCTCGATCTCATACGCGTCTCTCCGCCACCCGGCCGAAGAGGCCGCCGGGCCGCACGAGCAGCAGAACGAAGATGAGCACGAGCGCGGCCGGGAGCTTTAGTGTCGAGCCGATGAAGCCGACGTAGCGGCCGAGCAGCGTGATCGTCACGCCGAGCAGGATCCCGCCGACGACCGCGCCGACCGGACTGTCCAGCCCCCCGAGGACGGCGGCCGCGAACGCGTAGAGCAGGATCGTCTGCATCATGTTCGGATCGAGGAAGACGACCGGGGCGATCATCATTCCCGCAACCGCCCCGAGCACCGCGGCGATCCCCCAGCCGAGCGCGAGCATCCAGCCGACCCGGATGCCCACGAGCCGCGACGACTCAGGGTTCACAGCTGCCGCACGCAGGGCCAGCCCGAGCTTCGTGTAGCGGAAGAACAGCGCCAGCAGAGCGACCAGGCCGATGGAGACCACGACGATGCCGATGTCCTGCACGCTGATCGGCACGCCGCCGACGTCGATCGTCCGGGTCGAAAACGGGCCCTTGAACTGCCTGTTCTCGCCGCCCCAGATCACGCTCATCAGGCCGTTCAGAAGCAGCGCAAGGCCGAGGGTCACGATCACGATCGTCACGACGGACGCATTCGCGACCGGGTGGATCACGATGCGCTCGATCGCAACGCCGCCGGCGAACGCGATCGCGAGCACGATCGGGAACGCCGTCCAGAACGACAGGCCGTGGTTCATCAACGACCAGGCGATGAACGTCGTGCACGTCGCCATCTCACCCTGCGCGAAGTTGATGACGCGTGTGGAGCGGTAGATGATCACGATCGCCAGCGCGAGACCGGCATAGATCGCGCCCTCGCGGATGCCCGCAGCGAGCTGCTGCGCGAACTCCGTCCAGGTGAAGGCTGCGAGCATCAATAGCCCAGGTAGGACCTGCGGACGGATTCATTCGCGCGTAGCTCGTCGCTCGTGCCTTCGACGGCGACCTTGCCGACCTCGAGGACGTAAGCGCGCGCGGCGTGCTCGAGCGCAAGGCCGGCGTTCTGCTCGACGACGAGCACCGAGATGCCGTGGTCGGTCTTCATGCGCTCGAGCGCCTCGAATCGGCGCAAGACCGAGCGAAAGCTCGTCGAGCAAGAGCAGCTTCGGCCTCGCCATCATCGCGCGCCCCAGCGCCAGCATCTGCTGCTCGCCGCCGGAGAGCGTGCCGCCCTGCTGGTCGCGCCGGCTTTCCAGCTGCGGAAAGAACTCGAAGACGCGCTTCGCCTCCTGTTTGAGGTTGTCACGGCGCGTGTAGGCGCCGAGGCGCAGGTTGTCCCAGACGGAGAGCTCGCTGAAGGTGCCGCGGCCTTCCGGGACGTGCGCGATCCCCGCGCGCGCCGTCGCCTCAGGACGGCGCGAGAGCTTCTGGCCGGCGAAGACGACGTCGCCGCTGCGACGCACCGTGCCGGAGATGGCGCGCAGCGTCGTCGTCTTCCCGGCGCCGTTCGCGCCGAGCACGGCGACCAGCTCGCCGTCGCCGACCTGGAGCGAGATGCCGTGCAAGGCTCGGACCGACCCGTAACGCGCCTCGACGTTGCGCAGCTCGAGGACGCTCATCGGCCGATCTCGGGCCGATGAGCGGGGGAAGGGGCGGAGGGGGAAACCGGGAGGTTTCCCCTCTTGTTCTTCTCGGCCCTCGCGGCGATCTCAGCGGCGCGGGGGCTGAGGCGACACCTGAAGAAGGGTGCTCGTGAGGGAAGACGCGCAGCGTCTCGTCCGCGAAGCGGACCGGTGGAGGGGGTCTGGGGGAACCGGGAGGTTCCCCCAGCCCGAACCTGTCGGTTCCTCACGGGAGCGAGCCGAAGGCGAGCGACGATCACGATTTCGTCCCCAGATAGGCCTCGATCACGACCGGATTTCGCTGGATCTCGGTCGGGGTGCCTTCGGCGATCTTCTTCCCGAAGTCGAGCACATGGACGCGGTTCGCGACGCTCATCACCAGCCCCATGTGGTGCTCGACCAGGAGGATCGTGAGCTCGAAGTCCTCGCGCAGCCGCTTGATGAACTTGCCGAGTTGCTCGACCTCCTCGTGACTGAGCCCGCCTGCCGGCTCGTCGAGCAGGAGGAGCCGCGGTCCCGAGGCGAGCGCACGTGCGAGCTCGACGCGCTTCTGCGTTCCGTAGGGAAGCTCTGGAACCGGGCGGTTACGGACCGAGTGGAGGTTCACGTAGAAGAGCACCTCTTCGGGCCGCTGCTCCCCGTGCCGCGCGTGTGCGCCCACGCGCACGTTGTCGATGACGGACATGCCACGAAAGAGCTCGACGTTCTGGAACGTGCGTGCGATCCCGCGACGGACGATTCCATTCGGCGGCGTCTCGAGCAGTGTCTCCCCGTCGAAGCGCACTTCGCCTTCCTCGGGCGTATAGAGACGCGTGATCACGTTGAACGCGGTCGTCTTGCCTGCGCCGTTCGGCCCGATCAGTCCCACGATCTCGCCCACGTCCACGGTGAAGGAGACCTCATCGAGCGCGACGATGCCGCCGAAACGCTTGGAGACGTTGTCGACTTCCAGGAGGGGCAAGGGCGAATAGCCTACGGCGCAGCGCCGCGACGGTTCAGAGCCTCGACCCGGACCGCCCAGGAGGCGGCCGACGCAGTCGGCGTCCAGGTCGGCCAGATCGTCAAGTCGCTCGTGTTCGTCGACCGGGAAGCGCCGCTCTTGTGCCTTTGCGCAGGCGACCGTCGCGTCGACGTGAAGAAGCTCGGCACCGGCGTGCGCCAGGCAAAAGGCGACGAAGTGCGGGAGGCGACGGGCTTCGCGATCGGCGGAGTACCGCCGGTCGGCCACGATCGATCCTTGCGCACGGTCGTCGATGCCTCGCTGCGACGATTCGAGACGGTCTGGTGCGCCGGCGGCACGCCCCACGCGGTCTTTCCCGTGGCCACAGAGGCGCTGATCGCGGCGATTCCGGACGCCGACGTCCGCGAGATCTCCTGAGGCGCCGATCTCGGCGGCGCCGCAGAGAGGAGGTGACGGCTTGGCCGTCGCCTCGGTCTTGAACGAAAGTCGGTGCAGGGTTTCTCCCGCACCGCGGGTCTGCTCTTGTCGAGGGGGCGCGCCTCCGCGGTTGTCGACCTGCTAGGAAGTCACAGTCGCGGCTGCGCCTCCTCCTCTTGAGCCGTAATTGACAAGATCAGCGAGGCGCTTCGGTGATCGGCGCCTGGCAGGCGAAGTTCTCGCAGACGTAGACGGCGGGGCGCCCTTCGACGAAGTCCTTCCCCTGCAGGAGGGGGACGTCCTCGCTCGGGCCGAAGGCGACGACGGTATTCGGATCGAACGGGGCGAGAGCGGCGCGCGCAACCTCTGTGTCCGGACCGCCGATCACCGCCACCTCCCGAGGCGGCGAGAAGTAGAGATCGAGAGCGTTGAGAGCGTGCCCGAACGCCGAGGGCGCCTGCGGGAACAGGCCGGCCACCAACCGAAAGACGCCGACGGCCCGCCGCTCGAGCTCTGCGTCGCCCCACAGTCGCGCCAGGCGCAACAACACGTACGCGAGCATCGAGTTCCCGGACGGCGTCGGGTGGTCGTCGAAGTCTTTTCTGCGAGCGACGAGCTGCTCGCCGTCCCTCGGTGTGAGGAAGAAGCCGCCGCGTTCCTCGTCTGCGAAGAGCTCGACGGCGAGGAGTGCGAGCCGGCGCGACTCCTCGAGCCAGCGCAGCTCTCCCGTTGCGACGTGCAGCTCGTAGAGGCCGTTGGCCACGTCCGCGTAGTCCTCGAGCACGCCGGCGTGCCTCGCCTCGCCCAGGCGCCAGCTGCGGAACAGGCGTCCGTCCGGGCTCGAGAGCGAGCCGAGGAGGAACGCCGCGAGCGCGCGGGCGGCTTCGAGGTAGTCGGTTCGTTCGAGACGGCGTGCGGATTCGGCCAGCGCTGCGAGCGCGAGCCCGTTCCACGACGCGATCGCCTTGTCGTCACGGAGAGGTTTCGGCCGCAGCTCGCGCTCCTCGAAGAGCCTTCTGCGTGTGTCGCGATCGAGGTCGCCACGAATGATGAAGCGCCCATGCTCGAACGGCTGTAAGAGCTCGGGCGGAACGTCGTCGTCCTTTGTCCACGTGTACGTCAGGCCCTCCACGCCGTCGGTGTCTGCATCCTGTGCCGAGGCGAAGCCACCTTCGGGCAACCGCAGCTCGCGCAGCAGGTAGTCGAGCGTCTCCACCGCGACCTCTCGGTAGCGCTCGTTTCCGGTTACGAGCCAACCGTGCACGTAAGCGGGTACGAGGAGCGCGTTGTCGTACAGCATCTTCTCGAAGTGGGGCACGAGCCACTCCCGGTCGACGGAGTAGCGGTGAAAGCCTCCGCCCACGAGGTCGTACATGCCTCCGAGCGCCATGCTGTCGAGTGTCTTCGTCGCCGGCTCGAGCTCGCCGCGCCGCACGAGGAACTCGAGCACGGATGCGGGCGGGAACTTCGGGGCGGTGCCGAAGCCGCCCCAGACCGGATCGAACTGCCGGCGTAACCCGCGCACCGCGTCCGACAGCAGCGACGACGTCAGTGGCTCACCCGACGGCTCGGCGGTCCGGCGCAACTGCTCCGTGATCGCACCCGCGTCGCGCTCGAGGTCCGCGCGCCGGTCGCGCCAGGCGTCCGCAACAGCCTGCAGCAGCTGCTTGAAGCTCGGCAGCCCGTGCCGCGGCTCGGGCGGGTAGTACGTCCCGCCGAAGAAGGGCTCGCCCGCCGGGGTGAGGAACACGGTCATCGGCCAGCCGCCGTGCCCGGTGAGGGAGACGACGGCGTCCATGTAGACCGAGTCGACGTCGGGCCGTTCCTCGCGATCGACCTTGACCGGGACGAAGTTCTCGTTCACCAGCGCCGCGGTGTCCGCGTCCTCGAACGACTCGTGCGCCATCACGTGGCACCAGTGGCAGGCCGCGTAGCCGACCGAGAGCAAGATCGGCCTCTCTTCGTCACGCGCGCGCGCGAGTGCCTCTTCCCCCCACGGATACCAGTCAACCGGGTTGTCCGCGTGCTGCAGCAGGTACGGGCTGGTTTCGGCGGCAAGCCGGTTCATTGGTTCAAACCAAAACGGCCGTACCGGCAAAGCAGGTACGGGCTGTTTTCGGCGGCGAGCCGGGTCACGCTCGCACCGTAGCTACCTGCGTACGCGACGCCACGCCTCGACACCGACCGTGATCAGCGCCGCGATCCCGAAAGCGACCAGCAGGGCATAGATCGGCTGGTCTCTGAAGATCCGTCCGCCGAGATAGCCGAGCAACGCTCCGTAGACCGACCAGAGGATTGCAGCGACGAACACGTATGGCACGAATCTCGTCGGCCAGCGCAGGTGCACGAGCCCCGCGGTAAAGGTCGTCGCCGTCCGACCGCCCGGAACGAAGCGCGCGACGATCAGGACATAGCTGCCTCGTTGCCTGAGGAAGTTCCGCGCCCAATCGAGTCGGCCCTGCGCGACCTCCCCGCTGAAGAACCTCTTCACGGCAGGACGCCCGAGCCAGCGACCGACAGCGTAGGACGCGTTGTCGCCGACAAAAGCGCCGGCGCCGGCGCAGACGATCACCCACTCGAGGGAGAGCTCACCCCGCGCCGCCTGGATACCGCACACGATCAGAGCCGTCTCGCTCGGAAACGCCGGAATGAGCGCGTCGCCGGCGCAGATCCCGAACAGCAGCGGGTACGTCCACAGCGATCCGGTCAGCAGTTCGACCAGGCCCTGGAGGAACGCGACCTGCACTAATGGCCTTCCGGTAACTCGTTCTGGTGTTGTCGCGCGCGCATGGTCAACCGGCTCTTGCCCTTCGAGGGACCGCGAGTCGTAGACGTGGCCAGCTCGCTCGCGGGCCCTTACTGTACGGACATGCGGGTGACAACGGGTACGCCGCTGGCGCGCTCGCAGCAGTCGCAACCCACGGCGTAATCCGGCGCGTAGAGTCCTGCGCATGACCGACATGCGCGCGCTGCTGCAGCGGACGGCCGAGCTCGCGTCGGACTTTCTCGAGTCCCTCGAAGATCGGCCGATCTTCCCGACGGCGTCCGCCGCCGAGCTGCGCGAAGCCCTGGGCGGGCCGCTCCCTGACGAGCCCACCGACCCTGAGGACGTCCTGGAGCGACTTGCAGTAGCAGCCGACCGCGGAATCGTGGCGATCCCGAGCGGCCGCTATTTCGGCTTCGTGATCGGCGGCGGCCTCCCCGCTGCTTTGGCCGCGGACTGGTTGACGTCTGCCTGGGATCAGAACGCGGGTCTGTACGCCTGCGGTCCGGCCGCGTCGGTCGTCGAGCAAGTCGTGCGCGAATGGGTGACCGACCTTCTCGGCCTGCCGGATGATGCTTCGATCGGGCTCGTGACCGGAACGCAGATGGGCAGCGTCACTGCGCTTGCCGCAGCACGCTTCCGGGTGCACGAGCGCGCCGGCTGGGATGTCACACGCGATGGCCTCGCCGGCGGTCCACGGATCCGCGTCCTCGTCGGTGCGCAGCGGCACGTGACGATCGACCGCGCGCTCCGCCTGCTCGGGCTCGGCGCCCCGGAGGTCGTCGCCGCCGACGATCAGGGACGGATGAACGTCAGCGCATTGCGCGAAGCGTTGCGCAACGGAGGGGGACCGACGATCGTCTGCGCACAGGCGGGAGAAGTGAACACGGGCGCCTTCGATTCATTCGGCGAGATCGCCGACCTGGCGGCCGAGCATGGCGCCTGGCTGCACGTCGACGGCGCGTTCGGGCTCTGGGCCGCCGCCAGCCCGAAGCTCCGGCCTCTCGTGCGCGGCGTCGAGCGGGCGGACTCGTGGATCACGGACGCGCACAAGTGGCTGAACGTTCCCTACGACTCGGCACTCGTCCTCTGCGCCGATCCTGAAGCGCATCGGGCCGCGATGACCGTCAGCGCCTCGTACCTGATCCAGGACGACACGCGAGCAGTGCGCGACCAGGTCGACTGGGTGCCGGAGTTCTCGCGCCGCGCACGGGGCTTCGCGGTCTATGCCGCGTTGCGCTCTCTCGGACGAAGTGGGCTCGCGGAGCTCGTCGAGCGCAGCTGCGAATGTGCGCGGCGCTTCGCGGAGGGAGTCGCTGAGCTCGAAGGGGTCGAGGTGTTGAACGACGTCGTCCTCAATCAGGTGCTGTTCCGATTCGAAACCGACGAACGGACCGACCGCATCCTGCGCGAAGTGCAGGACGCGGGCGAAGTCTGGATGAGCGGAACGACGTGGGACGGGCGCCGAGCCATTCGCATCTCCGTCTCGAACTGGCAGACGTCGGACGAGGAGATCGATCTCGCGCTCGAGGCGTTCAGGAGCGCGAGTCAGTTACCGGCCCACGCGCCGGCCCGGTAGACCTGGCCCTCGAGGCGGCGTCCGAGCAACTCTTCCAGCCAGACCGACGTCTCGATCAGCGCGTCGAGGTTCACAGCGGTCTCGACGCCGTCTCCCTCGAGCAGGTAGACGAGATCCTCCGTCGCGATGTTCCCTGTGGCGCGAGGCGCGTAGGGACAGCCGCCGAGGCCGCCGCACGAGGCGTCGAACAACGACGCTCCTGCTTCGAGCGCGGCGACGGCATTCGCATAACCGGTGTTGCGCGTGTTGTGCAGATGCACCCCGAGAGCGTTTGTTCGCGTGACGAGGTCACGCACTTGCCGCGGCGTGGCGACGCCGATCGTGTCCGCGAGGACAATCTCGGCGTTCGGAAAGCGCGAGGCGAGCTCCGCGACCACGCCGGGGTCGACGCGACCCTCGAACGGACAGCCGAACGCGACGCTGATCGTCAACGTGACCGGCAGCTCTCCACGGTCGATGACACTTGCTGCGGCGGCCGCGGCCTTCTCGACGGATTGATTCGCGTTCCGTCTGCTGAAGCTATCGGTGGCCGCAAGCGTGAAGTTGACCCGATCGAGCCCGGTCCCGACCAGACGGTCGTAACCCTTCAGGTTCAGCGCCAGACCCGAATACTCGGTCCCAGGGCGACGCTCGATCGTGGCGACGACCTCTTCGGCACCCGCCATCTGCGGCACGGCGTCCGCACGAACGAAGCTCGCAACCTCGACGCGCGGCAACCCTGCGGCGGCAAGCCTGTTGACGAGCTCTGCCCGAACCGCCGGCGCGAGCGTCTCGGGCTCGTTCTGGAGACCGTCGCGCGGTCCCACATCGCAGATCGTCACCCGCACGACGAGGCTACTTCGGCTGCTCGAGCTGTTTCAGGATCTCCCCCACCTCGGTCGCCAGGTCCTGCGCGAGCTGGACTTCCGCGTCGTCGAAGCGACGTCCCTTCTCGCCGTACACCTCGACGAGCCCCCAGGCGCCGTCAGACGCCTCGATCGCGACCATCAACAGCGCGTCGTAACCGAGCTCCCGCAGCAGCCTCACCTCACTCGGGTCGGGTCCGGGTCGTTCTGCGACACGGTCTGCGGCCGCCGCTCCTCGATCACCGCGCGCGTGAGTGGATAGTCCGGGATCAGGTAGCCGTGCCCAAGCCGCTCCGGCTTGCCGCTCTTCTGATGCTGGATCAGGTCGACGAGCAAGTCGCCGATCACGCGCGAGATCGTGCAGGCGGGCGCGTCGAGGAGCTCGACGTAGGCGCGCGCGGTCGCGCCAAGCAGGCTGGGAACGGTCTTCTCAGCGCGAAGCCTCTCTGTGGCGGCCGCGAGCCGGCCGGACTGGTCGACACTCACCAGTCGATCTTACGGACGGCCTACTCGTCGAAGCCGCTGGCGTCGACCTTCTCGGGTTCGATCAGGACCTTGACCCGGGTCTCCTCCGGGTTCCGCCACGGATATTCGTCCTTCCGAGGTACTTCTTCGCCAGCTTGTCGATCTGCGGGTCTGCACCCTCTTCCGTCAGCTCGGCGGGGCCGCTCACGGCAACCCATCGGAAGGAGTTGGTGGGATCCACCATCAGCACCGAGGCACGCGGATCGTGCTTCAGATGCTTCGGCTTCGCCCGGCCGAGCGCCGTGTTGAACGAGACCTTGTCGCCCTCCACGTCGACCCAGACGATCGTGGAGTGTGGCGACCCGTCCTCCCGCAGAGTTGTCACGACTCCGACGTACGGGCTCTCGTCGAGGAACTTGCGGGCCTTCTCTTGGAGCTTGGCCATCCCTCACCTCCTGGTTGTTTTGACCGACAACGACGCGACCCGCTAGCGTCTTCCCCGATGGCTGCGCTACTACCCGTCGGCACGAGAAAAGGGCTGTTCCTCCTCCGCAGCGACGACGACCGCAAGGAGTGGGAGCTCGAGGGGCCGCTCCTGCCCGGCTGGCCGGTCTACCACGCGATCGTCGATCCGCGCGACGGCGTGCTCTACGCGGCGACGAACAGCTTTATCTACGGAGCGACGCTGCACCGTTCGAGCGATCTGGGCCAGAACTGGGAGCGCGCCGAGGAGCTCGGCCTCCCTGAGGAATCGGGTCTCAAGCTCAACGCCACCTGGCACGTCGAGCCCGGCACGGGTTCGGAGCTGTGGCTGGGCGGCGATCCGGGCGTGCTGTTCCGGTCGGACGACCGCGGCGTCACCTGGAACGTGAACCGTGGCCTGCTCGAGCACCCGACGCGGGAGAAGTGGCAGCCTGGCGCGGGTGGCATGTGCTGCCACTCGATCCAGGTCGTCGACGGGACGATCTACATCGCCATCTCCGCGGCCGGTGCGTTCCGCAGCGAGGACAGCGGCGACAGCTGGACGCCGATCAACAAGGACGTCGCAGCGGACTTCCACCCGGAGAAGTACCCGGAGGTCGGCCAGTGCGTGCACAAGTTGCTTGCGCATCCCGCGCGACCGGATCGGCTGTGGCAGCAGAACCACTGCGGCGTGTATCGCTCCGACGATCGAGGCGACAACTGGGAGCGACTCGACGGGAACGGCCTGCCGTCGGACTTCGGGTTTGCGCTCGCCCTGGATCCAGGGGACCCGGACGTCGCCTACGTGATCCCCGAGGTTTCGGGGGAGCAACACTTCACCCCCGACGGTCGTCTCGGCGTCTACCGCACCGGCGACGGCGGCGCTTCGTGGGAGCTGACTTCGAACGGCCTGCCCGGCCGTGCGTGGGCAGCCGTGTTGCGAGAGGGCTTTGCGTACGACGACGGCGGGCTCTACTTCGGGACCCAGAGCGGATCCGTGTGGAGCGCCCCACGCGGCGGCGGCGAGTGGATCGAGGCGGCGGGGAACCTGCCACCGATCCTCTCTGTCGAAACCGCGCGCATTTGACGTGGCGGTAGTGCTCCTGCCCGGAGCGTTGGCCGCGGAGGCAGGCGGGCAGAAGCGCTTCGAGGTGGAAGCCACAACCGTCGGCGAGGCCTTGCGCCAACTCTCGGTCGCGAACCTCCTGTTCGACGAGGTGGGCGAGCTGCGACGTCTGGTCAACGTCTTCGTCGACGGAGTCGATGTCCGCGGCGGCCGTCTGCTCGAGGAGCCACTCACCGGGCAGTCGGAAGTACGGATCGTCGGCGCGATCGCGGGCGGGTAAACACACCACACCAGGTTCGAATCAAGGCCGTCCGAGACGGTGCCGATTCTTACCCGGTGCGGGCCATCGCAGTCCTTCTCGTCGTCGTCGGCGGCCTCGCGGCCCTCGGCTTCGCGCGGCACGAGGAGCGTGTGCGCGAGCAGGATCAGCTGGGCGCGATCGCGAGCGACCTCGCGGGCCGCAAGGTCTGCGTCCGCTGCCCGAGCTTCCTCGCGAGCCTGGTCGACACGCGAGGGGAGGCAGGACGGGTGCAGTTCGACGACGCAGGCCGGCCGGCCGATCACATGGATCTCTCGCCGCAAACCTGCAAGGCGCTGCGCCATCTCGATGCCGTCGACTTCACCTGCATCGAACGGAACGCGTGCGGCTTCACCCAGTTTGCCGCCGGCTGGGCGGCGCACACACTCGCCCACGAGTCGTTCCACCTGCGTGGCTTTGAGGACGAGGGCGTGACCGAGTGCTACGCGCTCCAGAACACGGCGTTCGTGGCGGCGCGCCTCGGTGTTCCGGAGCAGCAGGCGCAGGACCTCCAGGCCTGGTTGTTCAAGCGCGGCTACCCCAACGAGCCGAGCGAGTATCGATCGCCGCAGTGCTACGCCGGAGGGCCGCTGGACCTCCGGCCCCAGGCGACGCGGTTCCCGTAGTTACTTCAGCGTTGTGGCGGCGGCGTCGCTTGCGATGCAGCGTAAAGGAGGCGCGGGCTTAGCCCGCGCCTCCGTCCTAACTAACCCCCTAGGCTCGGTTCGTTTCCGAACGCTTACTTCAGCGTCGTAGCGGCGGCGTCGCTTGCGATGCCGCGGAAAGGAGGCGCGGGCTCAGCCCGCGTCTCCGTCCTAGCTAACCCTCTAGGGTCGGTTCGTTTCCGAACGCTTACTTCAGCGTCGTAGCGGCGGCGTCGCTTGCAATGCCGCGTAGAGGGGATGCGGGCTCAGCCCGCGCCTCCGTCCTAGCTAACCCTCTAGGGTCGGTTCGTTTCCGA
>WNFC01003039.1_pt1 | contig 33815 bp, 30 predicted proteins | sample 5400541 | NCBI WGS metagenome assembly WNFC01 (sample SAMN13153342, study PRJNA577476) | soil metagenome | isolation source: 120 cm saprolite under Douglas fir tree site 2 hole 2 replicate 1 | place: USA:California | collected 2015-04-18
ATGGCGCCGCTCCGCCAAGGATGTTCGCAGAGATTGAGCAGGGGCACGTAGCTTGCGACAAGGTCCGAGAACTTGCAGACATCTAGAAACGATAGGTACTTGATGGTCACAAGCGCGAGGGGCCAGACGAAAAATCCCGTCAGGGCGCCCAACACCCAGGGCCGAAGCGGGATTGCACTCGCTGCCCACTGGAGCTTTCCCGCCGCTTCCGCGGGTATGAACGGCAGATCGTCCGATCGGATGCAGAAACGCGAAAATACCGAGTCGGAAATCACCGGGTGACTCAGAACCCTGCGTGAGATTTCTTTGGCGTAACGTTTGGCGTCGCGATCGGCGCTGGTCGTCTCGAGCAGGTCCGCGAGGCCCCTCCGCAGGTTCGTGCCTCGCAAGCCGAGAAAGCTGACGACAGCCTGCGTGCCCACGACAATAACCAGGCTCAGGCCAAGCATCACGGCGGAAAAGGCAATCACGGTATCAAGGTGTTGCATTGTCATCGTCTCAGGCTGGTTGTTAAGAGTTTAGAACAGGTGAACACGGGGAGCGCAGAAAAAGCCGACTGGAGTATCCTTTTCGTCAATCCCTGGTGGTGTGAAACTCTGTTCGGAGCGGCTCGCGTTCCACCGCAGGTTCGGCTAAGATGGAGCGTTTTCATCAGCGGGAGAGGCCTGCGGAACGTATGGCAACCACTCCAAACGCAACTGGAACGGCTTCGGGCGGGATTCGTGTCCGGTTTGCTCCTTCACCGACGGGCTACCTGCACGTGGGCGGTGCGCGTACGGCGCTGTTCAACTGGTTTTTTGCACGCCGGCAGGGCGGCACGATGATCCTGCGCGTCGAGGACACCGACGTCGAAAGAAACCGCCCGGAACTGGTGGAAGGAATTCTGGACGGATTGCGCTGGCTGGGTGTTGGTTGGGATGAGGGGCCCTACTTCCAGTCGCAGCGCCTTGATTTGCACCGGGCGGCGGCGGAAAAGATGGTCGCTTCGGGCGCGGCGTATTTCTGCGATTGCGCGCCGGAGAAATACGCGGGAGGCGACGCGGTCGAAGAAACCGACGACGCGAAAAAAGAAGCGGGACCGCGGCGCGTCACGCGTTGCGTGTGCCGCGAAGGCAAGCCGGGGTTGAATACCAGTAACGCAGCCATTCGCTTCCGCGTTCCGCTCGGGGCCTCGACGAAATTCGACGACTCGGTGTTTGGGCCGCGCGAAGTGGCCAATGAAGAGATCGAGGATTTCGTTCTCTTGCGCTCGCCCAAGGAAGGCCAGACGCACGGCGCGCCCACCTACCAACTGAGCGCCGTCGTGGATGACATCGACATGCGCATCACGCACGTGATCCGCGGCTCCGACCACATCTCGAATACGCCGAAGCAGGCGTTGCTGTATCGCGCGCTGGGCGCCGCGCCGCCTGTGTTTGCGCACGTGCCTCTCATCCTCGGTCCGGACCGCACGCGACTCTCGAAGCGCCATGGCGCCACCAGCGTGGGCTCCTATCGCGACGAGGGCTTTTTGCCTGAGGCGTTCCGTAATTTTCTGGCGCTGCTCGGATGGTCGCCGGGCGAGGACGCCCAATTCCTGCGCACGTCCGAAATCGTCGCGCGTTTTTCGCTGGAAGGCGTGAGCCGCACCAATGCCGTGTTTGACCGCGCAAAACTCGAATGGTTCAACACGGAGTATCTGCAGAAGCTGCCCATCGAGGATTTGCTGCCCGCTGTGCAGGCAGAACTCGAGCGCGCGGAAATCTGGCAGCCGGAATGGGCTGGAGCGAAACGCGAGTGGTTCTCGAAGACCGTGGACCTGTTGCGGCCGCGCACGCGACTGCTGCCGGATTTTTCAACGTGGGCGCGAGCATTCTTCAGCGATTCCTTTGAATATAATGCGCAGGCCCGCGAGAAATTCTGGAAGGATGAGCGCCTGGGCGTGATGCTCGGCAAGCTCGCGGACGGCCTTGGGGCGCTCGCCGATTGGAACCACGACGCGTGCGACCACGTATTGCGTGAGCTGGCCGCGGCGGAAGGCGTCAAGGCCGGTCTGCTGATCAACGGGACGCGCGTGGCGATTGTGGGGCAGGCGGTGGCGCCGCCGTTGTTTGAAACGATGGTCGTGCTCGGGCAGGAGCGCGTCGTAAGCCGCCTGCGGCGCGCCGTCGAAGCGTTCGTAGCGCGCTGACACAGTTGTCTTTTAGGCGTCGCTCACATCACAGAAGAGCCGCGTATTTCTCGCGCCAGCGGCTAAAGCCGCTTGATTTTGCGATGCTTAACGGCGCGGCTGAAGCCGCGCCCCACAAACATTCGAGATACTCACACAGACCCTTGATGGGTGGGAACCATCTCCAATTCCTCGTGAAAAATACTCAATCAACGAATTATCTCATAAATAGATTTTGTGGGTCGCGGCTTCAGCCGCGACATCAAAACGCCCGTAAAAACTGGGCTTTAGCCCCTGAAGCGCGCATCACACTCCACCTGCGCGGATTTATGAGACAAGTTCTAGTGCTGCGAAGGGAATTTCACCGACGGGGCCGGGGCAAAAATATTGGTGTTCACGGGGTGCGTGGGCGTATCTACCGCGGCGATTTCGAGGTCGGCGGTTGCTGGAACTTTTGTCGGCGGAAGGCAGGCGTCCTGGTTGCAGGCCTGGTAGCCAACGGTGAGGGCGATTTTATTTGGGCCGAGAGGCGCTGCGCCTCCCACGCGCAGTTTCATTTTCACGGTAAACAAACCTTCGTAAACGCGCAGAGGCGTCTTCGAAAATCGAAACGCCCGCATCACTCCGCGCGGATAGGCCGTTTCCACCAGGGAGATTCCCGGAGGGAGGTCCGCCTGTATTTTCGTGGGGATTAGATAGTCCTCCGAAGGTTCGTGTGCGTTGATGTGGAAGCCCGGAGAAATCTTCGCTACGACGGCAATCTCAAATGCATGGCCGCGCGGCACAGGTTGAAGCGAAACGTACGCCTGCGGCTGGAGCACGCTGGCGGCAGGCGGATAAGGGTTGTCCTGCGCGAATGCTATTGTGGCCAGCGCAACGAGCGCGAGCGATGCGAAGAGAGCGCGCGGCTTCGGCCTGTGATTGCCGCTATCAGATGCAGAGATATCCGGTGAGACCCTGGAGTTCTGCGCGTCGTCCTGAAAAAACGAAAGCATATCCATTAGACGCTCACCGGACTGCCGAGTTGCTCGGTGAGAATGCGGCCCATGAGCTGCATCAGCGTTTCTCCCGTTTTCTCGAGAACGAAAGCACTAGCCGCGTCCGACCAGGACAGCTTGAAACTTGTGGTCAGCGCTGAAATCCAAATCTGCCGCACCGGTGTGTTCGGGCTGATGACAAATCTTGTTTCATCGGCATCTTCGAACAGCACCTCGAGTTTTCCGCTTCCGCCCTCGACTTCAAAGCCATGCGCATCGCCTACCTCTTGAAGCCGGCGGCGCAGGGCCTCGAAAGCAGTATCACAGCGTTTCTGAAACTCTTTTTCATCCATGACAAGTAAAGGGTACCGCGAAGCGGGCGAGCGAGCAAGGAAGGTGCGCAGGAGGTGTGTGCTAGCCCGTATTCGAATCACGACTTTTTCTGGTTAGTTCTCATGTAAATGTAGGCCGACAGGAATGCTGCGAAAGAAGCAAGCGCAATTATCGCGGCCCGTTTATCATGCGGATGCCTCACTCGATAAGAGATGTAAGGATGGTTTGTCTCAAGGTCGCATGTCATGTTCGAATAGTTAAAACTCCCATGCTCACCAGACAAGCACCGGTCGACCATCAGCTCTTCTCGCAAAAATCTATAAGCGACAGAGATTGCAAAGAAGGCGGCGAGTAACGCCAACAGCAAGCACCACAATCTGGCTTTAGCATTCACGTTCCGTCTCCAAAAATCCTACTAATCCCTCCGCCCCCTAAACATTAGAGAATTCAGAGCAACCCACAAGGTCTTTGGCGGTAGTCACGTGCCGGCGATATTCACCGTGATGCACTTTAGGACGCGACCTGTCTACAACCTGCCACCTGCCACCTGTTACCCAATACCTACTACTCATAACGGAGCGCGTCGACCGGATCGAGGTTCGCGGCCTTGACTGCGGGATACATGCCGAAGAAGAGGCCGACGCTCATGGAAACTATAACAGCCACGGCCACGGCCCAGAGCGGAACCGTGGACGGGAGTCTGGGCAAAAACACGTTAATGAGCAGGCTGATGCCTATGCCCAGTACCACGCCGATGACGCCGCCTGCGCCGGTGAGGACGATCGCCTCGGTCAGGAATTGCCAGATGACGTCGCTGCGGCGCGCGCCAATGGCTTTTCGTACGCCGATTTCGCGCGTGCGCTGCGTGACCGACATCAGCATGATATTCATTACGCCGACTCCGCCCACCAGCAGTCCAATCGAGCTGACCACGGCGGTCAGCAACGCTACGTAACTGGTGATTTGCTTGAACTGGTCGGCGATCTCTTCGGCGCTTGAGAGGCCGAAATTTTCCGGCGCCGAGTAGGGAACGTTGCGGCGGCGGCGCAAGACACCGCGGATTTCATCGCGCGCCTCCGCCATGTGTCCGGGGGTCGCCATCGCGCCGATAAATTGTTCGTCGTCCGCCGGGTGGTGCTTCCGGTAGGTGCGGTACGGGACAAGCACCTGTTTCTCCACGGCAGGATTCTTGAAGAATTGACCCTTGCGGTGTTCCAACACGCCGATGACGCGGTAAGGAAATCCCTCGACGGAAATCGTCTTGTCAATCGGGTCTTCGCCGGCAAAAAACGTCTTGCCAAGATCGGAACCGACGACAGCAACATCCGCCCGATGAAGATCTTCCGCCTCGGTAAAAAAGCGGCCGGCGGAGAGCCGCGCGTTGAACACCTCTTCATATTCGACGAGCGTCCCCGAGTAATCCAGGCCGGAGACTTCCTTGTCCTTGTAACGCGCCGTGATCAGCGGCGGACGGTTGTAGTCATCGACGCGTTTGAAAATGCTGGTCGACACCTTGGACACCGAGGGACATTGTTCGCGAATTGCCAAAGCGTCCTCGAGAGTGAGGGGCTTGCGGTTGCGTTCTTCCGTCGTCAGGCGGCCGGTGTGGAGGCCCGGAGAGAATTTGAAGATCCAGATCGTGTTCGGTCCGTAGTCGTCCAGGTACGCGGTGACGTCGCCGTAGAAACCCACCAGAATGGAGGCCACGGTGATGAGCGCCGTGATTCCGATGACCACGCCCAGCACGGTCAGAAACGAGCGCATCTTATTCTCGCGCAGCGTGGCCAGCGCCATCTTCGCGTTTTCGCCGAGGGGCATTCGCATGGGTCCGCCGTTTCGCGTCAAGCTTCCTGCCGCAGAGCATCAATCGGATTCAGGTTCGCGGCCTTGCGCGCGGGATACAGACCAAAGAATACGCCCACTGCCGTGGAAGCCGTCAGAGCGATGAGGACAGCGGAGATGGGAACGTGCATCGGCACAGGGGTATTGGCCGCAACCAGTAGCGCGAACGCATAGGCGACGGCGACGCCGATCACTCCACCGATGACGGACATCACCGCGGTCTCCGTAAGGAATTGGAGAAGGATGTCCGAGCGGCGCGCGCCCAGGGATTTGCGGAGTCCGATTTCATGCGTGCGCTCCGTGACTGTCGCCAGCATCACGTTCATGATTACCACGCCGCCGATCACCAGGAATACCGCGACGATGCCGATCATGGAAGCCGCCAGCGCTCCGGTGATCCGCTTGAACAGGTCCACCAGCGACCCGGCATCGTGCACGCCGAAGTTGTCAGTCTCATTGGGTTTCAGGTGGCGGTGCGCGCGCATCAGCATCTGGGCTTCCTCCTGCCCGCGCGACATCCACTCGTTGCCCTTCGTTTGAACGTTGATTGAAAGGCTCGTGTTGCTCGTGGCATAGAATTTCAGAAAAGTTTGAATGGGGATGTAAGCGAAATTGTCCTGCGATTGGCCCACGACCGTGCCAATCACCTTGGCCACCCCAACCACCTGATAAGGACGGCCGTCAATTTCGAGTTCCTTGCCGATCGGGTCGCGGCCAGGAAAGAGCTTGTCAGCGACGTCAGCGCCAATCAAAGCGACCAGGGAGTGATGCTGGTTGTCGGTGTCCGTAATGTAACGCCCCTGCGCGGGCTCTTCCACGTCCATGTCGCCGATATTCGCACTCACTCCGCGAATGGAAGTGTCTTCGACTGTCTGGCCGTTGGCTTTCGCGCGCCCCGTCGCGCGCGCTTCCACCCCGACGCGAAGGGAGTCTTTCATGTTGTCACGCAGGAACTCGTATTCCTCCCAGGTGATGACTTTGTTCCGCCGGGTAGCTTTCACAATTTCGTTGATGTCGGTAAGGATCGGAAAGCGCGTCACCAGGAAGACGTTCGATCCGAGGTTGGCAATGCGGGTGGCGACGTAGATGTTCACGCCGGAGATCAGCGCGACCACCATGATCAGCGTGGAAACCGAAAGGACGATCCCCAGCAGCATCAGGAACGAGCGCAGCTTGTGCGCGCGCAGTGTTTCCAGGGCCACGAAGATGGGCTCGCGCAGATGGATTCGAGTCTTCATGAAATCGCGCCGGTCTTTTTCTTGGCAGGCTCCCCTTCGGAACTCTGGGTAAACAAGTAGAGCCCGCACCCATATTCTATACGCGTAAGTCTCTGAAAAGGATTCACTCGATTCCAAGAGTGTCCCTGGCAGAAGCCGATTGACCGGCATTTCTCACGATCGCGGGATGGATATCTGTTCTCGCTAATTCGTATGAGTCATCGCATCGGTTGTTGATGAAGAGCAGGTTTTGGCAGCACAGGCTTCAGCCTGTGTGCTGTTCTGCGCCCAAGAAAATCAAGACCACACAGGCTGAAGCCTGTGCTACTCGACCGCACCGGATTTGTTTTCTGGCTGCCCGCATGGCAACGGCCCAACGCCTGTGACACAATTCTTGCGAGAAACGCATCAAAGTGAGCCTATAATTTGTGGATGAAACAGCTTACGCTGCCTATCGTGATAGAAGCTGACACCGACGGCTACTTTGTTTCCTGTCCGGGACTTCAAGGTTGTTACAGCCAGGGAGATACGCACGAAGAAGCCGTGGGGAACATCAAGGATGCGATCCGGTTGCATATCGAGGATCGCCTTGCAGGCGGCGAGGAAATTCCCGAACACACAACCGTAAGCCTATCCACCATCGAAATCGCCCGAAGAAAATAGCTACAGCTGGCCCTCGATGGATTTGGCAATGTCATCGTGATTGACCAGGCCGACGATTGTCTTGATTTTTTTGCCGTCGCGCGTGAAGAGCATGCTGGTGGGCAGGCCCACAATGCTGCCGAATTTGTCCGCGATGGAGTCGTTGCCGAGCAGAATTGGATAATTCATCGCTTCTTTTTGGCCGTTCACATCGAAGCGCTCTTTTTCGAGGAAGGGATTGATGGCCTTCTTCCCGTCTTCATCCATCGAAACTCCGAGGATCGTGAAACCGCGCGAGCTATACTTTTTCTGAAACTCGATCATCCAGGGGATTTCGATTTTGCAGGGTCCGCACCAGGTGGCCCAGAAATTCACCAGGACCACTTGCCCTTTGTATTGCGCGAGTGTGACGTCGCGATCGTTGAGGTCCTTCATGACGATGCTCGGCATGGACGCGTCGCCGGCTGTGCTGGAGGCGTTCGCCGGCGGCCTTCCGGCTGCCGGGAATTTCCGATCCGCCCATACCATGATTGCCAGAAGTGCAATCACGCCGAGGGTGACAAGGATGCCTTTTTTCATTGCCAAATCTCACTTTCTCTTGCGGGCTTCACACTTCACTAAAGGCGTTCAGCGTAAAAGCAGAGCCCGCGCCCGTCACAATGCGAACTTATTGAGAAAACCCAGTTTACCCGATAGCCAGGTCAGCCGGTTCAGGAAAATCAATCCGCCGACGAACAACAGCAGAACGCCGCTCAATACTTCCACAGTGTGCAAATGACGCCGGAAACGCTGGTAAAAACGCAGGAACCTGTTGATTCCGATCGCCGTCAGTAGGAAGGGAACCGCGAGGCCGGCAGAATAAACAGCGAGAAGAAAGACGCCGCGAGAAATCGTTTCCGCGTTTGCCGCGAGCGCAAGGACGGCGGCGAGAATCGGGCCGATGCACGGCGTCCACCCGAAGGCAAACGCGAAACCCAGCAGGAAGCCGCTGGTTACGCCGGAGAGGGCCCCGCCGGATTTTGCTTGTTCTTCCGTTTGAGTGCCGAGGTTGTGGAAGCGGACATCGCGATTGAGCCAGCGAGTCAGTGACGGGCCGGCCAGAAAAATGAGTGCGACCGAAAGCAGTTGTACGGAGCCGATTAGTCCACCGGGACCCACGGTTTCAGTCCCCAAACGGCGCCAGAGAATCGCGGCGCCAACCGCCAGCACGCCGCCGATTACGAATCCGGCATTTACGGGAAGTTTGATCAGCCAGCCGACCAGGTGCAGGCCGAACAGGATGATTACGGCGCCCGCCACAGGGCCCATCAACGACTTATGCTGCAGCAAAAACTGGCCCACGGCGCTCGCCGCAGCCCCGAAACTGATGAACACGACGGAGAAACCGGCGACAAACGCCAATGAAGAGGCGAACAGGCTGTTGCGGGCCGGCTGACCCGCGCGGAGCTGCTCGACGCCGATCCCTGAAAGCATGGAAACGTATCCCGGCACCAGGGGCAGCACACAGGGGGACAGGAACGAAATAATCCCTGCCACGAAAGCGTAAAGAATCGAAACTTGCATCAGGTCAATGGACTCCCGCGAAGCACCCTGCCAAGTCTACATCATTCCCGTTAGATTAGACGGATGGTTGGGCCCGAAGATTCAACACGTGCTACATTTTCGCAAAGGTATTTGCCTGTCCGGTGTGAGTCCACCCCTTCCCGGGAAAGTACGAACCCCCGCCTCTGAAGAGACGGGTGACAACAACCCAATCTATTGTGCGAATGCTGTAGCCCGGGTCCTCAGACCCGGGGATTCTTTGCCGCTCTAAATCCAATGCTGTTCACATAACGATTTGGATCGGTGAAGTGAAGCGGGATGTGATTGTGGGCGGCCGCTTCCTTGCACGCGGTACTTTCTGAGGGAAGAAAGTTTGGGTGCCGCACTCTCGTTCAAGACCTGATGCAAGTAAGCCTTTGTCGAAATCATCTGCAAGGACATAAGTTGCGCGGGATGCCCTCATTCAGACGCATCGATATGAAACCGCAGATCCTTCGCGAGAAATGCGGTCTAGCCTCCTCGGGCGAACTGCGCGGCGATGCCAACGAGCGCGCCTCCCAGGACGAGCCACGCCGAATTAATTCGGAACCGCAGGAGCAAGATTGCGCCCGCGATGGCCAAGCCGACAGTCAGCCAATCAACGATTGCCGACCTCCCAAGTTGGTAGGTGACCGCCGCCATCAAGGCGAGCGACGCAACATTCACCCCGTCGAGGAATGCACCGGCCGTTGCCGACCGACGGATGTAAGGAACGAGCGGCCCGCTTATGGCCACCAGGAGAAACGCCGGCAGAAATATCCCGACAGTCGCGACGACCGCGCCCACCGGCCCGCGCAGCAGGTAGCCGAGAAACGTCGCCGTCGTGAAGACCGGTCCGGGCGTCACCTGACCGATGGCAACGGCATCCACAAGTTGTGAGTCGGTGACCCATGCTCGATGCGCTACGAGGTCTGCCCGGAGGAACGCGAGCAAGACGTAGCCGCTGCCAAAGACAACCGACCCAATCTTCAAGAAAATCAGAAACAACGCCCACATTCCCGGCGCAAATGCTGTTGCGGCGCCTGCGCCGAGAACAGGAAGAAGCCTCGTCATTTTCAAACGGACGCCGCACCGCCACAATAAGAACGCGCTGGAGCCTGCCGCACGATTCTGTTTCCGCGTTTTAAAAAATGCCTGAGCGCAGGCAACGGTTGCGCCCGTCCCGGCCAGTATCAGCAGCGCATTTACGCCTAGAAAACTGAGGACAACACAAATCATGCCGGCAACCGCTAGCAGACGGCTCTTGACCGCGGTGCGGCCCAGCCCCCCCAACGCTTGCAGGATAAGCGCGACCACCACGGGCTTCACGCCGTAGAGCAACGCCGCGGCCGCCGGCAAATGTCCGAAGCGCACGTACGCCCAGGCAGTGCATGTCACCAGAATTGCTGCAGGCAGAATGAAGCAGACCCCGCCCACCACCAGCCCCATCCATCCCGCGCGCAAATAGCCGATGTGGATGGCGAGTTCGCTGGAGCTGGGCCCGGGTATCAGATTGCTGGCCCCAAGCAAATCGAGAAATTTCTCGCGCGACAACCATTTGCGGCGGCGAACGAGTTCATCTTCCATCATCGCGACGTGCGCCGCGGGCCCGCCAAACGCCGTCGTTCCCAGCCGCAGAAAAAACAACGCCAGTTCCGCGAGGGAACCTCGCTCGGCGCCGCCGGCCGCCGCGGCCTGACTCTGCGGGAAATCAGCCATTGGTATTCGGCTTGTCCCGTGAAAAATGCGCGTCGAGTGACAAGCAACCCGAGCCCGCCAGCAAGAGGAAGATCAGCCCCATGAGCATGGCATAATCGGTTCGCGCTTCCGCCTCCATGGGCCAGAAACCACTCTTGAACAGGATGGGAATTTTCGTTGTCGCGATCGCCGTGCAAATTACGGCGAGCAGCGGGATCGCGGCCAGGCTTGTGCGTAGTCCGAGGAGCACCAGCAATCCGCAAACGATTTCTACCGCCCCCACGAACGGGCCCATCAGATGCGGCGCGGGAATTCCGATTCTCGTGAACCGGCCTGCTCCCCATTGTTCGACGAACAAAAATTTCTTGATCCCTTCAAGAAAGAACACAGCGCCGACCATCAAGCGAACGGCAAATATCGCCGAAGAAACCTTCCCAAAGCCAAGCTTCTGCCCGCCGGACATGACGCACCTCGCTTTCCGGATCGCAGCTGGGAGAATCGCCGCCCGGAACCGCTGGAGTGTAACGCAATCCGGCGCGAAGAAACACCCAAGCGAACTTCGCCAAGGAGGTCAGTTATAGGTAACGGAATTATCAGGGCATGTCAGACGCGGCGTGGATAGCACCTTCCGCGCCGTTTTTGCGGTGCGGGAGACAACCAGCTATCTCGGCTGAGAAACGTCCGTCATTTCGGACTCGCGATAACCGAAGAAGCGGCGGCGCTTGATCACATCGGCAATCTCCGGGGGCACCATGGTCTCCCACGTGGCGTCCTCCTCTTTGATTCGCCGCAAGACGTCGCGCGAGAAGATGTGCAGCACGCTTTCATCGAAATTGTCGAGTTGCTTGATCCTGCCGCGCTCGACGAGGTGACAATACAGGCTGTGCAGATCCCCAGGCATCCTTATATTCTGCACCGTCCTGATTTCTCCCGTGCCCGGATCGCGCAGGGGGTAGACGTAAATCCGCAAGTCTCTGGTGAACAGCCTTCCAAAGGCTTCGAGGATGCCGCCTTCCAGCTCTGCGTAGTACTGCTCCTTGAACAGGTCCTCGAGGCTCGCGACGCCCATGGTTACCGCGATGGGCTGCGATGTATACCGCGCCAGATAGGCTCCCAAGCGATAGTATTCGAAGTAGTCCGAGATCAGCACGGTCTTGCCGGCGGCGGCCAATACGTCGGCCCGGGCTAGAAAGTCGGTCAGGTCGATCTGTCCCCCGGCCAGGAGATTTCGCATCGTGATTTCCATGAGCTCCACAATCTGACCGGTCTCGACCTCCGGTTCCGCGGCGAAGCGCTCATGGGCGCAATGGATCATATCGATGTTGACCTTGGTGACGGGGCGAAAGCTTCCTCGCTCGACCAGGATCGGCCGTTTGCGCAGGACCTCCGAAGGTTGCAGCACTTCCCCGGATGGCCCGAACATCGCGGCGCCGCTGAGGCCCAGCTGCACGAGCTTCAAGCTCATCACGCGGTTGTCGACATGGCGGAACTCAATGCCCGCGAACTCGATCATGTCGATCTCGACTCGCTTCGTGGTGAGGTTGTCGAGCAGCGATTCAAGTAGCACCTGAGGTTTGTGATGCAGGAAAAACGCGCCGTAGAGGAGATTGACTCCCACGATGCCCAGGGTCTCCTGCTGGAGATCGTTTTCCTGATCGAGCATTCGCACGTGGATAATGATCTGGCTGTCTTCGTCCCGCGGGCGAGTCTGGTATTTGACGCCCATCCAGCCGTGGCACTCGTTCGTGCCCTGATAGTTGCGAGCCGCCACGGTGTTGGCGAAGGCGAAGAAGGCGGTGCTGTCCCCGCGCGACATCCGCAACCGTTCCAGATTTAGACCGTGCTCGTGGTCGAGCATGCCCTGCAAACGTTCGCGCGAGACGTAGCGTTTACAGCGGCCGTAGATTGCGTCACTCACGGCCATGTCATAAGCGGAAATGGATTTGGAAATTGTTCCCGCCGCCGCGCCGACCTTGAAGAACCAGCGAGCGACCTCTTGTCCGGCGCCTATCTCGGCGAATGTGCCGTAAAAGGACGGGTCGAGGTTGATCTTGAGCGCCTTCTGGTTGGTGCTCAGTCTCGGGCGTTCGTCGTCTTCCAGGTTTCTATCCATCGCGGTGCGCATGTAGTATCCATCGGCTGATCCGGCCATCGGTTTACCAGGACGCCGCTCTGAATGTTCCAATTTTCGGCGGGCTCAATACTGTGGCGGGCTTCAAGTCGCCGACGCCCGCCTAGCAAGATGGCGGGCTATGGCGACGGCGCGTAAAGCCCGCGCCGCGTAGAGCCCGAACCCGATCCGGAATCTTCATTTTCAGCTTCCGCGCTCCGGGATTATACACCGAGCGGCGCCAGCTCTTGTTTCACGAATTTCAACTCTTGAGGGACCTTCAATACTGATTGTTTGAAATCGAATGGGGCCGAACGTGGGTGTTCATCCGGCCCCGGGGTGGAGAGGAAAGGTTTTCCCCTCTTAGTTGTTGAGCTAACCCTAATATTGATTCCCACCGTAGTCAATGGGACAGCGTCTATTTTTCCATTCAACGTTCCAATGCGAAACATTCACACAACCGTCTAGTTCGGCTGTAACGCAAGCTAGACTCTATTCGTTCCGCGTTCGTGGTGAGCATGGTTCCGATAAGCTGGTCTTCCAGGCACATTGCGAAAGGTCAGCCGAATCACTTCGGAAACCTCCACGTGATTTTCCCAAATACATTGCGTTGCGCAAGGGTATGTAGCGGAGCATCATCGCCGAACTCGGCATGCCTCGGCGTCAGAAGGTTCTGGCCCACCACGCTGAGTTCGACGGATTCTCCCGCCCGCCATCCCAACCGCGTATCGACCCGGCCATACCTGGGCACGCCCTGATCCGGCAGCGCTCCCACGCAATAGAACGCCACGTCCCAATCCACGCGGTGCGGCAGGCTGACTTGCGACCGAATCTGAAAACCGTGCTTCGGAGCGTCTCCCGCAATCCCAGCGACCGACATGTCCTGACTGGATGCGTCCGGGCTTACTTGCATTTGCAGGAAGGCGTAGCCGGGGCTGATTCGCCAGCGTCCCATCACGTTCCAATTGGCAAAAATCTCCGCGCCATAGGTGCGAGCGTGCGCCTGATCATCAGAAATTTCCGGGAACACGAAATGTGGCGGGGGCGGGCTCGAGGTAAAGAAGGAGGGCGCCGGTTCATCCGTCTGGAGGTGATGAAAACGGTTCCAAAAACTTGCGAAATCGAAGGACAGCTCCTTGCTCATCTCCGCGCGGTATCCAAACTGGTAGGCGATAAGCTCTTCCGCCTTGCGGTTGGGATTCGCGAAAATTTCGACCACGCCAAAATCGGTGGCGTTTACGGGGACCGTTGCTACATCGATGCGGATGGCTGTGTCGGCGCGCGCCGGTTGGCGGATCGCACGCGCGGCGGACACCCACAGCGCCTGCCCCTTCGCAACGCTCCAGACCAATTGGCCGCTGGGCTCAAATTCAAATCCGGTATATCCGTTGTGCTCGAGCCTGGATCCCACAATGAGGTGGACTGAATCCGTCAGCCTGATCTCGTCCTGCAGAAAGGCGCTGAATAGATTGTCGGTTCTCCGCGGTGGATTGAAGCTCTTGGAATATTTCGGCGTTACGTTATCGCCGGTCGTCCGGAATCCCAATCCCCAGACGATGTCGTGCCGCGAACCCGCGTTCAGATGATCCTGAAAATCAAGATCGAATGTCCTGCGTCCTTCGTAGCCGCCTTCTTCGCGGCGATCGTACCCGTCATAGTAGGCTTGCAGGGACATCTCGGAGCTATTCCTGACTGTATGAGTCCAGCGCGCCAGAAGATTTGCTGCCGAGACGTTCGTGCGGCTGACAAAGGTCGGCTGCTGAGGCAACGCGTTGGCGAGGACAACATTGAGCACTTCTCCTTCGCTCGTCCGCAGGAAGTCTCCCTGAATGGTCGCGGTGTTCTTGGCTGACAGGTTCAAGTCCGACCGAAAGCCGCTGTGCAGCAGGTGCCAGCCATCGGCTCCCGGAGTAACGTCGTCAAGTCTCAGGCTGCCGGCCCCAAAATATTTTCCGAATACGCGGTAGGCTCCGCTCTTGCCGATTTTGCCGCCATATTGCAACAACCCTTCGGCGCTTTCCTGAGAGCCGCCCGCGGCGGACACGAAGCCGCCAGGCGTCGCACTAGATTTCCTTGTGGTAATACTAATCACTCCGTTAACAGCATTGGCGCCCCAAAGCGTGCCCCCTGGCCCACGGATCACTTCGATGCGTTCGATATCCTCCAGTGGCACGTCCTGTTGGTCCCAGTAAACTCCCGAGCTGGTCGGCGTGTAAACCGTGCGTCCATCGATCAACACGAGGACTTTGTCCGCGAAACGGTCGCTGAACCCCCGGATCGTGATGACCCAAATGTTGGCGTCCAGTTGGGCTACATGCACCCCGGGAACCATGCGGAGAAGGTCCGGCACATTGATGGCCCCTGACCGCCGGATATCTTCCGCGGTGATCACAAAGATTGCCGCCGCGGTCTGCGACACTCGTTGCTGTTTTTTGGAAACAGACGTTACCTGGATGTTCATCAGATCTTCGAGACTTAGGTCAGCAAGATTTCTTTCTGGAGTCTGAGAACGGGCTGCTGGGCCAGCGCAAAATAGCAAAACCAGCGGCAAGCACCTAAACGCCCGGGCCACCCGGCCAATCCATGCGATTTGCTCTCTTTTATACACGAAGCCCTCCCGGCATCTGCCGAACGTTTCAGATCGGTTACATCGAGAGGGAGGCCGACATCCGGGGGCATCGCTTTCACGCGGACCTGCGAACCTCGGCCGTATTGCGGGATAATCCGGCGTATCACCTTGCGGAACGGGGAAAGGGGGATCGACCCAATCAGATGGAGCAACTTCTCTAGCCTCTGGGCAGGCGAGGTGATTCCATCTGTTTCGCCTTGCAGGTCAGCCGCCGGGGAGTAGCGGGGGGAGGCTCGCCCTGCTGAAACCATGCTACAGCGCGAAACTTGCGATCACAATAAATCCGTTTAACGTTGCGTTTTAAGATGCAACATCCGGGAGAATACCCCGCACAGTCCCACATCGGCGGCTTTTGGCGCAGTCTCAGGTAAGGCCGGGACTTGATTTTATTGCGTTGGAAACAGCGGGAATCCGAGGCACAGGATTGCTCTGCTCGCGGTGCCCAAATCGGCGGCGCAAAGCCAGCTTACCTGAAATTGGCCGCCCGCCGAATTTCGAAAAGCCGGGAGGAAGGAAAGCCGGCCTTGCTTCACACCAAGGGACCGCAGGGAAACATTCAACGGGATGCAGCGCTGGTCACGTAAGGCTTCATGTCCACCGATTTCCAATCTCCGTGAATGATCGCTGCCCGAATCTGCGCCGGCGTTTTTCCCTTCTGCGTCAGCTGGTAGGCGAGAACAGCTTCTTTCTGGCAGATGTCGCACTGCGAACCATGCTCGCTTTTGTGCCCGACGCTCCGGTCGCAATAGCAGTAGCACGGCTGCTGGTACAGGACAGGTTTGATTTTCGCAGCCAGCGCGTAGACGTTGCGATTGAGCGCGTCGGGAAACTGTTTCGGATCGATAGTGGACGGAACGGGCGGCTTCAAGGCGTACGCGTGGTAAGAAGGAATACCCTGGTCGGCGGGACCTGACATATTCATCTGCGTCTGCGTGCCCCCCGCATTCATATCGACGACCATCCCCGGAGGAAGTTGCGCCATACCCGCACCCGCGAGAGCCAGGCTGAACGCCACTGCAAATGCCAGAAATTTGCCTCTCCTCATGGAAACCTCCTCGGCCGCTTCAAAAACGGTAGCGCATCTCACTAGCATCCGCAACCTTTCATCTTAACTCAAATGTCATCGAACGCTGGGATGCAGGCATTTACAATGAGACGTCGAATCAGCGCTACGACCGTGCGAGGATTGCTTCAGGACGGAATCGAATCTGGCTCGGGAGGTTCCTGCAAGTCAAGTTCGGAATCTGTGGCTGAATCTGGTTCGGAGCGTGGGGCCTCAGAAGGTGAGGCAGAGCCGGAAACAGTAACCGGGGAGGCTATTTCGGCAGCAGCATCACTAGACCCTGTTTCGAGCCGCGCCGCGAGTATCTCTACCAGCAAATCGACCAGCCGCCGAGCCGCCTCGCCATCGGTATCGAGTTCCGGGTTGTACCCCGCCACTACGATCGCAGCCAGATTCGGTTGAACAACGAACACGCGGAGCGCATCGCGCACTTCGTTCAGACTGAGCCCGCTTTCGCCGGGAAAATTGGTCGCGCGAAACTCCTGGCTCGATATGACGTCGACGTCGAAATGGAGCACGAATTCGTGATTCGCGGCGTGCACGCGTTCCAGCGATGCGCGCGCCGCGGCTGCCGCCCCCATCGCCGAAACTTCCGAAGCCGGGTGCCGGCGCAGCGGAGACGACACCAGATACTGGTCCTCCGGCTGGTCCAGGCGCTCAAAACCAAACAAAGCAACATCAGGCTCGCGGACGAGCGGCGGCTCGCCCCAAAACCGAACCAGTTCCGGCGCGCCCCGTCCGATCACGTGCGAGATCACCATGCCGTCGACGCATCCAGAAGGCGTCGTTGCGGGCACGTTCAGGTCGGCGTCGCGATCCATATAGATCAGGCTGACGTTACGATAGTAGCGCCGCGCGGCGGCGACGGTCGCCAGCACGGAGATGCAATCGCCGGTTACGATCAGCGGCAGCGCGCCTGCTTTTACGGCAATTTCCACGCGTGGCCGCAGATCGTTGAGGGACTTCAGGATTGCAGGGACATTCCTTGCGCGCGGGTGTTCGTCATCAGGCTGGAAAACTTGCGTGGCGGTGTCGCCGTGATCGGCAACGTCGAATCCGGCGGCCTTCAGCCGATCGGCCAATCCCGCGGCGCGCAACGCGGCAGGTGCGCGCTCATGGCCGCCACGCAGTGCGGCGGCACTCGTAGCAGAACCCAGCAGGACAATTTTCTTCGGCTGACGGATGATCTTGACCGCCAAAACTGTTCTCCTGGAGTAGGAATCCGTCCGCCCCGTCGGACGGTGCACAGCTTGCCGTTCTGCTCTGCCGCGATTTCAAATCCAAAATCCTGCCCAAATCTATTTGGACGCCGGTGCGATCGTGGTTAACTCCGGAGGGAGCGTGAATCGCACATCTTCACGAATCAGATCGAGATCGCGCTGGTTTGTGAAGCCCAGGGAAGCGAGGCGCTCGCTCACGTGCTCAACCAGGATTTCAGGCGCCGACGCGCCCGCGGTCAAGCCCACGCGGCGGATGCCCTCGAGCCACTTCGGGTCAATGTCCTTGGCATCATCGATCAACTGCGCGGGCACGCCCGAGCGCTTGGCAACTTCGACCAGCCGATTTGAGTTCGAACTGTTGGGCGAGCCCACTACCAGGATGAGATCGACTTCGCGCGCCAACTGTTCGACGGCTTCCTGCCGGTTTTGCGTGGCGTAGCAGATGTCGTCGGAAGCGGGACCTGCAATCGTAGGGAACCGTTCCCGCAGGCGCGCCACAATTTCTTGGGTGTCGTAGAGACTCAGCGTCGTCTGCGTCAGGAACGACAGGCGGTTCGGGTCCGCAACCTCAAGCGCATCCACCGCTTCGACGCTGTCCACCACGACCGTCTGCTCCGGGGCTTCGCCTGAAGTACCCACAATCTCCTGATGGTCCCGGTGCCCGATCAAAATAATTGTCCGGGCTTCGCGGGCAAACTTCAGCGCCTCCAAATGGACCTTCGTCACCAGCGGGCAAGTTGCATCGATCACACGCAATCCGCGCAGCCGCGCCTCTTCGCGCGTCGTAGGCGGCACTCCATGCGCGCTGAAGACCAGGACTGACCCGAGCGGAACTTCTTCCACTGTCTCGACAAATATGGCGCCACTCTGGCGAAGCTGGTCCACCACGTAGCGGTTGTGCACAATCTCATGATGCACGTAAACCGGCGGGCCATAGGCCTGCAGGGCCAATTCCACAATATCCACCGCGCGCACCACTCCGGCGCAAAATCCCCGGGGGCGCACTCGGATTAAACTCTTCCCTTCACTTCCAGATTCAGTCTGGTAGCTCATAGGTAGCCTCAAAAATCCCATAATACACTATCACGGGGAGCGACGCTTATGCGACCTTTTGCCGGGTCCCAGGGTCGCGATTGTGATCAGAGTGGTCGTTGGGGCAGACATCCCGGCCTTCGGGAGGCGTGCCGCACCGCTTGGGGTTGGTTTTCAAAGGGTGCGGGTTTTGACTTTGCTGTTTGTGGTAGGGGGTGAAGGAAAGAATGCCGCTCAGTAAAAGATAATATCTTTCATCGGGTAGTGCCGGCGGTTGCGTGTCCAGAGCTGCAATTTATGGATGGAGACAGTTGCAGCTATGACCGCGTCACCCAATTCGACGTGATGGCTCTTCGCATACTGCCTCAGATAGCCTCCTGCCCGCTGCCCGATGTTGATGTCGATCGGGATACAGTTGAACGCAGCGAAGAGCGCGTTTAGAATCGCGTGCTCCAGCGGCCGGGCGCCGTGCCAGAGTTCCGCGACGTTCACCGGGGAGCATAACAGAGCGGTGTCGCCTTGGCTCAACTGGTCCCAGCGGGCTAGGATGGCCTTATCCCGGGCCCGCGAAACCTCTATCAGAATATCCGAGTCGATCAGAACAGACTTCAAGTCACGATTCTCCTGAGCCGTGTCCCTTTCCGCAACCGGCGCACATACGTCGTGGAGTCTGGCAAATCCTTGCGATCCTTCCACATGCCGACCAGCGCCTGCATCGCCTGTTTGCGCCTCGCGGGCGAACTCCCGTACTTATCACGCACCGCCTGGCGAACTAACTCCGATATGGAGGTGCCCTGTTGCCGTGACCGGACATGTAACGCCTTCCAGATGTCTTCGTTCAGATAAAGCTGTGTGCGCTTCATGATGTATAGTATACATCACTCTGAACGCTGCGGAGGCATAAATGCTGTTAGGGGGGAAAGTCGCGGTCATTACCGGGGGAGGGCGCGGGATCGGCCGCGCCATCGCTCTGAAATTTGCCGGCGAGGGTGCTGCGGTTGTAGTGGCTGCGCGCACACAATCGGAAATTGAAGCGGTGGCGCAGGAAATTCGCAATGCGGGCGGGCGGGCCGCAGCTGTTCCTGCCGATGTTGCAGAGGAAAAACACTGCGAACGCCTCATCCGCGCAGCCGAGGCTCAATTTGGGCGCGTCGATATTCTTGTGAACAACGCCGGGGAGTACGGGCCGGTGAAGCCGGTGGAGGAAATCACTCCACTGGAGTGGGATGGCGTGATAGCCGTCCACTTGCGCGGCGCCTATCTGTTGACGCGCCTGGTGTTGCCGGGAATGTATGCGCGCGCCTCGGGAGCCATCCTGAACATCTCGAGCCTGTCCGCGAAATCGGCGTTTGCCTGGGGATCTCCGTACGCGGCAGCCAAGGCGGGAATGTTGGGCCTGACGCGCGTGGCCGCAGCCGAAGCTGCTCGCAAGGGTGTGCGCGTAAATGCGATATGCCCGGGTCCGGTAACGGAAACTAAAATGTCAAAAGATCTCGGCAACATACTCGCCGAGCGCATGGGCGTGACGCCGGAGAAGCAGCTCGCCGGGTTCCTCGACGCCGTGTTACAGGGACGCGGACAAACCGCGGATGAAATCGCTGCGGCGGCACTCTTCCTCTGCTCGGACCACGCCAGCGCGATTACTGGGCAGTCTCTGAACGTGGACGGCGGAACGGCTTTTTACTGAGGTCTTCCGCCAGGGCTAAACCACGGCGCGCCAATTGGATAGCAGGACGAGCGCGTTGCCCTGCCCACCCTATGCTCCACTGGCCGGCCCGGTCCACGAGATATAGTATCAACGCGACGATCGCAATCACGGCGAATACGCCCGTGAACAGCATCAGCGCCGCCAGCATTTCCTGCACGAAATAAATCTGCAAAGCAACGAAAGCCGCAAGCCCCACCCACATCCACTTTCGAGCCTTCTTCTCGCTGAAAATCGGACTTACCTTCACCTGAATGAGTCCTTTCGCGGAACACCGGATTAGATGCAAGTTTCCGTGCAGACGACGCATCTACAATTTAGAACGGAATTCCGTCAGCCTTCCATGGTACGTGAGTGTCATCGGAGCTAGCACTTTTGATGCAGGACTACTAGTACGTATTCTGGAAGTTTCCAACGGAGTTTGGAACTATCCCTTGCCCTGGCGGGACCTTACGTTGCCACGCTTCTCCCCCGATTCGGAGATAAGTTTACGGACCAGGCCGCTGCGCACCAGCCAAGCGAGCGTCTCGACGAAAAAATTACCGGAATAGTGTTGGTATTTTTGAGGCGGCCACTCCCGCATCGAGAAATGGCGTATCAAAACAACGCTCCGATTCTCAAACAATGCAAATCGCGGCGGACGATGCGTCAGCCAACCGATGTACTCCGCCGTCTGGCGTAGCAGCGACGCTTCCGCAGTAACCAGGCGGCGATACGAGGCGGAGCTCACCGGTTCGATAAACGCAAAGACAACGCATTCCGGGGGCTGGGGTTGAAGAAATTGGTGGTTTGCGGGATCGATGAGATATCCGACGAAAAATCCGCGGCGCTCCCGCGTTCCGGTCGCGCCAGGCGCGAAGAACCGATAGCCGCGCAACGCCCCGCGCGCCTCGACGGCCGCGCGATACCCCCGCAGGTAAGGCGCGGCGAGCGTTCGAATCCAGAGGTTCGAGGGTAAGTTCGAAACGACGTTCGAATGAGTTTTCCGGCGCACCCGCCTCAGCGGCCCTCGAACGGGTAGCGATCACCCGCCTGGATCGCCGCGCTGATACGCTGCCGCATCGCAATGGTGTCGATAGGTTCGCGTTTCAGGAAACGCCGCAGGACGGCGAGTTGTGTCCGCAGCATGTCGCCTTCGAGCACGGCGGCCAGCGAACGGCGCGCCCCGGTCTCGACCCGGTCAGCCGCATCATGAAGAAATACGCGCGCCGCGTCCGCCATCACTGCCGAAGATTCCTGTCCGCGTGCGGTTTCCGACTTCTGCACGCGCCGCAGGGAAGACTCGATGGCGTAGCACTCCATCACGATATCGGAAAGTCCCGCGACGATTTCCTGCTGCTCCGCAAGGTGGTCGCGATGTTTTTCAAGCGCCGCCCCCGCCACCAGCAAAAATGTCTTCTTCACTCCCGCCAGGATACGCTCCTCCTCGACCCACGCACTCGAGGGAGTCTCGTCGAACGACGGCCCGGCCAGGATTTCCTCGCGCAGCTTCGCGCCGGCTTGCAGCAGCGGCAATGCGCCCGAGGTCGCTCGCTTCATCAACATTTGTATGATGAGCATGCGGTTGATCTCGTTGGTACCCTCGAAAATGCGGTTGACGCGCGAATCGCGATACCCGCGCGCGACGGGATAGTCCTCATGGAAGCCGTAGCCGCCGAAGATCTGCACGGCCTCATCGACGACGAAATCAAGCAGCTCCGATCCGTACACCTTGCTGATCGAGCTCTCGATCGCGTATTCCTCGAAAACCTTCATCGATTGTTGCGATTTGTCCGTCCCATCGCCAGCCGCGGAAATTGCGCGGTCCATCAGTCCAGCAGAGCGGTAAATCATAGATTCCACGGCAAAGATGCGCGTTGCCATTTCGGCCAGCTTCGCGCGGATCAGCCCGAAATCGCCAATGGGCTTGCCGAAGGCCGTGCGCTCTTTCGTGTATTTCGAAGCGGTTTCGAGCGTTCGCTTGGCTCCCCCCGTGCAGTAGGCGCCGAGACTGAATCTTCCGGCGTTCAAAATGTTGAAGGCGACGATATGCCCGCGGCCCGCTTCGTGCAGTAAATTTTCCTTGGGCACCAGGCAATTTTCAAAGAAGAGAGCCGTCGTCGAGCTGCCCTTTAGCCCCATCTTTTTTTCTTCCGCGCCGGCTGAAAAACCGGGAAACGCGCGCTCGACAATGAAGCATGAGAATTTTTCGCCGTCCACTTTCGCGAAAACGATAAACACATCCGCGAAGCCGCCATTGGTGATCCACATTTTCTGCCCGTTCAGGATATAGGAGCGTCCGTCGGGCGAAAGCACGGCGCGCGTGCGCGAGTTCTGCGCGTCGGAACCCGCCTGCGGCTCGGACAGGCAATAAGCCGCCAGCTTTTCGCCCGTTGCGAGCAACGGGAGATATTTCTTTTTTTGTTCTTCAGTGCCGAAGAAAACAATCGGGAGCGTCCCGATCCCGGCGTGGCCTCCGTGGCTCACGCCGAACGACGCGTACGCCGACAAATTCTCCGCAAGCTGCACGCTCGAAACCTTGTCGAGCCCCGCGCCGCCATACTCCTCGGGCACGCCCCCGCCGAGCAGGCCGATCTCACCCGCTTTCTTGAGCAACTGCGCCAGCAGGCCGGGCTTGTGTTGTTCGAGATCAGGGATGAGGGGAACCACTTCGTTCTGTACGAACTCCTCGGCGGTCCGGCCAATGAGTTTCTGATCGTCCGTCAGGTCCGCGGGTGAAAAGACATCTTCTGGTGTGCAAGCCTCCACCAGAAAACTGCCCCCGCGTGACGCCGCTCGCGGAAGCGATGTTGTGGCCATAATTCCTCCCCTGTCGGAAATTTTCCTGTAGCACAGGCTTCAGCCTGTGTGGTTTTGATTTTCGGTGGCGCAGAACAGCACACGGGCTAAAGCCTGTGCTACTAGACCCGCCCCCGATAGCGGCATCCAGTGCGGTCAGGCCGCGCCGGCGGCCGTCTTGATTTCTCCGATGTAGGCCGCGGGCAGACTGTGCTCGCCCGCGCCTTCGAGAATCGCCTGCAAATAATGCGGCGACGGCCGCAGCCCCTTTTCCACCTTCGACGCGATATAAACTTGCGCCGGGACCGGTTGCCCACCATCAGGCGTCACCTGCACTTCGATGCGCCGGTAATGTTCGGGGACGCCTTCATAGCGGTCCAGGCTGCGGAAGGCGCCTTCTTCGATCTTATATAACACGCCGTGCACGGTTTTCCCTGGTGCGGGCTGTACGTTTGCGCCGGCGGTTCCTCCGCGGACCTTTTTGTTGAAACGCAATTCGTAATTCGGCAAGTGCGCGTTGTGTTCTTCCAAAACATTTCCGACCCGGGAGCGCATTTGGGTGCGGTTCATGTTACTGCCATATGCAAAATGCCAGACGGTTCTAGGAGCCATATTTCCTTTCTCGGTAACTGGGACGGACGACGTGCGGTGTAGACAATCATTGTATCGAGGTTAAGCCGTGAGGGCAAACTTCACGAGTCGTTGAGAGTGTACCTGTTTGAACAACCGTGTAGGTGGAGAGGTCGCTTACATTGTGCGATCTCCCAACCTGGCAGTATTCTCTGCCCATTTTGGGGTAATGGGCCAGATTCCGAGGATGCGGCTTCACGGGACTTTGTGAACGCCGAGTCCCAGATCGATGCTAGGCGACGTTCGTGTTTGAATCAGCAGCGGTTTGGGCACGAATCGTCCAGAGGGTCTCTCGAACGTGTTCCGGGTTTAACCCGGCGGAGCGGCATACAAATGGGAAGTCATCTTCATCCTGGAACAGAAAGTATTCAGCGCTGTGTTTGTGCGGCACCGGACCGCGCACCCACTCCGCGATTGCGCTTTCTATGACGGCCAGCCAGACCCTTTGATTGGCGCTTCCTTGATTGTGAAAAACAAGGCAGTCCAAAATTACCTCCTCCTAAGTTCCCTACCTTCCTAGATATTCGCAATCGAAGCCGATGGGCTCAATGGATCGGAGGAGCTATTGTTGCAAGTACCCGGGGGGTAGTACTCGCGAGACAAGCGCATAATACTGGTAGCGCCAGCCGTGTCTCGCGGGAAGCCACATTCCAATAAGGTGACTTCTCCGGAGTCGGTCACACCTGTTGCAAGAGCGGGCTGGAATTTGGGGCAATTTTGGACTGTGCGGGTATGGATGGCAGACCGTCGGGAGTCCTTCGGATCAAAATCGCTTTACAGTATCGCGAACAAGCGAGACGGGTGTACTATGGCGCCGTTTTCGAAGCCAAACAGGAAATTCCGGTTGAATACACGCGGACCGACACGCAGGCGGTCTTGTCATGGTGGAGGCCAAGACTCGGCCGGTGAGACGGCCCGGGTTCGATAAAACCATAGGAGGGAACAATGCCAGACATGCGAACTCTGTTGCGCGGCGCGGCCACAGCAGCCGGAGCGCTCATAATTGCTTTCGCTGCGTCGTCCGCGGCCGCCGATATTCTCGACGATTGGGCCACGGTAAAACCGCCGCCGCAGCCCGAGCTCAAAGCCGTCACGCTCGAGGGTTCGACGACGGCACTGCTCATTCTCGATATGATGAAGGCTGGGTGCGGCGCCCGCCCCCGCTGCGTGGCCACGATTCCCAACGTCAAGCGACTGCACGACGCGGCCCGCACTGCGGGAGCAATGGTGTGGTACAGCCTTGTCGGCAGCAACGGCATGGCCACCCCTGCGGACGTGATCGACCCGGGATTCACACCGCGCGACGGCGAATGGATGCGCCAGGGCGGGCCGGACAAATTTCTCGGCTCGAATCTGGAAGAGAAGCTGAAAGCGCGCGGCATCAAGACGGTCATCGTGTGCGGCACTTCGTTTCAAGGTGTCGGCATTGGCACCGGCTCGGGATCGGCACAGCGCGGCTACAAGGTGATCGTGCCGATCGATTGCCTGTCGTCAGAAGATGCGTATATGGAGCAATATGCGGCCTGGCATCTCTTCAAGGGCGGGCCGGCCATCGTCACCGGGCAAGTGACGCTGACGCGCAGTACGATGGTGAAGTTCTAACACTTGTCAATATCCAGGAATTCGATGAAGGCTAAGCCAGCAGCGCGTATTCGCGTGTTCATGAGCGTCACTTTCACATGTTTCATAGTGGCGGCGTGCGGGATGTATGCGGTTGCGCCCGCGCATGCGCGTGTGAAGAAGATTCAAATAACCGCCAGGGAATCGCCCACTTTTGGCGGCTATTCTTGGCCGGGTGTCGGCCAGTACGAAAAGATCGTTGGGAAGGCGTTTGGCGAGCTCGATCCAAATGATCCGAGAAATGCGGTCATCGTCGATCTGCAGCGTGCACCGAGAAACGCCGAGGGCAAAGTCGAGTATTCTTTCGACTTTTACATTCTGAAGCCGATTGACCTTGCTAAGGGCAATCACAAAATGTTGTACGAGCCGCCAAACCGAGGTAGGAAGACGATCGGCGCGCTCAATCGTGGAGTCGGTGGCGACGATCCGGGATCCGTACGAGAGGCATCGCTTCTCGCGAACTCATTCCTGATGCCACAGGGCTATTCGATATCATTCAGTGGCTGGGACTTCTCGGCCGGAACGAGCACGGCCGGTTTCAATACGACCATCACGCTGCCTTTCGCCAGGAATCCCGATGGTTCGTCTATCACGGGTCCGTCCTATGAGTACATCGTGAACGCCGGAGCTTCCTACGCGCTCACCTATCCGGCTGCGACACTCGATCGATCGAAAGCGACCCTGACGCACCGCGTTCACTTGAACGACTTACCGAAAAATGTGCCCGCCTCGGGATGGCAATATAATGCCGACGGTACCGCAATTGAGTTGCTGCCTGGGGGAACGCCGTTTGTGGCCAACGATATTTATGAATTTAGTTACACGGCGAAAGATCCCACGATCAACGGTGTGGGCTTTGCGGCAGTTCGCGACTGGAACGCATGGCTTCGGTACGAAACGAAGGACGACTCTGGCACCGCCAATCCGCTCGCGGGCGACATCAACCGCATCTACACTGAGGTTTCCTCCCAACCCGGCCGTTTCCTGAACGATTTCCGTTATCTGGGTTTCAATCAGGCTGAGAATGGCAAGCAGGTCTTCGACGGCATGATGCAGTGGATCGCCGCCGGCGACGGCATCAGCATAAATTATCGCTGGTCGCAACCTGGAAGAACCGAGCGCAACCGGCAGGATCACCTGTATGTGGAAGGCCGCTTTCCGTTCGCGAACGTAGTGACGACGGACCCGATCACTGGCAAGACGGATAGCCGCTATGCGAGATGTACGCTAACTCATACTTGCCCATTCGCCATGGAGATCTTTTCCGCGAACGAGTATTGGGTGAAGGCTGCATCTCTGATGACCACCGATCCGACAGGCAAGGAGGATCTGCCAGACTCCATTTTCACGCGGATCTATTTCATGTCCAGCATGCAGCATGGAACCGGGACCGGCGCATCGAAGGGCAACTGCCAGCAGTTTCTGAATCCTCTCGATTCGCAGGCAGTACAGCGAGCTCTGTTCTTTGCCATGGATAAATGGGTCACCACCGGAACGCCCCCACCCCCGAGTCAGATCCCCAAGCTTTCAGATGGGACGCTGGTAAAGCCGGACCAGGCCTCAACCGGATTTCCTCGTATACCGGGCGTCACATACTCGGGTTTCAAAACAACGCGGTATTTGCTGAACTACGGGCCGAAGTTTTACATAACGGGAATTCCAACGATTAATCCGCCCACGTTCACACCGCCCTACCAGGACAATCCGGCAAACGGCGCGATTTACCCGAGTTTTGTGCCCAGGACGGATGTGGATGGCAATGATCTCGCCGGCATACGTCTGCCGGAGGTCCAGGTCCCACTCGCGACGTACACGGGTTGGGCGCTCCGGGCGGCGCCGCAAAACGATGACGGTTGCGAAGGGTCCGGCCAATCTATTCTGTTCCCGAAAACCAAAGCGGAACGGCTTGCAAGCGGCGATCCCCGTTTGTCGATCGAAGAGCGTTACGGAAACTTCGAGACCTACTCCTCACTGCTGCACAGCGCCATTGACAATCTTGTGCGGGCGGGCTATTTGCTGCCGTTCGACGCGGAGCGGGCGCTAAGCAAAAATCTGAACCACGTACAGAACGACACTCTCCTGCCAAAGAAATAACTTTTTACGTGAGCCCGGAACCGTTGTTGAGGATCTTTTCGAAGATTCGGGGAATTTCGAATATAGCCTGGTTATGCATGCTGCCGGCACGCCCACGCAAGCGCGCAAGTTCACCCGGCTCCAGGAGCTCCGCCACCGCGGAAGCAACTTGCCTGTGATTCTGCACGACCACGCCCACTTCTTTTTCGCGCACCCATTTGGCGTTGTAACGCTCCTGCGGCAGGGTCCACGCATTGCAATCGATAATTACGGGCAGCCGCTTGGAAAGCGCCTCGCTGATGCTCCCCGGACCCGGCTTACCGATGAAGAAGTCGGACAAAGCCATGTAGTACGGAATGTTTGTCGTAAAACCTTCGACGTGTATGGGAATCCGGGTTTTCGTTTCACGCAGAGTCCGGGTCAATTTTTCATTTCGCCCACAGATCAAAATTAGCTGCACGGCCAGGGCAGAGCTGTCAATCTTCCGTAAGATCTTCAGCATTTTCGAGGTGCCATATCCCCCGAAGAGGACAATGCCCGTGGGAAGGTCGGGAGCGAGGCCGAGCTTCTTTCGTTCTTCGACCCGGTCCTCTGGCTCGGGCTCATAGAAGCGGGGGTGCAGGATCATCCCCGATGTTTTGAAGATGTCTTTATCGGAATGTCCCATTTCGCGGGCTTGTTCGACAGCGCGCTCGGTCCCGCAAACCAGGTACTGCGCCTGGCGCTCGATCCAGAAGTGAGCCGGATAGTCTGCCAGGTCGGTGAGAACGGTAACGAAGGGCCGGCCAGGAAAAGCCTTATCGAAGCTTTCCCGGAGCGCACGGTTGAAATGGGGAACCACCGAGACCACCATGTCCGGCGCCGTTTCGAGCCAGAAGCTTTTGAGCACGCGAACCGACGGGCCGTGGTACAGGCGCACGACCCGCTGCAGGACCCGCATGAGTTGAGGGCTGCCTAGCGTCCAGCCATGCCGGAGCATCTTGTTATAGAGATCCTGAATTCGAATGCCGGTCAGCTTTCGGAGAATGTCCAAGGGGTCAAGTATTTCTTGAAGGTTTACAAGTGAGACTTCGAAAGGGAGGCCTTGGCGCCCGATTTCGACCTGTAGAGCGGTGGCGGCGTTTCTGTGCCCCCCGCCGGCGTCAAAGAAAACAAGGGAGATTCGGCGCTTGCCGGACTGCGGGCCGGGCATTCCGTCTGCCATCTATGTTAATCCCCCATATAAGCTAAGTTATTTGTGCTGTATGAGTAACAGACAATTCTTACGATTTGTTCAATGTTTTGTAACAACTCATTAAACATATTCTGGGACAATTTTCGCACCATGAAATGCGACTTACACGTTCACTCAGCTCACTCTGGAACTCTGCCCGTGGCCATCTTGCGCCATTTTTTTCTGGAAAGCTACAGCCCGCCGGCTGAGGTCTACGCAATGCTGCGAAAGCGCGGCATGAACCTGGTCACGCTGACCGATCACGACTCCATTGGCGGCGCCGAAGAGTTGCGACGGCACACCGACTTCTTCGTCAGCGAGGAAGTCACCTGCCGGATGCCCAGCGGGACGCAGGTCCATGTGGGCGTCTATGACTTGACCGAACGGCAGCATTGCGAGATCAGCTGCCGCCGCAACGATTTGATTCGCCTGCTTGCTTACCTATCCGAGCAGCGGCTGTTTTTCACGGTGAACCACGTGTTCTCCTCCGTGACTGGGCGGCGCGATCCCGATGATTTCAAGTGGTTTGCAGGGCACTTCCCGGGCATCGAAGGGCGCAATGGGCAGATGCTCCCCAGTGCCAACCGGCATGCTTCAGTGTTTGCACGGCGAAAACGCAAGGTGCAGGTCGCTGGAAGCGACGCCCACGCGCTCGCCTCTGTCGGTACCACGTTTACCGAGGTTCCCGGGGCTCGGGACAAGGATGAATTCTTCGCAGGGCTTCGGGCCGGGTATGGACAACTGGGAGGCGAATCCGGCTGCTTCTGGAAACTGACCCGTGACATTTATCTGCTGTGTTTCGAGATGATGCGGGAGGACCGCTGGACCATCTTGCTAACTCCTCTTCTGGCTTTGGTCCCGGCGGGCGTAGGCATCAACTATTTCGTGGACCTTGATTTTGTCAGGCGCTGGGGTGGTAAGATCAACCCGGTTTCCATCGGTGTGCGGCGGCCGGTACCGGAGCGTCAGAAACAACTGGCGTAGCGGGTGCGGGTTTGTACGCGCCGTCGCCATAGCGCGGCTTTGGCGCGTCGGCGACTTGCAGCCCGCCAAGATGAGGAATCTTTATGACGGCCAGAAGAATGGTTTGGCAGTTCATTGAAGCCCGCGATCATCGAGTCATGCGGCGGCTCAATCGCTGGCGCGCGCCGCGATGGCTGCGCATCTGGATGCTCTGGTCGACTCGCCTCGGGGACGGCTGGATCTGGTATTCGGTCGGTATCACCTTGTTACTGTTCGGAGGTGATTTGCGATTTATCGCTTTCGCCGCCAGCGCCACGGCGGAGGCCGCCACCCTTGTGTTGTTTCGCGCCATGAAGAAGGCTAGCAAGCGCAAGCGCCCGTGCCACCTCGAAGCCCACTGCTGGTCCAACATTCTTCCACCAGACCAGTTCTCCTTTCCTTCAGGCCACTCGATGAGCGCATTCGCCATCGCGATACCGTTGTGCATTTTTTATCCGGAGCTGCAAGCGGCTCTGCTCGTCTTGTCCGTCAGCATTGCTGTTTCGCGTGTCATCCTTGGAATGCACTTCGTCAGTGACGTTGTGGTGGGTTCGCTATTGGGGGCTGGACTAGGATACGGAGCCTACCAGCTGTTTCGATAGCGCGTACCGTTGCGCCATTCAGTTGCCGCTGAAGATGTCCTCTGCACCACTAATCCTCAACCGTTGCCCCTTACAATTTGGCAGTTTTCGGAATTTAACACGGAGAACGCAGAGAAATGCCGCAGAGAGCACCGAGAGGTTAATGGAGTTGGAGAAGAATAGACGACAAATTGAGAAAGGTCGAATTCTCTGTGGTTCTCAGTGATTCTTTGTGACCTCTGTGTTGAAAGCTTTTCTTAGACGCAACCCTGACGTCTACGCGATGCGCTCGAAGATTCCCGCGGCGCCCATGCCTCCGCCAATGCACATCGTAACCATGCCGTAGCGCGCGTTGCGCCTCTCGAGTTCGCGCAGAATCGATGCAGTGAGCTTCGCGCCGGTGCAGCCGAGAGGGTGTCCGAGGGCTATGGCCCCGCCATTGGGATTGACGCGCGCGGGATCGATCCCCAGGGTCTTGATCACCGCAAGAGCCTGTACGGCAAACGCTTCGTTGAGCTCGATTACGTCGATCTGATCGAGCGTCAAACCCGTCAGCTTCAGCGCCTTGGGAATCGCGAAAGCGGGACCAATCCCCATGACCTCGGGTGGCACCCCGGCGGTCGCGAATCCGAGGAAGCGAGCCATCGGTTTGACGCCCAGCGTGCGGGCGCGCTCGCCGCTCATGACGATCGCCGCGGCAGCGCCATCGCTCATCTGCGAGCTGTTTCCGGCCGTTGTCGTGCCGCGCGCGTGGAACGCGGGCTTGAGCTTCGCCAAAGCTTCGAGGGATGTGTCGGCGCGCGGACCTTCGTCCATTTCAAATGAAATCGTCGTTGTCTTTGCTTTCGCGGTGTGACCGTTTGAGCCGTTTGCGACCACGGTCGTTTTCACTTCCACGGGAACGATTTCCTCCTTGAATTTTCCGGAGGCGATGGCGGCAAGCGCCTTCTTATGGCTCGCGAGTGAAAACTCGTCGGCCTGCTCGCGCGTGACGCCGTATTTGCGCGCCACATTTTCAGCCGTCAGGCCCATACTGAGATAGGCATCCGGATTGTGGTCCATCAGCCAGGGATTGGGAGAAACTTTATTGCCGCCCATGGGAATCATGGTCATGGATTCGGTGCCGCCGGCAAGAATGACGTCGCCGTGTCCGGCCATGATCCGCTCAGCGGCCATGGCGATCGACTGCAACCCTGAAGAACAAAAGCGGTTGATTGTGATCGCCGAAATTTCGACGGGCAGGCCCGCCCGCAATGCCGCGTTGCGCGCGATGTTCATCCCTGCTTCGGCTTCCGGCATCGCGCAACCCAGGATGATGTCTTCGATTTCGTTCGGGTCGAGCCCAGGCACGCGGCGAATCGCTTCCTGAATCGCGACAGCGGCGAGATCATCGGGCCGCGTTGAGCGCAGTGCGCCCTTGAACGCTTTCCCGACCGGCGTGCGGACGGAACTTGCTATGACGGCTTCTCTCATTCGGTGACCCGTGACTGGTGACTAGTGACTGGTGACCCGTGATGCGTGGTTCGCGACCCGCGCCACCTGCTATTTCGATTGGATGCTCGTACGGAGGAAAATGCAACAAGTGTGATAGCCAGTTGTCACCACCATCCGCCTATTCGATTACTCAGGACGCTTAGTGGATTCACAAGGAGGACATGAAACCTTTGGCGAAAACCCCTTGAACGTGAACTTATAGGCGCCCGCGCCTCCACTATGTCCGTCAGCTCCACTCAGCTCCGCCTGGACGGCGTAGACGTTCCCTACATGATCGACATTGATCAGGTGGCCTGGAGGGTCTCCTTGCGGCGAACCGATGTTGAATGAGCCAAGAACCTCGAGAGTCCTACGATTCAGAATATAAATGTCCGGGGACCCTGAGACGTACAGAAATCGCTGTGCTGGATCCGGCGAGAAGGCCACAGACCTCGCCTGCAGGGGAAACTTGCTGTCGACGCCGACGAACTGCTCCGCGACGAATTTGCCCTCGGGCGTGAATACCTGGACTCGTTTGTTCCCGCGGTCGGCCACATATGCGAGCCCATCGCTCGATAACTTTATGTCGTGCGGCAATGAGAATTGCTGATACGTTGACCATATCCCGCATACCATGGGGCACAATTCGTTCGGCTTAGACGGTTCGACTGGCGGACGCTGGTCAAAATCAAGCGGCTTGTTGCCATACGCGCCCCACATGCGCTTGAATTTCCCCGTGTCCGCGTCGTACACCATCACGCGGCTGTTCCCATACCCGTCACTGACGAACACTTCGTTGGACTTGGGGTAGACACGGACACTTGTCGCTCCTTTGAGGACTTCAGTTGAGTTGCTGCCGGTCTGGCCGCTCTTGCCGATAGCCATCACAAATTTTCCTTCCCTCGTGAACTTGAGAACTTGATTGTCATTTGGGAGACTCGCGGGGTTGTTTCGTTTCCCGTCTGCGTTCCCCAAGATCCATACGTAGCCCTTGTAATCCACAGTGATGCTATGTTCGTTCGAAGGCCATTGATATCCAGGCCCGCTTTCGCCGCCCCAGGCCTGAATAAAGTTGCCATCGTTGTCGAACTCCATGACGGGTGGCGCCGGAATGGATACCAGGTCGGGCGGAGTTGACCGTGGATGCGCAAGACTGTGTGGACGACTCAAGACCCAAATGTGATCCTGAGCGTCGACTGCGACATCGGACCCAAATCCCATCCTCCACTTTGACGGGACCTTTGGGAAATTGAGATCTTTCTGGAATTGGGGCAAACCGCCCTCCCCAATGTGAAGCGACTCCGCCGACGCCACCTGTCCGAAGACGGGCCGGGATGAGCGCGGAATCACCCATAACAAAACGATCCCGGCCAATATGAACCCGACCAAACCATAGCGCTTCATGGGTCCCTCCTTGTGGTCGTAACGCGCGCGGGTGACTAAAACGGGAATTTGCTTCTTGGCCTTCCGGACGCGAAGAGTATACAGCCGGTTGCCTCCTGCCGTGCGGTTCGAGCGCAGAAATTCCCCGGGTCTGAAGACCCGGCTACAACAGATTGCCTCCACGCTTGTGCCAATCCATGTTGTTGTAGCCCGCCTCTTCAGAGGCGGGGCATTTCTGCGATGGTGCTTCTTAATCGAATACAAGCTATGCTCAACGTTCAAAAACTCTAATGCGCCGCCGCACACTGATCACATCTCCGCTTGAATGGCAGATGACCGCGCTGCCCGTGGCGCATCCCGCGCTGCCGGTCGTAGCCGAACGCGGCGGCACGCAGCTTCGCACGCCCAGACCTGTGGTCATTGTCGATACGCGCGAACAGAATCCGTTTTCGTTCGCGCGGTTTCAGGGCTGGTTCGCAGGGGTCGAGAAAAAGCCCCTCGCGCTGGGCGACTACAGCGTCAGCGGGCTCGAAGAGTCCTGCGTCGTCGAGCGCAAAGACCTCAACGATCTCGTGCGTTCGTTCACCGTGGAACGTCCTGTTTTCGTCGAGCGCCTCCGTCGCATGAGCGCGTTTCCGGACCGCCTGCTGGTCATCACGGCGGCAATGAGCCAGGTGAAATCGCGCTACGAGCGCAGCCATGCAAATCCGAATCAGATCACGCAGTCTTTGATTGCGGCGCTCGCGGGACTTCGCGTGCCGTTTCTGTGCGTCGAAACGCACGAACTGGGCGAAGAAATCGTTGCCTCCTATCTGTATCAGGTCCACCTCTACCATTGGCTCGAGTCCAACGGCCACAGCCGCCGCCTCTCCGACGACGATTTGT
>WNFC01000706.1_pt1 | contig 33794 bp, 19 predicted proteins | sample 5400541 | NCBI WGS metagenome assembly WNFC01 (sample SAMN13153342, study PRJNA577476) | soil metagenome | isolation source: 120 cm saprolite under Douglas fir tree site 2 hole 2 replicate 1 | place: USA:California | collected 2015-04-18
GGAAGGAGGGCTGCAACGATGCTTTGTCCATATTGCGGAGTTAAACAGACCGATGTTCTGAGAACGGTCTATCGCCGGCACAAGACGTATCGCTACCGCAGGTGCCATTTCTGCAAGGCGCGTTTCCGTACGCAAGAGAGACCAGTGCGTTGGGAGGGGGTAGACCGAAAATGGCCCGGAACACCACCGGCGCGAAACGGTTGGAAGAATCACCGCATCCCGGCGCTGCGCGGAAATTGTGAAATAGTGCCCTGCGGAATAGACTTCAAACAGGCTGGAACACGCCGCCATGTGGACCACATTGTGCCGGCAAGGCTCATCCGGCGATTGAATGCCGGTAATCCAGACCGCCGGGAAAACCTTCAGTGCATCTGCGGGACCTGTCATGGATACAAGCTCCAAGCCGACCACAAGCTGTGCATGGGGGATAAGCTGGGGTACCTGGAGATTCTGCGCATCCACCATTTCGATCTTGGACGCGCCGAGCGGGCGTTAGCACTATATGGCCTGTAGCTTTCTCTGAAAGAACTCGGGCCTATGAACCACCTACGCCAGGGTCTCTAGAAAGGTCGTCCACAGGCGTTCTTACGGTACGTCAAATTAAGGTCGTGGGTTCGATCCCCACCGCCCCTACCAACCAACCCATCTGCTATGAAGAAGTTAGCGATTTCGCGAGGCGGCAAAAGGCGGCAATAAGAAATAAATTGAGCCTCATGGGTGGCACCTTATGGCTCTCGCGAACGAGAAATCAATTCCGATGCAGAAGCACTGTGCTAACTTTCGTGTCTGCACTCGGCCCAAGTATGGAATTCACCGACAACATCTTCGGGCGTTCAGGAGTGGCCGAGGCCTCTGCCGTGACAGAATCAACATAATTTGGTAACTGATTGAAATTAGGCGGCACGGATGGCTACCAAAACCGCCCGAGGGCACTCTCGGATCTTGTTATTGGCCCCCAAATGGACCCCGGACTACGTTGGGATTTGCCGCAAATCGGCTAATCGGATCCGCCTCTTGAATTCTTCATCGGAGCGTCATCGTCAGTGTTCAGCCAAATAGGTTCCGGTAACATATCCCAAAGTTGCGCCTATGAGGATGTCCGAGGGGTAATGCTTTTTCGCTGGGTAGCGCGAGAGACTGACTCCCGTTGCAAGCGCATACGCTCCCCACTTCACCCATTTGTTTTTGGGATATCGGTGAGCGACCACCGCCGCAAACGCGAAACTTGTGGCTGAATGCCCGGACGGAAAAGACCTTCCGCCGCCCCAGAATTTTCCCGTGCTGTTCGGTGTGTAGGGAAACTGGCGATCGAACGCGAGCTTGAGAGCCAGATCTGCGGTGCCAGCTGCTCCCATCGCCGCGAGTGCTTTGAATCCCGTATCCCGCAAATAGGAATGGTGTTTGCCACACCCCATGCCATACGCGAGAGCAGCTGATCCAAGCTCCAGCCCGAGGCCGACGTTTGACCACCGCCCTGCGGTTTGCTGCAAGGACTTGGATTGAATGCGATTGTCAGCAGGCCGGTCTACCTTTGCGATCAGTACCCCGGTGGCTGCCAAGATTGGCAGCTCCCACTTCAAATTGTTGGGACGAACAGCGCTTTGGGGAACAGCTTTCAATCCATGCCCGAATTGCAAGGCTTCATTCCAGGTCTCGTGGGAAAACCCGCGGAGACTGCAGCCCGGATCTTTGGCGGCCTCTTGCGCGTGTGGTTGTTGATTTTCCGGCGCCTGCTCTGAGAATCCGAGCGTGCCGAGGGGCGGTTCGGCCTTTTGCGTCCGTTCACCGGATGAGTCAGCCGTCTGAGCGAATGATGTTCTTGGGCCATGAACTACGGCGGCACAGATGAGCAAAGAACACGCAAGAAGCCGGAAGGCGCCTGTGATTCGGTAAATCGCCATGATTTTCAAAACTCCTATCGAACTCAGATGCATTCTCAACCGCAAGCGCTGGGATGGATAATCCTCAGAACTCAAAATCTAAAGAAAACTGGATTTGGCGGGCGCCGGTTCCGGCAACCGGTTGCCTAAATCCGGGTACGGGCGTCAAGCCTGAGCCGAAGACTGAATTGATTTGCGATACGTTCGCTCGGTTGAACAGGTTGAAGAACTCCGCTACAAGGTCGAGGCGCTTCGCTCCGCCGAATGGGAAGTACTTAAGGACGCGCAAATCCATAGTGAACAGTGCAGGTGTCTTGACAGAGTTTCTGCCGAGAGCGAGCGGTCTCGCCGAAAGGGGAAAAGCGTGGCTCTGATTCGAGTCAAGGCCGGTCAGTGGGTTCACGGGTCGGCCGCTTTCCAGTGTCAGAATCGGGGCTACTTCAATATGACTGAATGTTTCCGTGAGCCATCCCGCGTTTTTTTCTGACTTCCCACGCTTTTCTTCTTCGTCACCAATAGGTAGGTCCCACAATGCGTTGAATACAAACCGTTGCTGTTGGTGCTGCCGCGAGATGGCATTCTCTGCCCTCAAATCAAAAGGATTTTGCGGCTGCTCATCGTAATCCGAAGCATCGTCGAATGTCTTCGACAGTGTGTAACTGGCGGAAAATTCCAGTTCTGCGTTCAGTCGGCGACTGAGCGTCAATGAACCGCCGTTGTAATTGGACACTGCGGAATTCTGCAGCTGATAGATGTCATCAAACTGCGGATTGAGGCGACCAGGCCCAAAGACTTCTCGCCCAATCTGTTGGGGCATAGGGTTTGGGATACCGAGGTTAGGAGCGTTTACAGGCGTCAGGACAACGGGCGGCAACAGATTTATGTTGATAGTCCTAGGCAATTTAAGCCCGTGAACGAACAGGTAGTCACCGCGTAGCGTCAGATTCTTCGCGAGCAGATATTCAGCCCCTGCGCTGGCCTGCTGACTATAGGGAGTGGCCATGCCTGGGTCGGGGCGAAAAATAGATGGCCCAATCGCCGGTGCTGGTGCGGACAGCGGACCGCCTCCCGCGGCCGCAAAAATGCTGGCTGAGGCGTTACCGTCCGCTACCTGTTCAAATGCCATTGAACCGTTTTTCTCGATGGCGCGCGTCAGGTTAGCCAGAACGTAGCGGTCGAAGAATATTCCGTACCCCGCGCGGAAAATCCACTTGGAGGACGGACTCCAGGCTAAGCCAATTCGCGGGCTGATGTTGTTAGTGTCTTGATTGAACCCTGCGGGCAGTCGCTCAAAATCGTAACGCACGCCCAGATCAACTGTCAGTTGGCGGGCGAGGGACCAATGATCCTGTACGAATCCGCCGACACTTGTCACCGGAAAATCCGTGGTCGAATTCCCGAACGCCTGCCGAAACTGGCTAGGATTTCCCGCGAGGAAATCGCCGAGAGAGCCAAAGAGATATACGCCATCGAATCCGTCTGGTACCTCCGCCCGCAGTCTGACGTGATTCACTGTTCCGCCGACCTTCCAAAGATGTTTCCCTCGCATGCGAGAGTACGTATAGCCGGCTTGATAATGATTTTCACGACGTTCGCTGTTTCCCGCATAGGGCCGCCCGAGGGTGACCAGTCCGGCGATGTCAATCTCCGGGCCGAAAGGCTCATTCGTGCGCAGGACGACGTGGCGCGTGGCAGCCTGAAAGCGCAAATCGCTAACGGCTTCCGAACTCAAGACCGTTGTGAGGGATGCAGAGAGAGCGTTGTCGCTCGTGAAGCTGCTGCCGCGCGCGCTCGCGTCTATGAGGCCGTCGGTGTTGAACGCATCGCCTGGTTCCTTGTTGTTCGTGAAGGTGTAACGCAGCATCAGGGCAGTATTTTTCGCGACCTGGTGCTCGAGCTTGCCCGCAGCTTCCGTTTCCGCGCGCGCAACGGGAGAGAAAGCTGTCGTGATCTGGCGCGTTGCTAGCCCTGGAAATGCTCCCGCCGCGAGGAAGGCACTTATGGTTGATGCTACGGTAGAGTCAATATCAGAACCGATTTGCCCTCGGTTGTGTTCTTGTTCGAGGGCGGCGTAGTAAAACGTTTTGTCCTTGATGATAGGTCCGCCCAGGGCGAAGCCAGCGCGGAACCGTCGAAACGATGGCTTGCCGGACTCAGTTTCGAAAGGGTCCCGTGCATTGAGTGTTCCGTCCTGCGCGAATAGGAATGCATCTCCGTGAATGATATTCGTGCCGGAGCGCGTGATGACGTTAATTGAGCCCCCTGAAGCGCCACCCGATTCCGCCGAGAGCCCGTTGTTGACAACCTGAAATTCCTGAACGATTTCAGGAGACAGTTCGGTGCGGCTTGACCCCGTGTATTCATCATTGTTGTCCAGGCCATCGATGGAGATGTTGTTGCTGCGTGTGCGCAGGCCGCCGAATGTGAAACCGCTGCCGCTCAAGGGTGCGGCCCCAGCCGAAGAAGATGCGGCGGGAGCGGTCGAAACGCCCGGTGAAAGGAGTACGAAATCGAGGTAGTTGCGGTTTCGTTCTGGCAGTTCCTCGATTCTTTCCTGATCGATGGACGATACGACTGAGGTCTGCGATGTATCCATCACGGAGGGCTGTGCGCTGACCGTGACACTGGTGGACTCGGATGCTGGCGCAAGCACGATGTCGAGATGGACGGTCTGTCCGAGACCGAGTTGAATAGCTGCGCGCTGATACGGTGCGAAGCCGGCTTGTTCGACGCGCACTTCATAGGTGCCCACGGCAAGTTGCTCTGCTCGAAAAAAGCCCTGCTCGTTCGTTTCTACACTGCGAGTTTGATTCGTCAGAGCATTGCGCAGCGAAACCTTTGATTTGGGGATGACAGCACCGCTGCCGTCAGTCACAGTACCCTCAAGAGTGGCCCCAATTCGCGAGGTCTGAGCTCCCGCACTGGCTACACAAACCAGGAAGAGTAATGACACCACAGCGTCGATAGCAAAACGGCGTGCAGACAATAGCCGGCGTTCAAGAAACATCTCAGGTCCCCCCGTTGCAGCGAATGTTGAAGGTGAGGGTTCGTAAGCCGAATTTCAGGGAGGGCCCATCGCGCACAGTTAAGCGGTGAACCCTACTCTGAAGCGGGCGTTTGCGGATCAATTATTGAGGATTTCTAGATACGCAGTTCGAGAGGAGGGGAACTTATCGCATTAAAAGGCAGCGAGGCGAAACTGAATTGTGCCGATCGGAAAGATATCTGGACGGAGGAGGTGAAGGCACTTCTTGTAATAAGGCGAGCCAGAGGAGATTTGACGATGAAGCGTGAGAACGAATACGTCACTCCCACGCACAATGCCAGAACGACCAAAGCATACTCGGTATCGTTCCCGGTTTGAATTGTGTGGTCCCAGTGGTCGAACACCTCGACTAGCGGGCAAACAAGGCAGATCGCCAAAACAAGCGTCACGACAATACTGGGAAATCTGGGTTGCATCTAGGCGAGTATATCACCGCGCAACGAAGCCAAACATTGGAATCTTCGAACTTGTCTTAGCTCCATAATTTTGTCACCCCTTAACAGCAACGTGAAAATGTCACCCTATGCGACAGGAGACATTCACGTTGAGTCAGAAGGAACTGCAAAGAGTGAGCGTGATCAGCGCATGCATCAAGGGAGACATGGCGTGTGCCAGAGCCGCCGGACTCCTGTGTCTGAGCGTGCGCCAGGTCAAACGCTTGAAGAAACGTATGCGCGAAGAGGGGGAGGCGGCGCTGGCACACGCCAACCGCGGGCGGCCCAGCCATCGCCGCCTGCCCGACGCCTTGCGCGAGCAGATCGTCCAGTTGTCGCGCAGCACCTACGCCGGCTTCAACGATCACCATCTCTGCGAAAAGCTGGTCGAGCGCGAAGGCTTCTCGCTCAGTCGCGAAACGCTGCGCCGTCTGCTGCGCCAGCACGGCCTGGGCTCGCCGAGAAAGCGCCGAGCTCCCGCTCATCGCCAGCGCCGCCTGCGTTCCGCACGGCTGGGAGAACTCGTGCAACTCGACGGCAGCCCGCACGACTGGCTCGAAGGCCGCGGCCCGCGGCTCACTGCTCTCGGCATGCAAGACGATGCCACTGGTAAAATCCTGGCTGCGCAGTTCTTCCCTTCGGAAACCACTTTCGGCTATCTCTGCTTGCTTCGCCAGTTGCTGCGCCGCTACGGTGTGCCGCTGGCTTTCTACGGCGATCACAGTGGCATCTTCGTCCGCAATGACGACTGCTGGACGGTGGAAGAACAGCTCGCTGGAAAACGCCAGCCTACGCAGTTCGGCCGCGCCTTGGAACAACTGGGCGTCACCTTCATCGCCGCCAACAGCCCGCAGGCCAAAGGCCGTGTCGAACGTCTCTGGGGCGTGCTGCAGGATCGCCTCACCAGCGAACTGCGGCTTGCCAAAGCGGTGGACATCGACTCCGCCAACGCCGTGCTGCGCAAATTCATCGCCGACTACAACCGTCGTTTCGCCCGGCAGCCTCGGGAAAACGCAACCGCTTGGCGTGCGGCTCCGGAAAGTCTCGATCGCATCTGCTGCTTCCTGCACGAACGCACCGTCAGCAACGACAACGTCGTGCAGTGGGAAGGCCGTCGCTTTCAAATCCCCCAGCAGGCGCGCCGCTTCAGCTTCGCCGGTGCCAAAGTGCAGATCTACCAAGCTCTCAACGGGCGCGTCGCGCTCTACTACGGCGATACCCGCCTGGAACACTCAGCAATGCCAGGGGGGTGACACTTTTATGTTGCCGTTAGGGTGACAGAATTACGTTGCTACAACATTTGGAATCTTCGAACTCAACCACAAAATGGGTCCGACAAGTGACCGCCCTCATGCTAGTGTTGCGCGCTGCCGCGATTCGACTGTCTGCACAGAAGCTTGTCAAATTTCCTCCAGCAAACATCGAAACGCTGGAAGATCGGCACGAGCACACGACGCGTGGGAGCGTAAATTAAAAGTAAAAAGAAATGCGTGTCGCGCTGATAGCATCACGCGCCGTAGGTCGGGAGCTGGGGAGGCGGTTTGGATGGGCGAATATCCTATCGAGCTAAAAGAGATTTAATACTGTTTTCAGGAATATGACTTTGGCAGTGTCATAGTCTCATCAGGACGATCGATCCTATTTGTGCAACCATTGTTGAACAAGTCGAAGCCACGGCAAAGTGCCCCAGGAAGGGAAGCATGAGAGATGGACGAAACAAATACCGACCGCCAGACAACGACCGGGCAATTCTTTCCCGGCGCAGTCTGCTCGAGCTCGCGGGCCTGGCTGCTGTAACTGCGGCGTTTCCGCCCGTTTCGGTGATGGCCAAACCATCCGCCAGCTCGGGCGCGACCGCGCCAGGAGTGGGCCCCGTCATGGAGAAGGTCAGCGCCTACATGAGCGAAGCCAGGGGCCGCGCGCTGCCCGACGACGTGACGGAGAAGGCGAAACAACACATCCTGGACACAGTGGCGGCAATGATTTCGGGTTCGGAGTTGACACCCGGGCGTGCGGCGCTGCAATTCGCTGGTGCCTATGGCGGCAAAGAGGTCGCCACGGTAGTTGCGTCAAAAATAGTGTGCGGCCCGATCGAGGCGGCACTGACGAATGGGATGTTGGCTCATGCGGACGAAACCGACGATTCGCACGCCCCGTCGCAATCGCATCCGGGGTGTGCGGTAGTGCCTGCTGCCCTTGCGGCCGGGGAGCGGTTCGGCATCAACGGGACACATTTTCTGCGCGCCGTGGCGCTAGGCTACGACATTGGACCGCGCGTCACAATGACCTTGGGCGGACAGCAGTTTGAAGCGGAGAGTCACTGGAGCACACATAGCATCTCTCCACTTTTCGGCGCGGCCGCGGCCGCTGGCTGCGCGGCGAGCCTGAACGTGTCCCAGATGCGATTTCTTCTGGGTTACACCGCCCATCAATCCTCCGGCCTTGGTGCATGGAACCGCGACAGTGAGCATATCCAGAAAGCGTTCCATTTTGGCGGCATGACGGCGCGCAGCGGCGTCACTTCTGCTTTGATCGTTCAGGCCGGATGGACCGGTGTCGAAGACATCTTGTCGGGGAAAGATAATTTCTTTGAGGCTTACAATCCTCATGTCGATCCTGCCGGACTCACTGAACAGCTTGGCGAACGTTATGAGATCACGCGAACGAACATCAAGAAATGGACTGTTGGATCGCCGATTCAGGCGGTGTTGGATGCCCTCGAACTGCTGCGGAAGCAGCGGCCTTTCCATTCGAATGAAGTGCAGGAAGTCACCGTGCAACTGGCGACGGATGAAGCAGCGATCGTGAACAACCGCGAGATTCCGGACATCTGCCTGCAGCACCTGGTCGCGGTAATGGTGACGGACAAGACGGTTACGTTCAGTACGGCACATGACAAAGCACGCATGAAGGATCCGGCGACGCTCGGGGAACGCGCAAAGGTGAAATTGATTCCGGATGAGCAGTTAGAGCGCCTCATGCCTTTGCGCGTGGCGATTGTGGAAGTCCAGCTGACGGATGGAACGCACCTCACACAACGGGTTGACAGTGTCCGGGGCACACCCAAAAATCCCATGACCCGCGACGAAATTGTTGCCAAGGCGCGCGATTTGATAGCGCCGATCCTCGGGACAGCACAATGCGCGAACCTCATTGAGAAAGTGCTAAACCTGGAACGAGTAAAAGATATACGGGAATTGCGGCCTTTACTGCAGCGAGCCTGAGCAAAATAGGTTTTCGGGCGGAAAGGCGGAGTGGTGAGGATTGTAGATATCCGCGAGACCGTAGTGCCTATCAAATCGGAAATTCGCAATGCCTACATTGATTTCAGCCAAATGACCGTGAGTGTCCTCGCGCTGGTCACGGATGTGATGCGTCACGGAAGGCCGGTGGTCGGTTTCGGATTCAATTCGAACGGCAGATACGCGCCTAGCGGACTGTTGCGCGATCGATTTATTCCCCGGCTGAGAGCCGCGGAGCCTCGAACGCTGCTCGACGAAAGCGGCGAAAACCTAGATCCGGTTCGAATCTGGGACGTTGTCATGCGGAATGAGAAACCCGGAGGACACGGCGAAAGATCAGTGGCGGTAGGGGTGCTGGATATGGCGGTGTGGGATGTCGTGGCGAAAATCGCCGGGCTGCCGCTTTTCCGGCTACTCGCAGACCGTTATCGGGGAGGACTCTTCGACGACAGAGTCTTCGTCTATGCAGCGGGTGGTTACTACTATCCGGACAAAGACTTGTCGGCTCTGCAAAATGAGATGCAAGGGTATCTCGATCTTGGGTATTCCACGGTGAAGATGAAAATCGGAGGAGCGCCGCTATCGGACGACCTGCGGCGCATCGAAGCCGTACTCAAAATCCTGAAGAATTCGGATCAATTGGCGGTGGATGCAAATGGCCGCTTTGACTTGGAGACCGCCGTCGCCTACGCGCACGCACTCGCCCCCTACCGGCTGCGTTGGTATGAGGAACCAGGTGATCCGCTGGACTTTCAGCTGCAAGCGAGGCTCGCGAGTCATTATCCAGGTCCAATGGCGACGGGAGAGAATCTCTTTTCATTGCAAGACGCACGAAATCTCATACGTTACGCGCAACTGCGGCCCGATCGCGACATCTTGCAGTTCGATTGCGCATTGAGCTACGGACTAGTCGAATACCTTCGAATCCTTGGCATGCTGAAGGAATATGGATGGTCGCCGGTTCGCTGCATTCCGCACGGAGGACATCAGATGTCGTTGAACATCGCCGCCGGTTTGGGGTTGGGAGGCAACGAATCCTATCCTGGAATCTTTCAGCCGTTTGGCGGATTTGCCGATGGGATACCGGTCGAAGACAGCTACGTCAAGCTACCGGAGATTCCCGGTGTCGGGTTCGAGGCGAAGGACGAGTTGCTCCGTGTTATGAAGCCACTAACGGATAACTAGGCGACCTTCATGGGAATAGAACGGAACGTATCCTATTGAGCTAAAAGGAAATTAATGCTGTTTTCAGGTAAGTGAATCCCTGAATGACGTAACTTCAATTGCGCAATTGGGTCCGCTGCGCCGGGCCACCCTTGAGCAAATACAGTCCAGCGCGAAGTGCCGGAGGAGAAGAAGGCACATGGGACATGGCGGAGGCAAAGATAAGCTGGCAGGGAGTAGCGGGGCTATTCTGACCCGGCGCAACCTGCTTGAATTCGCCGGCCTAGCGTTGGCAACCACGGCCATTCCGCCCGGGATGGTGGCAGCTAAGACAGCGGCCAGCCAAGATGAGGCGGCGCAAGGCGTGAGTCCAATTATGGACAAGCTCAGCAGGTACATGAGCGAAGCGGGTGAACGAGCGCTGCCGGACGAAGTGATCGAGAAGGCGAAACATCACATTTTGGATACACTGGCTGCGATGATTTCCGGCTCCGAGATACGCCCTGGGCGCGCAGCGATCGAGTTTGTCCGCGCCTATGGGGGTAAGGAAGTTGCGACGGTAATCTCTTCTAACATTGTGTGTGGACCCATCGAAGCCGCGCTGGCGAACGGAGTGCTGGCTCACGCTGACGAGACTGACGATTCGCACGGCCCGTCCCGCTCGCATCCCGGTGTCTCCGTGGTTCCCGCGGCGTTGGCTACCGGCGAGCAGTTTGGAATCGGCGGGCAGCTCTTCTTGCGCGCCGTGACGCTTGGTTATGATGTCGGGACGCGCGTGACGATGAGCATGGGGGGACCGGGCTACCAGGCGGCGACACACAGGAGCACGCACGGGACCGTAGCGGCCTTCGGGGCTGGTGCAGCCGCCGGCTGTGCTGCGGGTCTTGGGGCTCAGCAGATGCGTTTCCTGCTGGATTACAGCGGTCAACAAACATCGGGAATTGGGGCCTGGAGCCGGGATGCCGAGCACGTGGAGAAGGCTTTCCTCTTCGGAGGGAAGCCCGCGGCCGGCGGAGTTACTGCCGCGATGCTGATCCGCGCGGGTTGGACAGGTGTTGATGACATTTTTTCTGGCTCCGACAATTTCTTTGAAGCGCTGGCGCCCAGGGAAAATGGTGTTGTCAAGGCCGATCCGACGCAACTCGTCGACAAACTCGGGGAGCGCTACGAGATAACGCGGACAAACATCAAAAAATGGACAGTAGGCTCGCCCATCCAGGCTCCGCTCGACGCACTCGCGGGTTTCTTCAAACAGCGCTCGTTTACCGCCGACGATGTACGGAAGGTGGTTGTGCGGATCGCCAGCGACGAAGCCAACACGGTCAGCAATCGCGACATGCCGGACATTTGCTTGGAGCACATGGTCGCAGTGATGTTGCTGGACAAGGCGGCCACGTTCCGATCGGCTCATGACAAGGCGCGGATGAAAGATCCTGCCGTGTTGCGGCAGCGCGCCAAGGTCGAGGTTGTTGCCGACGCGCGGATCGACGCCCGCCGTCCGAGGCGCGAGGCCATTGTCGAGGTGACACTCGGTGACGGCACACGAATGAGCGAGTGGGTCCGAGATGTGCGCGGAACGGCGGAGAATCCCATGACGCGGGAGGAGGTCGTTGCGAAAGCGCGTGACCTTATCGCGCCGGTCCTGGGAAGTGCAGCTTGCTTGGCCCTGCTCGACAAGGTGTTGGCTCTGGAGGGCGTGAAAGACATCCGCGAGCTTCGGCCGGTGCTTCAACGGAGCTGATGGGGCGAGGCTTTACGTAAAGTCACCTCTGAGGCCGCTTAGTGAGTGGATGTGAAGATCGGGAAATGCCAACTGAGGAGCGAAAGAATGAAAAAGTACGTAGCGGTTCTCTGGACTTTGTGCGTGGTCTTGATTCCGAGGGCTCAGTGCCAGACCAGCGCGCCGCTGAAACAGATCCAGAGCATCCCGTTGCCGAATGTTGAGGGCTACTTCGACCATATGGCGGTGGACATCAAAGGCCAGCGCCTCTTTGTTCCTGGGGAGCATCAAAGGACGATTGAAGTTGTAGATCTGCGCGCGGGCAAGGTGATCCACACGATCACAGGGTTCGGAGGAGATCCTCGCAAAACAATCTATCTCCCCGATACGAACGAAATTTGGGTGGACGACGGAGATGCAACGTGCAAAGCATTCAGCGGAGATACTTACGAGCTCGTCAAGAATATCCCATTGACAGGACACGAACTGGACAAGGATTCAAGAAGGGTACCAGACAACGGGGTTTATGATCCGGCCACCCACCTATTTTATCTGGGTGACAGGGCCGATGGCCTAAAGAAAGAGGGTGTCAAAGGCTCGATCGAAATCGTGGACATAAAGAACGGCAAACTCGTGGGAAGCATTGAGGTCGAGGGGCTGAATCCCGCAGGGCTGGTGCTCGATCCGGCGTCATCAAGAATGTTTGTAGTTATGGGTGACACAAGCCAGGTTGTGGTCATTGATCGCGAAAAGCAAAAGGTGATCGCCACGTGGCCTATCACCGGGGGACCAGAGCCGCATGCCGTAGCGCTGGATGCAGCCCATCACCGGCTGTTTATCGGCAGCCGGGTCAAGCGCTCGCACATTTATAAACCAGGGAAACTGGTGGTGATGGATTCGGACAGCGGGAAAGTGATCGATGCGATCGACACTGAGGGTGGGGTGGACGAACTCGTGTTTGACGTGCCAAGCAAACGCATCTACTACACAGGGACAACCGGCTTCGTGGAAGTGTTCAAACAGGTTGACGCGGACCACTACGAACGACTGGGGAGAGTTGCGACCGGGCCGATTGCGAAGACTACGCTACTGGTACCGGAACTCAAGCGGTTTTACGCGGCGATCCCGAAGCTGGTTATCCTCGTGCCGCCCATTCCCCAATCAAAAGAGGCAACCATCGAAGAGGCCAAGATATTGGTCTACGATGTGGTTCCATGAACGGTTGACCGGGAATTTGGAAAAGAGTCGCCTGTCGGCTGGCGGGAAAACAGGGCAGGAGCGCGCATCTTAGAACTCTCCGGAATTGTGATGTTTGGCATAACGCCCAAATCGCCTGGCGACCGGCGCGGTTCTGACGCCGGTAAAAGCTGGAAGCAAGAATACATTTGCTGGGCAGGTGTGTCCCGTCTCGAATTGTTAAGACCAAAACTAGTTCTTGCTCTAGCGCCCATCGCCTTCTTGCTGATATTTCTGAGGCCATCTCAGGTTTTCTCACAGGTGGCAGAGAGAACCCTCTCCGGGAAAGTAACAAGCGAATCCGGGTCTCGCATTCGAAGCGCGCATCTTTCCATACGCAATTCAGACACTGGCAGTAGCGTCTCAGCCACAGGAAAAGAAGACGGTTCCTACCAGGTGTCAAACCTAGCGCCAGGAAACTACGAGGTTACGGCCAGTGCTCCGGGTTTCGAGTCAGGCAGCGTGCCGGTGACGATTCGAGCTGATGCCGATGCGGTGGCGGACTTCGTGTTGCAACGGGAAAAAGGGCAAGCGGGGTCGTCGACCGTCAGCGGAGTGGTCAATTCACGAAATGTGACGGAGTTGCCGTTGAACGGGCGATCCGCTTCCGATCTCGCAGCCCTTGAGCCTGGCGTGGCTACAGCGCGTACCCAATCTTCCGGTCAGGGGAGATATGGCTTCGGAACGCAAATGACGATCTCTGGGGGAAGGCCGCGCCAAAATGACGCGCGCCTTGACGGCATCAGCGTGAATGACTATGCCAACGGTTCGCCTGGAAGCGCGCTGGGCGTAAACCTTGGAGTCGATGCCGTGGAGCAGTTCACGGTCCTGACGAGCAACTATCCGGCGCAAATCGGCCGCTCTTCTGGCGGAGTGGTCGGGGCGTCTACGCGTTCGGGGACGAACAGTTTTCATGGGGATGTATTTGAGTTTCTGCGAAACAGTGCGCTGGACGCGCGTAATTTCTTTGATTCCGCAAAGCCGCCTTTCCGCCGCAATCAATTTGGAGCGTCGGCGGGCGGGCCCATCTGGAAAGACCGCACGTTCCTATTCGGCGATTATGAGGGCCTAAGAGCAAGCACCGGCGTCACGCAGGTTGACACGGTGCCATCGGCGGCAGCGAGGGCAGCGAACCTATCTACCGGACCAGTTGCAGTTGATCCGAGCGTGCTGCGTTTTGTGAATGCGTTCTTCCCACTGCCCAACGGAAGTCTTCTAGGTTCGGGCGACACCGGGATTTATACATTTTCGGGCCAGCAGATCACACCCGAAAATTATTTTACGACGAGGATGGATCACAAATTCTTGGGAAGGGACGAAGTCTCGGGAACCTACATGTTTGACAGCGGAACGGTGCGACAGCCCGACGAGCTGAACAACAAGCTGACGGGATACGATTCGCGGAGGCAATTCTTCACAATGCACGAAACGCATACCTTTAGTCCACTGATTCTCAATTCTTTCCGGTTGGGGATATACCGCGTGGTGGCGACGACGGGGCTCACCTTCGCCAGCGTTAATCCGTCGGCAGGGGACCCGTCCCTCGGTACTGTCCCTGGACACAATGCCGCGGAACTTACCGTGCCGGGTATCACCGCCTTCACGGGCGGCCTGGGCACGACAACGAATTATCATTTTCATTGGACTTCGATTCAGGCCTATGACGACGTTTCATTTGTGAGAGGAAACCATTCGCTCAAATTCGGCGTTGGCATTGAGCGAATTCGGGACAATAAGCTGGGCGTTTCCACACCAGGAGGGGAATTTCTTTTCAATTCACTTTCGGATTTTCTGACCAACAAACCATTTTCGCTGGCAGGGGCGATTCCGAGTGCAGTCAGCCCGCGAGGATTCCGGCAAACCATCCTGGGGGCGTACGTTCAGGATGACTGGCGCTGGCGGCCAAACCTGACGATTAATCTGGGATTGCGTTATGAGATGAGCACGGTCATGACAGAGGTGCACGGCAAACTGACGGTACTGCGGCAGATCACGGACGCCACGCCCCATCTCGGCGATCCGCTGATTTCGAATCCTACGCTTGGCAACTTTGAACCGCGCGTGGGCTTTTCTTGGGACCCGATGCGCGATGGCAAGACGGCGGTGAGTGGAGGCTTCGGAATCTTCGACGTGTTGCCGTTACCCTATTTGTTTCAAATGAACGAACTGTTTTCGGCGCCATTCTTTGAGTCCGCGAGCACAAGAAACTTGGCTGCTGGAACTTATCCGGTGGCGGCGTACGCAGCGCTTACCTCATCAACCAACACGCTTCGCCAAGCATACTTCGAACCGAAACCTGGCCGGAACTACGTGATGCAGTGGAATCTCACGATTCAGCGTGAACTTCTGGCGGGCCTGAGCTTGCGGGTTGGCTATGTGGGCTCCCGCGCCGTGCACCAACCCTTTCGCACCGAAGATGCCGACATCGTACTTCCAACTCTGACTCCCCAAGGCTATCTATGGCCTTCACCGGTGGGCAGCGGAACGCGTCTAAACCCGAATGCGGGCCGGATCACGGCCGGTTTTTGGGACGGCCGCTCGTATTACGATGCGCTTCAAATCCAGGTGAAGAAGAAGATCGGGAGCGCCTCTCAGTTGGCCGGTTCTTACACGTGGAGCAAGACCATAGACACTGGCTCAGGAAGCATGGTGGGCGATGAGTACACGAATTCCATTGCCAGCCCGCTGTTCTTTGATCTCAAACTCAATCGGGGGCTTGCGGATTTTAATGTAAGTCACAACCTGAATTTGAATTACACCTGGGCGCTTGGGACCCCTAAGCGGAAAACGGGATTCGGCGTGTTGGCCCTGGGAGGCTGGCAGCTGGGCGGAGTGTTTGAAGCGAGTACAGGAGTCCCCTTTACTCCAGGATTTGCCGGAGATTCCCTCAGCGTCGGCAGCACGGAACCAAATGTCGATGTACCAAATGTGCTGACGGGCCCCGGCTGCGGTTCCTACGTGAACGCGGGCAACCCCAACCACTACATCAGAACACAATGTTTCCAGGTGCCTAATCCGATTACGCTTCGCGGAAACTTGGGCCGCAACACATTGACCGGCCCGGGACTGGTGAACTTCGATCTTTCAGTGGTCAAGAACAATTACGTCAAGAGAGTCTCAGACGCCTTTAATGTGCAGTTCCGAACGGAGTTTTTCAATGTGTTTAACCGCGCGAATTTTGCGCCGCCTCTTGACAACAGAAATATATTTGACGCGACGGGGGCAGCGATCGCCAACGCGGGGCTGATCACGTCCACCCAGACGCCGTCGAGACAGATTCAGTTCGCGCTGAAAGTCATTTGGTGAGCCAAGGCCGAGCCGAGAATCAATTGGGGCACCGCCAAGTTCAGTGAAGGACCAAAGTGTTGATTCGCTTGGGCACTTCTCCTACCGGGATCACACCCACTAGCTTCAAAGTTTTCGCGTCGATGGCGGACACCGACCGATTACCGGAGTTGGAAATATAGACAAGCTTGCTATCTGGGGTGAAAGTGATCCACTCGGGAACGGAACCGGTGGGTGCGTGTCCCAGCGGATGAACGAGAGGTAGCGAGGTGTGACCAACCAATTCCAGATCCGGCAGCGAGTATTCGAATACGGCGTTGGCCAGAGTACTGTTCACCCACAATGATTTGCCATCGGGGGCGACCCCAATCCCGTGGGCAGGTGTGTTCACGCGCCCCTCGGCAATGCCGAATCCGCCGGGCTCATCCGGGAGCGTAATTCTAGCTACTTCGGAGCGCTTCGCAAAATCCACGATAGCAAATCCGTTGAAGTTGGAAAGCTGGACGAAGATGCGATGCGTGGATCCGTCAGGATTTACCTCAAAGGCCATGGGACGCACCGGGTGGTCGAAATTCAATTTCCAGGCGATTTGATCGGTCTGGAGATCGGTCACTGTAGCTGACTGGCCTTCCAGGGAACCGCTGACCGTATACTTGCCGTCAGGGGTGACATAAACATTGTGAACGCTATCGACGGAGATGCTTTTGCCGCGGGTCATTGAAGCTGTTTCGATCACATCGAGTGCGCCCTGCGGCGCGCGGATCCCTACGAGGATGCGACGACCATCCTTGGTGATGGCGATATTGTTTGGCCGGCCGCTCAGGAGCACTTTCTTCAGAATCTCACCGCTCTTGCGATCCACGACGTCGAGGACGCTTTCCAATTCGTTGCTGACATAAACTCGGGCGCCATCGGGAGAAAAGGTGATTCCATGCGGCAGCTCAATACCATGAATCACCTGGACGACAGTGTTGACGGTGGGGTCGATGACATCGATTGTGTCTCCGGCGCTATTGGTAACGTAGATGAGTGCCGCGGGTTTTGGTGAAGACGCAGGGCTGGTTTCTGTTTGCCTACTTCTCACCCATTCCGCAATTGTCAGCCAGTCGGGATCATTCTGGGACTGGAATTGATAACCGCCGGAATGGAACGGATCACCCCCCGCTTCGGGTGCCAGCGGATGGGTCAGCAGCCGGCTTGCACCGGGATCTCCCGGGACAATGTGCTCGAGAATGTTTTGAAAATTGCGCTGAGATTGTTCCGCTGTCCAATTCGCGGCGCCTGGAGACAGCTTCTCCAGGTGAAAGCTTCTGTTGTATTCCGAATGACAGCCGTAGCAGCGGGCGTGTCCGGGCCTTTCTTTCAGGAAGATAGGCTCGACTCTCGATCTAAATGTTTGGAAACTAAGGACGTCCGTCGCCGGAGAAGACGGTTGCCTTCCGGTCGTATCAGGCGAACTGTGGCGAACCCAGGCAGAGAGTATTTGCCATTCAGGATCTTGCTGGGACTTCCAGAACTTGCCGCCCGCATGCGACAGGTCGCCGCCCGCTTCCTGTGCAAGGGGGTGAAGCATGAGTCGGCTGCCGAGCGGATCGCCGGGAGCCACCAATTGGGAAACGATTTCAAAATTTTGGCGCGACTGCTCTTCCGTCCACGAAGAATCCCCCGGCAAGAAGGATTGCAGGCGAAAACGAGTGGTTAGTGTCGAATGACAGTCGTAGCAACGCACTCCGCCTTCACGCCTCTTGAGAAAAATTGGCTCGACGCGAGTGCGATATTCTCCGAAGTTGAGAGGAGATTGAGGTTGCGCGCCTGTCGCCGGCTGCTGTGAATTCGATTGCGACTCTTGAACGGGCATTGGGCCTGCGAGAGAGCGCAAAACAGTCGTGTCCTGGACGCGCGCATGCAGCGCGCAGATTCCCAATGCGGCGATTACGACTGAGCTCGGAATCCTTCTAGTTTGCGAAGTCACTTTCCATGTCCAGCAAAGCGGCAAAGGCTGCTTATTCACCGGCCGTAGACTAGCAATCGAAATGTCCCCGAAACAGGAGTGGGCTGCGGCTTGGGTTGGTCCGTGGTGGGTGCCGCAGCAGGAGCAAAGTCTGCGGTATCAATGAAAAGTTTGTGCGACTTGGGGTCGAGCGCCATGTTACGAGTCCAAAATTCAGTCTTGACGGTTTCTACCACACTGAATTTGTCGGGAGTGTCTTCATGAAAGATGTGGAGAGTGCCTTCACGCGTGGCGGTAAAAAGCAAACCTGTTTCGGGCTCATAAATGTTCGTGTCTACCCCATCACCGATGGGAAACGTCTGGAGGACGTTCCCGCTGTCAGCATCCATGATGGCCAGCACCTTGTTGCGCCCGCCGATAAAGAGGCGGCGATGTTGGACGTCCATATCCATGGCAGTGGCCGCTCCGGAGGGAGCGATGGGCCAGCGGGTTTTGACGGTATTCGTGCGGGAATCCAAGGTGACAACCTCGTCTTTATCCTCGATATTGTCGTAAATCATGCCCTTGCCATCAGCCACGGCGTACTCAGGCCGGCCGCCCATGGGGATTGTTGCTACGACGGTCCCTGTGGCTGGGTCGATCACGGAGGCGTCGTTACTTTTTCCGTTCATCGTAAAGATATGTTTGGAAGCCGGATCGTACAGAATGCAATCCGGATTTCCACCCGTTTTGATATGGCCGCTCACTTTCAGAGTCTTCAGGTCAAATACCACCGCCTCGTCCGCGCCACCGTCGCTGATGAATCCCCGCCCAAGACCCGGGACGAGCGCGATGCCATGCACTCTTTTCAAATCAGGGATACTGCCAATGATCGCGCCGTTGTCCGCGTCCACGACTTTTACTTCCGTGTTGTGTGAGATGTAGAGGCGGCGCGTCGAAGTGTCAAATGTGATGTAATCCCAGTATTCTTTTCCGCCGGGCGCAGCGCCGAGTTCGTATTTCTTCAGCAAGTGATAGCCGCTCCCCGGCGGGCTTGCGAGCACAAAGCCGCCCAGTAGCATGAAAGCGCCGCATGTTCCTAGGCGGTGTAAATTTGAAAACTTCATGTGGAAACCTCCGCACAATGATCAGTACAAACTATTGGCTGCTGCGGTGCGAGAATCGCGACGTTGTGGATGCCTCTTCCGGAATCGCAGAAGCAGGCCGCGCCACAACTGTGCATCTTTGTGACGGTTCAGGGCTGCAGTTCGTAAACTTGGAGTGCGAGCTTCGCATCCGCCTTGCCCTTGCCGGAGACGGCGATATAAAGCCGATTCGACTCCGGGACGAGGATCGAAGTCCTGGCGCGAAATCCTGTGGGCACATCCGCGATATGCGTGTAATGATCGGCATCCCTCTGCTCGAAAACCGTCGTTGTTTCCGTGCCGGTTACATAGATACGCTTGCGCCGGAGATCCCGCCACATGTCGTCGTTCTGAGCTGCGCAGGGGAGCTTCGCGACGACTTTGCCCGTCCCGGTATCGAACACAAAGAATGTGGGCGGCTTTCGCGTGGCGATAAACACTCGATGATTTGGCTCATCGAGAGCAAGCGCGTTCGCGGTTTGAGCCTCGGGTATTAGCCATCTCGCAATAACCTTGCGCGCTTCGAGGTCAACGACGCCTACCTCATTCGTACCTTTTAGATTGACGTACATTATCTTGCCGGCTTTGTTGATGGCCATAGCTTCGGACTGATTGCCGGGAAGCGCAATTTCACCGACTTGCTTGAACGTCCTCGTGTCAATGATGCTGAGCACATGAGTCTTTGCGGATTCTTCGCCGCCACTTGCGACATAATAGTATTGGCTCGTGGGGTCAAATACTGCGCTATCCACGCCGTTGGGAAGTTTGATTGTGCCGAGGATCTTGTAATCCTCACCGCTCACCAATTCGACTCTCCCGAAATCATCATCGCCGTCCGTGACGATCAGCTTGTTGGATTCTCGGAGGAAGAGTGCCGCATGCGGCTGGCCGAACCCCGTAATGCTCTTGAGGTGCTTCCCCTCGAGATCGAACACATCCACGGTTTTGTGGTCCTCGGCAGTGAGAAATAGCCGCTTGCCCTTCAGATCCAGCGCGAAATGGTCGAAGTCCCCCGAAAACCCCGGCAACGGTGTCGTTGCCACTAACTTTAGCGGCTGCTTCACTTGCGCGCTGGTTGACAATGCAATAAAACCAATCGCGGGCATCAGCCACAAGATCACTCCGAGCACCTTTTTCACGTTCTCTCCTCCTCAAGATGAAAGTCCCTGACTTCGTTCGCTGGCACCCTGGGCCAACTTTTGTACAACGCCCCAGACCAGCTCTTCAAACCTCGCGAGCCACGACTCGCCTGGGCTGCATCTTAAGTGCCGTAGACATATGGACTTGATTCGAGATTGCTGCCGGGCAGTCAGCCGAGCACGTTCACAGCCATACCGCTCAGGGACGCGCCCATCGCTGCCTCCTCTACGATCAGAAAATGAACTTGATAGCGAATTGAATTTCCCGCGCGGTCGTAGTCGTTCTCGACAGCAAACCCGCCACTCCAGTTGGTGTTCCGTCAGAGAAAAAGATGTCAGAGTTGTCGGGAGTAGTGGGCGGCGCAAAGTTCGCGTGGTTTATAATGTTAAAGATCTCCGCACGGAACTGCACGTTGAAGTTCTCCGAGATCCTCTTGATGTGGTTGTTCTTAAACACTGAGAAGTCCAAATTCGTTATGCCCGGGCCGATCAAGATATTACGACCGGCATTGCCTCGGAGATTGAAACACTGCAGTGAGGTGGCATCCCCACCTACGCAATTCGCCGTCCAAAAAGCAAGGTCGGGTGCGGTGGGGACGGCGAAGCACTGCGTCTTTATGTAGTTGTTGGGGTTGCCCGGATTCGTAAGTGTCCGGCACCCAGGGCCGCCAAGCCGGTTCGGGAAGGCCCAATCGTCGTTGTTCTGCGTAAGAGCGGGATCATCGCCGGTCCCCCATGTCGGGGTGAACGGAACCCCGTCACTGACCGTAAAGATAAGCCCAAGTTCCCATCCATCCGTCACCCACCGTGCAGGCCCGGAGAGCGACTTAGCTGAGGGGAGATCCCAAGTTCCATTCACAACAAGTGTTCGCCCGACGTTGAAATCGGAAAGGCCACGGACTAACCTCATGTTGAACCAATTCAGACTTGAGATCGAGTTGCCGAACGCGTCGCCCGCCACAGTCGCGGAACTGGTATCAATGCTCTTGCCCCAGGTGTAAGTCCCCTGGACCTGAAAGCCATGGCTCATGCGCTTCGCCAACTGCAGCTCAAGCGCGTTAAAGTAAGAGCGCCCTTGGTAGAACAATCCTCGAACGGAGCCATAGTTATCATTGAGCCTGCTTGCGTTGGGGTCCCATAGGTACCCTGCGGACGTGAGTGTTGGAAGGGCCATGTCGGCGTCATCCACCCGGAAGGGCTGATGCACGCCGCGTGACCCCACGTAGGCAACCATCGACGTTAGGCTTGGAGTGAGCTGGTACTGCACATTGAGGTTCCACTGTGTCACGTAGTTGCGCTTGGGATTGGGATCAATATAGGTTGCGCGCAATTTGTTCCCCGGCAGCGGCGGAAGATTGTTGAAGAACGTGCCGGTTCCCGGATTTTTAATGGAGGTATATTGGAAGAAAGGAGCCGCCAGTGTGGTCAGAAGTGTGAACTGATAAGGCAGCGGCAGTACATCAAATAACCCGGCACCACCGCGTACTGCCATCTTTCCGGTACGGAATGGGTCCCAAGCAAAACCGATGCGCGGCTCGAAATTCTTTGTTGTGGGATTCCCAAAAAATGGGTCGCCTAGGTGAGGCGTGGCGTCCGTGAGGTTCCTTAGGACGGAAAGCTTACCGGCAGTCTCGGTCGGCACAGATGTCATTTCGTAACGCAGACCCAGATTTAATGTCAAGTTGGATTTCCAGCGCCAATCGTCTTGCACGTATACCCCGAAGAGGGTCTGACGAAGGTTGCGCGGTGAAAGGGAGCTGGCGATGCCCCCCTGGAACCTGCCCGGCTGATTCTGGTAGAAAGCCTGCAAGCCGCTAAACTTGAAGATTCCATTTGGATCGGAAAGGGCCCTAATATTGAGCAGCATGCGCTCGACGGTGCCGCCGAATTTGATGGTGTGGGTTCCTTTGTTGGTGAAGGCGTCATCATAAACCTGGAACGAATTCCAACCGTAGTAATAAGCGGATTCCCCGCCCACCCCGCCCAAGAAGGGCGTAATTCCGGTAATAAACACCTGAGGCGCAGTGCGACCCGAAAAAGTGCCCAGAGATGTTTTGGCTGCCTCCGGTACAAGAGCACTCAGGCCTTGGTTGTTGTTTACGACTTCGTGATTGTAACCAAAACGGGCGCTATTCGCTAAGTTGGTCTTGAAGAGATGAGTCTCCTCGACGGCGACTATCTGCCTCGCGGTATTGCTGCCAAGCAAGACATCATTCACACCGTCGGGAGAAGTGTAAGGAGTTTTGTCGAACATGTAGGTGCCAGACAGGTTGTCCTTTTCGGATATTTTGTGATCGAGGCGGGTGGTAACGAAGTTCTCGTTGACAACCTGCTGACCGGCGAAACTGTAGAATGCGATGTCTGGGTTCGCGGTAAGGCCTCTGTTGGGCAGGTGGAAAAAGGAGAGGTAAAGTATGGCGTTATCATCTACACAGATGTTCGACTGCCCAGGCACAATTAGTGTTGTTGTAGTTCCGGGTGGGGGAGGGGGGCACGAAGTCAGCGGAGGACCTCCGTTGTTGAGGATTCCGTTGCGGGCGTTTGCAGAAGGCACTTCGGTAAGTGCCGTGATGCCCTTCGCCTGCCGAATGCCTTCGTAGTCAGCAAAAAAGAATGTGCGGCTTTTCACGATCGGTCCCCCGATCGCGCCGCCGAACTGGTTGCGCTTGAAGGGAGGAGTGCCGCTCGGATCATCAAAAAAGTTTCTGGCATCCAGATGGTTATTACGCAGAAATTCGTAGACGCTTCCGTGCAAGCCGTTGGTCCCGGAGCGGGTAACGGCGTTGACGACTCCTCCGGAGGTCTTACCGTACTCCGCCGAATAGTTGCTCGTGAGGACCGAGAACTCCTGAATGGCGTCCACGCCCAGGTTTCCTCCCAGCACACTCCCGGGGGCTCCATTAGCGTAATCGTTGAGACTAATGCCATCCAAACGATAATTGTTCTGCTGCGGCCGCGCGCCAGAGATGGTCAACTGTTGTCCGAAACCACGATTTCCGCGATCCGCGCCTACTGAGAAGGTCGGCTGGGTCTGGATAGTGCTGACACCGGGCTGCAAGGCTGCCAAATCCGTCCAACTGCGGCCATTGAGCGGCAACTCGCGAACAGTGTTCGCAGTCACGACCGCGCTGATGTCAGAGCTGGCAAGTTGTACAGCGGGAGCTTCCGTGGTGACCTCTACGACGGTTTTCGCAGCGGACCCGACATGCAGGCCGAGGTTGAAGACCTGCTGAGCTCCCACGGTAAGCGAGATCCCCTTACGAGCCTCGGTGGCGAACCCCTTGGCAGAGACCGTGACTTCGTATTCTCCGGGCAGAAGGTTCGCCGCTATGTAGAAGCCGTCCGAGTTCGTCATAACTGTCGTCGTAATTCCGGTCGCCACATTCCTGATCGAAATCTGTGCTTGAGGCACAAATTTATCGGAAGGGTCCGTGATGGTGCCAGAGAGCGTTCCTCCCGCCACTTGGGCGTCGGCTGGAACTGAAAAACAGATTCCCATTATCAAGAGGACTGCTGCTGTGCAGGAATACAAATACAGTGCAGAGAATTTTCTAGAGGACACCGGATCACCTCCACTTTGCGGTTGAGCCTAGTGTAGAAGGGAAGCTGATGCCTTAACGGAGAATTAATTTCTGTTTAGGAAGGCTCTCGGGCACCGCTTCGTGCGGTTCCGTCATGGGTAGATTCACCGTGAAGGTTGAACCCACTCCTACTGTACTCTCACACTCAATGGTGCCGCCCTGGGCGATGGCGATGGCCTGGGCAATGGCCAGGCCAAGCCCTCCGCTCTGCGCGTCGCCGCTATTCAATGGTGCAGCCCGGTAGAACCGATCAAAGATGAGCGGCATGTGCTCTGGGGAGATGCCGATGCCTTGATCTTGAAAACGCAATTGAATGGTCCCTCCCCGAATCTCCAGCATGACGCGGATACACGTGCCATCTGGGGAATACTTGATCGCATTGTCCAGAAAAATCAGGAACAGTTCGTGCAGGAAGGCTTCATCTCCGGTACACGCCAGTTCCTGATTCAAAGCCCGCACGATGGAGATATTCTTCGCGCGCGCGCGTGACGCGGCCAGGGCGCAGGCTTCTTCAAGAACCTCGTTGATATAAAGAGGTTCCCGAACAAGATGTAATTGTCCGGCATCGGCCATCGAGAGGGTAAACAGACCCTCGACGATGCGGGTCAGTTTCTTGAACTCCTCGTCAAATACGCAAAGAGTCTGACGATATTCCTCGGCGCTGCGCGGCTTGGAGAGAAGCAGCTCCGTCTCGCCGTGAAGAACGGCAAGCGGAGTGCGCAATTCATGAGAGGCGTCGGTCACAAATTGACGCAATTGCAGCACGGCCGAATCAACGCTCTTCAAAAGATGGTTAAACGTTTGCGCCAATCGCCCAAGCTCATCATGAGGGGCAGCTAACGGCAGCGGCGTCCAAAATCCTTGCCGATTCGTAACACGTTTGGCCATCAGCGCAGCATGCCTGGTTAGCTCCTTGATGGGCGCAAGGCTTCTGCCGACGTACAGCGCGGAGATTCCCGCTGTCACCAGGAGACTGAGGGGAAAAAGCAGCAGTGCAACTCCTCCAAAATTGTCGAGCACTCGGTTGGTCCCAAAGGTAGGGATGGCTACGGCAAGAATGCGAGCCTGATTTCCTTGCTGAAAAGGAATGAGTGCCACGCGCACCGTTTCGCCATTTTCCAGGTCAGCGATCCCGAAAGTCGGCCGTGAACCGGCAAGATTCAACCCATTTAGCTTCATCGGCGCCGCAAGATTCTTGGACCTCTGGAAAACGTGGCCGTTTTGGTCCAGGAGCTCAAAAAACTCGCCCGGAAGGTCTAGACGGTTTATGTCTTTCGCGTCAGGTTCGGAGACCATATCAGCAATGATTGGGCGGGCAGTCTCCAGCAGTTGACGATTGAGTTGGGTATGGACCGCATGGGCCAACAGGCCCCAAAACGCCAGGTACGACGCCGCTAGAAGCACACCGACGACGGTGCAGAAAAGCAACATCATCCGGAGGCGAAGCGTTCTGACCTTCATGACCCAGGTGTCCCCAGGCGGTATCCCACGCCGCGGATCGTATGAATGAGCTTGATGGAGCGATCTTGATCAATCTTCTGGCGAAGGCGATTGATATAAACCTCAACGAGATTTGTTTCGCTATCGAAGTGGCAATCCCAAACGTGTTCCACGATTTCGCTGCGGGTAATCAGCTCAGGTGCCCGCAGCAAAAGCAACTCGAGGAGGGAAAACTCTCTGGAGGTCAGAGGGATTGTCACTTTGTCACGTGTGGCTCGGCGGCGGTGACGGTCGAGTGTGAGGTCCGCGTAGCGAAGCTTTGCGTTGCTGCTATGGAATCCGCGGCGGACAAGTGCCCGGACCCGCGCAAGGAGTTCCGCCAAAACAAATGGCTTCGTGAGATAGTCATCCGCGCCTGCATCCAGGCCTTCAACCCGCTGCTCGACCAAACCTCGCGCCGTAAGCATCATCACGGGAGACTCTATCCCTCGTTGACGCAACTCGCGACAGACTTCAATCCCGCTGAGATCGGGCAAACGCACATCGAGGAGAATGGCGTCGTAGGGAACGTCAGCTCCTAATTCCAGCGCCTTGTGACCTGATTCCGCAACATCCACTGCGTAAGTGTTTTCTCTCAACGCGCGGGCGATGAAGCTGGCGACTTTCCGTTCATCTTCGACTAGGAGGATCCGCATGGGAGCACCGGTATTCTCGCACAACGAGGCGCTGGGCGGGCCGTGTCAAGTTATTTCGAATCCTCGTTCGGTTCCGAGCCACGCGCCTTTTCAGAGGACTTCGAATACAAGTACCTTAGCGCTTGTGGTGTCGTGCTGAGGCACGGCCACAAAGTAGCGCTTTAATTCGGGCACAAGACGCGCTGTCCTCCCCATCGGGCCCGTGGAGACGTTCCCGAGCGACTTGTAGCTATCGGGGCTGGACTGCTCAAAGATGTCCACGGCACCGTCGCAAGCAGCATAGACGCGTTTGCTGGCGGCATCGTATGTAATGTCGTCAACGCCTTTGGTGATCGCAAAGGATGTAACTTCCTTGCCCGTTTGAGTATCCAGTACTGCAATCTGCGAAGTGCGGCAGGCAACGAACAAACGATGGTTCGTTTCATCGAGGGCCATGGCGACGTTATTCTTGCAGAGCGTCACCGGCCAGCTCGCGACCAGTTCGCGCTTTTCCCGGTCCACCACGGATACCTGGTTCCTGGCCCTGTTGTTTACATACATTTTCGGCGTGGACTTCTCCAGCGCCATGGCCTCCAGGGTCTCGCCGTCAATTTTGAGGTCGGCCAATTTTTTTCCGGCAGTCGTATCAATGACAGTCAACATCGAGTACGTCTGATGAACGTCACCACCGCCGTTGTCGACGTACAGGTATTTTGTCGCCGGATCGTATCCGATGGAATCCGCGTCCTCCAGGAGTTTCACGCTAGAGACCTGCTTGTATGTTGTGCCGTCGAAGATCTTCAGGTCGCCCGCATCCCCATCCGTTACGTAAATGCGGTTGAGATCTTCCCGATAGAGCACGGCGTGCGGTTTGCCGATTCCATCTATCTTGTGGAGCAGCTTGCCTGTCTTAAGATCAAAGACAACGACGGCGTGGTAGCCTTCCGGAGTGGCAAATAGCCGCCCGCCTTTGAGGTCAATTCCGAAATGGTCGAAGTTCCCTTTCACTTCTGCCGGCAGCTCATAAGTCTGGAGCAGCTTGATGGGCGCAGCCATCTGGCACCGGGCTTGATCCACGAATACCCCGAGGATCGCGACTAGGACTAAATGCCGTTTCTTCATTTTCGCTCCCTAAGATGGAATGCTTTTCACGTGAAGCCGATTTGCCAGTCACGGCTTGATTCATCCCGCCTGGTCCATGCGGTGGACTGCCTTGCCGCCTGCCGTGTCAGACGGTCATTTTGTGCCACGGGCAGCAAGCTTTGTCGAAGAATCCTTGCGTGGGCCAAGATGGCCCTCTCCGAATCCGTGCCACAAAGGAACCGCTCCAGGACGACTCAGACTCCGCAAGAGGACAGCACGAGGGAGCATAGTGGATTCACTGCGGTTCCGACTTAAAACAAGATTAATTTCTGTTTAACTCAAAGGGGATGATTGACCAGATTCTGGCTGCGGGTAAGCTCGTTCAGGGGAAGAGCTTTATTGTTCAAGAGAATGAAAGACCTGTTAGTAGAACTCAAGGAAACAAGCAGTGCGGGAAGGATCAGGCTACCCTCACGAAAGTTCGTAAGGAACTTCGAGGACACTATAGGATTACTGCTTCGAGGAACAAACAGTGAGTAGAAACACTCAACTTAAGTTGGCAGCACTCTTGAGCGCAGTGCAGGTGTGCCTGATCTCGCTGTTGGCGCCAATCACGTCAAATGCGCAACATCCTGCTCACAAAGGTGCAAAGCCACGGGGAAATTCCCTGCAATACGTCATACTCCTCAGTATCGACGGAATGCATAGCCTTGATCTCGCTAATCTGGTCAAAGACAAGCCCGATTCGGCGCTTGCGAAATTGAGCCTACACGCCGTTACCTACACCAATGCTTCCACGTCATTCCCATCCAACTCTTGGCCGGGCCTGCTTTCCATGGTGACGGGTGGTTCTCCCAATGTCACTGGAGTGATTTTCGAGAACTCCTATGATCGCAGCTTGTCGCCACCCGCATCCGATTGCTCCAAGATCGGAACGACGGTGATCTTCGATTCGTCGATTGACAAGAATCGGGATGCGGTCGATGGCGGAGGAGGGATTAATCCAGATCGGCTGCCGAGGGATCCCAAGAAGGGCTGCACGCCCGTATTTCCGCACAACTTCGTCCGCGTAAACACGATCTTCGAAGTCATAAAGAGCAGCGGCGGCCGTACCGCGTGGGCCGACAAGCATCCCGCGTACGATTTCGTGAATGGTCCTTCCGGCACCGGGGTTGACGACTTGTTTACGCCCGAAGTTCGCTCGTTTCGGGGCCTTAAAAACGTTGAATCGTACGACGACCTCAAGGTAGCGGCGATTCTCAACGAGATCGGCGGGAAGGACCACACCGGAATGCGAGAAGTCGGGGTGCCTGCAGTTTTTGGAATGAATTTCCAGGCCATCAGCGTCGCGCAAAAGACCGCCGGTGGGGGTTACCTCGACGGGAGCGGTCGTCCAAGCCCACCACTGGATGACGCCTTGGTCCATACGGATCAGTCCATCGGAAAGATCATGGCCCGCCTCCAGGAGCGACACTTGCTTGACTCTACGCTCGTCATTATCACTGCCAAGCATGCAGATTCTCCAATTGATCCCGCAAAGTTGAAGCATGCTGACCTGGAACTCATCCCCAGGACTCTCAACGCCGTTCATGAAGGATTGTTGGCCGGTGTGGAGCAAGATGGAAGTGTTGCCTTGCTATGGCTCTCAGATCAGAACCGGACGGCTGAGGTGGTCACTGCATTGCGAAAGATCCAGGAACAGGCAGGCATTCAGGAAATCTATTCGGGCGAATCATTGAAACTCTTGTTCAACGATCCAAAGAGCGATCCACGTGTGCCAGATATCATAATTCAGCCGACCCCTGGACAAATCTACGTGGATGCGGGTGGCACATTCATCGCGGAACATGGCGGCAATGCGAACTCGGATCGAAACGTTCCACTTCTTGTAGCTCACCCGCAATTCAATCATCTGGAAATCAAGTTTCCCGTGCAAACATCGCAGATTGCTCCCAGCATCCTGAAAGCACTAGGGCTGAACCCTGACAAATTAGAAGCGGTAAGAATTGAAAAAACGCCGGAGTTGCCAGGTCTGGATCTCGATTTACCTCGCAGAGCAAATCTGCCGCCCACGAAAAAGCAGTGACATCAAACCGAGTGAGAAAGATCACGAGGCTTACGACAGATCGAACCGACTTGGCGTGCTTCTGAAGAGTCTTTTCGATTCAGCGTCATCTTCAACACTTCAGCCAGGTGCATCGCCGGCTTGCCGGTGCCTTGGAGGATCTGCTCGCGGCAGCTGAATCCGTCCGTCACTATCAATGTGTCATGCGCGGCATTCCGAACAGCCGGCAACAGAACTCGTTCTGCCACAGCCTGTGATACCTCAAACTTGTCTTTCTGGAATCCGAAAGGTCCGGCCATTCCACAACATCCGGAATCCAGGGATTGCACCTCTGCGCCCAACATTCGCAGTAGCGCTTCCTCATGATCCATTTTCATCAGCGCCTTTTGGTGGCAGTGGCCATGGAGCAGAATTCTTATTGAACATTTGGACGAAGGATAGTCTGGGGCGTATTTCTGCAGAAACTCGCTGAGAAGGAATGTCTGGCTCCGGAGCCTGTCGGCCTGGTCATTGGTGGGAAACAGATTGTGCAGCTCATCTCGAAACACGGAAGCGCAACTCGGCTCCAATACAACTATCGGCAGCCCCGCGTCAATCTGAGTACCGAGCGCATTTATGATTTGGCGTAGTTTGTTCTTGGCTCTCTCCAGCATGCCAAAGTCATAGAGAGGTCGCCCGCAGCACAAGGGGCGTAGCGAACAAATCACGTTGAAGCCCGCATCCTCAAGAACTTCCAGCGCGGCTCGGCAAGTTTCCGGATGAAAGTAGTTGTTGAACGTATCCACCCATAGAACGACTTGCTGGGTGTTGAGCGGCGCAGATTGCAAACTCTTGTCTTCGCCGAAGATGGAAGGACGCTTCCGTCGTACCCATTGCCTAAAGCTCATCGTCGCCAGTCGCGGCAATTGCCGCTGCGGAGCTAAGCGCAAGAGTTTTTGAAGCAGGTAACGGGATCCCAGTGCCTGGCTGAAAAAGTTTGCGATTCCTGGGATGATCGAGCCGATCCTTGCCCACTGCTCCACCAGGCCAAACGCATAAGCATTCAACGGTCGCCGCTTCTTTTCGTAATAGTGCGACAAAAACTCCGCTTTGTAGGTTGCAATATCGACGTTCGCAGGGCATTCCGACTTGCAGGCCTTGCACGAAAGACAAAGCTCCAGGGCTTCCTTAACGTTTTCGTCTTCCCAGCCGCCGCGGATCACCTCGCCCTGAAGCATCTCAAAAAGCATGTGAGCGCGTCCCCGCGTGCTGTGTTCTTCTTCCAGCGTCACCATATAACTCGGGCACATCGCGCCGCCGTCACCCTTCCGGCAGGCTCCGAGTCCGATGCAGCGGAGGGAGGCCTTCGCAAACGAACCACTATCGTCAGGGAATTTGAAATGCGTTTCCGGTTCCAGTGGTTTATAGTCCGCGCCCAGCCGCAAATTCTCAGTAGGCAAGTACGCATCGACAATTTTGTGTGGATTCAACTTACTATCCGGATCCCACGCCGCCTTGAACTCGCCGAAAGCTTTAATCAGCTCGGCACCGAACATTTTGGGAAGCAATGCGGCTCGCGATTGGCCATCGCCGTGCTCGCCGGAGAGCGAGCCCCCGTAGGTGACCACCAAATCAGCCGCGCGCTCGATGAATTCTGAATACTTGCGAATCCCGTTTTGGCTTTCAAGATCGAAGCTGACACGCATGTGGACACAACCATGTCCAAAATGACCGTAGAATGCGCCTCGGTAATGGTATTCATTCATCAGCTTGCGGATGTCTCTCAGATAGCCCCCGAGCTTTTCGGGAGCCACCGCAGCATCATCCCAGCCTTCCCACTCCGCTGGTGCACCGGGAGCAAAGGCGGCCGCCCGCGGCCCCGTCTCGCGTATTTGCCACACCTTACGGGCTTCTCCCTCCGAGTACAGCCGGGCGCCAGGTGCTTCGCTGACATGTTTTAGACGATCGATGAGTTGCATGGCACGATTGCGCACCTCGTTCGGATCATCAGCCCCGAATTCCACCAGCAATATCCCGCGGCCCTCAGGAAGGAGGTCTAGGTTCGGTGCTCCTTTCCTCTGGAGTCCGTCGACGATGCTTCCTTCAAAGCCTTCCAGTCCGATCGGATGGAACTGCAATATCTCTGGAACATGATCGGCTGCGAAGAACGCATCGCGATACCCCAATCCAACAAGGGCGCGATGCTGGGGACTATGGATCAATGTCAATTTAGCTTCGAGCACGATCGCGCACGTACCTTCTGTTCCGACGAGTGCGCGTGCGACGTTGAATCCCCTTTCAGGTAGCAGCTCATCCAGGTTGTAACCGGAGACCCGTCGCGGAATTTGCGGGAAGCGCGCGCGGATTAATCCAGCGTAGTTTTCCTGAATTGCACGCAACTTGCTGTAAATCTCGCCGCGGCGGCCACCCTGGGTAATGATCTCAGCCAGTTCCGTTTCACTTGTGGCGCGCACCGTCATCTGCGTGCCGTCGTAAAGCAGGATTCGCAGTTCTTCGACGTTGTCGACCGTTTTCCCGCCGAGCAACGAGTGTGTCCCGCACGAATTGTTCCCGATCATGCCACCGATGGCGCAGCGATTGTGGGTTGAAGGATCGGGGGCAAACGTCAATTCGTGTGTCTCAGCGCGGTTGCGCAAGGAGTCCAGAACGACCCCTGGCTGAACACGCGCGAATCTTGAGCCGATGTTGAGCTCAAGGATTTGGTTCATATACTTTGTGAAATCCAATACCACCGCGACATTGCAGCATTGGCCAGCCAAGCTTGTCCCGGCCCCTCGGGCAAGAACGGGAGCGCCGTACTTCCTGCACGCCGCCACTGCCGCGATCACATCTGCGTCATCGCGGGGCACCACCAGGCCGATGGGAATCTGCCGGTAATTCGACCCGTCCGTGGCGTAGAGCGCTCGGCTGCCGCGATCGAATCTCACTTCCCCTTTTATTACTTGCGTGAGTTCTTTCTCGAGCCCCGCCGCTGCTTGAAAAACATCAATTGGCTTTGCATGAGAACTGAGAGGAAGTGGTAGAAGTTGCATCAAGGCATGTTCACTTTAGAACAAAAGACAAGCTGTCTCAATGACTCGAATTGCTTGTTCGACCACTGTCCCCGCCTCGATCATTGCACTTAGCTGGGAGCAGCCATGTTTTTTCCTACAGGGGCGAGGCGGCAGAGAGCAGCCATGACGCCCCCTTCCTTGTGCGGCACACTCGCCAATCGCATGGCCATTTCGATTCCGGTTAAAGTGCCCGTCAACATTAAATCATTGAAATGTCCCAGGTGGCCGATGCGAAACACTTTGCCCGCAAGCTTTCCCAAACCGGCGCCAAGCGACAGGTCGAAATGTTCAAGGATCGTTGCACGCAGTTGATCCGCATCATGACCCCCCGGGGTGAATACCGCCGTGACGGTATTTGAATATTCTTGAGGCGTGGTGCAGACGATTTCCAGACCCCACTCCCAGACTGCCGCACGAACTGCTCTCGCATGACGTTCGTGACGGCGAAATACGTTTTCCAATCCTTCTTCGCGAATCATCTGCAAAGCCTCTCGCAGGCCGTAGATGAGGTTCGTCGCTGGCGTGTAAGGGAAAAAGCCCATCTCACTGGATTTCAACATGCTTTGCCAGTCCCAATAAGACCTCGGCATTTTAGCAGTCTTGTTTGCTGACAGGGCCTTCTGTGAAATCGCGTTAAAGCTCAGACCCGGAGGAATCATCAAGCCCTTTTGTGAGGCTGCAATTGTCACATCCACTTCCCACTCATCGTGGCGGTATTCCATCGACCCGAGGGAAGAAATCGCGTCCACAATCAGGAGCGCAGGGTGGCCACAGCGATTCATCGCGCGACGAAGCTCGGCGATTCCGCTCGTTGCTCCCGTCGAAGTCTCGTTGTGAACCACCAGCACAGCTTTGAGGATGTGACCCTTGTCCGCGCTCAATCGCGACTCTAGCTCCACAGCCGATGTACCTGCGCGCCAGTTTCCCGGCACGCTTTCCACTTGGAAGCCCATCTTCTGCGCGAGCTGTCCCCAGAGTTGCGAAAAGTAGCCCGTCTCGAACAGCAAAACACGGTTGCCTGGAGAAAGCGTGTTGACGAGCGCCGCCTCCCAAGCTCCGGTCCCGGAGGATGGGTACATCACCACGGAGGAATTTGTTTGGAAAATGGAGAACAAACCCTCGAGGACTTCTTTTGCTAATTTCGCAAATTCCGCGCCACGATGATCGATGATGGGCTGGCTGATGGCCCGCAAAACTCGATCGGGAATGTTCGTAGGACCCGGGATTTGCAGAAAATGTCGGCCAGTGCGGTTCATAGGTTTTCCTGGAGGCGCATGGCGGCAAAGGATACTGTAGCCTTTGCGATGCGAGCTTAACGGCAGATTAATTTGCTTTTATCTATTTCCGCGGGCCGCACTATTTCTAGGTTTGGATGCAGTGCTGAAATATACTCCGCGTTGAAATCTTGTTCATGATGGCGCGCCTGAGGCTAAACACGGCCTCACCGTGACATTGACACCGAGCCGTCGAGTTCCGGAACCGAAGAATACAGAGTATATGGCCGAGCTTGCACAGACCTCCAATGCATCAGCGCCGATGACCAGCACCGCGGTGTCCCAGCGATGGGTTCGCATTATCCCCGTCGCTTTGATCATGTACACGATCGCGTTTATCGATCGCACCAACATCTCGCTTGCTCTGCCGCGAATTGGCCGGGACCTGCATTTGGATCCGCAG
>WNFC01000708.1_pt1 | contig 33770 bp, 31 predicted proteins | sample 5400541 | NCBI WGS metagenome assembly WNFC01 (sample SAMN13153342, study PRJNA577476) | soil metagenome | isolation source: 120 cm saprolite under Douglas fir tree site 2 hole 2 replicate 1 | place: USA:California | collected 2015-04-18
TGCCGATGGAAGCCCCGCCGTTGCCGAAATGGTGCGGCAAGGTATTTCAAAGGCGCGCGAAAAACTGATCGATCTGAGTCTCCGAAATGGAATGCTGAATTACCGCCATTCGGAATCTTCTAGCCGACACGTTCGCGTCATCAATGAACTGCCAGGTACTGTTGTTGACTGCCTTGCCTCCGAGAAAAGCATTGACCTTATTCCCTTGCCGCCGGTCGAAACCATCCCCCGCGACGAGGACACCGATGCATTTCGGGCGGCTCTGAGAGAGGCCAAGGCCGTCGACCCCGAATGGCTCGCTACGGAAGATGCGAAACGGGCCGCGGGAAACCGTCGTCGCAGCAAAGATAAGGCGGCCGAGCGCGCACTACGCGACCGCGTGCGCGAGCAGCTTGGTATGCCGGAATGGCGAACAGCGACCGATCCGAGGGTGCGGGCCCAGGAGCTCGGGATCGATCCATCCTATGATCTGAACGCTGGCGAGAAACACGGGGACGTCACGGAGGGGCATCCGAAGATCCAGACGCTCTTCTTCCCGGATCGGCTTGAGCCCAAGCTTTCTGCCATTCACGCGGCTGCGCGCACGTTGCAAGAAGACGCCGGCATCAGCGCATTGTCGTGCGCCGTGGGCTTTCTCGAATGGTACGAAACCGACGACGGCCCGACACCTGCTTACGCGCCCTTATTGTTGTTGCCCATCAACATGGAAAAACGGGTGGTCGCTGGCGAATATGTCTTCTCGATTGTCGGCCGCGACGACGACGAAACCACTAACGTTGCCCTGCGAGAGAAGCTGCGGCAGCATGGGATAGAGTTGCCCGAATACGACCCAGAACAAGGCGCGGAGCATTACCTTGCCTCCGTCACCGAGGCCGTGCGCAATCGCCCGCGCTGGCGCGTGCGCCGCTGGGTCACCATCGGCATTTTCTCGTTTGCACGGCAAGCGATGTGGACCGACCTTGACCCCGAGCGCTGGCCCGCTGCCGCGCGGCCCGACGCGCACGCGTTGCTTCAGCAGATATATGGCGACGCAGCGGTCGGCGAACTTAACACGCACGCGTCGGTGCATGACATCGATCACCCTGACGTCGAGCCGCAAGCACCGGTCCTCGTTACCGACGCGGATGCCTCGCAGGTCAGCGCCGTGATCGATGCCGCCGGCGGCACAAGTCTTGTCATTCAAGGTCCGCCCGGCACCGGAAAATCGCAGACGATCACCAACATCATCGCCAACGCGATGTGGCAGGGAAAATCCATCCTATTCGTCTCGGAGAAAATGGCGGCACTTGGCGTGGTGAAGGACCGGCTCGATCATATGGGCCTGGGACTTTTCTGCCTTGAGGTTCATTCCGCCAAGGCGTCGAAAACGCAGGTGCTCCAGAGGCTCAAGGAGCGAATGGACGCGGGCCGTGTTCGTTCCAACGCGGAAGAGATCGAACGCGCGCGAACCGCGCTTCGACAAGCGCGCCAGCGGCTGACCGACTACGCTGGCGTAATGAACGCGCCCGCGGGCGACACGGGCCTTACGACACACGACATTCTTTGGGGAGATGCGAGCCGTTCCGTGTTGCCGGACGGCGTGCCGCCTCTGGCGCTCGAGTTTCGCTTCGCTGATCCCGTTTCGATCGACCGCTTCAAATTGCGCGAGCTGAAGAGCGCGGGGAAAGCCCTGGACGATCAGGCGGCGGCAATGGGTGCCTTCGCCGAACCTGCCCGACAGCCTTGGCGCGGCGTCGGCAACCTCAACATCACGCGTTTCGACCGGGCGAGCGCCATCGAGGCGGCGACCGATTGGTCGGCCGCGCTCGATCGGTTGCTGCACGGAGTCCGCGCTATTCGTGCCGCGACGCAATGGGAAGGAATCGAGAGCATAGAAGCGGCTGGGCAGGCTTGCCAACGCATCCAGTCGCTGCCGAATCTTGAAGCGGAAATTGATCCGGCGGTGCTCGCCGTGACGCTTGAGCCGACGGCCGCTCACGCGTTATTGCGCTGGGCGAACCTGGTGCTCTTGGCGAGGCACCTCGAAGCATCAGTCGACGAGACGTGCGAGCGCGAACGGCTGGTGCTGCGGCTCGACGGCGTGCAAGAACTAGTGGAACGGGCGCATGCCCTTGGCGTGCAGGACGTCACGTTATCTGAACTAAGGGCGCGTCACACAGAGTCCCGCGCTCGTGCCGGGGAGCTTGCACGCGCGGTCGGCTTGATGCAGCAGGTCTTAAGCGTCACGGACCGTGATCCCGGGACCGAGCTTGATATCAGGGCCGAGGCATTAGCCGCGAGTTTCCTCCGCAATGTTCAAGCTTTTCCACACGCCAAGGCTCATTTACGGACCGCGCGGCTGGCGGAAGCGGGTGTCCTTGAGGACATCTGTGCCGCGCAAACCGTCGCGGCGGAAGCGACCGCGGCTGCTTCCGAAGCGCAGTTCGGCGAAGCCCCGACGCAAGCTTTCGCCGCATCGATCCCCACGGCCCGAGACATGCGCGCGGCCGCCGTCATCTTACAGAACACCTCGTTCGTTGGAAAACTCTTCAGCGGCGATTGGCGACGCGCTAAGGCCATCTGGCGCCAAGCATTCTCCGCCGATAAGAACGTGTCCGCTTCTAGTGCAGCGCGGCTTATTGCGGCGGCGCAGTGGAAGGAAAGGCTCGATGAACTCGAAGCCTGCGCGAACGCGAAGGACGCGATCGGCCGGAATTGGAGAGGCATCGCCACGCCGTTTCCCGATATCGTCGCGGTAGCTGAATGGATGCGGGGAGTTCAGAAAGTAACGCCGCTCCCTGTCGCCGGCGCACGCGAACTGCGGCGGCTGCTCTTCGAAGGCCCGGCCGAGGATATTCATAGTCTGTCGGATGCGGCGACCAGGGCCGAGACCATCGATCTGATCGGTATCTTCAGCGCGTGTTACACGAAGCAAAGTTCGGTCAGCCAGGAGGCCAGCCTTGAACTACAACGCGCGGGCCAGCTCGAGGCGTTGCTCGGGCAGGCGGACGCAAGCGGGTTGAGGCTCGGCATCGCCGTAGGAAAATTGAGCGAGGCGGCCACAAGCCTCCGTAAGGCCTTGGAATGCCGCGACGCTCTTGCAGCGCCCACCGTCATTACCCACGCGCTTGGCCCGGTATCTGCGGAGACCGAGGCCGCCCGGGCGCTCACGATCCGTGCTACCCTGGATCGCGCGAAGGAGATCGCCCGCGCCGGGCTGCCAACCAGCGTCGTCACATGGCTTCTTCATCCGGACCACGCGACGCGTGTCGAAACGCTGTCCCACATGGCTGCAACGGTCGAACGCGCCATCGAGACCGAAGCCGTGGTACGCGAACGCGCCGACGGGCTGTTGCATTTTAATCCGGCGGCGTGGTGCGATGGGCCATTTACGGCCGTTCCGATCGAACGCCTGGTGGAAAAAGCGCAGCGCGCCGCACAGGCGCCGGATGACCTTGAAAAGCAAATTGTCTTGCTCGCCACGGAGGACGAGGCGGGCCGTCTCGGCCTTGGCGATCTCATCGCGGCCTGGACCGCGCAAGGTTTGCGCTACCAAGGCGTCGCTTGGACGGTCGAAGCTGCGTTCTACCGGTCGGCGGCGGCGCACCTGATGCGCGATCAGCCCGCACTCATGCGACACACCGGCAGCACGCACGAGCAGGTCCGCAAGCGGTTTCAGGAACTCGACAGGGAAATCCTCTCCTTGAATCGTTGCCTCGTCGGCGCGAAGCTTTTCACTCGGCCCGTTCCCGTCGGCCAACGAGCGCAATCGACGCGCGACTACACCGACAATCAGATGCTGGATCATCAGACGAGCCTGCAGAAGCCGCGCATCGCCCTGCGGCGGCTCTTCGGTAACGCTGGCGCCGCCATTCGCGCGTACAAACCCTGCATCATGATGAGCCCGATGTCGGTCGCGCAGTATCTCGAGCCCGGCAAACACCGCTTTGACCTGCTCATCATCGACGAAGCGTCGCAGATGCGTCCCGAAGATGCCCTTGGCGCGTTGATCCGTTGCGCGCAGGCGGTCGTGGTGGGCGATCCCGAACAGCTGCCGCCAAGCGATTTCTTTATGGCCGCAGAAAGCCGGGATGACGAAGAGATCGAGGACTCGCCGGAGGAATCGATTCTCGAGCTGGGACGCCGTTGCTGGCGGCCGATGCGGATGCTGGGAGTCCACTACCGCTCGCGCCACCAGTCGCTGATCGCCTATTCCAACCGCGAGTTCTATGACGATCGGCTCCTTGTTTATCCAAGTCCGGTTCTAGATGATCCCGATTTTGGCGTCACCTGCCAAAAGGTCCCCGACGGCGGGTACGAAGCAGGCCAAGGCCGCAATCCAGTGGAGGCGCGCGCCATCGTTTCTGAAGCGGCGACGCTTATGCGAAGGCGGATTGATCGATCCATTGGCATCGTCGCGGTCAACAAGGCGCAGAGCGAGTTGATCGAGAGCCTGATGGACGAATTGGCCGCCTCTGATCCCGAAATTCAGGCCTACCGACAACATTGGGACGGGACGCTCGAGGCCTTCTTTGTGAAGAACCTCGAAAACGTACAAGGCGACGAGCGTGACATCATTCTCGTCTCGACGGTGTATGGCAAAACCGCAGAGGGTGTGTTTCACCAAAATTTCGGCCCGATCAACAAGGCTTACGGCCATCGCCGCTTGAACGTGCTTTTCACGCGCGCCAAGCGGCGACTTGCGTTGTTTACCTCGCTCGACCCCTCGCAAATCGTGGCTGAAGGCAAGCAGCGCGGTGTGCGCGTCCTCAAGGAGTTCCTCGAATACGCGACCAACGGCGCCATCCAGCACGGGCGGGCAACCGGTCAGGAGCCGGATAGTGATTTCGAGCGGTGGTTTCTGTCACGTCTTAAGTCGGCCGGCTATGTTGCTCATCCTCAGGTCGGGGTCGCCAGATACCGTATCGATATCGGCATCGTTCATCCAGATAGGCCAGGCAGCTATATCCTCGGCCTCGAATGCGACGGCGCGACCTATCATTCATCTAAGGCGGCGCGCGACCGCGATCGCTTGCGGCAGAGCGTTCTTGAGGAATTGAATTGGCGCATCCACCGCGTCTGGTCCACGGACTGGTACCGCGATCCTGAGCGCGAATTCGCGCGCCTCATACAAAAGATCGAAAGTGCGCGCGACATAAGCGAACCAGCCGCCAAGGTCATGGCTTAGGCCGCGTGTATCCTCGCTGGTCCGGGCTCAATCTGAAGTGTGCCCGTGCTGCCGCCATTTTCAAGCCGGCTTCATGACCGAGTCCGTCGCCGACTACATCAAGCTTGGTCTCGAGCTTGGCTTTCCCAGGGCCCCGGCGATAGCAAATCCTATTTCTCCAACTAAATCAGTTCCTGGACCGTTTACAATCCTAGTCAGCACTACGGCGCGTACGGTGAACCGCACCAGGCACTCGTGAACCGAGCCGGCGTCTCGGCCTTCGGCTTCGATCACCTCGCGCGATGACGTGTCGCTCGCCGGAGGCACTCGGTCCCGGGTCCCGCCCAGAGGCGGCGCTATGCTGACCCTCCTGCGGGTGCCTTTTTAACCGGTCTCGCGACTGCCGACTGGCCTTCGCTTCGCTGCGGCACAGGCGCCCTTTTTCAGTTTGGGAGCTAAGGGCTCCGCCCTCGCGCGGGCAAGGGTGAAGTCCCGGAAGATCCGGGACCGGCCCGGGCGGTCTGGCGTCTCCCGTCGGGGACCGGGCTGTCGGCTGCGCTGAAGCCGCTTCGCTAATCTTCATCCTTCGGGCTTCCATCCCTGACGTAAGAGCTACCGCTCGGGACACACCGCGGCAGCATCACGATTGAGAGTGAGAGTGCGGACCGGGTCTGCCGCGACGGGTTGAAGGTCGGAGGAGAGGCCTCCGGCGGCCCGTCGCGGAGAACCGCGATGTCCAGACACACTCGAGTCCGTGCCGGCAACGACCGCGCGAGCCTTTACACCGAAATCACCGACAAGATCATCGCCGAGCTGGAGGCCGGCCGTATCCCCTGGGTTCAGCCATGGGGGACGGCGGCAATCAAGGCGCCGCTCGCTATGCCGCGCAACGCTGCTACGCAGCGCGGATATTCCGGGATCAATGTGCTGATCCTGTGGGGTGCCGTCATCGAGCACGGCTTCTCCGGGCAGAGCTGGCTCACCTTTCGCCAAGCGCTCGGGCTCGGCGGCCATGTCAGGAAGGGCGAACGGGGAACGACCGTCGTCTATGCCGATCGCTTCACGCCGGACGACGAACGCCGGCGCGCCGCGGAAGCTGGCGAGGAGCCGGGCGCCATCCCGTTTCTCAAGCGCTTTACCGTTCACAGCGCAAGTGACGGAGAACGTTTTTGACAGCCCAACCGGGCGTTTTCTTCTCGTTCCTCAAGGGGCACGACTGATCGGGATTTATGATAGCCAAGTTGCGTTCGCGCAGTCGCGTGTACTGCTGGTCTGGACTCGCCTGATCATGCCGAACGGCCGTTCGATCGTGCTGGAGCGTCAGCCTGGCGCCGATACCGCCGGCTATGCCGGGCTCGAGGACGAGGTCGACAATCACTGGGGCGCCCTGTTCAAGGCCGCGCTCCTGTCGACATTGCTCGGCGTCGGCAGCGAACTTGGATCTACCACCGGTACCGGCGGCAATAGTGATGTCATCACAGCGCTCCGTCGTGGATCCAGCGATAGCCTGAACCAAACTGGGCAGAAAGTTGTTCAGCGTAAACTCAACATCCAGCCAACGCTGACAATCCGCCCGGGTTTCCCGGTCCGCGTGATCGTCAACCGCGATCTAGTCCTTGAGCCTTACAAAGGGTAGGGCAGATAGACATGACAAAACTTAAACTCGGCGCCATCGCTGACGATAAATCGGTAAAGCTGACCGTTGAACTCCCCGCAGCTGTGCATCGTGATCTGCTTGCTTACGCCGAAGTATTGGCCCGCGAAACCGGACAGGGGATTGCCGAACCGACAAAGCTGATTGCGCCCATGTTGGCGCGGTTTATGGCAACGGATCGCGTATTCGCAAAAATTTGTCGGGCAACTCAAGCGCGATCGACCGGCAGCGGATAGCGCTCCCCCAATAGCTTCAGGAAATTTGCCAGTGCCGGATTGTCATTATCCGATCTCCAATGTGCCGAAAAGCCTACCCGGCTCGGCCCAGTTCCGTCGCGGAGTTCACGATAGGTCAGGGCCGAGAAGTTCGCGCCGATGTCGGATTCAGTGACCAGGCTGACGCCGAAGCCGGCGGCGATCAAACTCTTGATAATGCCGCGGCTCACATCGTGACGAGCAATTTTAGGTCGGTCTTCGGGCGAGACGAGCTTTGACATCAGAAGATCCTCGAGCTCACGGCCCGGATCATATTGACTGAGCAGCACCGTCTCGCCGCGGAGGTCGGTCCAATAGACGACGTCTTTACCTGCCAATGGGTGTCCTTCAAGCAAGGCCAATAAAATGCGCTCGCTCCACAGCGGCATGCCCTGATTCCCAAGCAACGGCAGCTCGCTCGTGGCAATTGCGATATCGAGCGCGCCATTGCGAAGCGCGGTTACCAGACGCATCCGCGAACTTTCCTTCAAGCAGACATCTATTTGAAAGAACCGCCTTTTGAAATCCACCAGCGTTGCAAGTAAATTCCCGGCTGAGATCGATGTATAGAAGCCAACAGACAGCCGCCCCGCTTCGCCGCGGCCGACGTGATACGTGCTGGTCACCAGCGAATCCATTTGCTCCACAATTGATCGAGCAGTTCGGAGAAAATGGCGACCAGCCGTTGTTGCTCGCACCCCGCCGCTAGATCGCTCGAAGACGGTCATGCCAAGTGAATGTTCGAGCTGGCAGATGCAACGGCTGAGCGTGGATTGCTGAAGCAGCAATACTTCGGCCGCGCGCCGAAAGCTGCCGTGATCCGCTGCTGCTACAGCGTATCGAAGATGCTGCAGGTCGACGGCGGACGCGCGAATAGGATTAAGTTTTCTACTGGATTTATGTTCGCTGACCATTCATATACCACTAACTGAACAATCGTACCACTAAAGGTTGAGTATGATCAGAATTTAAAGTAATTGAGACTTTTGAGAGGCTGCTCGGATCAAGGCAGCCAACATACCAGCGAAAAATGCCAGCAACTGGTGGGGGAATGGCCCTCGCCTTTTCTCAGTCGCCGCCGATTCGCGCAATGAAGGGTTATGGAACGTCTGCTTCTGAGGGGGTTAACAGACATGGTTGCGCGGGCGAATAACTTCCGTTTTTGTATCCAAAGGCGAAATCGCTCCAGCAACTGGAGAGCAATCGTAAATCGAATAATAGAATCGAATTTACTTGAGCTGACCGCGCTGTCGTGATGTTCGTCGGGTCGCGAACTGAAATCCAAGCCATCTGGAAACTGCGCCCGATGACCCAACTCCGCCTTCTCGGCCTCTCGGGCGATCTGTTCCGCGGCCAGGCGCAATGCAATGAATGTCACCGCGACGGCGGGCCTGGCGAGGACCCGCTGTTCACTGACTTCACCGCCAGCAATATCGGCACTCCCGCCAACCCGAGGCTTCCTTACTATGGCGAAGATCGGCCCGACGCGTTGGGCTATGTCGCTGGGATCGTCATTCGTCGATGGGGGTGTCGGCACTTTTCTCAGCAACGGACATCTACTCAGCCAGCCCTCGGCGGTCGATGCGCGATGGCTCAAGCTGGCGCCGGACAACCAGGCGCGAATTCAGGTACCGACACTGCGCAACGTCGACAAACGGCCTTATCCGGCCTTCGTGAGGGCCTACGGGCATAATGGATATTTTACCAGCCTGAAGCAGATCGTGCATTTCTACAACACGCGCGATGTGCTGCCGCGCTGCCAACCCCATGATCCGGGTGAAGGTACGACCTGCTGGCCAGCGCCGGAGTCGACCGCCAATATGAACACGAGCAAAGTTGGTCGTCTGGGTCTGTCGGACGCAGAAGAGGACGCGCTCGTTGTCTTCATGCAGACGCTGACGGATGGGTTTATGCACTAATCGGGTCTTGATGGGCCAGCCGTTGATTGCCTTGTTTATCCCTGCGAAGGCACACGTAAGCTCGCAGCGATTGCATTCTCGCGCGGCCAAACTCTAACGAAACGAAATCAGCTCGCTATGACGAAACTTGGAATGAGTGTTGGGATCTTGGCAACGGTCTTCTGCCTCTCCGCCGGGGCACAGACCATCAACGTAATGGCCCTCGATCAAGCCGGAGCCCAGACGGTCCTGCAAGCCGCGAAGGAGAGCGTCCAGCAGCGGAATGCGCCCTCGGCAATCGCAGTGGTTGATCCTGCCGGGGATCTGCTTGCTTTCCAACGGATGGATAGTGTCCGCCCAGCAAGCGCGGACCTCGCCATCGACGAGGCACGAACGGCGGCGCGGCTACAACGGTCGACGGCGGAGATCAAGGATAACATAAATCAGGGCCGAACGGCCTTCGTCACTGCCGGCATCCTGGTACTGCGCGGCGGCATGCCGATACGTGTAAACGGCGCAGTTGTGGGTGCAGTAGGTGTTGCCGGCTTGAGCAAGGAGATCGACGCCGAGATCGCGAACACCGCGGCGGCGGCGCTGAGCCCCTCTCCGATGACAGTTCAGCGTCGGTGACGAGGTTATTGTTGGCAAGGTTCTCTGATTTGGCAGCGCTGGAAGGCGGCGGGCTCTCGTTCCGCGAGGAGGCATTTTAGGTACGGCGCGCACTAGGCAGCCTTCAGGGCCGAGACGTCGGCCAGAGCGGTTTCGAGTGCGAGCTTGCGCTGTTCAGGGCCGAGGCCGACGCCTTCAGCACGTACGAACGCGGCGTCGCTGATGCCGATGAACCCGAAGAAACTCGTCAGGAATGTTTCCTGATGATCCATAAAGGCCATCGGAGACGAGGCGGTGTAGAATCCACCGCGGGACGAGGCAATGATCAGCTTCTTACCGCCCGCGAGACCCTCCACGCCGGTCGCGGTGTACTTGAACGTCTTGCCGGGCGAGGCAAGGCAATCAATCCAGGCCTTTAGCTGGCTGGGAATCCCGAAATTGTACATCGGAGCGCCGAGCACGACGATGTCGGCCGCGAGGAACTCGTCGAGCACGACGTTGGTTTCCGCGAATTCAGCCTGCGTCGATGCATCGACCTTGGCACCACCCTGCACGGCGGCAGCCACCATTTCGACGATGTGGCCGGCCAGCGCTCCGGCCTCGTACAGCGCCTTCATCTTGGCGAATAGGATGGTGGGCGACTGGTGTGGGACGGGTGCTATCGCCAGATCGCGATAGGTGATTTCGAGAGCCGGTGTGGTTGCAGGCGACAATACTCGCCGTAAGTTGCCGGCTGACCGACTGACCGCCGGAAATGCTGGAATCGATGTGTAAGAGCTTCATATCTGGTCTGGTCTCCTTAGCGCTATATCGGTCAGAGCCGCCTACGGAATAACCGCTAGGAACATTTTGTTCGTTGCCCTAAGATGCAGCTCGGCGAAAATTGCACAAGGAGGCACTATTTTGAGCGATACGCACATCGATGTGTGCGAAGGCGGCCACTCCCTCGAGGAGCGCCGCGCGTTCGCGGACATATTGGCGCACATCGGCGACAAGTGGACCGTGCTGGTGGTCGGCGTGCTCTCGCTTGGACCGATGCGTTACAGTCAGATCTTCAAGCTGGTCGAGGGTGTCTCGCAACGCATGCTGACGCTGACGTTGAAGAGCCTGGAGCGCGATGGCCTCGTCACGCGAACGGTTTACCCGACCAATCCGCCACGGGTGGATTATGAGCTGACCGAACGCGGAAAAACGCTGATTGTGCCCTTACACTTGCTCTGGACGTGGGCTCAGACCAACCGCACTGCAATCGAGGGTGCCCGCCGCGACTTCGATCAACAGCGCAGCAAGGATGGGGCAGCTGCCTGATTGGCGTGACGCATGGTTCACCCAGATCGGAAGATTTCGATCATCGGGCCGCACTGAACCGTGTCGCATCTGGATGAGCGTTTCCGAAGAACCGTCACGGATACGCGTCAGCGAAATGCGGACTGTCCCGACTCGACAGTCTAACTGCTTGCCCTTCTGTGTTCCCAGAGACGCGCGTCAGCATAGAACCCGCAGCAAGCTCACGCGAGAATCGCGGAATGAGCGGATATGGAACGCCCCGTTATTGAGGGTAAACTAGACTTTAACTTGGAGGTCGGCGGATGTCTTGCTGACCTAAGGAGCGATTGCAGCGAATGCAAGAAGCGCTGCAAGAGTCAACGCCGGGGCGAGGTGCGAGAGCGGCTCCCGATTGCGCAGAAGCGAGAAAATAGCGCCCACCATGATTGCGCCAAGCAGCGCTAGCCCCCAGAGCCTTGTCGAAGGCCAGAGCAAAAGAGCGGCCCCAATGAGTTCAAGTCCGCCACAGATCAGATTAAAACCCACGGGGAAGCCCCAGCGCGCAAAGTCGGCCTTCACCGTACCCCGCCCGCTGATATTTATCGTGCCGGCAACGAGGAATACGACAGCTAAAGTCGCCACGAGGATGGTCGGAACAAGCGAGACGATTTTCACAATCATTGATGCACCGATTTGCGCAATTGGCTCGACAGGTCGGCGATGGCTCCCGGTCTCTTGGCTGTCCAAGCGAGAGATTGTTGCGCAAGTTGCCCACTCATGCCCTGATCGAGCGCAATTGCGTCGGCGAATGGCCCCATCGCTTGCCGGGCGTTTTCGAGGGGCACGACCTCTACATGATGGGCACCAGTCGCCACGCGGATCGCATCAGCGATAGAGGCCACGGGAACGGCTTCTTCCGCTACAATATTGAAAGTCCGCCCGGCGATCCCGCTTTCTCGATCATTTGCCCGCTCGATCGCCGCGATATACGCAGCCGCGAGGTCGTCGACATGCACGGTTGGCCAATGATTGCGTCCGGTGCCGACGACCTGCACGACGCCGCTCTTGCGCGCCATCCCGGCAAACATGCCGAAGACCCCGCCGCCGTCACCATGAACCATCGCCGGCCTTAGCACGACTGCGGCGATCTCCCGTTTAGCTGCAAACGCCAAAACTTTCCTTTCCACCGCGGGACGCCATGCGACGAGGAGTGGCGGGTTAAGCCCGGACGCTTCGGTTGCGGAAGTGCCTCCGGTGTCACCGTACACCCAAGCGCCCGAGGTGTAGATGAAAGCCGCTCCTGCGGGCAGCGCGGCAAGCATTGCCATAGCTGCGGCTTCGTCCACCGCACCGGCAGAAGCGTCATTGGTCGAGGCGGCATGAATAACAGCTTCCGCGGTTCCAGCGGCTGCGCTGAACGATTGCGGCTTCCGCAGGTCACCGGCATGAAGCGCGACGCCGACTCTGAAAAGGGCGGCCGCGGGGGCTGATGTCTCGGAGCGGACGAGCGCCATTACCTGATGTCCGGCGGAGACCGCTGCACGCGCGATAGCGCCACCGATGAAACCTGTGGCTCCGGTAAGGAAGAGTTTCATGATTTGCTCCTTCTTCGTTTACTCCGGCAACAGTGGAGAAACGAGACTATTCAGTCTCGTTCGTTCGCGATATAAACGAGACTGATAAGTCTCGTCAACGGCAAAAATTTCGGCTATCACGAACGTATGAAGTCAGCGCCCACTCCAGAGCTAACCTCACTGCAAACCCGCAAGCGGGCGGCCATCCTCGAAGGCGCCAAGACCGTTTTCCTACGGGAAGGGTTTGGAGCGGCGACAATGGACGACGTCGCCGCTGCCGCCGGTGTCGGCAAGCAGACCGTTTATCGGCACTTCGGCTCGAAGGAGGCGTTATTTCTGGGGCTGATGCAGTCGATGTGCGCCAGCGCCATTACTACGACCGTACCAGCTCATCCGACCAAGCGCTCAATCGAAGACGAACTGCGAGCGCTCGGACAATTGCTCGCTACGAGCCTGATCGCACCAGACAGTCTGGCGCTTTATCGCTCCATTGTTGCGGAGGCCGGCCGTCTTCCGGTCCTGGGCGCTATATTTTACCAGCACGGTCCGCAGTTGGCCCGCAGCATGGCCGCCAGAATTCTGACGAAGCGCTTTGATGAAAAGACAGCCGCGGCAAGGGCGTCAACATTCGTCGCCCTGGTCCTTGGCGATGTGCATCTGGAAATGACGCTCGGTTACGAGGTACCGGATTTCAAAGCTCGATTCAAAAAGCAAATTGAAGAAGCCATTCAGGCCTCCCTCCGCTAACGGCGTCACGGTTCAGGCCCCAAATCTTCGCTGCCGAAATTCCTACATCAAACAATTCTGCTTTCTCGGCCTCCCCAATAGCGGTCGCGCAGCACCCGCTTGTAGAGTTTCCCGGTTGGAAGTCGCGGAAGCTCAGCCTCGAAATCGATTGAACGCGGGCACTTTTGACGCGACAGATGCTTTGCGCAGAAAGTGATCAGTTCATCTGCCAGATTGGAATCGACGGCGACGCCGGGCATCGCCTGCACGACGGCCTTTACTTCTTCACCTAGGTCTTCGTTCGGCACGCCGAACACAGCTGCGTCGGCGACCTTGGGATGCGTGATCAGCAGGTTTTCGCACTCCTGAGGATAGATGTTGACGCCACCTGACACGATCATGAAGGTCGCGCGGTCGGTCAGGTAGAGAAAGCCATCGTCGTCAACGTAACCAACATCGCCCACAGTAGTCATCGAGCCATCTGGTGATCGTGCTTCGGCGGTCTTCGCCGAATCGTTGAAGTATTCAAAGGGTGTCGCGGTTTTGAACCAAAGCGTACCAGAGATCCCTTTGGGACAGGGCTTCATCTCTTCGTCCAAAACATGCAGGTCGCCAAGCATCACTTTGCCAACCGTTCCGCAATGTGCAAGCCATTGGGCGCTGTCGCAGGCGGCGAAACCCAGTCCTTCGGTCGCGCCATAATATTCGTGGATGATCGGTCCCCACCACTCGATCATCTGCTCCTTCACTTGCGCGGGGCAGGGTGCGGCAGCATGGATGACGACCTCGAGCGAGGACAGGTCGTAGCGGGACCGGACGACATCCGGCAGCTTCAGCATGCGCGAGAACATCGTAGGCACAAGCTGGCTGTGGGTTGGTTTGTATTTCTCGACCAGCTGCAGGTAACGCTCGGGATCGAAGCTTTCCATGATGACGGCGGTACCGCCATTGCGGATCACGAGATTGACAGCGGCCTGTGGCGCCGAGTGATAGAGCGGGGCAGGCGACAGATAGACCAGTCCTTCGCGATAGCGCCACAGCTTCTGAAGGAAATCGAACAGTGGGAGCTGCTGCGACGGCCCCTGTTCGGGCAACGGCCGGATGATGCCTTTCGGTCGTCCCGTGGTGCCCGATGAATAAAGCATCGCCGTGCCGACCGACTCGTCCGAGATCGGCGTGGCGGGAAACCCAGATGTCGCGTCGTCAAGGTTGCGAATGCGAGCGCCGTCGCCTGGTCCGTTCACCACCAAGCTGACCTCGATCTTCGGACACTGGCGCAACGCCTCGGTGGCGACTGGGCGCATGGTTTCGGAAAAGATCAGAACCTTGGATTCGCTGTTGTTGACGATATAGGCCAGTTCATCCGCCGTCAGAAACGAATTGATGCACGTGAAATAAAGGCCCGACCGCTCGCCGGCGCCGCAGCACTCGACGTAGCGCGCGTTGTTCTCCATGAAGATTGAATAGTGGTCGAGGCGCTTCAGTCCACGATTTCTCAGAAAGCGCGCTAGCCGGTTGGTGCGCGCTTCGAGTTCGGCATAGCTTACCGCTTCGCCGGAGTGCGCCATGATGAAGGCCGCCCGGTTTGCTTTGGGCCTCGCATGAGTGCCTGGATACATTGCGGTCGCTCCCTGTGGTGAGGCTTACGCCGAACTTGCTTCGGTCTGTTTATGAATTCGGGTTTAGCTTCGCGCTTTGCTCGCCAGAAACATAGCGCTGTTGCTGTTAAAGAAACCCGAGCCGGATAGCGCTTGCCCGCCATCGACCCACAGCGATGTACCCGTGATGTAGGCTGCAAGCGGCGAGGACAGAAACACCGCGGCCTGACCGATTTCTTGTGTCATGCCCATGCGGCGCAGGGGAATATTCCGAACAAAGCTCTCATTGTCGCCCTCCGAAGAGATTCGGCGCATTCCCTCGGTATCTTCGATAAAGCCTGGAATGATACTGTTGGAGCGAATGCCGTATGGTCCCCACTCCAACGCCAGATTCTTCATCAGCATCTCGACGCCGGCTTTCGCGGGGCCGACATGGGCCTGATAGGCGTGGGCCATGTGCGCCATCGGAGCGGTGATAAAAAGAATCGAGCCGCGCGTCCGTTTCAATTGTTCGAAGGCGATGCGGCTTGCGTTGAACGACCCCACAAGGTCTATGTCGATAACGGTCTTGAATCCGTTGAACGATAGAGTTTCGCCCTGGACGAGGAAATTTCCCGCGGCGCCGCAAACCAGGATGTCGATCTCGCCGAGAGCGTCGCGGGACACGTTCATGGCGGACTCGAGTTGTTCCGGCACGCGGACATCCGCCGACGTCGCCGATACCTTCGCGCCGAGTTCGGCCAAGCCGGCTGCCGCGGCATCGAGCCGTTCTTGTGAGCGCCCGCACATGCCAATGTCGGCGCCGAGGCCCGCGAAAGTTCTTGCAATCCCCAAATTGATCCCGCTGCCACCTCCCGTGACAAAGACGGTTTTTCCCAAGAAGAGATCGTGCGGAAGAACGTCTCGTTCGACTGACTTCGAAGCACTCATTTGTCGCTCTCCCGCATCCGCGATCTCGGCGATGACCGTCAACTCACGCCGGCTCGCCGCCGAAATAGGGTGGTTTCCCGATCGTCCAGGTTTCGCCCCACAGTTGGCCGCCGCCGTCCACGGTCAGCGTTTCGCCCGTCAGAAATCCGCCGGACGGCCCGGCGAGATAGCTGCAGGCCTCTGCGATATCCCATGCCGATCCGGCGCGCATCATCGGGTTCGATCGCGGATAGGCGGCGCGCGCTTCTGGCGAATAGACTCTCCAGCCCTCGGTCTCAATTAACCCCGGCGCCACGCAATTGACGCGGATATTCAGAGGCGCCCACTCGACCGCGACACTGCGCGAAAGGCCGACCACTCCAGAACGCGCTGCGATACTGTGCGCGATTCCATAGAGCCCGTGTGTGGTGACGACCACGATATTGACGATGCTGCCTGGATGCTTGGCGTCGCGCCAATGCTGTGCGGCCGCCTGCATCATGTACCAGGTGCCGTTGAGATTGGTATCGATGACGGCGTTCCAGCCCCTCACCGAAACATCGATCGCAGCTTGCGGGAATTGACCGCCCGCGCTGTTGATCAGACTATCGACGCGGCCTACAGTTTTCCAGATTGCGTCAAACAGCGCCTGGACAGCATCTGGCTCCCTGATATCTGCTGCGTATGACGAAACCTTCAGCGCGCGCTGCGTCATGCGTGCCGTCAGGGCGTCAAGCTTGGTTTGATTGCGGCCCACTAGGACGACATGCGCGCCAAGCCGCGCGAACAGCCACGCGATCGCGCGCCCAATTCCGCCTGTCGCGCCCGTCACCACTACGACCATATCCTTCAGCGCATCAGATGCGAATACCGTGCGTTGAATGGCGAGCTCGTCGTCCGTGAGGCCGAACATTTCCGGTGGTGGCTGAGAATTGGCGTCGGCCTGTTCAGGCGACATTGCGACCGCCGTCTTTCAGCAATTCGCCAGCGATGATCATCTTGCGAACCTCCGTGGTGCCCGCACCGATTTCGAGCAGCTTGATTGACCGGAACAGCCGATTGATTTCCGACTCCCAGATATAGCCGCTGCCGCCATGGATCTGCACCGCTTTGTCGAGCACCGCATGGCAGGCTTCAGCCGCGTACATCACTGAGGCTGCGGTCAACTTATGAATGTCACCACGTCCGCCGCCACCGATTTCCAGCGACGCCGCTTCTGCCAGCGTGCGGTAGGTGAAGGTTCGCATTGTCTCGACTTGGACATACATGTCGGCGAGCATTGACTGCACCATCTGGAACGAGCCGATCGGCTTGCCGAATTGCTGGCGGGCTTGCGCGTAGTCGATCGAGAGCTGCAACGCGCGCTCCGAGATACCGAGGCAGAGCGGTGAGATCATAGCGCGCTCGAGGTCCAGTCCGCTCATCACAATGGAAACGCCACTGTTCTCGTCGCCGACGAGATTTTCCGCGGGCACACGGCAGTCTTCGAACACCAGTTCCGCAGTTTGACTGCCGCGGTAGCCCATCTTCGTCAGCTTCTGGGCGACCTTGAAGCCGGGAAAATCCTTCTCGATGATGAAGGCGGAAATGCCGTGCGCGCCTTTGCCGCGATCGGTCTTGGCATAAACGAGGAGAACGTCGGCGACAGGTCCATTGGTGATGTAGATCTTGCTGCCGTTAAGGATGTAGTGACCGCCCTTTCTTCGCGCGGTGGTCCGCATCGATCCCAATGCATCGGAGCCCGCGCCTGGCTCGGTCAGACCGAGCGCGCCGATCGTGCGGCCGGCGCAGAGGTCTGGCAGATACTTGCGGCGCTGCGGCTCGTTGCCGTTGCGATAGATGTTGTTGGCGCACAAATTGTCATGCGCCACCCAGGAGAGCGCCATAGCATGGTTCCAGCGGGCGAAGCCCTGCAGCACCAGGCCTGCGGCCACAAGGTCTTGGCCGGACCCGCCGTACTCCTCCGGGATGGTGACGCCAAAGAAGCCATTGTCGCCGATTTTGGGGAAGGCTGCTTCCGGCCACCACTCGTCGCGATCCATCCGCTCGCAGAGAGGGTAGAGCTCCTTGCGCGCAAAGCGGTCGGCCTGATCGAGAATTGCCTGTTGTTCCTCGTCGAGACCAAATATCGGCGCGCGATTATCACCGCCCAATCTAACAGAGGTCTCGCCCATGTCGATTTCCTCCTATCGCCGCGATTCCCGGCTTGAGAGGCGCGGGTCGTATAATGAATGTAATTCATTATACGACATCTCGGCGCTGTCAATGACATTTTGAGATTCGATCAGCCGGCAGAGCTCCCGAACCGGCGATCTCGCAGCGCGTGCCGGGTTCAAGCGCCCTGAATATTATTCAATCTCGCACCGGCCTTAGGGTTCGCTTCTTGCGTTGGCGCATGTCAAACGCGCCCGGGGCGGTGCGCGGATCCGTGCCGTCAGGAAAGATGTCATGCTTCAGGATCTTTTGCGTACCTGTGGTCGGCAAACGATCTACAAAGTAGATCCAGCCCGGTGCCTTGAAGTAGGCCAGCTCTCTATTGCAGTGCTGGAACAGTGCGTCCGCCGCGACACTGGCGTCTTGCGCTTCAGCGAGCACTACGCACGCAAACACTTCCTCTTCGCGGAGTTCGTCAGGCACGGCAATAACTGCGACCTGCTTCACCATGTCGTGCGATTGCAGAACTGCCTCGACTTCGGCGGCCGCAATATTCTCGCCCGAGCGGCGAATAATGTTCTTCTTGCGGTCGACGAAACGGAGCATTCCAGCGCTATCGCGCTGTACGGTATCACCCGTATGAAACCAGCCGCCGCGCCAGGCATGGGCGGTTGCCGGTTCATCTTTAAGGTAACCAGAGAAGAAGCCTCGGCACGGCGTCGCTTGCGAGTGGCGGACGACCATCTCGCCAGGTTCGCCGGTCGGGACGTCGTTGTCCCACTCGTCGACCACGCGGACATCGACACCTGGCGTCGGCCGGCCGAATGCGCGGGTGCCGATCGACCGTGGCGGTTCGTGATCGAGTAACACCCGCACCATCTCGGTCATTCCCCACACCTCGATGAGGGGGAAACCGAAACGTCGTTCGAACATACCATGGAGTTGGGGTTCGACACCGGCGCCGAGACCAAAGCGAATTGCATGATTCCGCTCTTCGGCGCACTCGGGCATACCGAGCAGAAGCGGTACGATTACCCCGAGATAGTGAACGATTGTTGCCCCGGTTTCGGTAACTTCCGGCCACCATCGGCCTGGATGGAACCGGTCAGCCTGGATTTGGCAGCTGCCGCTCAGCATGGCGCAATGGAACGACAGAACGGAGGAATTGACGTGATACACGGGGAGGGGATTATAAATTCGCTCGCCCTGTTGGCGAAACGATGCGAGATGTCCGCGTGTCGCATACCATAATCCGGCCTCGAGCTCGTAGCCGTGCGAAAGCACGCAGCCCTTGGGTCGGCCGGTGGTACCTGATGTATAGAGCACGCTGGCTTCACTCGCGGCGGACACCGGGTCCTGACGCCGGGCGCGTGCCGGCGCCGAAAGTGATGTGAACTCCTCGAACAGCACGATGGGCGCCTTATGCGAGCTTGCTTCCATTCCGGCCACCAGCTGCTCACGGCGATCGCCACATACGATCGCTAGATCGACCTCAGAATCCTCGAGCAGGTACGCGATCTCGCTGGCGCGGTAGTCGGGGTTTACGGGCACGCACGAGACGCCGAGAGTATTAAGCGCGAGCTTATGCAGGAAATGCTCCGGCCTGTTGTCCAGCAACATTGCCGCGCGATGACCGTGCCCAAAACCACAGCCGCCGTAAATGAGGCATAGCCGCTTGACCTCGCGCGCCGCCGTCGCGAAATCGACCTGGTATCCGTTCCGATGATAGCTTCGGTGAGCGCCAGCGGGCGCAGCAAGGAACGGCCGCGGACCGTGCGCTTCCGCCGAACGTGCAAAAGCATCGCCTATCGTAGTCGTTTCATCGATGGTGATCACGCCGGCATGCCTCCTCCAACCTTCGAGCTATGATGTCGCGCCCGGGCTTCCCTGGTTGACAAGACCAAGATGAATGATATTCAATATGGGTCCCTCGACGCAACGGTTATTTTCGCGAGACTGTTTGGAGTTGACCGCCATGCAACTCGAAGGCGTCGATCAGAAGTGTTTCGGAGCAGAAAATGCCAGCTATTAGCCCGCAACGGATGCAGGATCGCTACGACGCGATTTTAGACGCAGCGAAGGGCGCTTTTGCCGACAAGGGGTTCGAGGGGACGTCGATTGCGGACATTGCCCGCGTCGCTCAGATTTCTGACGGTCTTGTCTATCGCTATTTCCGCAACAAGCGCGAATTGCTTTACGAGGTCCTGCGTAAATTTTATGAGCGTATCCTTCTCGATCTAGAGACCCAGGCTTTTAAACACGACGCCTTCTCTGCGCGGCTTGAGGCTCTCATCCGCCGGCATCTGGAAGTCTTTGTGTCCGACACTGATTTGTGCCGTCTCTTTATCTCCGAGGTGAGGACAGCAAGCGACTACGAGGGCTCTTCGATCCAGGAGCTGAATAGGCTCTACACGTCAGTGCTCGTTCGAATCGTCAAGGATGCGGTGAAGACCGGCGAAGTGAGGCCGGACGTGAATCCGAAACTCCTGCGCGACGTGATTTTTGGAGCGATTGAGCATCTGGCTTGGCGTCACGTCAATGGCAAGGGCCAGCTTGGAGTTATGCAAACCGCTCGTGACCTCACACTGATGTTGACGTCCGGCATTTGCGGTGCCCGGTGATCGGTCCCTTTCCGTTTGGTGTGGTTCTCGTCGCCAATCGCGGCGAAATCGCCGTTCGCATCATTCGGACGTTACAGAAGCTCGGATTGCAGAGTGCGGTCATCTATCATGAGGTCGATGCTCGGTCTCCCGCGGTAGCGCTCGCGGATCACGCGATCAAGATCTCTGGAAGAACCCCCGTTTCGTCCTATCTAGATGGCGACCAGATCATCGCCGCTGCCCTGTCAGTTGCAGCCGGTGCGATTCACCCCGGCTATGGCTTTCTCTCCGAAAATGCGGTCTTCGCCCGCGCGGTTGAGGCCGCTGGACTTATTTTTGTCGGTCCTTCCGCTGACGTGATCGAGTTGATGGGAGACAAGATACGGGCGCGCAATTTTGTCGCGCGCAGCGGATTTCCAGTCGCGCCATCTGCTATCGAGGAAGATAATCCCGCCACGTTTCTTGACCGCGCCCGCGCGGTCGGTGCGCCGCTGGTCGTCAAGCCATCGGCCGGCGGCGGGGGCAAGGGTATGCGCATTGTTCGCGACCTCGCCGAACTGGACGATGCGGTGGTTCAGGCGCGCGGCGAGGGACAGCGTTATTTCGGCGACGGGCGATTGTATGCCGAGCGGTTTGTGGAAAGGCCAAGACATATTGAGGTTCAGATTCTGGGCGATTCCCTCGGAAATGTCGTGCACCTGTTCGAGCGGGAATGTTCGGTGCAAAGGCGTTTCCAGAAGATCATCGAGGAAACCCCGTCGCCGGCGCTCTCGGCCGACGTCCGCAAGAAGATTTGCGAGACTGCTGCTGGCATCGCGCGCGCCGCTGGATACCGGAACGCCGGGACGGTGGAATTCATTTACGGGCGTGGAGAATTTTACTTCCTTGAGATGAACACCCGCCTGCAGGTAGAGCATCCGGTTACCGAGATGACAACCGGACTGGATCTGGTCGCAGAACAAGTTGCCGTTGCGGCGGGACATCCGCTCGCTTTCGGGCAGGACGAACTGCGATCCAATGGCCACGCGATCGAGGCCAGACTTTATGCGGAAGCGCCTGAGCGCGACTTCGCGCCGACGACGGGGAAAGTGCTGGCGCTGGAATACCCGCGAGGTGACGGTATGCGTGTCGATAGCGGCATCGCCCGGGGCCAGGTCATTACGACCGCATTTGATCCGATGCTGGCTAAAATCATCGTGCATGGGGCGACCCGAAGCGAAGCGATAGCGCGTGCGTGCCGCGCAATCGACAACCTAGTCCTGCTGGGATGTGAGACCAATGCCCCCTTCCTAAGGCGTATCCTCGGTGACGAGGGTTTCAAGGCCGGTGAAGTCCATACCGGATACCTGGACGAACATCCCGACATTGCTCGCGGTACGGTACCTGACGAGAACGTCGAAAGGCAGTTGCTGGCGCTGGCGGCGCTGCTGACCCGACCGGTGCGCGATGCGGCGGACGCCGTGCCTGCCCTTCATGCATCTCTGGGAAGCTGGAGAAACTGATTTGCATCACACGTTCAAGATCGACGGCAAGACTCATGCGCTTTGGCTTTCCCGTTCGTCGGAAGGCTATCGCCTTGAGCTGACCGGGGGGTGGAGCGGTCCAGTGGAGCTTGTCGAAAAGCGCAAAGGCGAGGCGCGTCTGATAGTAGACGGACGCAGTGAGCCCGTCGCCTACGTTGTTGACGGGGACCTAGTGCATGTTCATCTCGGAGGTCAATCCTATGCCGTGCGATATATTGACCCGCTCGTTGCGTTTTCAGGAGTGGCTGACGACGCCGGACACAACATCGCTCGCGCGCCGATGCCCGGAGTTGTGTTGTCGGTGAGAGTATCCGTTGGCGAACGGGTAGCGGGCGGAACCGTTATTGCCATCATTGAAAGCATGAAACTCGAAACCACTATCCGTGCATCCCAGGACGGCACCGTCGAAAAAATTCATGTCAGGGAGGGCGAGAGTTTTGATCGTGATGCGGTCCTGGTAACTCTGTCCCAGGAGGCAAGCTGACATGCAACGCCTCAGCTCCCTGATCGAGACGCGCGACGACGATTATCGTGCGAATCACGGGCACAACCGGCGCCTCGCCGCTGAGCTGAGGGAACGCCAGCAGGCCGCGCGTCACGTTCGGCCCGAACGGGATCGGGAGCGCCTGCGTCGTCAAAACAAGATGTTCGTGCGTGACCGCATCGAAGCCTTGCTCGATCCCGGAACGCCGTTCCTGGAACTGTCGACGCTTGCCGGCAACATGGCCTATGACGGCGAGGTTCCGGGCGCCGCGCAAGTAACTGGCGTCGGTATCGTATCCGGCAAGGAAGTCATGGTTCACGCTGACGACGCCAGCGTCAAAGGCGGCGCGTGGTATCCGCTTTCGGTCAAGAAAATTGTACGGGCGCTCGATATCGCGATCGAAAACCATCTTCCCGTCGTTCATCTCTGCGATAGCGCGGGCGGATTCCTTCCGTTGCAGGCTCACTTTTTTGCCGACCGCTACTTTGCTGGGCGCATCTTTCGCAACCAATCGATTTTGTCGAAGATGGGCGTACCGCAGGTCGCGGTGGTGATGGGCCATTGCACGGCCGGTGGCGCCTACATTCCCGCGCTCAGTGACTACAACGTCATTGTTCGTGGCACCGGAGCGATTTTTCTCGGTGGCCCGCCGCTGGTGAAGGCAGCAACCGGCGAGGAGGTCACCGTCGAGGAACTGGGCGGCGCCGATATGCATACCAGCGTGTCGGGGACCGGAGATTATGCCGCATCTTCTGAGCTCCACGCCATTGCGATCGCCCGGGACATCGTCGAACGGCTTCAGCATCCTGATAAAGCAAAGGTCGACTGGATTGAGCCGGAGCCGCCGGCGTACGATCCAGAGGAACTCTACGGCATCATCCCCAAAGATCCCCGTGTGCAGTTTGATATGCGCGAGGTAATCGCGCGCATGGTGGATGGCAGCCGCTTTCACGAATACCAGCCGCGCTACGGCCAGTCCCTGATCTGCGGTTTTGCGCGCGTGCTCGGCTACCAGATCGGAATCCTGGCCAACAACGGCGTGCTATTCAACGATAGTGCGCTGAAAGGTGCGCATTTTATCCAGCTTTGTGACAAGAACCGGACACCGCTGCTGTTTCTGCAGAACATCACAGGCTTCATGGTTGGACGCGAGTATGAGCGGCGCGGCATAACCAAGGACGGTGCGAAGCTGATCATGGCGGTGGCCGGCGCGTCGGTTCCCAAATTCACGGTAGTCTGCAACGGGTCGTACGGCGCGGGAACGTATGGCATGTCGGGGCGCGCCTTTGACCCACGCTTCATGTTCTCCTGGCCTCAGTCACAAGTGTCCGTAATGGGCGCGGAGCAGGCGGCGGGCGTATTGACCGATGTAAAGGTGCGGCAACTCGCCCGAAACGGGCAGCAATTGTCCGAAGAAGAACTCGCGGAGATTCGCGATCCGGTTCTGGAGGACTATCGGCGTCAATCGAGTGCGTACTACGCGACCTCGGAAATTTGGGACGATGGCATCCTCGATCCGGTCGATACGCGCAATGCCATTGGCATCTCCCTGAGCGCGGCTCTCAACGCGCCGATCGGGTCTCCGCACTACGGTGTGTTCCGAATGTAAGGCTAAGGATTCGCGTAAATGGTTGATCGCGCCCCCGCCGACACGAACGATACGGTGCTCCGCTGCGCCGGCATCGAGCGTTCGTTCGGGGGTCTAAAGGCGCTCAAGGGCGTAAGTCTTGACGTTCATCGCGGCGAAATCTTCGGCCTCGTCGGCCCTAACGGAAGCGGCAAGACCACGATGGTCAACGTCGTGACGGGCTTCTATCCGCCGAACGCCGGCACTGTAACTCTGTTCGACAAGGACATTACCCGGCTGGCGCCGCACGCAGTGGCCCGCCGAGGCGTTGCCCGAACGTTTCAAAACCTGGCTCTCTTCCGGGGAATGAGCGTCCTCGACAACATCATGCTTGGCCGTCACGTCCACATGAGGCCGAGCGCCTTGGCAAGCCTATTCTACTGGGTTTGGGCCCTGCGAGAGGAACTTTCAAATCGGAAGGTCGTGGAAGAAATCATCGAATTCATGCAGCTCCAAGACATTCGTGACGAACCCGTGGAAGTGATTCCGATGGGATTACAAAAGCGCGTCGAACTGGCCCGCGCGCTCGCCGCTGAACCGCGGCTCCTCATCCTCGACGAGCCGATGGCCGGAATGAATCAGGAAGAAAAGGAATACATCGCACGTTTCATCCTCGATGCCCGCGAGGAGCGGAACGTTACGATCTTAATTATCGAGCACCACATGGATGTGGTTACCGCGATCTGCGATCGAATCGTGGTGTTAAGCTACGGCGAAATCATCGCGGAAGGTAGGCCGCATGAGGCGATTGCGGATCCCGCAGTTGTCGCAGCCTATCTCGGTCAGAGGGCAGCGGCGCGCCATCTGGTCGGAGCTCATTCATGAGCGCGCCGATCGCGATGCCGCTCAAGATTTCCTCGTGGCCGGTGACCGCCGATGGCCATCCTTCGACGCTGGTTGCGGCGCTCGCCCGTAATGCTGCTGAAAGCGGCTTGAGAGTTGCCTTTCGCGAGCGCAAGTTCGGGATTTGGCAAGAACGCGACTGGGCGACCGTGCTCTCGGAAGTCCTGGCGATGGCTGCTGGCTTCGAAGAACTCGGCTTGAATGCCGGGTCGGCGCTAACGGTGATCGGAGACAACCGTCCTCGTTTGTATTTCGCAATGCTGGCTGCGAACGCGCTGCGCGCTTTTCCGGTGCCGGTTTTTCCGGATGTCTCCGCCAAAGAACTGGCGACCTACACGCATCATGGATCGCCGACGATAGCGGTGGCGGAGGATCAGGAACAAGTGGACAAACTACTTGAGCTACGTGAGCGGATCGGGCGGCCCACCACGATCCTCTACGACGATCGCCGTGGGCTTGGCAACTATGCCGGCACTGGCATTGTGTCATTCGATTCAGCGATAGCTTCCGGCTTGCGGAGGCTCGCCGCGGAGCCCGGCCTCGCGCAGGAGTTTATTGGTCGGGCAGGCCCTGTCGACATTGCGGTTCTGCTCCATTCTTCCGGAACGACTGGCGCGCCGAAAGGAATCCCGCTGCGTCATCGCAACATCCTTGGCGGTGTGGCTAATGCAGCAGCGGCGGGCTACTTCCGCAATGACGAGGAATTGTTCGCGTATCTGCCGACCGCCTGGGTCGGCGATTTTGTCTTCACGCTCGGTGCCGGATTGTTGCTGCGGTCGACGATCAACATTCCGGAGCGGCAGGAAACCGCTTTGCACGATTTGCGCGAGGTTGCGCCGACTTTTTATCTTGCTGCGCCGCGGGCGTGGGACAGCATGCTGACGCGAGTTCAGGTCGGCATGGCTGATTCCACGCCGCTCAAGCGCCGATTGTTCAATATCTTCATGCCAAAGGCCATAGGGTTGGAGCGCAAGCGGCTTGCGGGCGGAAAACCCACTGCGTTCGAACGGCTAGTCCAAGCGGTCGGAGATTTACTGGTCTATGGCCCTATCAGGGATTTCCTTGGTCTCGCGCGCGCCGGGCGCGCTTTCACCGGCGGTGAGGCGATCGGCGAGGATACCTTTTGTTCTTCCGCGCACTCGGGGTGAAGCTCAAACAATTCTACGGCCAAACCGAAACCTGCGCGCTGACCGCGGCGCAGACCGAAGGTCATGTCAAGCTTCATACGGTTGGACCCCCGATGCCCGGGGTTGACGTCAGGATCGACGATAGCGGCGAAATTCTCGTGCGTTCCGTCTCGGTGATTGAGGGCTATTTCGGCGGCGACGCCGATACCGACACCGACAAGGCGATCATCGATGGCTGGCTGCACACCGGCGACGCGGGCTATCTTGATCCCGACGGCGAGCTCATTGTGCTCGGACGTGTCAACGAAGTCGTCCGGACAGCCGCCGGTGAGCGCTATATCCCGAATTTCATTGAGAACCGTATCAAGTTCAGTGCCTACGTCCGCAACGTGGCCGTGATTGGGGCCGATCGCCCGGAGCTCACTGCGATTGTCTGCATCGACATTGAAGGTGTCGGTCACTGGGCGGAAAAACGGGGAATTTCCTCGACCTCCTATGCTGACTTGTCGCAAAAGCCGGCCGTCCTCGAACTGATCGCCTCGGTCCTCGCGCACGTCAACCAGACCCAGCCGGCCGCGCTCCGCGTCAGGCGTTTCTTAAACCTGCACAAGGATTTCGACGCCGACGACGGCGAGATCACGCGGACCCGCAAGCTGCGCCGCAACGTGGTCGAGGCCAATTACGCGGAGCTGATTCAGGCTCTTTACGCCGGCACCTCGTCCGCCGACTCTGTCGTGTTCGATGCGCAGATCACCTACGAGAGCGGCGAGAAGGGCGTGATCCGGCGGTCGCTTTCGATCAATGAGGTTGGTGGCTGATGGACTTCTCGCTCATTACCGAACTGGCGATAAATGGCGCGCTGATAGGGCTGATGTATGCTCTCGTCGCCCTCGGCATCGTGCTCATCTACAAGACCTCGGGCCTCGCAAACCTCGCCCAAGGGGCGATCGCCATGACGGGTGCGTACGTGACCTGGGCTGTGACTGCGGGAGTTGGCGCTCCGATCTGGCTCGCAATCCCGCTCGCACTTGCCCTGATGTTCGGGATCGGAATGGTGATCGAACGGCTCGCACTGCGGCGTATGATCGGCCAGCCGGTTATCATGGCGATCATGCTGACCCTGGGCATGGAGATCATGCTGCGCGGCTTATTGCCCGGCATGTTCGGGTCCGCGGTCAAGCGGCTCGACATTGGCATTCCGCAGGCGCCGCTGTTTGTCGGAGATTTCCTGATCAACCGCGCAACGCTGATCGGCGGCTCGGTGTCGCTTCTCGTGATTCTTCTGTCGCTTCTGTTTTTCAACTCGCGGTACGGCGTTGTGATGCGTGCGGTCTCGGACGATCAGACGGCATCATGGTCGGTCGGCATTCGGGTCGAGCGCGCGATTGCCATCGCCTGGGGTTTAGCCGCCGTGACGGCCGCATCCGCAGGCATTCTGTGGGGCGCGAACCAGGGCGTTGACTGGTCCCTGTCCCTGCTGCTCATCAAGGCACTGGCGATCGCCATACTTGGCGGCCTCGATTCAATTGTCGGCGTACTGATCGCGGGTCTGATCGTCGGCGTCGTCGAGAGCGTTGCAACCGGTATCCTCGATCCGCTCGTCGGCGGCGGCACTCGCGACATTGCTGCCTCGGTCATCATCCTGCTGACCCTACTCGTCAAACCTCACGGCCTGTTCGGCCGCGAACACATTGAGAGGGTCTGATGCTATACCGTCGCGCGGGGCTTCGTCACACCCGTTACGAAGACGAGCGTCAGCTTTGGCCACTTCCGTTCGATCGCGGGCTGGTCTTGGTCGTCCTCCTTCTGCTGGTCGCGGCGCCGCTTCTCGTCAACCGGCTCTACCTTGTCAGCTACCTTCTGCCGTGGGTTATCTGGTCGACGGCGGCGCTCGGTCTCAATCTCTTGATGGGCGGAGCAGGCCAGATCCATCTCGGCTACGGCGCCGTCATGGCGATGGGCGCCTACGGCTCGGTGCATCTCGTGCGCACGGGCGTGCCGTTCGAATTCGCGATGATCGGCGGCGGACTGATTAGCGCGTGCGTCGGCATCATCTTCGGAGGTGCGGCCTTGCGCGTGAAGGGCCTGTACCTCGCCATGGCGACCTTGGCGATGCAGTACATCGTCGATTTCGTCATTTCACACGTCCCGATGATAAGCGGCGGTACCCAGGCGACCATCCAGGTCCCGGCGGTACGCTTCCTGGAAATCCCGGTCGCAGGTGATCTTCCGACCTATTATGTGGCTCTCATTATTTGTGCGATCGTAACAGTGTTCATTCTCAATGTCGGGCGAACGAGCCTGGGTCGCGCGCTCGCCGCAGTGCGCGAGAAGGATTACGCGGCCGAAATCATCGGCGTGAACACGTTCAAATTCAAACTGCTGGCCTTCTGGATCAGTTCATTCATCGGGGGCGTGGCGGGTTCGGTATTCGCGGTCTGTTATCTAAGGGCAATTTCCCCGGACCAGTTTCATATCGAACTGTCTATTCAACTCGTCGCCATGGTGATCGTGGGCGGCTTGGGAAGCGTGCTCGGCTCGTTTTTCGGCGCGGCGCTGATCCTGCTCGCGCCGATCGTTCTCAATAATCTTATCGGCGGGATCGCTGATGGGCTCGGGCTTTCCATCAGCACGGATCTGCGCTCGCACGTGCCGCTGATGCTCTATGGCGCTCTCATCATCGGCTTTTTGCTCTGGGAGCCGCTCGGACTTGCCAAGATTTACAATAACCTTCGCAACTACTTTCTCGTATGGCCGTTCCGCCACGCCCGGCGGTGACGGCTCAACACTAATATATAGGGAGGAACAGTAAAATGAAACTCGACCGACGCACTTTTCTGGCGGGCTCGGCAGCCGCGCTCGCCATGCCTGGCACGATCGACTTCGCCTCAGCACAGGAGAAGGTGATCCGTTTCGCGATGCCGCAGGATTTCACGCGCGTGTATACGTTCGTGACCGCGGAATACAGCCAGGGGCAGCGTGACTACATTACGCTGGTTAATGAACGCGGCGGGATCAACGGCTATCGTATCGTCGCCGATGTCTCTGATCACGGCAACGACCTGCCGCGCGCGATCGAGACCTGCGAAAAAGCCAAGCGCGAAGGCGCCGTATTGATCGACCCGCTCTCGACCCCAGTGGCTCGCGCTTTGGTCCCGCGTGCGCTTGAAGACAAGATCAACATGGTCACGGCATTCTCCGGCAGGAGCGATGCCGCCGACGGGACGGCGTTCCCCTACGTGCTGCCGCTGTCTCCAAACTACTGGACGCAGGCAGGCCTCCTCGTCGACTATTTTCGCCAGCAGGATAAAAATCTCAAGGGCAAGAAAATTGTCTTCGTGCATATCGATACGCCGTTCGGCCGAGAGCCGCTGCCGATCCTGCAGATACTCTCGCAAAAACTGGGTTTCGAGTTCCAGGCGTTTCCTTACACCCCTCCGGGCAACGACCAATCTGCGATCTGGCCCCAGGTGCGGCGCGCTCGGCCTGACTGGGTCATGTTCTGGGGCGCGGGCGTCGGCCAGACCGTGGCGATGAGCGAAGCCGTCCGCAACGGACTTCCGATGGATCGCGTGTGTTCAAGCGTCTGGCTCTCGGAATCCGACATGGATGTCATTGGCCGGGAGCAGACGAAGGGCGTCCTGAAAGTCGAGCCCTGCGCCAGTGGCAAAGATCCAAAGCCGGTACAGGCGATCATCAATGAAGTGGTCGCAAAGGGCAAAGGAGCAGGGCCGGAGAACAAGGTCGGTACCAGCTATTACAATTATGGAGTCATGATGGGCGCGATCATGGTCGAAGGCGTCAAAAAGGCGTTCGAAAGAAATTCGGGAGGTCCGGTCACCGGCCCGTGGCTCAATGAGGGATTACAGTCGATTGCAAACTTCACGGCCGACGGCATGATTCCGCCGATGACCGTGACCAGCGAAGATCACCAAGGCGGGGGAGGCGGCCGAATTGCTCGCTGGGACGGCGCGAAGTTTGTCCCCGCGAGCGACTGGTTTGCGGCGAACCAAGACATCGTCTGGGCGGAGATTCGCAAATCGTCCGACGAGTTTCGCAAGTCCGGCAAATAAGCCGCGCGCAAACGATCGGTGCCAGCGACGTCGGGCGCCGCTTGCGGAGAAACAAATGGCGCTTCTCTCTCTTAACAATATCGAAGTTGTCTATGACCGCGTCTTTCTCGCGGTAAAGGGCGTTTCAATCGAAGTACCGGAAGCCGGCCTCGTCGCTCTTCTTGGTGCGAATGGGGCCGGCAAGAGCACTATCCTGAAAGCCGTAAGTGGGCTCTTGACGCCAGAACGAGGCGAGGTGACTCGCGGCGAGATCACATTCGACGGGACGGATGTGCTGGCGCTCAACGCTCCCGATCGGGTCAGGCGTGGGGTCGTGCATGTGCTCGAAGGGCGTCGCGTTTTCGGCCACCTCACGCCAGCCGAGAATCTTTTAGCTGCGACCTCCATGCACCGAAATCATGCCCGAGTTGGTGCATTGATGGAGTATATGTTCACGCTGTTCCCTCGTCTCGCCGACCGAGCCAGTGCCAAGGCCGGCTATCTCTCCGGCGGCGAACAGCAAATGCTGGCGATCGCGCGCGCCCTGATGACCGAGCCGAGACTGCTCCTGCTTGATGAACCGAGCCTGGGCCTCGCGCCATTTCTGGTCGATGAGATTTTCGACATCATACGGAAGATCAACGCCGAAACCAAAGTCGCCGTGCTTCTTGTCGAACAGAACGCCGCCGCCGCGCTCGAGATCGCGCACTCAGCCTATCTGGTTGAGAACGGCCGGATCGTCATGAACGGAACTGCCGAGGTGTTACGGGCCAACCCGGATATCGATGCCGCTTATCTCGGCGGCGGTTATCGTACTGACTACCACGCTGTCAAACATTACCGCCGCCGCAGGCGCTGGCTCGCATGAACGTCTGATTAAGCAGCCTACGCTGCCTTCTTCCCCTTGCGAGATTTGCTCTTCTTTCCGATGTCTTCTTCTTCGCGGTTCCCTGCAAGCGTGTTTCCATTGGACATCGCAAGCAGATTTCGTTTCATTGCAAACAACGCGTCCGAAGTCGCCTCCAATTGCGTCCGATCGATCCCGCGGGTTATTTGGGCATTGAATTTGTCGGTCTCCTTGCGAATCCTTTCCAGAAAACCGCGTGCCTGCTTAGTAACAAAGACACGTTTTACACGGCGGTCGACCGGATCGGCCTGTCGAATGACGAAACCAGAAGACTCAAGACGATCGATCAGTGCTCCCACACCAACTTTGCCGACGTCGAGCTCATTGGCAAGTTGGGTTTGGGGAAGTCCGTCTTTGCGCGAAATGAATGCAAGCACCCACCACTGCGACCTTGTTATTCCGAGCGGGGCCCAAGGCACGGTCGAACATCATCCGGCGCAGCCGGGAAACGTCGTGTATGAGGTACCCCAGTCTGAGATCCCATTCGGGCCGGTCGACCATGTCAGGTTTTTCCTTTGTAAAAGCTTCATATGCCTTGCGCGTCAATTCAAGAGACTCAAGTAATATCATACACAAGCGTATCTTTAAAAGATCGAACAAACGCCCCTGGCTGACGATCGTGATCTACTAGTACCCCAATCCTAGTATTTATTTAGCTCCAATTCGTACGTTTCAAGCCGAAACGCCACGTCCCAAGACAGCCGAGCAGGTCATTAAGCCGATTTACACATGAAGTACAGTAGTGTATCAATTTGAGCCTGGCACGGTATTAATCGTGGTGCCTCAGGCCATGACGAGCCAAATGAAAGGATGTGCCCTTCCATGTTCAGCGGCGACGTTCTCAAGGGAAAGCGCATCCTTGTGACCGGTGGCGGAACCGGCCTCGGCAAGGAAATGTCGGTGGGATTCGCCGCGCACGGCGCGCACGTCTTCATTTGCGGTCGCCGGCAGGAAGTGCTCGATAATGCCGTCGGAGAAATTCGCAAGCGGTCGGGCGGCCAGGCCGACGCGTTGGTCGCTAATGTCCGTGACCCGGACAGCATCGAAAAGATGATGGCGGATATCTGGGTCACAGGACCGCTCACCGGCCTGGTGAACAACGCCGGTGCCAATTTTCTTGCGCCGACCGAAACATTGTCGCCACGTGGCTACGAAGCGATCAGGTCGACGGTTATGGATGGGTCATTCTATGCGGCGCAAGCTTGCGGGAAACGATGGATTGCCGCGGGTCTTCCTGGGGTGATCATCAGCAATCTGGTGACCTGGGTCTGGACCGGATCGGCTTACGTGGTGCCTGCTGCGATGGCAAAGGCTGCAGTTCATGCGATGACGATGTCGCTGGCGGTCGAATGGGGGCCGAAAGGAATTCGCGTCAATGCGATAGCGCCCGGCCCGTTTCCGACCGAAAATGCGTGGGACAAACTCAATCCACTCGCGGAGACCGGCGTGGGCGCCACGCAAGCCGACGAAGTGCCACTGCGTCGATTCGGAAAGATGGACGAGTTGCGCAACCTACTGATCTTTCTGATGTCGGATGGCTGCAGCTATATCACCGGCGATACGATCAGTATCGATGGCGGGCATCATCTGGCGGCACCGAGTACCTTCGCGGGGCTCTCAAAACTTTCGCCGGAAGACTGGCAGCGTGCCCGGGAGGCGATTCAGGCTTCCACACGCAAAGAAAAAGAAGGCAGGTCGATCTGAGATTGCGCCGGCGCCATGGATCGGAAAGCTCCCATGGAATCGGAACATCCGATACGTCGCGGCTGCTTCGAACGCATTTCCAATGGGACCGAAAAGCTTAGGAGAAACGCAATGGGTCTGGCAATCGCCACAAGGAGCTTCGAATGCGCGATCGATGGTGGACTCGCGCACATCGTGCTCAATCAGCCCGACCGCGGCAACCCGATCGACGGCGACCTTTGCCGCGAATTCAGCCTTTGCATGGCTGAATTGAGCGAGCGCGACGATGTCCGGTCGGTGCTGATGTCCGCACGTGGAAGATTGTTCAGCGTCGGCGGCGATCTCACCTCGCTCGCGTCTCGCGGCGCTGCGCTGCCAACAACGATCAAGTCATGGACGGCGGACCTTCATACCGCAATCGTGCGAATGGTCCGCATGCGTGCGCCCGTCGTCGTGGCGGTGCATGGCAATGTAGCCGGCGGGAGCGTCTCGTTGATGGCGGCGGCCGATCTGGTTGTGATCGGCAAGTCGGCGCGCATTTCATCTGCTTTTGCGAAGATAGGCTTCACGCCAGACAGTGGCTCGACAACAACCGTGACAAGGCGCATCGGGCCCGCTCGCGCCAGGCGTTTTTTCCTGCTGGCGGAAACGATGGATGCCGACGCTGCGCTGTCGACCGGACTCGTCGACTATGTGGTGAACGACGATACGGTTCTTGCAGAGGCGACGGAAATCGCACGAGAGCTGGCATCGGGCCCCACTGAAGCCTATGGCGGAATAAAGCGCCTGTTTTTGCAGACGCCCAATCGTTCGCTGGAGAGCCAATTGGAAGATGAGGCGCAAACCCTGGCCACCATTTCGCGAACGGCGGATGCCCAGGAGGGCGTCAAGGCCTTTATGGAGAAGCGCAAACCCAACTTTGTAGGCAAATAAGCGGTGCGGCGATGCTGATCGCAATATTTACCTCGATGAGCGTGGGCAATTGCTGCGATCGTTCACGATAGCGGCCCTAACCTCAGAATTTATTCCTCTCAAGGCGACAAGTTGCGGCAATTTAACCGGTTGGCAAAAATAGTAAGGTAGTATAAGGTATGCGGATGAACGATATCCGATACTGAAATCGGAAGCATGGCGCG
>WNFC01000709.1_pt1 | contig 33720 bp, 60 predicted proteins | sample 5400541 | NCBI WGS metagenome assembly WNFC01 (sample SAMN13153342, study PRJNA577476) | soil metagenome | isolation source: 120 cm saprolite under Douglas fir tree site 2 hole 2 replicate 1 | place: USA:California | collected 2015-04-18
CCAGTCCTTCTTGATCGCTCGATGTCGATTGAGCGTGCGCTGGTCCAGCTGAACTGGTAGCTTGATGTCGCGACGCTGCAGCGAAGCCAGCGACGGAATTTCGTTCCACTTACGCCTAATCGAGTACCGTCCAAGCATTGCGTGGAACGCCTGCGGGTCACGTACCTTTCCGACGATTGTTGCGTACTCGCCTTGGAAGGTATGGCAAATGTCGCGGACGAACTTTGCCCTGGCATTGAAACGCCAACGCACCGGGTCGCACAGCGACAGGAACGGAAAGATATCGCCTGCGTCCCGCACCAGCGGTGTACCGGATAGGCACCAAATCGGCGTCGTGAGATGCTTTGAGCGTGTCTTGGTTCGTAGGCGGTAGATCTCTTTCCATGTCGCACCCTTGGCCTTGCGGAGCCGGTGCGATTCGTCGAACGTGTATGACCTCCAGCGGGGATCGAGTAGCTGTTCGCTGTAGGTATTCCACGTATTGTACGATACAATGCTGATTGCGGTTTCGCCAGTGAGCGCAGCGAGTTTCTCGGTCGGACGCGACGCTGCTGTGAAGATGGAAATCTCCTCGCTGGGTGCGCCCCACTCGATAAGCTCGCTGCGCCACTGAGCGGCCAAATGCGCCGGAACGGTAATAAGCGCCGGGTAGCTATCGGACCTTGCTATCGCATTGATCGCGACAGCTGTCTTCCCGGCACCCTGCGGGTCGAAGCACCCGTAGGTCGTATGAAGCAGGAAGCGTTCGATCGCTATCTCTTGCTCCGGCGTTGGCTTCATGGGTCAGCAGTGGTTAACGCCGGTAATGTCACCAGCAGAGAGCGACTGTCCGTCGCTGTTGTTAAACGCATCGACCCAGGTCTCGCAGGTATTCGGTGCGTTGTAGGTCCACGACCAGTCAATCAGGTTGGCCGGACCAGAGAACGACGTGCCGCCGGGGAAGAACTTCTCGTACCAGGTGCCGGTTGACGGTGAATCACCGCTCACCGTTGACGGGACCAGTCCGGCGTCCGGTGCGTTTGAGGAGGCGTAGAACTCGATGTGACTACCGCCGGAGAAGTTGCCGTCCACGGTTCCGGAAATGTGCATTCCCGTGTCTAGACCTTGATTGGGCGTGAAAGCGTTCGTGATGGTCTCGAACGTGCCACTGTCAGTGAACGTGCCACTGTAGAACCAGCAGGTCGGAACTCCGCCGCCGCAGTGCGAGACGTCGGATGCCTCGTGCCGGGTAATCGAGATCGTGCGAACGAATGCGTCCTTGGCCCAGAAGCCGTTGCCGCCACTGTCGTCACGGTTGGTGACCGAAGTCGTTGCCATAACGCTCAGGTCGGACGGTCCTGGTGGACCCTGTGGTCCGGTTGGGCCAGTCGCTCCGGTGTCGCCTTGTGGTCCCTGCGGTCCCGTGGCGCCGGCGTCACCCTTGGGTCCGGTCGAACCCGTTGGACCTGCTGGGCCAGTCGCTCCGGTCAGGCCCTGGATGCCTTGCGGTCCCTGCGGGCCGGTCTGGTTCCAGTGGATGCCGAACGAGCCGAGCGGGCAGGTGACCGGAACGGTGTGAACGTTCCACAGTACCCGGGTTGGCGTACCGCTGGTCTTGACGCAGCCGTAGTAGATCTTCGGCGTGGTAGTAACGCTTGAAGCTGCAAGCGAAGTTCCTGCAGCTCCGATAAGACCGGCAACTGCAACGAGCGCAATTGCGAGCTTCGTAAATCGTGACTTCATGTTCGCCTTTCTAGAACCTAATAGGAACGAATCTTGTTAGATGGCCTCACCTACTTTACTGGAACGTTACAGCGCCGGGTATGCGATCTGGCTGTACCGGCTTGAGGGTTGGTGCCGGGTACTGGTGCGTGTGCGGTGACAGGTAACCGACGATTGCGATGATCGTGGTTACGCTGAGTGCGACTAGCGTCGTTGACGGTGGCTTGATACCCGGTGCGTACTCCTGCAGCACCTGCGCGACAAGTGACGTGACCAGCCCGGCGAAGGCGGGGAGCGCGACCTTGGTCTCCGGAGGTCCGGTGAAGATGGTCATTGTGATCCGGCTCCGTTCTGCGTTGTGCCGCCGCTGAGGATCTTCTTTCGGAGATCGCGCAGGCCCTCGACCATCTCAGTGACGCTTCGAACGGCGAACTCATGCGGAATCTCGAGGACTGGCAGGTCCGCCTTACCGAACAGAACTCCCTTCCCGATCTCCGGGTTCTTCATCGTGACGACGAGGTGCCAGCCGTATTCGCTGGTTCCGTTCGGCATCCCGATCGAGATCAGGCGGACCAGGTAGCCGAAGATCGAGGCTTCCTTCCCGGCCACCTGCTGAATTATCGCGTTGATCTGGTCTTCGGTACGGACGCGATGGTTAATCGGCATCGGCGATCTCCTTCATCTTGCGGCGCATGACGGTTGCTTTGTGGTGATTCATCTTGTGGCGAACCCGGCGACGCTGCGGACCGGTATAGCCACCTTCGCTACCCAGCAGATGGATTCGCTTGCCGCTGGTCTGTCGGAGGTAGTTGACCTTGCGCGCACGCGTTGTCATCGGCTTGGCGTGGCCGCGTGCTTTGTTCGCTTCCTTCTCTTTCGCTGTCTTAGCGCTCAACGTAGATGCTCCAGTAGCCATACGGCTGGTCGGGGGTTAAGCTTACCGCACGTCGGGCACATCGCTCCGCCGCCGGGTACGTTCAGCCAGAATGCATTGACGCCAAGTTTCTGCGCTGAACGCACTGCCCTGAGTAGGGCGAGGCCGGTAGCGACGAACGCACTAAGAAAGATGACGGAAGGCAGGGGGTATCGTTCCCCCTGCCTTATCCGCCGTTGTTGGGACGGGTTACTCGTCCTCGCCCCACGAGTCCTCATCGGCCTCGTCATCGTCCGACTCGTCCTCGGACTCCTCAGCGGAGTCCTCGGTGCCCTCGACGTCGCCGTCCTCCGACTCGTCCTCGGACTCCTCATCGCCGGACTCGGCCTCGTCCTCCGACTCGGTGTCGTCTTCCTCGAGCTCGGCCTCGTCCTCTTCGGCTTCCGGCTCGGCCTGCGCCGATCCACGCCGGGGAACGTACTTCTCGGTCGGCCTCTCCTCGCTCAGGAACTTCGGCGAGACCTGCCGGGTGTACTGCGCGTCCTCGTCGAGAGCGCGTCCCTTCTTCGTGCTGAGCGCCCGGACCTTGACTAGGTTCCGGCCACGGACCTCATCGAAGCCCTCGATGATGACCTCGACACCGTAATAGCTGGCGCGGGTCAGGAACATGTGCGCCCCGACCTCGAGCTCGCCCTGGATCGACGTCATCTGCTCCTTCCGGGCTTCGTTCGCAGCGGCCCGCTTGACCTTGGCGCGCTCCTTGAGCTTCTTGAACGCGGCCTGCTTCCGGGCTTCCTTCTCATCGGCCTTCTGCTTCGCGAGCTCGGCCTCGGTGGGCTCAGCTGGCTTGGACTCCGGCTTGGTGCCGCTGGTCTTGGGCTTCGCGCCCGCTGGCCGCGGCTTCGTGGCGGTGGTGCCCGCGGCCTTCTTGGCGCGGAGCTGGTCCGAAACTGTAGCCATGGCTACGTGTCCTTCCTCGATACGCTGTGCTTCATCTGCAAACCCCAGTGTAGCATAACCGCAAATGCGGTGTCAAGCTCCACTGGAATCGACCTTACGACTTTCCGGGAAAATGCGCACGGCAATACGCAAGCTCCTCCGCGGTGAATTTCGGCTTCGTCCCACGAATCGTTCCGCTCCGTGGTGTACCGTAGATCGCTTGTCGACGCGTTCCGGTACGCCTAACCGTTGCTTCGCTCTTACCCTGGATCGCAGACAGCGTCTGAAGCGCAACCTTCTGCTTCTTCGAACGCGGTGCCACGGCTCCTACGGTGGCGACGAATAGCGCTTTTCGAATAGCGCCCATCTCTTTTACACCTCCTCGATACACCTGAATTGACCGGAGTCCGAACTCCCACTACTGACCTAGCGCCGTTTGCCAGGCACACAAGGTCTACTCGCTGTAGACCGGCTATCCCTGAGCACGCTGCTCAAGGCTGGTATTGCGCTCAACCTCCCGGACGATCTTCTCCCGAACCCCACTAGGTCCGTGGTCCGAACGTTCGGACTCCGGGCCGGTCCCGGTGTAGGTCCAGCTTTTAACGGTCACCTACACCGGAGCTCCGGTAATTCTACGTCGCGTCGTTATTCGCCTCCGTACTTGAGGCCGAACTTCTTCGCGCACACGGGACCGACCATGCCGCGGACGCTCTTCTCGCGCTTGAGCCCACGGCCACAGAAGCAGCGACCGTACTCGATCATAAACTCGGCCACTTCGACCTCAGGCATACGGTCGTCCTCGGTGAGCTTGGTCAGCACTCCGGGTGCGTACTCGAGCTCGCGCTTGACCGTGGTTCCGGCCTTCGTAACTCGTGGCGTGCACTTGACGACGCGGTTGGCGTAGCTCCGGGTGCCCTGCTTGTTCGGCTTGCACACGAAGACCTCGCCACGGTACTTGAAGACACCCAGCGTGACACCTTCGGTGCTGAGACCATTCGAGGCTGACTTCGGCTGACGCTGCGCCACATTCAAGCGACGGTTCATCGTACGCTTTCCGGCCTCGACCTGGTTCTCGGTCAGCGGCTTGTGTTCGGTCAGCCACTCAGCCAGCGAGGTGAGGAACGGGTTCGGGTACGCCTCGGTCTCGTCCCGCATCCGGTCCCGGTACCCAGCGAGGTAACGGACAAGCTCGCGGTTACCTTCCGCGTTGCACCACTGCTTGAACTCGGCGCGCTTCTTGTCCATCGTGGCCGCCTTGCGGGCATCGGAGTTCACTTCCCGCTTGGACGCCGTTTCCCTGTACGCCTTGAGTGCCGTTGCGAACACCTCCTCGCGCTCCGACCAGATACCGCCGTGGTTGACGCCGCCGCATGCGCACTCGCAGTGCACTCCGGTAGCACCCATGCACCGGTCATCGCAGTTCATACCGACCTCGATGCCGTACACGCGCTCCATCTCGACCTGGCGCTGGCACTCGGGGCAGGTGCTGAAGTGCTTGTCGGCCCACGGACTCTTCGGGAACTTCGTGTCCGTCTCACGTAGCGGTCGCTTGCACCGCTTGCAGACACCGAGGAACAGATCCAGCGGCTCCGCATCCGTGATCTCGTAACGTATGGCCATCTTGTTGACGCACCTCCTCTCCTCCAGCTCCAAGGCTAGCAGACACCGGAATACCTGTCAAGTGCGGTTACTTTCCTGCTTCCAACCTTCTAATGATCTCCTCGGCAGTCTCCTTGTCCGGACATTCGATCCAGCCTTTGATCTCGGTCAGATCAGCTACGGGCTCACTGCAGATGCTGACGCCCCAAGGACCATTCGCCTCCGGATGGTATGCGACCAGCGTACACTTGAAGTCGATCATCGTAGCACTCCGTCCTGATACTGCTTCGGACGGGCACCGATCAGCTGAACGTGAAGCACAGCCCTGTCGTCGTCCAGCGAGGCTATGCTCGTAGCCGACAGGTGCTGCTGGCACGACAGCCGTTGCTTGTCGCTTGTTGTTGTCGAAACGATCCACACGGCATCGTGAACGCAGGTCTGAGCTGGTACGCGTGACGGGAACCACGTCCACTCGCACCGTTCCTTTACCTTGTTCACTGAGCTGACTCCTTCGCTGGAATGATTCGTCCGCAGGCGTGACAGCGGAGTATCTTGTTGGTCGTGTCCCAGTACACCGCCTTAACGTGACACTTGCGGCATTCTTTGTTCACTTGTCGCCGTCCTTCTTCTTCTTGTCCTGCTCCTTGCCGACCTTCTTCACATCGCGGCGAGCTTGCTTGGTCACTTGCCTCTCGCGACGATCGAGCTTGCGTAGTCCCTTGCGGACCTTTCTCGCGCTGGGTTCCGGCTTTGGCTTCGTCATCGCTTAGTACTCCCTCCAGCCCGGCGGAAGCATGATCGAATCGTTCGGCGAACTTCCGGCTTTCTGCCAGTCCTCCGTAGCTGCGTCAATCGCACGCTTTGCTTCCCGGGAACAGTTCTGAGCTTCGCTGCGTGTCACATGTGCGTGCGTGCAGACGTAGTACGGGTATTTAGCTTCGCGGAGGACGCCGTACCAGACCGACTTGCTGAACGAACCGGCGTAGAGCGGCATTACAGCGCCAGTCCGTTCACGATATCGCGGGCCTCTTCCTTAGCGGTCTCGAGCGACTCGGCGAGCTCCTTCGCGTACTTCTCATCGTCCTCTTCGTCGGCGTCCGGCTCATCCGGGCTGAAGCCATCGAGATCGCTGATGTACGACTCGAGCGTGTCGATCGTATCACGAGTATTAGCTTCGAGAGCTGGCATTGCTTCGATCGCCTGCTCGTATTCGTCGATGACCTCCTGCACGCTACCGGAGCAATCTTCGAGAGCCGATTGGATATCCTCGATCGACTCGGCACTGTCAATCGCTGACTCCGCGTCTTCCTGCGCTGCGAACACGCCGGAAAGCTTGCTAAGCTCTAGCTCACTTCGGCGTGGCGTGCACTCCGGCTTCATGCAGCGAACGACCTTGCGGTTGCCACGGAACTGTGGCTTGAAGTAGCGGTACGGACCGCCCTGCTTGAGCTCGTCACCGCACACCGTGCACTTGCCGGGGTCCTTCATCGCCGTCTGAACGGTCTTGAGCTTAACTTGGCCCATCGCTGGTCTCCCTTACGCTAGGTTTAGCTTCTTCTTCGTTTTCGGGCCGGCTACGTCAATGTACTTCGGCTCCTGGGTCGACCACATGTACGCAGCGTCGACCCAGAGCTGTTTCTGCCTGTCCGGTGCATTGGTCGGCACGTATACGCGCATTGACCAGTACTCGCCACGTCCACGCGCAAGCACAACGAACCGTACGGTCTCAGGCTTCCAGTCGGGAGGTAGCTTACTGGTCAGCTCCCACACTTCGCCTACCTTAGGTAGGCCGGTTGGCGTTGGCATCCGCTTCGACCTTCGTGAACAGGAACAGGCCGTTTTCGGTTCGCTTCGGCTTCGCTGGACCAACGTAGTCCAGCTCGAACACTAGGTCGATGTCACCGTTACGACACGGGACGATCTTGATGTCGAGTATCCGCGTCGAGTAATCCCCGGGCGGTAGATCGTCCGGGACTCCGTTGATGTGATAATTCGCGCTCACGACACATCGACCCAGCGAAGGCACGTCCGAAGCACGTGGTCGTAGTTGTTGGCCTTGCTCAGACCGAATGCCCCGTCCGGGTGCGTGCACTCCTTCGCGAAGGTACCGATCTCGAGCTTGGACACGTTCGCCTTGCGCATCGCATGGCGTACCGTCCCGATCAGCGCATACGAGTTACCGTCCGTACCGGAAAGCTTGACGTGCACGGCGGGGTAGCGAACGTCACCGGACCTGTCCGGAATCAGCACTCCGTGTGCCGCGGCCAGCTTCGGCGGTGCGTTGACGTCCTGGTGTGGCGCTTTCCGCTTCTTTCCAGCGGCCAACGCTAGTGCCTCCTCACTAGATCCGGCGGGTCCGCTTATCGCGAACTCCTTGGTCCATACGCTGTCCGTGCCCGGCTCGAGACGATATACGACTACGCGGTACTTGTCGCCCATGTCTGCCTCCTCTTAGCGATCATAACCTCGTATGACCGCTTGCGCTCGGCCGCCGCCCGTCCGAATTCTCGGTACTTCGGTGCAAGCCGCTTGTTCTGCTCGATAGATTTGCGAAGCGTCTCGTTGAGCCTCAGCAGGGAAGCAGCGTAATCCGGAAACTCGTCCTCACGCTTAGCGAACCAAGCTGCGTTCTCCGCGTTTAGCTCAATCTGAGCTTCGAGGTGAACTATCTCGCGCTCAAACTTGCGGGAGCGTCGGTAGTACCTCGAAGCGTCGCGACGAGCATCGGTAACTTCCTGCTCGAGGTCAATCGTGTACGTCATCGGGGTTCGCACCTACCCTTCTCCACCTGCAGTATAGCCGAATAACAAAAGCCTGTCAACGCTTTCCTACGTTCAAGGTCCGGTCCGGGCCCAGCTTCACATTTGCTGCCCGACTTCTCGGCAGCCTAGGTCCGGACCGGGCGTTCAACGCACGGCGCCGATAGTCGTCGCTATATCACTTGCCGCCTGGCCTCGCTCCGGGAGTTCCGGGCGGATCGGGGCGCCCACCTCCAGGCGGAGGCGGTGGCTTGGGACCACGCATCGTTATCACCTCCTTTCGGTACATGTAACATAGGCCGATGTGCAGCGCGGAACGGCTACTTACCGCCCTTTCCGGACTTGCCGCCACCGCCGCTCAGGTTACCGCCGTGATGATCGCCGTACTTGCCGGTCTTGTCGATGTTGCTCTTGCCGCTGTCGGTGCTTCCGGGCTTTCCGTGTGCTCCGGAACCGCCCTTTCCGCCTCCGCTCTTCGGTGCCACGCTTACCTCCTTTCTACGAAATCCGCACCTGAGATGATCGTGCCGGTGCTTAGCACGACCTGAACGTTCCGCTCCGACCTCACGGACAGCTTCGTGGTGTAGTTCGTTCCACCGCGAACGGCATATTTGAGGGACTTCGGGGCCGCAATTACGAGATCCTCACCGTGCCGGACAATTTCCCGATCACGGTCCAGATAGCCAGCGGGAGTCATTTCTATGTCGCAATGAACGTGGGCGCGCTTACTGTCGTTGAGTGGCGGATGACCGCAGATCATCACTTGCGACACCCAGAAGTTTTCGTGGGCGCGCCAGCGAAGCACCTCGCTGGTCAGCTCAGCGTCAAACCCGATGCAGTCGCCCTCGTGGATCCGAACCGGTCCGTGCTCCAGATAGGCCTTCTTGACCAGGTCGAGAGCGATAAGCAGCTGACGCTTTGTCGCTCCGTCCCCGGTACCGGTGATACCGATCTCGTAGTAGGTCACTCCACGCCCCATCCTACCCCGTCCGCTAAGCTGATCGGGTCGAGAATTGCTGAGGACTGGCCGGGGAACCAGCAATCGTCATCGCCCTCGAGTTGCTGATCCCACTGGACGACCGGACCTTCGCTGTCGATCAGGCACTCGTAATCGTCACTGACCAGCTCGCGGTTGGCCGCCCTAGCACCGGCACAGATAGCGACGAAGATTCCGTGGGCGCGAACGCTACGGGCCCACTTGACTACGGTACCGGTCCGTCCTTCGTAGGTCCGCCTATGCCCCGCGAACCGGACCCGAGTACCCTGCTGGTGCGGATTCCACTCCTCGGAATTCGGGGGGAACGGGATCTTCACGAACGCTAGCGCTGGGAGCTCCTCCGCACCCTCCACGCCAAGCGACTTGGCCATCTGGAAGAAACCGTCACCGGGAACGCCAACCTGGTCACCGTTGCTTTCATGCATACCTAACCACCTCCACCCTCAATAGTAGCACGCAACTGCTTACCTGTCAACTGTCGTTTCCGTAGCGTTCAATCGGCGGTACGTATTCCTCTGGATCGAAGGGATCGTGAACGTCCTCTGCGTGGGAAGAATCCGTACAGAGGCACGGTGGACGTTGCGTGCAGCGACCATGATCGCCTTCGCGACACCAGGGACATAGCATCTCGGCGCACTGGTGCTCGTTGTAGCCATCGTGGCCGATCATCGCACCGCACTCCGGACACGGGTTCAGCTGGTAACCGCATTCGCGATCCGGGCACTCGCCGTCACAGTCCTCTTCGTAATGCGGGTCCGGGTACGTTAGCTCATTCATGGCGGTTTCTCCTAACCTACTATTCCGGTGATCCGCTGATACCAGTCGCGAAGATCGTCCACCGACACCTGGAATACCGGAGCGTCGCATGCCTCGATCATCTCCTCGACAATGTCACGGAGAGGGCTGACCGCGTTGTTCCAGCGGCGGGCCTGTTGGTGGAGCTTCGTGGTCTCATCCAGCGAAGCGATCATCTCCGCATCCGGGTAAGCCACTTCCTCCTCGACGTCTTCCTGGTTGACAACGAAGCGGCGGTGCGGTTCCATTGCCGGGGCGTTGTGCTCCGGGTCCGGCATGAATGCTGACGGCCGCTGGCCCTGGAACTCGAAGCCGATGGCGTGGGAGTGATTCCGGAGAACGCTTCGCGTTTCCGTCACGAAGCTTGGGTCGGCGGATACCGCCTTTACGACCTCGGCCATGATCTCGTTCAAGCTGGCGAGGTTCTGGTGTACCGGATTGTCTTTCACGGTGTCGCCTCAACTTCCTTGATCTCGTAGGTCACGTAGCCGCCCAAGGACAGATCCTTGATCGTGGTCGTCACGACCATCTCCGGCGTGACCGGATCGGCGGGTCGCTTGAGACCGTTAAAGTGCGTGGCCTTGTCGCCGATCTTGAACGTGAACGTTCCGGACAGGAACGCGATGTCGTGCTCAGTTACGTTAGTCGCGTATTCCGGCTTTGCGGTTATCGTTGCCTCGTAGTGCTTCATCGGGATGCCTCCAGTATCGCGGCTACTTCGTCCTCGGGGATATATTCGAGCTTCAGCAGGCACTTACGCCACTTGCTGCCCTGCGGGCCGGGAGTGTCAAATGACGCTATGAGTGGGATGCACTCGGCGCATGGCGGGTTTATCTTCTGGAAGCCGATCGCGTGACCCCATGCCGCCTGTGCCGCGCACCCGAAGCACAGTCCAGCGATGAGGTACCGCTTGTTCTTTCGGTCCCAGACCCGGGCCTGGGAGATGGTCTCCGGTTCGATCTGGCTTCGCTTCGCCTCCACTCGCTTCTGAGCGAGTTGATCGCGCCGCTGGGCCCTACGCTTCGCGGTTCGCTGGGTCACCTGTCGCTGGACCTGCCTACGCACCATCGCTGCCTCCTCGCACCCTGCACCTACTATGCCTACAGCATAGCATACATGCGTATTCCTGTCAACCGGCTATTCCTGGTTGGTCCTTGCCACCGGATAGCTTCCCGGTGCCCAGGTCGACACGCTTCCCGGCCTCGTAGCCTTCGACCTGACCGGCGGTGAAACGGGTGCGTGACCTACGGGCCTTGGCCAGCTTGGGATACGCTTTACCGACCTCCTCCGTAACTGCTTCGTTCTTGTCGCGGAGAACCAAAGCCGAAGTTGGTGTGCCGCTTTCCTTCGTTACTTCCTGCTTGGCCCGCGCTGTCTGCGTTGACAGACCGACAGCAAACCCCTGCCACCAGCCACGCCGATAAGTGCGGGGAACGGCCCCAGCGGGAGGTAGTGCCGTGGCGAAGGTCATTTCGCCTTGTGCGTACACCGACTCTAGCAGCACCCGAAACAGCTTCATGTCCGACTCGAACCCGAATACGTGCAAGCGGTTCTTGAACCCGGCCAGGCGAATTGGCGTGCAGCCGGTGTGAACAGCGATCAGGTTGAGCACCGTCATCTTCTGAATGAACGGCTTCGGCGCGTTGTAGAAGATCGTGATGACCTTCTCCTTGATCTCGCCACGCTCATACGCCAGTGCCCAATCGATCTCGTATTTGGTCGCGAGCTCGAATGCTTCCTTGCGGAATAGCTCCCGCTCCTCCGCACTGTCCGTGCTCTCCGCCTTGGCGACCATCTTGCGGATGATATCGAGTGCCTTCTCGGGGGACCAGATCTTGGCGTTCATCGCAGTGTTCCTTTCACTTCATCGAGGAGCTTGATGGCGCGCTGACGCTCAAAGCTGCGGCCCGACTCGAATGCCGACCGGCACGCCTCGTTGATCGCTCCGCGTGGACGGTAACCGAACTCGAGGTAGTGCCAGGTCGCGAACGCTTCATCGCCACTGTCCTGGTGTCCCGAACCGTGGTATTGCACGATGTGCTCGGGTGGCGTGTAGACAGTGGCGGGGCGGTTAAGCTCGCGATCCCACTTCACCGGCTCGTTGCTGACCGTGATGTCGGTGTCGATGTTCGTGACGTGGAACCCGGTTTCCTCGAAGCGACCCCGGATGATTGCCGGTACCTTGTGCAGTTCCTCCTCGAAGGGGTCATCGATCTCCACGGTGACCTGGAAGGTGCGCTGCTTCATCGTAGTTACCTGCTCTCGTTGTAGTCGGAATAGCCATCCAGCGGGCACGTTCCGCGGTGCCACTTGTTGCACGCACCGCAATGCCACTCGGGCTCTACTTCGTTCATCGCTTCCACGAAGCACTGGATGCACCGGTCGTGGTAAACCGCCTGGCATGACTGGTGCTCGCAATCCGCACCCGTTCGCTCGTCATAGCACGTTGGGCCGAGGATGCAGGTGTGACCGTCCTCGCGAACGATGGCATCAAACTCATCGAGGCTGAGGCCCGCTGCATTGGCCTGCGTCATCCGCTCAGCGGTTGGCCGGTGGTGGACCGGAATTCGGGACCAGTCAAAGCCCTTGCCGATTACCAGCGACGGGCAGCTGATCGGGCCTACGTGCGGGTGGGTGCCTTGGCAATACGGGCACGTGTCTACTTTTTGCACGGTCAGGACCTCCACGCCCACTTGGGCGCATATCCGCTTTCGGCGTATGGTGCCGAGCCTACTGCGATCCACAGCATGTCGTTGTCGCTGTGATCGTTGGCTTTGTCGTTCGCGATTGGCGCCTCGGGGCACTCTTCGCCATCGTGGTCCGCGTCTTCGCCACACCCCGGGCACATGTCCTTGTCGGGTATCGTGACCGAGTCGACGGTGCCTCGCAGCGGCCAGTTCTGCTGGAACGCGATGCGCACCTCGGTGTCGCCACCCATGTCGTTGCGGGCATCCTCGAGCTCGGTGATCAGTTCATCTAGGGTGGTCATGGTCGCTCCTCCTGCTGGGCACATACACAGTATACATGCGGTCGGGTTAGCCGGAAAGTCCCTATCGCGGGTAGCCATCCGGGCCGAACAGGATGTCGACCTTCGCGAACGCTACCTTGCTCATGGACGTATCTCCTTCTTCTCGATCTGGTACACGGGGCCTTCCCCGTCGGTTTCCATCGCGAACCATACGTTGTGGAAGTAGCGGCCCGTGGAGGGGAAGGTCACGGGGTCAGCAGCGAACTTCCACTCGGTGAGCTCGAAATCCTCTTCGCCTTCGAACTGCTCGGTGAAGGTGGCGAGGCAAGCATCTTGGGCACCGGCCAGCGAATAGAATACGCCGACAACCTCAACGTTGTTGTCCTCGTCACTTTCCGTGGCCACGTACACGCGCTCCGGGGTAATACTCATCGCAGGTTACCTGCTTCCTTCTGGGCTTTGATGTCGGCGGGGGTCCGGGTGTCTACCAGCGGGGCATGGCCGGTGATAGTGGCGCGGAATGCCCGCATGGCCTGCTCTGCGTTCAACCTTCCGTTGTCACTCATCGTCACCTTACTGCGTTCTGCTTGGTGTGGCGCTTTGCCGCTATCTTCGCTGCCTCGGCTCGGGTCAGCGGACCGTGGTATCCAGCGGCGTGAACGCGGGCCCTGCGGTTGCTTGGCGTGTCTTTCAGAGACTCGCTGATCCGCTTGGCCTGCAACGCGAATAGCCATTCCTCGGTGTGCTGGCCTTCCTGCTGGGCGCGAACCGTGAAGGGGCTGGGAGCGTTCATGGCGGTTACCTTTCCTCTTCAACCGTGACGGGCACGGCCAGCTTAGCGTACTTCTTCGCGATGGCATTGGCCTCGGCCAAGGTCACCCCGGTGGCTATGATCATCGGGAACAGGTTACCCTCGGGGGGAGCGCCACAGCCACACTTGGCACTTCCCTTGCAGGTGATTACGGTGTTAGCGACTACCTTGTAGGTCATCGTCCCTGCCGGTTCTTCTTGGCCTGCTTGATGGACTGCTCGTATTGCCGGCCCTTGTCACCCTCGGGGCTATACTTCCAACATACCGGGGTGCGGGGCTCGGTGGCCGGGGCATTCGGGTTAACCTGGGCCTGGAACACATCCCGGGTTAGTACCTTCTCATCGGCCGGGAGGACACCTTGGCCCGATCCCCTGGCGCGGTATCCATAGGGACTGGCGTTCCTGCGGCCCCGGCCTTCGTTGTAGGCCCGGATGGTCTTTGATTGCAGGATTCCCCTTCGGGATGTTACCTCCTTAGGGGTAAGGGTGCGCTTGGTCACCGTGACGTTGCCGTGGTAATCTGTCTCCGTGGTGGTGAGGATGGTGGCCATGTGGGGACCCTTCTGTTGTTCCTTGTGTTCCACTAGGAACAACACGCCAGGGGCGAGGGTTTATGCCCGTTGGGGCGCGGTCGGTGCGGTGACATATCTCACACACCGTCCCGGTTGACAGGGTCGCCCTGCGTGGTGTAGTGGCAATTTGTCCGCTATGTCAGCGTAGGGGTAGTTGCCTGGGAGGGCCTGCCTCAAGTTGATCAAGGACCTGAGCTGGGGCTGGGCGGGGCTACGGGGTGTGAGCGGGGTCAGGTGCCCGAATTGCCCCTGAGCTGGGGCTTTGCGGTGGAGGGTGCCCAGGCAGGGTACTGGGGCCAAGTGATATACTACGCCATATCCGGTTTGGATGGCGTGGTTTGGGCGAGCTGCTGAGCCATTTCGTGAAGGTACATTGCGTATGCCATCAGGGCGAAGTTGGCTTTGTCGAGGTAGGTATCTTCGATAGACTCGTTCTGAGGGGGCTTACCCGATCGCCGTAGGGTTTTCAAGCGAGAGAGTTTCTGCACCTCATTAAAGTCCGCCGCCTCGTAGAGTTTTAGGTCGAAATGGTCAGCGGTTGCACGGAAATTGCTCCACGCATCCTCTCCGGCATAATCTTGCCGTTTCTTTCCGAGGACTGAGAGCATCTTAGTTAGGGCCGGGATGAGATGTTCGGGTATTTCGAGATGGTTTTCGATCGCCATTACGGTACCTCGGTCTTTCGTACTATGCATGGTTGGAATGAAAGCACCCTGTACGGTACGCTGGACGGTTCCGGGGCGCACCATTGCTGGGCTAATGCACGGATGCATGGTTTTTTGCGGGCGAGGGTTACATCACATGTGACATATGAGGCTATTGCTATATGGGTAGTATAGCCTAATGATCTCCTTGTGTAATAGGGATATGGAATAACCGTACAAACCATACATACCGTACATAATGATCAAGGAATATACAGTATGTTCTACTTAGATATAGTTGGTGAACCGTTAACACTACCGTACAAGACAATCGTACATTCGGGACTGTGACTTTAACGCACCTCCAATCCCGACCATACGATACCCTGTGCGTTCCGGCCGCGATGGTAACCCTTCCCCGATAGGGAGCGACCGAAGGCAGTTTGAGTGAGCTTACGGGAACCCGTTTTAGCCTGCCACTTTTCGTATGCGGTGAATAGATTCGCTGCCGTGGAGCTTCGATCTGGGGCCGTAATGCAGTGCTCGCGAATGAAGGCGGACACCGGATCCATTTCGTCACGGAGTTGGCGGTTGGCGCTGGTAACCGTTGATGGTGCATGTAGACCATGCTTACGGTAGGCCTTATAGCCTTTGAGTAGCCACGTTACGATGAAGTCCGCCTCAGCGTGTATCCGCTGGCCGATGTTACGATCCCACTCCTCGCGGGGTAGTTGAACGTCCCACGGTACGAGCTGGATTCGCCGCCAAGCTCCTTCGTTGGTGAACGTGGCAAAGTTTGGCGGTGTATTCGTGGTGGCGATGATATTGTGCGTTGGAGTAAACGTGAAGTAATCCTCTCTCATCCTACGAGCCTGGAGGGGCTCTTGGCTGGTGAGCTGCTTCAAGAGCGTTTCGTTGATGTTCCCGATTTCATTGGCGAATACCAATCTGCGACCGGCCAGGTTGGCAATGCCCGTGGGATGCTCATCTGGATTACTGAGGATGCGACCGTCCGAGTAGGTAGCATAGTTGCCCAGCGCGAAGTCAATTATCTCGTTGAAGGTCGATTTTCCGTTGGCACCCGTACCTAGCTCAATGACGATAAGTTGCTCCGTTACCCGTCCTTCGAGCATACACCCTAGCAAGCGAGAGATAAAGGAGCGATTCGTGGCCGCTGGCTGAACCCGGGTAAGGAACTGCTTGAATATCCGACCGTGTCCGTTGCTTAGCTGCTCCGGATGGTAACTACCGGTCGTCATTTTGCTGAGCATTAGCTTCGGGTCGTGGGGACCTACCGTGAATGTGTTGAGGTCGAATACCCCGCTGGGAGTATTGAGCAGCATAGGGTCACTATCGAAATCCTTAGGCATCCGGACAAACTGCGGATGGCTACTGGCAAGCTTTATTACGGAAGCGATGGAGCCACCTGACTCGTGGGCCAGTGCGGCTGAGCGGAACGGTTGCTTACCCTTCTCGTCAGTGATGGTCTCCGAGACGTCCGTCATATGCCGGACAAGCCGGATGGTCGCTTCTTGTATCGAATTCAGGTCGTCCTGACGCCAGCGCTTTCCGTCCCAGTGTCGCCACTGGTGCCAGGTAGGTATGTAACGGTACTCATCGGCCGCGAATATCGCGAGACGCTTTGCATATCCGGTGTTGGTCCACTGCTCTTCGGGTAGGGGGTCATGGAGCACCTCGGAGTTTCCTTTCCGCACCGTTCCAGTGTCGAAGGAAGTCGCGTTCCTCGTATGGTCGCTTTCCTGCTTTGGGGGTCGTGTTATCTACTACCTGTTGCCATGCTTGACGAGCGTACTCTTCGCTGGATGCCCACCGACAAAGGGACCAAACAATGTCCCGCAGAGTATCATCGTGATTTTCGCTATCCGGAATACCCTCACGGCGATAGCGCTTGACATCGGACCGGGAAAGACCGTGGTGACCGGTGGACGCCACTGAGCTGGTTGTTGATCGCACTACCGGAGGGTGGTCGTCCCAGTTCGCTAGGGTGTCATAGATGGCCGGTCCATCGTCATCCATTGCCGGAGACCATTCTAGCCAACGGTATGGTGCGATCTCCTTAGTGACCTTTGATCGCTTCTTTGACGGAGGGATGAACGCAATGCCGAGGTTGCCTTGGTAGTCAATTCCCCTAGCAATAGGACGCTTTCTTCGCCCTAGAGCATTGACGTAAAGGTGGTAACCTCCGCTGGGAGTGGCTACGACACCTTGTACCGTTAGGTGGCCGCGCTTACCGATGGGATGGGCCGTGGCTATGTGCTCGAGGAACTCACTGAGCAGGCCTTGGTTCTGAGCGTCAAAGTCAAAGACATCGTAATTGATGCCTGTTCTTACTGCTAGGAGATCACCTTGGCCATTGAACCAACGGTCGAGCCGCTGGTCGCTGGAATGCTGCCAATCCTTCTCAAGCGAGAAACCTCCGTCCTTGTGCAAGAAAGCGAGGACGAATGGCGAGTTAAGCTGCTGTGCTATGTCGTAATCGGACTTGACAAAGGGCCAGGATTCATGTAGTCTTGGCAGTGTAGAGACCTCCTTGCCGCACCCAAGGGGGGACTGGGAGCGCTTTCCAGCGGGAAACTGGAAGCTCCGTATGTAGAAGGGTCCGGGTACTGCCTCCCCCGGGCCCTTTTACTATCCCGGTGAAAATCAAAGCTTACTACCAGTATACCCGCAAAGGCATGAATTGTCAAGATTGAAAGGCCGGGTCCAAGTAAAGCACCTACGGGCAGCGCTATTCTGTGCAGGCCGGTCAGGACGTAAGCGGTGGTGCGTTCCACATATGAATTGGTGACCCTGCTGGCAGGATAACGAATATACGAATAAACTCCGCCAAACCTCAGCGTACGTGGCGGGCAGCATGCGATGCTATGGCGTAGTATGTCGCTTCAGGAGGAGGGCCTGCCCGGGAGGTGCTGCCTGGCAAAGCGCCAGCTCAGGGCGCGTTTGACCCTTGGACTGGGTGCCTGGTTGGGTCAGGAAGAAGCGCCAGCTCAGGACACGGTACGGGGCCAGGCAGGGGCCCTGAGGCAATCCACCCGAAGCACGCCATCCTCCAGTATAAGCGAAAGCAGCGTAGAATAGCGGTGATACTACGCCAGCCGTGCGTGGTATGGCGATATAAGCGGACATAGTGTCGCTTACACCAGCCCCGAAGGCTGGGTATTCGTAACCCAGCCTTTCAGGTGGTATACTGGTAGGTGAAAGGGAGGTGCGGAATGCCATTCCGGAAAGACACCGAGCACACGATCACTCAGGTGATTGAAGCAGCGGAGAACCCCGATCATCTGCTAGTGCACAACCGGTGTGCAAAGCACAATCGGGAACGCGTCACGGAGGTTCCGAGGGAGCCAGCGATACCGTCCAAGTATTGGCCAGCGCTAGGTAACACGCAAACGTGGCAGGTTACCGATGAGCTTTGTGCGGAGGAGATGCCTTGGTAGCAGCGCATAGGTAAAGCGCCACACCCGGTTTCACATGAAACCTTAGCATTCGGTTTCATGTGAAACCTGGGCTACCTTGCGTGATCGGGGTCCCAGTCATCCAGGTCGCTGGAACCGGTATCACCCGGGTCGTTCCGATAGCGTCCAGCGATATAGCCGCGCATCCACGCGATCTGTTCCCGGGTCACTTCCAGCCCTCCGATGCATTCCACGCCCACCAGTCAGCCGGCTCGATAGCGTCCCAGTCCTTTCCGTTCCAGTTGGCGGGGCTGGGAATGCTAAGCTTTACGTACAGGAACGCGTAAAGCGATGAGCACACTACGGGTTCGCGATCCAAGTTGGTACCGTGGCGATCCCATAGGTGCTGGATTGCCTCCGCCACTTCCGGCAGGTGCAATGCCGAGGCGGTGTCATCGGTAATTGCTGCCCAGTCATACGCGTCACCTAGCAGCAGCTTAGCACCCGTGGCAATGCCAGCACGCTGCTCCGGTGTCTTTGGCTGGCCGGCGTTGGTATTGCCGAGACGTGCCTGTGCCGCGTTCTGGTAGTGCCGGAGATCCGCCCAGGCAACGCCACCGGGGCGTCCTTCAATGCCCCACCAGACATGCCGCTGGTCCACCTTTACGACACCTACCACGTGGTTTACGCCAGCTGGCTTCCCTTCGAGGGCCGCGCCGATGCGAATGAGTTCGCTGGCTAGTGCGTTGCCGGTATTCACCGCCCACACGTCACCTATGTTCGCGGTAGTGATTGTCGCTGGTATCACGCTTCCCACTTCCTTTCTAGCATTAGGATTAGCGCATGCTCCGGAGCCCGTGAGTCCCGGACGGATAGTACCCGGTAGCCATCCGCCCCGTTAGCGTTTAGCACCGCCTCGAGTTTCCGCTGCTCCTTGTCACCGAACGAAGGATCCTTTATCGGGTACTTGACGACCTGATACGAATACAGCTGTCGCACTGTTTGCTCCTTTCAGCAAACGCGTTGCAGGAAACGACACCCGATCATTGTTCCCTCTTCATTGCGCACTTCGATGTACGGTGCGAGAAGGTCATCGCGCTTGCACGCCAGCGCTACGACAAGCGAAACGATGAAGTCCGTTTGCGCCGTGCGGATAGGTAGGTCATGGACGTGTCCGTACTCAACGAGTTCGTATTGGCGTCCACTCCACCGGGATAGCTGCGAGCCCAGCTCGATCATCGCTACCCTGGCGACAGTTCCGCTAGGAGGGATCACTTCCTGCGGACCTTCCTCCGGCATCCGATTCCCGTAGATCGCTATCGGATGCGGGGTTAGGTTGACTAGCACTTCAGCCCTCGTTTCCGGGATCGCAGTAACCTACCGGACAGAGTAGCCGGCAGGCCAACGTGTGGCCGCTGGGTCGGCAGTGCGGACGGAACGGAATTGCTCGGTACATCGCGATTAGCACGGTAATCACGGGTCGAACACCTCCCTATAGCAGGTTAAGATAGTAGAGAACGTTGAATGCGGACACCCCTAGTACAAGAATCGCACCGCCAATCAGTTGCAGCACTATCGGCCAACGTGGCTTACGCATTACGCCATCCCCATACGTGATGAATATGACGCTTACGGCCCTCGCAGGTGCATTCGTCATGCTGCGGAGGTTCGGAATCGCTGAGGTAGCTGATGCCGACAGTGCTGCAGATTCCGTAGGTCACGGTCAGAACTTCCCAGCGGCTAGTGCGGTACGACAATAGTAGGGCGTGTTCAGTTCCAGGCAGTGCACGAAGCCAATGTCATGCGCCGTTAGCGTTTCGGTAGGTCCAGTGGGCCCGCTGGTATCGGTCGGTGTTAGCGTTAGTGTCCCTACCGGCGTTAGACAAGCTGAGGTCTTCAACACGCCATAGGTGACGCAGATCAAGCCACCGGGCATCGCGTTCCCGTCCCCTCCGGAGTACAAGCCATACAGGTTCACCCACGCCATTGGTGCGCCGTTCTTGTCGGTGATCAGCCACGGCGTTCCGGGATTCTGCGCTCCGGCCACTATCTTCTGTCCGACAACCGAATCCGGAGTGGCCGGCATTGCCGCACAGCTAACCCACGTACCCGGACAGCTGGTTGTGTCGCCCACGGCAGCAACGGTACCCGCAGTAGGGGCGGAAAGCAGCATCGCTGCTGCAGCAAGCACTGCTCGAATCATATCAGTTTACCTCCGTGTCGGTATTCCCGCGTTCGATTGTACGCGGCTTTGCGTTCGTACTCGAATTCCAGATCCACGCCAAAGCGACGACAGTAGTCCAGCAACCGGATAAAGAGATCGGCGAACTCACTGCCCACTCCCTCCGGCTTGTTCGGCGTATTTCCGTCCCATTCCTCGGGAATTTTCGTAGCGTCCTTCACGCCCCACCGGCGGTAGGCTTCGAGTGCCTCGCTGGCCTCCGCGTGTAGTAGCGCAATCGCCTGCGGGAACGGCACCTCATCGTCGTACCAGCCAATCTTGACGCAGGTATCGTAGACCTCCCCGGTCATTTCCGCTAGCGTTTTACCAGTGCCGATCCTGCCCGCCGGATTCTCCGCCATAGTAGATTCCCCTTCCCTCAGTAAAGCCGAAGCCGCTTACGGCACGGCATTCCTCACACACGACCCAGTTGCATTGCGCATTAGGCGCAGTACTACAGCGGTGCCGCTTAACCCTAACGGAACCGCACGCGAAGCACTTATCCGGAGCTGTCGTTGCCAAGCTTGCGCCCCTCCGGTTCCCACGGTCCAATCGGACACCACGGGTTATGCCAGACCCCAGTAGTGCCGCAGCAGGACGGACCGCCACGCCTCATTCCGGCGGCATGCTCGCTGGCTATGTCCGCGCTGAACTTCGCTAGTCCCTCGCTGCTCATCCTTCCGGCTGATTCCCGCGCCGCGTACCACTCGCTACGCTTCATCCCTGACCTCCGTGGGCGATGGCTTCCCGCAACATGCGGGCGCAGTCAGCGAAAGCCGAGGACAGGTCGTTCTCGTTCTCGAAGTCCATGCGCCGGCCAGGGACTCCAGCACCGGGACGGGGATCACGGCGGCCTCGTCGCCAAGACCGGGCCAGTCCGTGCGGACGAGCACTGTCACGTCGGTCGGATCGTAGACGTGATCGCCGATCCGGTAGCCAATGATGTTCATCGGGCCAGCTGATGTTCGAGCGTTCCCTCGGGAAGGAACTTCCGCGGATCATTCGGAACGCGTTCGGGCTCGTCAAGAATCTCGGGCAGCAGGTCATACGCACCGCCGGTAAGGTTAGCAACAAACCGTTCCAGCACTAGCCGTGAGACCCGGCCGCAACCCTTCACGGGATGAATCCACCAGCCGTACTTCTGACCTTTCGTCCACCCGCTGGTTACCTTCTTCCCCCGGCGTCCCGGTGCCTTGCGGGTCTGACTGCACTCGCACGCATTCACCGGCCTACCGATCACCCACTCGACCTCAGCATTCACGAGTAGGTCAGGAACGTCTACGTACGCCTCCGGATCGCACACGATCCGCGCAAGTATCTCGGCCTCTTCGTTGCTCTTGAAGCTAAGTAGTACTAGTCTCGCCATCGTTTCCCGCACCTCCGCTGGTTACTTGATCAGGTAGCTTTTGATCTCGGCCTCCTGAAGCACGAGTTCAGCCTCGGACTCGGCGAACTCCACGGTCTTCTCGAACTCCGGGTCCCGATCGCCTACGTCAATCACGATCTCGCACTGAACTGTCACCGTTGCCATGGTTCCCACCTCCAGCTATAGTATAGCCGCACTTTAAAGCACTGTCAATGTCACGGGCGGTTAGAATCCGGCGCCGTGACAGTCGCATTCCGGAACGTCAGTGAGCCACATCAAGATAAGCCGACCGGTACGGTAATCGGACATGATCGCTGGACCGTCCTCAATGATCAGCACGTGACCTTCCCGCAGGAACGCAACCACATGCGGCTTCAGCTTTGACTGCATTAGCTTGCGCCGGGCGGCTTGAAAGCGTCGGTGCTCGCGTTCAGCGGCACGCTGAGACATTCGCTGCTCCCACGAACTCATGTACGTTGACTCCTCAGCCTCGCTAGCATCTTCCGGTACGACATAACGCCAACGAAGCCGCCGTGCACCGGATCCTCGACAATTCCAACGGCCTCGTGACCGTAGTGATCGAGGTTAAGCTGCTGCCATTCCTCGGCGGCCTCACGTGACGGATACCGAGCCGCAAAGCTCTCGTTGAGGTTGAGCGCCATGGTCGGCGGAACGAGCTTAGCTGCCTCACCGATTGATATGCGTATCGGAGCATCGTACTTGAGCAGCAGCTCCTCCTTTCGTTCGGCGAACTCGTCAGCGCCGCTGGTAATCGCTGCGTTCCATGCGTTGCGCATCTGCTCAATCGCCTCGCTGGAATCGGCGTTCGCCGCCAGCGGAATCTGCGTGTCGAGCCACTCATCGAACGTTCGTATCATGCCGGGTCTGCCTCCGGGGTTACGGAAATTTCGAATGGCTGGTCGGGGTCCAGCGAACCTGCATAGGCAGCTAGATCTTTCACGCTGCGGACTGTCGCTGGAGTTGCCACGATCTTGGCTTGCCGGGTATGCGTTTGTCCTACGGCGAACTGCGAGAGTAGATACTCGGTATCCTCACCGCCTTGAATTGCGTGGCATAGGTCGCGAACTCGGCACATCCGGCAACCGTCCCACGGGAAGTTCGGATAGATTCGGGGATCGTGTGCCATCTCCATTGCGATCGCCTGTGCCTGATCCCACCACTGCTCAATCGCCACCTGCGAAATCGGAATGCGGAAGCGAGTATGGAATGCGGAGTCCGGTGAGAGGTCGCGTTCCTTCAATCGCGATAGCAGCGGTGCGTAGGCCGGATGTGCAAGGACGGACATATCACCGCCGTAAAGCTCTAGCAGGTCGGCACGGTAAATCGCATGCGTGGTATCAATCCACGCGGAAGACAGCGTCCCGTCCTTGAGTACGTTCGGACGCAGCGGGGCCTTCTTTCGCAACCCGTCATACAAAGCGTAACGGACGGGCTTCTTAGTGAGTAGCTGCAGTGCCGCTGCGTATCCGTAGATCTGATGGTTGAACCGCCAATCTGTCTTGTTCGGCTTGCTCTTGTAGGTCTTGATCTCGCCAGGAATCGGATTTCCGTCGGCGTCCACTAGCACCCGGTCAATCGTTCCCACTAGGAAGATATCGTAATCGGGAACGAGCGGAATGCGAAACGTAACCTCTGGCGCCACTATTCGGTAAGGCTTCGTTGGCCGCGTATAGCCATATCTCGCGAAGTACGCCTTGATCATGCCGAGGACCATATCGCGCTCTTCGGCTAGTGCGGTCCACTCCTGCGTTGATAGCTCGGCCCCGATAACTTCACGGTATTGTACCTGGAGCTGATCCACGGATTGCTGGAAGTAGACCAGCGCACTGGCTTCGGGGTCTGAGCCAAGCGCGTGCGAAGCCAGTGCGTAATGCACGGCGGACCCGATGTTCAGCGCGGCTACCGGCATACCGATTCGGTGAAGCGACTGGCGACTCGCGGAGGTAATGTCCCACGCCCGGCGACACCGCTGGAACGAGTTAAGCTCGTTTACGCTGACTTCGAACGGTCGTCCCCTTACCGGTCTTTCCCGCGCCTCCGGAACTTGCTTCCACCGTGGCGGGAGCACTATCTCCCCGTCCTTCGTCAGTGTCTTCATTCTTCTTCGCGACCGCCTTCATTCGCTGCTGCATGACGTAGTCACGCGCTTCTTGTAGCTCGACGAGTGTCGGTCCCCAGCACGGACCTTCATACCCCGCTGGGTGCCCGTGCTTCCGGTGGAGCGCCCACGCCTTCTCGTTCGTTGTTGTAACGGAACGGTGAGCCTCCACGCCTACGCCAGAAAGCTCTCTTCGCTGCCTTGCCTCGCCCATCAGTCAGCTATCCTCTTACAGTTCGGGCAGTACAATTCGTACCGCGTTCCGTGCTTACCGATCAGTGTACGCATGCTCCTGGCGCTTCCGCAATACTCGCACGGACCATACCACGCCATTCGCTGCTGCTCTTCGCTAGGCGGATGTACACGCGAAAGTCTACGCCCGAGATACCATCTGACCACTCCCATGCAATACAGTATAGCCGAATGTCTTAGTGAGGTCAATAGTTACTGTTTGGCAGCTAAGCTTTCTGGGTATAACGTAAGTATGGGCAGTCGCAATCGTATTAAGGACCCGCAAGCAGCTATGCGCGAGGCGGCGGAAAAGTCGCGTAATCGGACTCCCGGATCCGGTAACCTCGACGGTAGTCCCAGGCGTCGCGCAAGTAGTAGCGTGACAACGACTCGCGGCACGGAGCGTAAGCAGGCGAGACCGGAAGACCACGATTTTGTGATGTACGGCGAGCCTACCGACGATACCGATGCCGGTGAGGTGTTGCTGAAGGAGATCCGGCGAACGGCCGGCCACATCGAGTGGCTCCGAATCAACATCGCTTACTCAGATCCTGAGATGTTCGTGAAGAGCCTGTGGCTCAGGGGACGCCAGAGCGGCTTCGTACGTCCCGACGAAATCAACACGGACGACTGGTCACAGGCCGGTGCGCTGTGGGTCGAGATGTATCTCAACGAGAGAAAGCACCTCGCCTCAATCTGTCGTACGGCACTGGCCGCTGGACTCGAGGAGCGAAGAGTCCGTTTGGCGGAGCGTTTGGCTGAGCGCGTTGGCGAAGCAATTCGCGGAATGCTCTACGACCTTGAACTGGACCCGGACGATGACAAGGTTCGCGGCATCGTTTACAAGTGGCTCATGCAGGCACAGGGGATGGATAGTGCCACGCCTCCGCTGGCTATCGGGTCGTAGCCCAGCCGTTTACTAGATTAGTAACGTACGAACGACTAATATCGAAATCCTGAGCGATTCCTTTGTGTCTTTCCCCTGCTGCGGCACGCTTACGGATATTCGCAACGTCGATATCACTTAGTTTACGGTTCGTTTTACGTTCAACTCTCTGCTTAATCCTAGGAGGCTTGCGATCATACTTGAGATGGCAACGTCGACAGCGTGGGACGTAATCGGAAGAAGTGTCATCTCCGGACGTTCCACTCACCTGGGACCATTCGCTTTTCGGATCTCCGCAGTCAATGCACGGACCTGTGAGATACGCACTACCTCTACGATGATGTAGCAGCGCGTGACGCCTCTTGTAGAGTATCCGCTTCTCATCTTCCACATGAATTAGTATATCCGGTTTGTTAGCGTTTTGCAAGTGGATAAGCTGGGTACCTATCCCCTGTAAACCGCCCGTTCCCCCCGGACGGAGTCCCCGTTGGCACGAGTAGCTCGCGAGAAAGTCAAAGGAATGGTGCTGAGCTACTCGAACGCGCAAGAGACGGATCCACTGGCACTAGCTGCCTCGATGTTCCAGCCACGCACTACGGATACGTTCGAGAAGTGGTGCCGGGACCGGCTAGGAACGCAGCTCACCCCGTCCCAGCGAATGATCAACGATTCGATCGTACAGCATCGCTACACGGCCGTCCCGTCGTGCCACTCCGCTGGTAAGTCACGATTCGCCGGGATGAAGTGCGATCACTTTATCGACTCGCACACGATTGGATCGGCATTCGTCGTCAGCACGGCACCGACCAGCGCGCAGGTCGAATCGGTGCTATGGCGCGAGATGATCAAGGCACATACCCTCGCCGGTTTGCGTGGACGAATCACCCGAGGCGGTTATCCGCAATGGCACATTGGCGACGAGCTGGTGGCCTTCGGTAGAAGGCCCAAGGAAGTTGCAGCGTTCCAGGGTGTTCACGCAAAGTTCATGCTTATCGTCATCGAAGAGGCGGACGGAGTTCCGGCGGAACTCTGGCTGGCCGTGGATACACTAGCCGCATCCGGTCAGGTGCATGTGCTGGCGATCGGTAACCCGGACTCGTCAGATAGCCAATTTGCGCAGGTACTCAAGCCGGGTAGTGGCTGGAACGTTGTAACGATTGACGGTCTGCTAACGCCGAACTTTACTCGTGCGGCCGTCTCTCGATTCCCCGAGCTGATGCAGTACATGCGGGACCACGGAATACCGTTCGCTGACAATAGCGTCAAGGAGTTTTCCCCGCTGGTCCGAGCCGAATGGCGTGCCGCATTGCTGGACCCGGAGTGGGTCTATGAGCGAATGAAGCGCTGGAACGTTGAGCGCTTCGTTGATGAGGACGGTAACCCGCGCTGGCGCGAGCCCGCATTGTGGTGGAGTAAGGTTCGAGGAAGGCCTCCGGAGGAGGGGAGCGAAGGCCTGATTCCACTCTCGTGGGTCGAACGAGCAATGCGTCGCTGGAAGGAGTGGGAAGCCTCCGGGAGACCGCAGCCGGATGGTCGGCTAATTGTCGGTTGCGACATTGCCGATACCGGGAAGGACGAAACGGTTATGCCGCTGCGTCGCGGCCCCGTAGTTATGTCGTTGAATCGCAGTGCCCTGCAAGACACGGAGACCACTACTGAACGGATTGTCGGTCGGTTGCGAGCTAATGCCGGGTCGTCCGCCTGCATTGACGGTACCGGAATGGGCGCTCCGATCGTTAACCGGATCAGGAGACTTCAGCTCTCCGTGATTCCGTACGTTGGTGCGTCCAGCGCTGACGGAATGCGTGACGCAACCGGTGAATTTACGTTCGCGAACAAGCGATCGGCGGCGTACTGGCACCTGAGGGAGTTGCTTGATCCCGTAAACGGTCCGGACAACTTGTGCATTCCGCCGGACGAGGACCTTAAGGCCGATCTTACGTGTCCGACATGGAACGTCAAGACCGGTGCCGTGATCCAGGTTGAGCCGAAAGACGATGTCAGTAAGCGGCTGAGGCGCAGTCCGGACTGTGGCGACGCCGTTGTTATGACGTTCTGGCCGGATTCATCGTCAGTCTCGAAGGCACGAATTCACGGCTACGGTATCACGGAAGATTCGGTCGACGAATGGGCATACGTTGATAGCGATAAGTCGCCGGAGCTTGCACCAGTCACACCGGCGTTTACGAAGCGTCAGCGACGGGAACGCGCACACCAGCTGCAAGGCGAACTCGGAGTTCGTCCGAATTCGCACATCTTCGGTTACGACGAGCTCAACGTAGAGGATCCATTCTCAGTTGACGTCGATTGGATTTCCTAGTGCCTCCTAAAGCCTCTTCTAACGGTTACGCTGCGGCCGGCGGAAACGTCTCTACGGAGGCGGCGGCCAAGAAGGGCGACATTAGTGGGCTGAAGCTTCCGCAGCTTACGCCGAAGCAGAAGCGTCAGCTCCTCGGTACTGAGATTGGTACGCAGTTCGACTTCTACACTCGTCTCTTCGCGGCGTTCACCGGCGGCGATGTCTTCGAGATTGGCGAGTGGCGTGCCCGGGACATTGACGAGATGTTGCGCCGTGACGGTGACGCTCAGTCGTGTTCCGAGGCGCTAATCCTCCCGCTGGTTAGCACCACGTATACGATTGACGGTGTGAAGGGTGACACGGGGGAGGCGGAACTCGCTAACGAGCAGCTGATGAGTCCGCCGGGTGCCAACGGAACCGATCCCGGGTTCGACCAGGTCATTGCGTTGATGGCACAGGCGTGTATCTACCGCAAGACCTTCTTCGAGAAGAAGTGGGACCTGGAGGGCGGACCGAACAAGGTTAAGCTTACGAAGCTTGCCTGGCGACCAGCGTCAACGTGTGACGTAAAGCGGAACGAACGGACGGCCGACTTTGACGGCTTCCGTCAACGGGCTTGGTGGTTCGGTACATCACCGCAGAAGCAGAACGCCGCACCGGGCGGATCGAACTTCACCGGGTACCTGGACATTCCCGCGATGCGCTCGTTCGTGTACATTCACGGTCAGTATCGGAATCCGCTGATCGGTGCCAGCGACATGGATGTCGTTTACTGGGCGTATAAGCAGAAGCTCAAGATACTCTTTCTCTGGTTCCAGTTCCTCGAGCTGATGGCAACGCCTCGGATCGCGGCATACGGTCCGGACCAGCCATCGGCCGACGCAATTGCGTCAACGATCGCCCAGATGAAGGGTTCCGGCGTCGGTGGCTTCATTCGTCCGCCTGCGGGACAGAAGCTATTCGACGTCATTTCGTCCGGAGTCAGTGGCGGTGCGGAGTACAAGGACGCAATCGACTTTCTTGCGTCGTACCAGACCCAGTCCGTGCTCGCCGGATTCCTTCGCTTGCCCGCAGCAGCTGCGCTGGGTCGTGGCTCGTACGCCCTTTCGGAATCGCAGTCGCAGTTCTTCCTGCAGGCCCGTACGGCTACTGTCCGGGAAATGTGTGCCTCGTATACGAGAAACGTTATTGCACCGTTGATCGTGCTGAACCGGGGTGCGGATGCCCGGGTCCCGCAGCTTCATGCTTCGCCGCTGACGCAGGGGGATACGCAACAGATTGTCACGGCGTTCACTCAGATGGCGGTGGCACCGCAGCTAAAAGTCGCCGACGAGTACGTTGATCTACTTGCGGTTAAGACGGGACAGGTTCTCGACTTGCCAACGGCACAAGTTCAGGACGTTATCGCGAAGGGAGCGAAGATGCGTGCCGCGCTGGCCGCCGAGCTATCTCGGCAAGGAGCTCAGCCAGCGGCACAAGGTGCAGCGAAGATCGCCGGAGCAACGCAAGCTGCTTCCGGGCTCGCTGGAAAGCAGCTGCAAGCACAGCAAGGAGGTAACCAGTGATTAAGAAGATAGTGCTAGCTATTGCACTAGCGATCGCGCTGGCTGGGGCCGCCATTCCAGCGGCGCACGCATCAGTTCCAGCTCCGTTCACGTACGGCGGAGTGGTCTGGTGTCCGACCTACCAGGAGCAGAACGGCTGCAACACTGTTCAGCACCCGAACCAGTATTCGGTCAGCTTCGACCCGGCGCAGGTATCCTTCGCCGGCGTCCTAATAGGCGATGTCGAGGTTGTCCGCGTCTTCCTAGCCATGAACTCCGGTGCCACGCTTTCCGGGGCAATGAATACCCAGGGGAACGAGACCTGGACGCCGCCCGTCACGGTCTACGAGAACGTCTTGCTCCCGTGCAACGCATCCGGCCAGATCGAGAACTGGCCAGCGTTCTGGATGGACGGAACGGTCGGCTCCTGGCCCGCGCATGGCGAGATTGACCTCGTGGAAGGGCTCAGCGGGGGCATCGCTGGAGCCGGAGCTGCCTACTGGCACTACCATTACCTGAATGCCTCCGGGCAGAGTGCGCAGGTGGGCGGTAAGATTACCGCGTTTGTCTGCAATGCCTGGAATACCTACAGCGTCCACTGGACGGCTACATCGATCACCTTCAGCTTCAACGACAGCCAGGTCGGCCTGGTCAAGCAGTCGTGCTCGTCGCCGTGCAAGTCCATCGGGGTACCGATTGTTACCGACCCGATGTACGTCATCAACGACTACGGGGCGAGCAATACAGTGGGCGGCCCGATCGTTCCGAACGCGGCAATGGGGGTCGGAGTTCTCACCGTCACTTCAGGGTGACGCTTAGATCCGAGCGCAAGGAGGTAACCAGTGACTAACCCGCCTCAAGCTAAGAAGAAGCGGAAGCGACGGCTACCTCCTACGGCTCCGCCGCCAACTGGTGCGCTGCTTCAAGTTACGTCACAGCTCGTTGCTGCGATCGCTGCGATTCTGGCCGCCGCACCGTCGCCATTGCTTGCGTTTATTCCGTTGACCTACCTGTTCGTGAGCCGTAAGTTTGCGCAACGCGACAAAGCGGCGCTAGCAGCTGCGCTGCGAATACTCGAGAGTATGCCGCCGGAACCGGTTGAAGGTGGTACCGCTCAGCAGTACGTTACGAAGTTGAATGAGATGCGTCGAGCCGCCTACTTGATCCTGTGCTTTAACCGTTTGCTGCAAGCGTATAATGCCGGCGGAATAGCCGGGATGCAAGCGGCAGCTAGGACGGAATTGCGTTACTTTAACCAGCACGTCGAGGCCGACGGTTTGCGGATGCGTGCGGCGAACGAGATCGATCGTCTGGCCGAGAAGTACGGACCGACACTTGGCTGGTATGCGAAGCTTGACGGTAAGACAACGCAGGAATGTCGCGATGCTAACGGAAAGAACTTCTCCGCATCGAAGCCGCCAAGGATCGGCTGGCCCGGTGTCGTTCACGTCAACTGCCGGTGCAAGGCCGGACCGCCGCACCGCAACGCTATCGAGCTAGCCAAGCCCGAACCGCCGATCAAGTTCAGCTTTGACAAGCGCTTCCAGTGGAAGGAAGGCGAGCTACAAGAGAAGCCAGCTGAAGCTGGAGCCGAGGAGCCCGGGGATATGACGATTGAATTGCGCAATGGCGTTCCGTATCTGATCCCCGCTGGGGCCGCCGAGTGACCCTTGTCGATCTCGTTAACCCCGACGCTGGTGCTGACTATACGGAGGCATTGCACCCGCGCGGGTTCCACGGGCGTTTTTCGACGAAGGGTATTGCCAGTGGCGACCAGGCGGAGGATGCCGCCGACATCATTGCGGATGCACAGGAGGCAGCTCAGGACCTGCTCGAAGGTCGAGTGCATTTCACGCAGGGCGGACTTGGCGTGGAAGCTCAGGCGGCGTTGCTGTCCCAGCAGGAGGCCCGTGAGCTTCCTCGTAAGGTAGTTCACAACGCTAGCTTCGCGGTAGAGCCGACCGATAAGCGGTTGCGCCAGGTAACGACGCCGTCGGACTTCGTTCACCCTGAGACCGGTCACGCGATGGGAAAAAGCGAGATCGGTGATACGTTTGAGTCGTTGTTCGCGGACAAGGGTTCGCACCTTATCGTGAATAAGTTCGGCGGACCGTACCAGATTGTCTCGCATGCCGAAGGCGGTCCCCGGAACACCCCGCTGGACTTCGACCTCGATGATCTCTACGGTGGCGAGCTAAAGACGCTGAACGTCAACGCTAAGAGCCAGAAGACGGCGATCAAGAAAGAGGAGATCGACCGTAAGTACCGTGCCATCGCCGGTACCGGCAAGGCCGCACTGATGGTCGTCCAGGTCGTCGACATGAAGAACCGGACCGTAAACGTCTACTCGTATCCGGACTTCGCCTCCAAGATGGTCACTCGAATGGACCATCTCGGCTCGTATACGTTTACGCCTCAGGACTTCCGCAACGCTCAGCAAGCCAGCGGCCACTACGAGAAGCGTGAAGGTCGTGCCGTAGCTCAGGCGATCCAAGAAGCATCCGCTACGCCGACGCAAACGCCATCCACAACTCCCGGACCGAATATCGATTACGGTCAGCTCAGTCCGCCGGATCGTAAGCGACTTGATGCTGCGCTGGATAAGCAGCGAAGGCTCCTTCCGGATCTCGCCGGAGTTGCGCAGATCAAGATAACTCCGGGACTTGCGGAGAAGCAGGGAGAGAACGGCAAGTACACGTTTGCTTCTAAGACGCTGGAGCTCGACCCTCGTATCTTCACCGAGGATTCCGCAGCATGGCACGCGCAGGCCGAGGCGAATGGCTACCACCCGAAGACCGGTGCGAATAGTGTAGATTACGAAGTTGCGCACGAGATCGGTCATGCACTTGACGAAAAGTCGAACCCGCGCGGAGCTGCGTACGATGCTGCTGGCGAAGCATATCCCGGGATTAAGACCTTCGGTAAGCTCCGACCGAACGGTCCAGCGGTAAGTCATTACGCCGGATCGAAGAACTCCGAGATCGTTCCTGAGCTATGGGCGGAGTACTCACTCGCAAAGAATCCACGCCCGGAAACGCAGCAGGCCGGCGAAGCGTTCCTCCGTTCCGCTGGGTACGGCCAGCAGCCGACCATCGCGAAAGAGGGTCACGGCGAGCTGCTAAAGAAGCGTACCGAGGCTCGTAAGCTTTATCCGCCGGGACACCCGAAGCGTCTCGAAGCTGAGCGGGCCGTACGCCAGAGTCGCAAGGAGTTCAAGCAGGGCGAAGGCGGCGACATTGAGGGACGAGTTCCGAAGCCGCCCGTACGGGATTTCAAGGTCGGCGATGAGGTCGTTAACAAGCTCACCGGAAGCTCTGGTACGGTCATTAGCGTCCGTGGAACTGGACCGCGTCAGTACGTAGAGTTCAAGATAACTAACGGACTCTCCTCTACTTCATATGCCGAGAACTTGCAGTTGAAGGGTTCGCGGGTTCGGGTACAGAATTACAAGGTCGGCGATAAAGTTTTCGACGCGAAGCGCGGTGATATTGGAACCGTCGTACGTGTCGATAATGTTACCGGACCGCGTCAGTTCGTAACGTTCCTTGACGAAACTTCCGGTACGCATCGTTCGGCGTATGCCGAGAATCTACGACCTGTCGGTGAGGGTACCGAAAAGGGTCCGCAGACGCTGAAGGGCTTCAACGTTGGTCAGTGGGTTCGCATTAAGGGCTCGGATACATCGGGTACAATTGACCGCTTTACGAATATGGGCGAAGCCGTCTTTAAGGACAAGAGTGGCCGTCAGCACTACGTGATGACGAAGCTACTTACGTCCGATCCGTTGTTCAGGTCGCCACAGGGCTGGACGCTGGACTTCGTTTCTAACGTTACTCCGCAAGAGAAAGCGATGATGACGCAGCTGGCTATCGAGTCAGCTAACCGTCAGGAGAAGCTGCTTCCCGGTAGCATGAAGGGAATCCAGTTCGTCATCGACGATCCGGCTCGTACGTATTTCGGAGCGCTCGGAAATAAGGACTCCGTTGCTGCCTACACCGAACAGGGTACCGACAAGATTGTATTCCACCCGCGGAACTTTACGACCGAGCAGCTATATCAAACGAAGCTTAACCTCGGCGGCTGGTGGTCCGGGGCCGATCATACATTCCAATTCCACGACCAGGTATTTGCTCACGAGGTCGGTCACAAGATCGCGAACCATCTCGGACAGGATAGCGTCCCGCTAAATCAGTCATTCTGGGACAAGATCGGCGAGCTTCTCGGCGTTCAACCTCCGAATCTTTCGTACTCGACACCGGGCGGAGGCGTCTCTCCGGCCGGCGGTCTGAATCGTTGGTTTGAGGGTAGCGACGTTAAAGAAGCGATAAAATCGCAGGTATCGGAGTACGGAGCATCGCACCCAGCGGAGCTACTTGCCGAGCTTTGGTCTGAGTACTCGATGAAGGAGTATCCGCGCGGTCCGGCTGAGGGATACGGTAAGTATATCGGCGGGACGAAGGATGCCGGGTATGAATATCCGTACAACCAGCCGCAGTCGCCGGAGCCGCAACCGACACCCGAACCGCAACGTAAGATCGATATCACGAACACCGTTGCCTATCGAGATCTAGTTGCGCGTTGGGATAAAGAGATCGCTAGGGCCCAGCGAAGTGGCGTGCGTGCGGCGGTTCGCAAGGCGATTAATGACCGCGATTCCGCAATTAGGAGACTAATTGCACGGTCAGCTGCGACGCAAGCTTCGAGACGACAAGCATTGCGTACGGGTACGAAACTAAGGGGAACGAAATGACGGTTAGGTTGCCGCCGGGATTTAAGATCCCGGGATTCGAACCAGGTGCGATACTGAGCACCTCAACAGCAGCGATCAAGGCGGAGGAGGGCCTCAATGGCGGAGAAGAGTTGGCTGGACGACGGACCGATCGGAGAGGCCGTAAGTCGGACAGCAACGGTACCGCAGGAGCGCCGGAGCGCGGCACACCCGGAAGCGATGCTGTCGCACCAGTCGACAAGCGAAGAGGT
>WNFC01000810.1_pt1 | contig 33719 bp, 35 predicted proteins | sample 5400541 | NCBI WGS metagenome assembly WNFC01 (sample SAMN13153342, study PRJNA577476) | soil metagenome | isolation source: 120 cm saprolite under Douglas fir tree site 2 hole 2 replicate 1 | place: USA:California | collected 2015-04-18
GAGGACGAGCTGGTATAGATCACGGGTTGATCTTGCAGCGTCCTTGTGGAGACAACTTCGAGATAGGACGCCATGAGCGATCGCTGCGCGACCATCTCGCCGGCAATCGCTGCGAGCAGATAGTTTGTCGTGCGCTGCTGATCCATCAACGTCGAGGCGTTTGTCGCCTGATCGGCGAGACTAGCCGCACGCTCGAGCGCCGGTTGGATCTGTTGACGTTGGGCTAAAGCAAGCGAATAGCCGTTCATCGCGGCATCCCGCACCGCGAGCTGCCGCCGCTGCAAGGCGGCGTCCCGATCGCCATAGGCGATGTTGTTGTTCTTATCGGGTGTGACACCGAGCGCTTGACCGAGGAAGTCGCGCGATGACGACATGCTGCCAAAGTTCGGCGTCTGCATCTCGCGCGGCAGATTCCAGCCGTCGAATTTCATCGCGGGCGGCGTCAGCGACGCGTTGAGGCTGCGGAGCGGCGAGGCAAGGCCGCCAGATGAAGCGCCCACCGAGCCGAGCGCGTCCTTCAGCGAGGTAAGCTGACTGAGTTGCTGACCGGCTGAATCGACGAGTTTTAGCGCCTGTGCGAGCGTTTGAGACGTTTCCGCGTGAGCCGCCGCATCGTAGACCGCCATTTGAGCGCCTGCCGGGGGGCTGATCGCCAGGCTGAGTACGAGAGCAACGGCCGTGGCCGTCAGGCCATGTTGAGATAATGACCGATCCATTTGTCCATTCCCCATTGCTGTTGAAGCTCGCGCATTAACCGCACAGGCTCGTTGCCCGAGCGGTAGAGGCGTAGGAGCGGGCCTAACTGGCTGAGATCGACATCGAGAAAGACCGATTCCGCAGCGCGCTTGACCAGCACACCGCGCTTGAGATGTTTCGCCAGATTGCTGACGCCCTTGACGAAGGCCCATTGCTCGCTAGTCAGGTTGAGCGCCGCATAGTCCTCCTGCCGTGCGTTCGGATTGGGGAAGAGAAAGAGCGTCGGGCAATTGTTCAGCAGCGTTTCCGCGATCGGCGACTTGAGGAGCGCGCCGGCATCCTGGAAGCAGACATTGATCGAGCCGCGCAGCTTGCGATGTTCACGAAACAGGGTTTCGACATAACTGCGGAAAACCGCGTCTTCCAGCATCGGCGCCGTCTCGTCGATGAAGATCAGATGCGGCAATGCCTGGCTGCGCACGACCTGGCGGATACGGTGCATGATGTAAGTCACCATCGCCGCCGCCAAGACCGGCTCTTTTTGCACTTCGGTCATCTCGAACGAGACGAGGCGCGGCCCGGCCAGCTCGAGGCTATCGCGATCGCCGTTGAACCATGCCGCATACGGGCTGTCGCCCGTCCATTTCTGCAGGCCGCGCTTGACGGCCGAGCCGGTGTCAAAGCCGGTTTGCAGCACGTTGTTCAATGTGCGGCGGCCCTTCGGCACGCCGAAAATTGCCTCGACACCGCGTGTCACGACCTCGCGCGACGCGTCATCGGTCACGCCGGCGAGCTGCAGCAGGAATTGGTGCAGAAACAACCGATTTTCCGGGGTATCATCGACCTGCAGCGGATTAAGTGGCGTCGCACCTTCTGCGAGGTTGATGTAGACCCCACCCGTCGCCTGCGTGAAGATCGACGTCCCGCTAAATCGATCGAAGATGTAGGCGCGCAGGTTTTCATGACGCAGCGCGCCGCCGATCAAATGTTGCCATAGCGTCGTCTTGCCGCCCTCCGATGGCGCTATCGTCGCCGAGTGGGCGATTGCCTCATCGCGATCATGGACGTGCAATTGCAGAGAGTAGGGGCTGCCAGTCGCCGTTTTGAACACACGCAGCGCACCCGTTCCCCAATCGCAGCGCTCAAGCCCCGCCGGCTCGCGCTGAAAGGTGCAGAGATGCGCCAGGTTGAACGACAGCAGGTTTGACGTTCTAACGAAGCTGTCGAAGCCCGGCAGACGACAGCGCCACAGCCATTCCGCCGCCGCCCCTTCAATCGCGGGCTTGATGCCGTAGCTCAAAAAGATGCGGCGGGCGGCGGTTACCAGCTTGTCGAGCTCTTCCCGCGTCTCCGCCATGACGAAGACCGAAAGCTGATGCTCGAGGAGGGAAGCCCGATCGCCCTGGATGTTCTCTGCCGCTCCCGTGAAATCGCGGCTCGTGAAGACGCCATCTTCGCGGTTGCCGCCGTCTTCGGCACGCCCTTGATGAATTGCAGGACTGTCACCCTTCCATCGAGCCGCAACAGATCGCGCAGAATGGCGGCGCTGCTTTCCTCGCCCCACTCGGACAGCGACAGCACCATAGAATAGAGGGTGCGCGCCCCATCCTCGTGGCGGATGAGGCCCGGCACTCGCACGGGCTTTCCGTCCGCTGCATGGTCGACCTCAAACTCAACAGTCGTGGCGACCAGGCGCTCCGACAGCTTGTCGACGAACGATCCGACCGCGTAGGGAAAGCCATTGACGAGGCCGGCCCAAAAGCTCAGGAGCGGCGAATACGCTTCCGATCCGTTATCGAGCAATTGCGGGCCGTATTGCGACAGCGCGTCGCAGGCGTCTCTCACCGCGTCGCGGAGGGCCCGGAACGCATTGCGATCGTCGTTCGGAGCGCTGACGACGATATGATCGCGGTTGACGTAGACGCAGGCGAATTGCGATGTCCATTCATCATGGATCGCCTGCAATACCGGATCTTCATACTCGGCATCCAGGGCATAGCTGACGTTGTCGCGGGTCGTGATGACCTTCGCGAACAGTCCCGCTTCCGCGACCTTTTCAAACCATGCCTTGCGGCGGACGAGCATCGCATCCAGCTCGGCTGAGCTAAGCCCACCGACGTCGAATCCGCGCAACGTGATTGTTTGTACCAAGCCGCCGCTCTTGGTGCGAATCGTATGCCCGTCGTCGAGCACCCGCTCAAACTGGAGGAGATCGCTGAGGTAGGTTTCGACCGGCGTCGGCATGACAATACGGCGCACGGCTGGGATTGCGACGAGAGCGGCAGCTCCGGCAGCGGCAAGAATGCCGCCTCCAAGCGCTAGCTCACCAAGAAGGTCAGGGGCGGACGACGACGCACGGAGCGTCGCCGTCCAACCCTCACTCGCCGTCAGCGGGGACAGAAGAGCGGCGAGCGACCAGGTCGCGCAAGATCGCGGAAACGATCTACGCGACATAGCGGTGTCCAATCGACTTGCGCAGGTTCCGCGTGCTCTTGCAGCGCATCCGCGCCTTGAAAACGCCCACTAGGTAGCGATCCCGCGAGGTTTGCCAGATCGCCGCTGCCTGGAAGGGAAGGAAGCAATAGATGACGAGGATCGGATCCGCGGCGAGCGAGGCGATGAGCACCGCGGCGCCGCCGGCCATGAATGTTAGATCGCGTGTAGCGAAGAGCAGCACGCCGGGCCGCGCGACGGCCCGGAGCACGACTGCCGACGGAATCTCGATATGGCGCAGGTCCGACATCTGCCGACGCCTATTGAGTCAACCATGTCTGGATAGTGGGGACCGCTGTTAGACCGGCGCCGGCGACGACAACCATGCCGACCCACATCCACGGCACCTTGCCGGCAGCGGCCATGATGAAGAGCGCGACCGTGATGAGACCGATAAACGCCTTTCCCACGGTGATGAGCTGGTCGCGGGCGTCATTGCCCTTTGAGGCGATGGAATCGAGAGGACCGGCCAATGCGGAAGCCGAAATGTCCGGCCAAAGGAGCATCGCCGCCGCAAGAAGCAGCGCGCAGGAAGTGATTAGAAAACCTCTATGATTCATAGAATCTGTCTCGCTTGATAAGTTGAGATACAATCCCAAGGGGTGTAGGACGGAGAGAATTCTCCAGTCACGGCATTAAAGAAAAGTAAACAAATCAGAAGTAATAGTTATTATCCAAGAGATTTTTCAAGCATATAGGTAAAATAATATGAGCATAAAAACGACTAGTCAAAATGTTGATTCAAATTTTATCGTTCTAGTTTCTCGGGTAAGGTCGGAACTAAAACCGTTTGTCTCCATAATTGGGGTCGGTTTCACTCTTTTACTCGACACTTGGGAGTTTCCAGTCTTCGAGAGAGACGGTGCAATCAATACGAGAATTACACTCACAGAGGGTGATAGGTTATCACTCCTCTACTTGATGCAGCATTCCCGAAAGAGCGCTTCAGAGGTGATTTCGGCCGCCCTCACGCGCGCGAAAAACTCAAAAATTCGGCCGCATAACGTTCGGCGGTCGGCCGCGTGGCGCGTCGACCGAAAAACACATTTAGGAGCTGCGAAATGAGAGCCGCTTTTTTGAGAGCTGTTGCAGGTGCGCTGTTGGTCGGCGCCGGCGTGTCGCCGGCCGTTGCGGCTGACGCCCGCTACAGCCTATCGGTGGACCTACTCGCTGAGGACGGTAGTGTCGCGCTGCACAAGCCGTTGAACTGCCCAAGATACGATAACTGTCTCGCTGAGCTTCCGTACGTGCTCGAAGGCAAGCAGATAATTGTCTATGTCAAAGCGCAGGTGCTCGATGATCACCACATCGCTGTGCGGATATCCCCTCCGCTTCTTCGCCCGACGTTGAGCGACCGCGACGTAGCGGCAAGCCCTTTTGACGGCGTCTCGAGGACGCTGGCATTCGAGCCCGGTAACGAATGGACGATTGATCTGGGCTGCACATTTAGGCTTCCGAAGGATGCCACAAAACAGCAGGTCAAGTCCGACACGACAGAGTCCGAAAAACGAACGGTTCTCAAGGTCCGCATGAGACTCGACGGCTGATCGGCGAGGAGGGGGAAGGTTCCCCTCACTACTGCCTCTGGGAGTTCACAGCGAACCCCTCTAGGAGATGTTCCGCCCTCACAAGGCTCGCCTGTCACGCTGTCTGGCACCATTGGAGTTGATCTGTATGCGCTGGCTCTTGGTCGTTTATCTTGTCCTACCACACGGCACCGCTCCTCTCCCGCTCACCATCCCGCAATCCACCGAAATGAGCTGCGGCAAGGCGGCGGAGAAGCTTCGCAAAGACATTCAGGGTCAGAACTTGACCGCCAGCGTCATCACTTCATGCATCGATCAAGGCTCCGCCTATTAGCCGCCGGCGTCGTCGGGCTCGTCGCCGCCGCGAGCGATGCAGCCGCGGCGCAGGACCGCAGCCATGGCGTCGCCGATCTCCGGCAGTGCGACGTGGCCGTACGCGACGCTGCCGAGGCGACCGGCGTTCCCGCACGCCTACTGTTAGCGCTTGCTCCGATCGAGAGTGGCGTTGGCAGCCGCACGGGCCAAATCTATCCGTGGCCCTGGACGCTCAATATCAATGGGCGCGGCGGCTATCACTTCCGTAGCCGGGCGGCGGCCGAGCGTCACCTCGACGCTCTCATCGCCGCCGGCATCGACAACGTCGACATCGGGTGCATGCAGGTGAACTGGCGTTGGCACCGCCACGCCTTCGCATCACCGGCAGCAGCGCTCACCCCTGCGCTAAACGCACGATACGCCGCGTCGTTGCTGCGCAAATACCGCGCGCAGAGTGGCTCGTGGTCCGATGCCGTCGGCCTCTACCACAGCCATGTCCCTCAGCTCGCCGAAACCTACCGCTGTCGTGTCGCTCGCGCGCTCGCGCCCAGCACGAACATTCGAGAGTGCGGTGTCGCGATGTCGAGCAACTCCCAGAAATCTTCTCTGGCGGGTGATGCCGGTCGCGGGAAGATAGATGTCGCGGTTGGAGGGAGCGGATCGGATAGAGCGTTTTGAGCGTTTTGACTGCCCTAGGAGACACCCTCATCGATAGATGATATTATGTCGATTTCTATTAATTCGCGATTCACAAACGCTCGGTTAGATTACACAACGGCGCTACGCCGATGGTGGGGCGCAGGCGGTTCAGACCCCCCTGGGCGCTTGCGGCACCTCTTGGGCAAGAGAGGATGAATGTCCACTATCCATATTGCCGATGTCGATCGCATCATCCGCTGGAAGGAACTTTCCCAGCTCGTTCCGTACTCAGCGATGCACATCAGGAGGCTCGAAAAGCTCGGGCGATTTCCCGAGCGCATTAAGCTAGGCGACGGCAAGCGGGCAGCCGTTGGCTGGAGTTCCCGAGAGATTATCCATTGGATCGGCGCCCGCATGGCGGCGCGGACACGCGTGGACGGTCAGCTCGAGCTTCCGCTATCAGCTTCCCCTTCGAGGGAACTCACGGAAGAGGCGACGCCGCCCCAAGAAAACAATCGAGGGCGCACTTCCGAAATCCAATAGCGCGGTCGCATCCCACCCCGGCACGCGCACCTGCTATGCGTTTTGTTAGCCCCGTGTTAGCCCGGACACAAAAATTGTAAGCATCCGGTCCTAATTCTTATCTTAAGTCCTTGCGAAGGCTGGCTCCCCGGGCCGGACTCGAACCAGCGACCACCTGATTAACAGTCAGGCGCTCTACCAACTGAGCTACCGGGGACCAATGATCGCCCTTATTGCGACCGATCCCGCATTCACGCCTGCGGCGCGGCGAGGTTATAACAGAGCCCCCCTCGCCGTGCTAGACAGCCCTTTGGATAAAATGACGTCTTACTGCACGGTATGCAGCCGGCAGCCAAATTGTCCAGTCAAATCAAGGATGAGGCGACCGACGCTACGCGTGTTTAGTACGAGAAATCCGCTGACTATCGCCACGTTTTTCATGAAATTGATGTATTGCAGCTGACGCCGCGCGGCCGTTAGGCCCTTGTCTGCGATGCGTCGGGGTGGAGGCCGGAAGCGGAATCGAACCGCTGTACGAGGATTTGCAGTCCTCTGCATAGCCACTCTGCCATCCGGCCGGCCGTCAGCGGCCGAGTCCCCGAGTGCCGCCTTTCGAAGGACGCCGAGCGCGAGGCGCGGTCGACGCGCGGCGCCTCATATAGGCCGCGGCTCGCGACAGGGTCAAGGCGATGATGCGGCGGGTGGTTTCGAGAGATTGTTTTCGCCGCGGTCGCCCTATATAAACCATTCGCCGCAACCCCACATTGAGACCTCCCAACACCGTGATCCAATCCTCTGTCGCGAGCGATTATCGATCGGCCCGCCTCAACATGGTTGAGAGTCAGATCCGCCCGAACAAGGTGACGGATCCGGCGGTAATCGAGGCGATGCTCGCCGTTCCGCGCGAGCGGTTCGTTCCCGAAGCACTGCGCGGCGTTGCCTATGTTGACGAGGACATCCCGCTCGGCGGCGGCCGCTACCTCATGGAGCCGATGGTACTCGGTCGTCTGTTGCAGTCTGCGGCGATCGCGCGCACGGATGCGGTGCTCGACGTCGGTTGTGGTTCCGGCTATGCCAGTGCGGTGATGGCGCGACTCGCACGCAATGTCATCGCCTTGGAGGAGGATCCGACACTGGCACAGCGCGCCACAGCGCTCATCAGCGAACTTGCGATCGGAAATGTCACCGTCGTCGAGGGGCCTCTGGCGAAGGGCTACGTCGCGCGCGCGCCCTACGACGTCATCCTGTTGAATGGCGCGGTCGCTGGGATTCCACCGGCGATCGCCGACCAACTCGCCAATGGTGGCCGCCTGGTCGGCGTTGTGCAGGCTGCTGGCATCGGCAAGGCGGTATTGATGACCCGCGTCGACAATGTTTTTGGCCAACGCATCGTCTTCGATGCGGGGACGCCGCCGCTGCCCGGCTTCAACATCCAGCCGGGCTTCGTTTTCTGAGATGAGCGCGACGCCACTCCCCTTCGAGATCGCCGTTGACGAGCTGGCGCGCCGTCGCGACATCTCGGTAGAGGATCAGGCCCTGGCGGTTCTGGACGTGCGCGAGCCTTGGGAAGTCGAGATCTGCCGACTGCCGGATAGCATCAATATTCCGCTCGCGTTGCTGCCCGGCCAGCTCGGTACTCTACCGCGCCACGGCACGCTGGTCGTCCTCTGCCACCACGGTATGCGCAGCGAGCAGGCGGCACATTGGTTGCGCGCGAACGGTGTTGCAAACGCGGTCAATCTGACCGGCGGAATTGACGCTTGGGCGCGACTGGTTGATCCCTCGATGAGGATTTATTGATGCGGCACTCCACCAAGATGCGGTCTGGCAGCGCCGGCGAAGCTCGCTTGCGTCGCGTTTTGCTCGCCTGCAGCGCACTCTCGCTTGTCATGTTTGCCTCGGCGAGCGAGGTAACAGCCATGTCGCTGACGGAAGCGCTCGCCGCTACCTACAACAACAACCCTACGCTGCTTGCCCAGCGCGCGCGGCTTCGGGAGAGCGATGAAGGCGTGCCGCAGGCGCTCTCGGGCTGGCGTCCGACCGTGCAGTTCACCGGATCCTCCGGCGTCAATCGGAATGAGGCCACCGGCACGAACCAGCGTACCCTGACACCGCGCACCCTCGATCTCAACGTAACGCAGCCGATCTATAGCGGCGGCCGCACCGCGGCGGCGACGAGCCAGGCCGAGAATACGGTTCGGGCGACGAGGGCGCAGACATTGGTGACGGAGCAACAGGTGTTGCTCAGTGCCGTCACCGCCTATCTTGATGTCGTGCAGAATCAGGCGGTGCTCGAGCTCAGTATCAACAATGAACAGGTCCTGCGTCGCCAGCTCGAAGCAACCCAGGACCGCTTCCGTGTTGGTGAGGTGACACGCACCGACGTGTCACAGGCCGAGGCGACGCTGGCAACGGCGACGGCGACGCGCGTCCAGTCTGAAGGCACGCTCGAGAATGTCCGGGCAAATTTCGAGCGCTTCGTCGGTGAGCCGCCGGGTTTGCTCGAGCCGCCGACGGAGCGTCCGATTCTGCCAACCAGCCGAGCAGAGGCGGCAACGCTCGCGGGCAACAACAATCCTAACGTCATCTCGGCGCAATTCAACGAGGCGGCGGCGCGCGACGCGGTGCGCGTCGTCCGCGGTCAGCTGTTGCCGCAGGTCAGTATCGTTGGCGATTTGAACAAATCGCAAGAGACGCAGGAGCAGCTGCAGAACCGCACGGCGAATTCGGCCTCGATCATCGCCCGCATGACCGTGCCGCTCTATGAAGGCGGTCAGATCTACTCGCAGACCCGTCAGGCCAACGAGACGGTCGGCGAGCGCCGCAGCCAGATCGACGATACGCGTCGGCAGATAGTTCAAACGGCACAGAGCGACTGGGAGACGCTGCAGGCGACCCGCGCGCAAGTCAAGTCGCTGGTCGCCTCGGTCAAAGCCAACGAAGTCGCCTATGAAGGCGTTCAGCAGGAGGCCCTCGTGGGTGCTCGCACGGTACTTGACGTCTTGACTGCCGAGCAAACGCTGTTCACCAGCCGGGTGGGCCTCGTGCAGGCACAGCACAACGAGGCGGTCGCCGAATTTTCGGTCGCGGCCGATATTGGTCGGCTGACCGCGATCGATCTCAATCTACCGGTGCAAATCTACGATTTCGACAAGCATTATCGCGCAGTACGAAACAAGTGGATCGGCTTTGGTTCGTCAGAATAGTCGCGCTGTCGCGATGTCGCGCGCTTCTGGCAATTACCCATTCTTTGCCGTAGTGTTACGCCATCATTGTAAGAACGGTTGACTTGATGTCGGACGCCAAGGGCCAACAGCACGAACCGTCGATGGAGGAGATCCTTGCCTCCATCAGGCGCATCATCGCCGAGGACGGCGACGCTGGGGCACCCGCCACGGCGCCGGCAGCGGATCTGCTCGACCCGGCGGCCGCGTCCATCCCAACGGTTGCTGCCGCGCCTGCGCCGGGATTCGTCGCGCCGCTCGCCCCGGCGGACGATATCCTTGAACTTACGGAGGCGGTGGAGCCAGACGGTTCCGTTGTCAGCCTTGGCACGGCGAGGCCGCCGAAGGCCGAACCTGCGCCCGAGCCGCCGCCTCGAGCGCCGGAGCCAGCCCCGGCCGACCGGCCGGCCGACGAGCGCATCGTCTCGCCAGCGACGGCTGCTGCGTCGGTCGCCGCTTTGTCGCAGATCGCCTCGATGTCCTCGCGCCATGAGCGGCGCGAGCGCGATATCGGGCTCGGTGCCGGTCATCTGACGCTCGAAATGCTGGTGCGCGAGGAGCTGCGGCCGATCCTCAAGGACTGGCTCGACCAATATCTTTCCGACATGGTCGAGCGCTTGGTGCAGGAAGAGATCACACGCCTGGTACGCGACGTCCAAAGGCGTTGACCCGACCGGCGTTGCGCGGGACCCGGTCGGTGGTCGAACCGGCGCCGGCCGGAACCCGCGTGGCGGTGCGAAGCTGCCGCGAACTATCCCATCGATTTAACTTGTAAGAGCCGCAAGATGCTCGACAAAACCTATCGACCGGCCGAGGTCGAGGAGAAATTCTACGCCATCTGGGAAGAAAGCGGCGCCTTCGCCTGCGATCCCGGCTCGGCGGCGACGCCCTTCACCATCGTGATGCCGCCACCCAACGTCACTGGCAGCCTGCATATCGGCCACGCGCTGAACACCACCGTGCAGGACATCCTCATCCGCTATTGGCGGATGCGCGGGCGCGACGCGCTGTGGCAGCCCGGTACCGATCACGCCGGGATCGCAACGCAGATGGTCGTCGAGCGTCAGCTCGCCCTCGAGCAGGTGAACCGCCACCAGCTCGGCCGCGCCAAATTCATCGAGCGGGTGTGGAGCTGGAAGGCCGAATCGGGCGGCACGATCACCCGCCAGCTACGTCGCCTCGGCGCCTCGTGCGACTGGGCACGCGAGCGCTTTACCATGGATGAGGGGCTCTCGGCCGCGGTCCGCAAGGTTTTCGTCGCGCTCTACAGGGAAGGACTGATCTACAAGGATAAGCGGCTGGTCAATTGGGACCCGAAGCTGCTCACCGCGATCTCTGACCTCGAGGTCGAGAGCCACGAGACCAAGGGCTCCCTCTGGCACCTCAAATATCCGGTCGAGGGCGCCGACGGCCAGTTCGTCTCGGTGGCGACGACGCGGCCGGAGACGATGCTCGGCGATAGCGGCATCGCCGTTCATCCAGAGGACGAGCGCTATCGCCATCTCATCGGCAAGCATGCTGTCCTGCCGCTGGTCGGCAGGCGGATTCCGATCGTGGCCGACGAGCATGCCGATCCGACCACAGGCTCCGGCGCGGTCAAGATCACACCAGCGCACGACTTCAACGATTTCGAGGTCGGCAAGCGCCATGGGCTCGCCCTCATCAACATCTTCGACCGCAACGCGCATCTCAACGACAACGTGCCGGAGCCCTATCGCGGGCTCGAGCGTTTCGCCGCGCGCAAGCGGGTCATCGCCGATCTCGAGGCCGAGGGCCTGGTCGAGAAGATCGAGCCGCATACCTATACCGTGCCCTACGGCGACCGCTCGCAAGTCGTCATCGAGCCCTGGCTGACCGACCAATGGTATTGCGACGCCAAGACGCTGGCGGCGGCGCCGATCGCGGCGGTCGAGAGCGGCAAGACCGTCTTCGTGCCGAAGAGCTGGGAGAACACCTTCTTCGAATGGATGCGCAACATCCAGCCCTGGTGCATCTCGCGCCAGCTCTGGTGGGGCCATCAGATCCCGGCCTGGTACGGGCCGGACGGCACGATCTTCGTCGAGGAGACGGAAGCCGAGGCGACCGCCGCGGCGACGGCGCATTACGGCAAGGCTGTCGCGCTCGATCGCGACGAGGATGTGCTCGACACCTGGTTCTCCTCGGCGCTCTGGCCGTTCTCGACATTAGGTTGGCCGGAGGAGACGCCGGAGCTCAAGCGCTATTTCCCGACCGACGTGCTCGTCACCAGCTTCGACATCATCTTCTTCTGGGTCGCCCGCATGATGATGATGGGCCATCACTTCAAGGGCGAGGTGCCGTTCCGGACCGTCTACATCCACGCTTTGGTGCGCGACGAGCGCGGCCAGAAGATGTCGAAGTCGAAGGGCAACGTCATCGACCCTTTGGAGCTCATCGACGAGTTCGGTTGCGACGCGCTGCGCTTCACCCTGGCGGCGCTAGCGGCGCAGGGGCGGGACATCAAGCTCGCCAAGGCACGCGTCGAGGGTTATCGCAACTTCGCCACTAAGCTGTGGAATGCGGCGCGCTACGCCGAGATGAACGAATGTGCCTACCACGCCGGCTTCGATCCGGCGCAATGCCGGCTCACTGTCAATCGCTGGATCATCGCTGAATTGGCGGCGGCGTCGCGCCAGACCGGCGAGGCGATCGAGGCCTTCAAGTTCAATGAGGCGGCCAGCGCACTCTACCAATTCGCCTGGGGCAGCTTCTGCGACTGGTATATCGAGTTCACGAAGCCGATCCTCACCGGCCCAATCGTCACCGACGACGACGCGGCGGCGAAGGCTGAGACAAGGGCGACGATGGCCTGGGTGCTCGGCGAGCTGCTGCATCTTCTCCACCCAATCATGCCGTTCATCAGCGAGGAGATCTGGGAGCAGCTCGCCGGCGCCGATTCCGGGCGCCTGATCACCGCGCGCTGGCCGGTCTACCCGGCAGGGCTGAGCGATGGTGCCGCCAGCGCCGAGATGGGCTGGGTGGTGCGGCTGATCTCGTCGGTGCGCGCCATGCGCTCGGAGATGAACGTGCCGGCGGGCGCAAAGATCGTGCTGCTGCTCAAGGACGCCGCGCCGTCCAGTCTCGTGCGGCTCGAAACTCATCGTGATCTCATCTTGCGCCTGGCGCGGCTGGAGCGCGCCGAGGCGCTCATTGGTGAGGCGCCGAAGGGCGCTGTGCAGAGCGTGCTCGACGAGGCGACAATCCTCTTGCCGCTCGGCGACATCCTGGATCTCGCCCAGGAGCGCGCCCGCCTAGCCAAGGAAATCGCGCGGCTCGACGGCGAGATCGATAAGACCGCGAAGAAGCTCGGCAACGGGCAGTTTCTCGCCAAGGCCAAGCCGGAGGTGATCGAGGAACAGCGCGAGCGCCAAGCCGAAGCCGAGCAGGCGCGTGACAAGCTCACAGCGGCACTTGCTCGCCTCGCGGCGACATGAGGCGGGAGTACAAGCAGCCACGGAGACGGCGAATTCCGTTAGCGCCTGACCGAGCTCGGCCTGAGCCACGGCTGGCGAAATCGACATCAGCTGCACCGGCGTCACAGCCGCTTCGCGATGAAATCCGGCCAGATGCCGCTCTCGCGACAGAGCGCCGGCGCGTCGTGGCCGCGGCAGAATCCGTCTTCGATCAAGAGCGTGCGATAGCCGGCGGCTCGCCCGCCGAGGATGTCGGTCTGTGGCGTGTCGCCGACGCAAAGTACCCGCTCGGGCGCGATCTCGGGATGGCATGCGGCGAGGCGGCGGTAGATTGCGGGGTAGGGCTTGCCGAGGAAGATCGGCGCTAGGACGAACTCCGCGGCGAGACGATGCGCGTAGAAGCCGGGCTCGGCATAGATCCCCTCGACACCGGGCGAGACGATGTCGGGATTGCCGACGATGAGCGGGCGCGGATGGCGTTGGAGGCTGGCGCGGAGGAGCGCTTGGCGCCGCTCGCTCCAGCTATCGCTGGAGAGGAAGACGAATCCGTCAACTTCGTCGTAGGGAGCGGTGCTGTCGCCGAGGCGCCGCATGCGGCTGGTAAGATCGGAGAAGGGCAGGGGATCGTCAGCGATCAGACCGAGCCTTTCCGGTGCCGGCTGCTCGCTCAGCGCATCCGGCAGGAGGTCGACGCCCGCGATGATCTCGTCGGAGCGAAAATCGAAGCCGCGCCGCCGGTGCTTCGCTACGGCCATCGCCTTGTCGGCGCTGCCGTCGTTGCTGAGCACAGCGAGGCGTTTGCCGCACCGGCGCAGCTCGGCGACGGCCTCGAGCGCACTCGGAATGACCGCCTCGCCGAGATTGAGGACTCCCCAGGCATCGAGCACGATGAGGTCGAATTCGTCGGTAATCTCGGCGACCGAGCCGATCCGTCGCGGCGCCACCTTTGGCGGCGGCGGCGGCGGCGGCAGGCGCGGCGCGGCCTCGAGATAGGCGCGCCAAGCTTGGGCGAAATCGAGCAGCGGCAAAGGAAAGGACTCCAGGTTGCTGACGCCTTCTAGCGATTGCGGCAGCGCCTGCCAAGCAGGCGCCGCTGAAGATTCACCACGGCGAGACGCATTAGAGGAAGAGCAGAGCGTAGGCGGGTTTGAAAAAATCCGCCCTTCGAGCTAGAGTTCGGTAGAGCCATAGGATTGCTGAAATGAGCGTCAATATTCGACAGATCCATCCCATTTTTGTTGGCGAGGTCGAGGGCGTCGATCTGCGCCGGCCGATCACCGCCGATGACGCGGCAGCGATCGAGGCGGGGATGGACCGTTACGCCGTGCTGGTGTTCCACGACCAGGTGATCAGCGACGAGCAGCAGCTCGCCTTCAGCCGCAATTTCGGCGAGATCGAGCGCGTCACCGGCGGCCATATCATGAAGGATAGCGAACGTCGGCTGTCGATCGACATGGCCGATATCTCGAATCTCGACAAGGACGGTCAGCTGCTGGCGCGCGACGACCGCCGGCGCATGTTCAATCTCGGCAACGAGCTCTGGCATTCCGACAGCTCGTACCGCGCGGTCCCAGCCAAATTCTCGCTGCTGTCGGCGCGGGCGATTCCGTCGGGCGGCGGCAACACCGAGTTTGCCGATATGCGGGCTGCCTACGACGCGCTCGACGAGCGCACCAAGGCGGAGATCGAGGATCTCGTCACCGAGCATTCGCTAATGTATTCGCGGGGAACTCTCGGCTTCAGCGAGTTTTCCGCGGATGAGCGCGAAACCTTCAAGCCTGTTCGCCAGCGCCTCGTCCGTACCCATCCGGCGAGCGGGCGAAAGTCGCTGTTCCTCGCTTCCCATGCCGGCGCCATCGTCGGCTGGCCGATCCCCGAGGCTCGCGCTTTCCTCCGCGACCTCACGGAACACGCGACGCAGCGGCAATTCGTCCACGCGCATCGATGGCGCCAGCATGATCTCGTCATCTGGGACAATCGTGCGACAATGCACCGCGCCCGCCGCTACGACTACACCCAGGTCCGCGACATGCGACGCACGACGATCGCCGGCAGCGCGCCGACGGCGGAGCAGGTGCGGGCAGCATAGACGGCGATCACGGCGGAGCCGATTGCCGCCTTTTCCGCTCGACCGGTCGTGCCGAACCAGTCGGGATCGATCCCTACCGCGAGTATTGTCTCATTGAGGGTGTATCGACGAGCTCGACTTCGGCGGAGCGCGGTCATGCGGCGCAGGTCAAACTCGTTCCGCGCTCAGCGGCGGGCGTCGCCGGATGAGATCGGCCGCCTTCTCGGCGATCATCACCACCGCCGCATTGATGTTGCCGCCGACGAGGTCGGGCATGACCGAGGCGTCGACCACGCGCAGCCCTTCGGTGCCGTGCACGCGGAGCTCGGGATCGACCACGGCCAAAGCGTCCGACGCGGGCGCCATGCGGCAGGTTCCGAGCGGGTGGTGCACGGTGATTGCGGTACGCCGGATATACGCATCGAGATCGGCGTCGGCCGTGATGTCGGGGCCGGGGGCGATCTCGCGTGCGATAAAGCGGCGGAGCGGGGCGGCGCACGCCACCTCGCGGAAGAGGCGGGTGCCGTCGCGCAGCGTGCGGCGGTCGCGCTCACTGGCGAGGAAGTCCGGCGCGATGAGAGGCGGCGCGTGGGGATCGGCCGAGGCAAGGCGGATTTGCCCGCGACTCTCCGGCCGCAACAACACGATCCGGCAGGCAAAGCCATCCTGGAACGGTTTTGTGAAGGGTTGCAGATAGGGGCCCGCGCCGAATGGCGCTGCCGTCATCAGCAGCTGGATGTCGGGCAGCCGCGCCGTCGGGCCGCTCTTGAGAAAGGCAGTGACGCCGCCCGGTAGATCGGTCGCGAAGCCGGTGCCGAACAGATAGGCCTTCGCGAGCTCGCGGGCGATGCGGTCGACCCGCATCGCGCGATGAAACGGGCCGGGCTCGCGGCGGCTGTAGCTGATCAGCGCCGAGATGTGGTCCTGCAGATTGTCGCCGACGCCGGCCAGCGCGACGCGGACCGCGATACCGTGGGCGCGCAGCTGCCGCGGATCGCCGACGCCCGACAGCATGAGCAGCTGCGGGGAGTTGATCACCCCGCCGGCGAGCAGCACCTCGCGGCGCGCGCGGACGGCCGTGGTTCGCCCGGCGCTGCGGTATTCGACACCGCTCGCCCGCACTCCCTCGAAGAGGATGCGCGTCGCATGCGCCCGGGTTGCGACGGCGACGTTGCCGCGCGTCATGGCTGGCCGCAGATAGGCGACCGCGCCGCTGCAGCGGCGGCCGTCGCGGATGGTGTATTGCAGCCGGGCGAAGCCCTCCTGCTCGATGCCGTTATAGTCGTCGATGGTTGGATAGCCCGCGGCACGGCCGGCCTCGCCATAGGCCTCGACCAGCGGGTCCTCGTAGCCGGCGAAGCGCGTCGATAGCGGCCCGTCGCCGCCGCGATAGAGACTGGCGCCGCCCGCCCAGGATTCCTGGCGGCGGAAATAGGGCAGCACATGGGCATAGGACCAGGCGGCGAGGCCGGCGGCGGCCCAGCGGTCGTAATCGGCGCGATGGCCGCGGACATAGGCCATGGCGTTGGTCGAGGACGAGCCGCCGACCACCTTGCCGCGGGCGCACTCGATGGGCCGCCCGTCGACCGCCGGCGAGGGCTCGCTGAAATACTGCCAATCGTGCCGGCGCTTGTTCAGCATGCGGACCCAGCCGACCGGGATATGGATCCACGGATCGCGGTCCCAGCCGCCGGCCTCGAGCACCAGAACCGAGACGTCTTTGTCCTCGCTCAGCCGGTTCGCCAGCACGCAGCCGGCCGAGCCGGCGCCGACGATGATGTAGTCGTACTCGCCGCCCTGCTTCATGCGCCGGATGCCCCCTGCCGCGCGACCGCGCCGAAGGGCGGCGCGGCCGTTCCGTGCGTTTATTGCAGGAACTTGTCGGTGAAGACGGTATCGGCGGCGACCTCGCCCTTCAGCGCACCCTGGCTCGACAGCACGTCGATCGTCTTTGCCCAGCCCGCCTTCGTCATCCAGCCGAGACCGTGCGCCTTGGTGTCGTCGCTGGTGATCGTCGACGCGATGTCGGCCTTCAGTTGCTCGAGCAGGACGGTCTGCTTGTCGGCATAGCCCGGTACCGCCTTGGCGGTAATCGTCGCCGCCTCGTCCGGATGCGCGGCGACCAGCGTGAACGCCTTTTGATAGGCGGCGACGAACCGCTTCACCAGGTCGGGATTGTCCTGGACCAGCTTGTCCGAGGTAAGGAGGCCCGAGCCGTAGACCTGATAGCCGTAATCGGCTCCCAGCATGATGCTGAGCGATCCCGGGCCGCCGGCTTTCGCCTCGAGCTCGGGCACCTCGGCGTCGATATAGCCGGGAACGGCATCGACCCGCTTCAGCAGGAGGTAGCTTTCATAGGGCGGCGACACGGTGCTGATCTTCATGTCCGCCTCGCGCATGCCGTTCGCCGCGAGAAAGGCCTTGAAGAAGATATAGGTCGAGCCGGCCGGGTGGATGCCGATGTTGAGGCCTTTGAGGTCGGCGGGGCTCTTCAGCTGCTTGACCTCGGCCAATGCGATGATGCCGAGCGGGCTGCGCTGATTGACGGCGACGAGGGCGACCACCGGCACGCCCTGCGAGCGGGCGACGGCAAGCGTCGGCAGGTCGCCGAAGCCGAACTGGGCGTTGCCGTTGGCGACCAAGCGCATCGTGTCCGGCGAGCCGCTGCCCTTGCGGATTTCGGCGATTTCAATGCCGCTCTCGGCGAAATAGCCCTTGTCACGCGCGACGAAGAACATCGCATGATTGCCGCGAACGACCCAGTCGAGCTGGATTTCGACCTTGTCAGCGGCGCGCGCCGTCGGCGCGGCGAGCATGAGGGCCATGCCGATTGTCGCGGTGGCCCGACCTAGAGAGAGTTTCAGCATGGGATCTCCTTGTCGACGATGGTTCGGGGTTGCTAGCTTTGGTCCGTCCCGTCGAATTCCGGGGCCCACGGGACGATTAATCGTTCGAGCAGCTCGCTGACATAGTAGAAGCCGACCCCGACCAGCGAGACGACGATGAGGGCGGCAAAGACGAGCGGCGTCTCGAGCTGCGTCGAGGCGAATTGGATGACGTAGCCGAGCCCGGCCGAGGCGCCGGCGAACTCGCCGACGATCGCGCCGATGACGCAGAAGGTGATGGCGATCTTCACCCCCGCCATCAGCTGCGGCAGGGCGTGCGGCAGGCGGACCCGGAAGAGGATCTCGTTCTCTGTCGCGCCGACCGAGCGCATCAGCGCGACGAAGCCGCGCTCCACCGCCTCGAGCCCGGCGAGCATGTTGAGGGTGATCGGAAAAAAGGCGATGACCAGGATGAGCAGCACCTTGGGTGCGAGATCGTAGCCGAACCACAGGATGAAGATCGGTGCCAACGCGACCTTGGGCACCGTCTGAAAGAATACGATCAGCGGATAGACGGCGCGGCCGAACCAGCGGAAACGGACGATGACGAGGGCGAGCGCGACGCCAACGACGAGCGACAGGGCGAAACCGATGAAGACCTCCCGCGCGGTGATGAACGCTGCATGCCAGAGATCGTCGGCATTGGCGGCTAGCGCCTGGGCGATCGCCGTCGGCGCCGGCACGATGTAGGTCGAGACGTGGCCGAGGCGGATGATCAGCTCCCAGGCGACGAGGGCGAAGACCGTCAGCAGGAGGGTCGGCAGGCTGTGGCGGAGCCACGAGGCGGCGCGGGCGGCCGCTCCTTGCGGGCCGACCGCCGCCCATTCGCCGCCCGACGGCGCGACGCTCATCGGGCGATCCTCCGATGGGCGTGGCTTTCGAGCAGGAGATGGCGAAGCTGCGCTTCGAGCGCGCCGAACCGCGGATCACGGAAGCTCTCGGCACCGCGCGGCTGCGGCAGCTCGACCCTCAGCGTCTCGACGATGCGCGCCGGACGCAGGCCCATGACATGCACCTCGGTGCTGAGCAGCACCGCCTCGTTGATCGAATGGGTGACCAGTACGATCGTCTTCTTCGTGCGCTCCCAGATCTCGAGGAGAGAGTGGCTCATCTCCTCGCGCGTGATCGCATCGAGCGCGCCGAACGGCTCGTCCATCAGAAGGATTTCCGGATCGAGCGTCAGGGCACGCGCGATCGCCACGCGTTGCTGCATGCCGCCGGAGAGCTGGCGAGGCAGCTTGTCGGCAGCGCCCCGCAGTCCGACCAGCTCGAGCATCTCGGCGGCGCGTTCGCGCACCGCCTTGCGGCCGAGCGACCTGTCAGCGATTTCGAGCAGGAACGCGGCATTGCCGAGCGCCGTCTTCCAGGGCAGCAGATTGGCATCCTGGAAGACCAGCCCGACGAGCCGCTTGCGCACCGCCTCCTGTGGCGAGACGCCGGCAACCTCGACCGTGCCGGTGGTCGGCTGAATGAGGCCGGCGAAGACCTTGAGCAGCGTGCTCTTGCCGCAGCCGGAGGCACCGATCAGCGAGACGAAGGCGCCGCGGGCGATGTCGAGGCCGACGCCCTGCAGAACCATCTGTCGGCGGCCGCGCACCGTATAGGCGATCGCCAGATCGCGCGTGCCGAGATGTGCGGCTGCGCGGTGCGCCGGCAGCGTGGCGGCCAATGCGGACAAAGGCCGCTCTATGCCGCCGTCGCCGCGCGAAAGGCCGGCCGGGCGTCGATGCGTGCCTGCCAGGCACGCAGATTCGGCAAAGCCGGCAGATCGATCGGGAAGCCGAGGCAGCGCTTGACGATGGGGGCCATGGCTATGTCGGCGAGGCTGAGATCGTCGCCGGCAAACCAGTGGCGATCGGCGAGGGCGCCATCGAGGATCGTCAGCTGCGCCGCGATCTCCTTCTCCTGCGCCGCGAAATCGGCGGGGCGTTCGGCGGCCGGCTTCTTCGCTTCCCTGAACATATAGAGATAGAGCGGGTTGAGCGTCGCGAGCAGCCAATCCATCCAGCGCTCGACCTCCGTCCGCCTGGCCGGCTCGACCGGGTAAAAGCGCTGGCCGGCACGGGTCGCGAGAAAGCGCAGGATGGTGTTCGATTCCCAGATCGTCAGCCCGTCCACCCGGATGGTCGGCACCTTGCCGTTCGGATTGAGCGCGAGATATTCCGGCGTCGTCGTATTGCCGAACTGGCGTCCGTAATCCTCGCGCTCGTATTTTTCGCCCAGCTCCTCCAGGAGGAAGAGGACTTTCTGCACATTGCCCGATGTCTTGCGCCCCAGCAGCTTGATCATACCGTTTCACTCCACATGTAGGTTCTGTCTCGCGATCGCCGCGGCGGTCATTTGGACGGCGGCTTATAGGCGACCGCACTCATCTCGATCTTGCAGTCGATGACGGCGCGCGCCTCGACCGTCGTGCGGGCCAGCGTCGCGTCCTTGAAATATTCGCCGAAGATCTTGTTGTACCGGCCGAAATTACGCGTGTCGTCGAGATATGTCGTGACCTGCACGACATCGGAGAGATCGGCGCCGCCTTCCTTGAGAATCCGCTTGATACACTCGATCGTCCAGCGCGTTTCGTCCTCGATATTGCCGACGCACATATTGCCGTCGGCATCCTTGGCGACCTGACCCGATACGAAGATGAAGTCGCCGGCGCGCACCGCCGGATGGAACGGCAGATTGGGGTTCTTCTTGCCGAGGACGGAGACGCCGTGCCTGGCCGCCTTGCTGCTCTCGCTCATGGTCGATCCCATCTCCTACCAGACAGAGGTTTCGATGATGTCGACGCCGCGCACCCGATCGATCAGGTAGACCAGGCCGCGATCGTCGATGGTGACGTCGTTCGACGAAGCCCGCTCGGCGCCGGGGGCGGGATCGCGCTCGTAAAAGCCGACCTCCTTGGGCGCGAAGGGGTCGGCGAAGTCGACCAGCCGCAGCCCCTGGGCAAACCAGGCGAAGGGAACGATGGTGCCGGTGAACCGCTCCGAGGGCTGATGGCAGCCGGTCATCGGCGGCTGCGGTGCGCCATCGCGGTCGAGTCCCGCCACCTGGAAGGTCGCGATGGCCGCCGGCTTGGTCTCGTCCGTCACGTCATAGACCCAGGTGAAGGCCGGCGCGTGCGGGCGCAGCTTCGCCACGTCCTCGTCGGCGACCAGGAGAATATCCCGGCCCTTGAGCTTCTGCCGCATCTTGAGGAGGGTGTGGGTCGGGTGAGGAAAGGCCGGCTTGGTGTCGATATGGGCGATTGCCTTCGGTCGCGACATGTCGGTGATGTCGAGAATGTAGCCGCCATGCTGCCAGTAGCTGACATAGAGGCGGTCGCCGACCCGCAAGGGGTGGTGGCAGCGCGGCGGCACGTAATCGTGCCAGGGGTACTCTTCGCCGCCCGCCGCCCATTGGCCGGGGATCCACCACCGCCCGACCTCGCGCGGCCGCGCCGGATCGGCGAGATCGAGGATCATCGCGATATTGCCGACATAGCCTTCGACGGTCGGCGAGATATAGGCGTAGCGGCCGTCGAACTCGTAGCGATGGACGCCGCTCGCCTGCGTGCGCCACTTGGTGATCAGCTTGGGCTCGCTCGGCTCCGCCACGTCGTAGATGCCGAGACCAGCGCCGAAATCGTCATTGCCCTTGCCGAAGCGCTCATGGTTCACGACCATGATGTCGTTGGCGACGCGCACCTTGTGCGAGTGCCAGCCCTCTGGCACTGGGAGATGAGTCAAGATTTTCGGGTTACGCGGATCGGCGACGTCGACGATCGTGGTGCCATTGGGATTGCGCATGTGGCCGACATACATCGTCGTGCCGTCGATCCACACTTGGCCGCCGCCGGGACAGTCGAAATAGCCGATGCGGCTAGTGTTCCAGGATGTCGCCATGCGTCGGGAGTTCCTTGGCCGGGAGTTCCTTGATCGTGCGGCGCCGCCGGCGCCGCGGTGTCGCGGTCAGAGAAGGCGGACGATGTTGCCGCTGTCCTCGCGTCCCCATTTCTTGTGGAAACCGAGTGCGCGCAGCGCCGGCTCGTCACTCGCCACGAACAGGATCGCGGGTTCGCCGCCGGAAGCGTTGACATGCTCGCACCAGCTTCCGCCGGGGACAGCCAGCGTGTCGAAACGAGCCCAGTCGAGGCGCTTGCCGTCGATCATGCTGTGGCCGCTACCCTGGAAAGGCGCCACCAGCAGGCTCGCGGTCTGCTTCAGCGGCTTGGTGCGCTCGCCGGGGCGCAGCATCTGCATGAAGAATGTCATCGTCTTGTAGACCGGCTGGCCGCTGCGCGGGTCGACATATTCGACCATCAACGCCTCGTAGGGATCGCCGTCCCAGTCCTTGTGCTCCTCGAGCATGTCGCGCATCGGCTCCCAGCGATAGACGTACATGGGCGAGGCGCTGCCGGTGCCGCGGTCATGCGCGACGAAACGCGGCGACAGGCCGCCCCGCCCGTAGATGCGCTGGGAGTAGTCGCTCGGTACCCGCGCCGACTGGACCTTTTTCTTGACCAGCTGCCCGTCCACCACCTCGCGATAATCGTGCTCGAAATAGATCGCGTTCAGCGTCTCGACGAGAGGCAGGTCGAGCACCGAGAGATTGACCGCCGGCTCGTCCCCGACATTGCCGTGATTGTGCCAGGTATCGTGCGGCGTCAGGACGAGGTCGCCGGGGCCGAAGGTGATGTCCTCGCCCTCGACGCCGGTGAAATTCTGCTGCCCGGTGAGGCCGAAGCGCACGGCGTTGGGCGAATGGCGATGCGGCGGCATCACCTCGTTGGGGTCGTTCAGGCGGTACGCGGTATAGAGCGTCGATACCGTCGCGCGCTGCGGCGAGAGGCCAGGGTTCACCAGGATCAGCGAGCGCCGCTCGGAATCGTCCATCGTGACCAATTCGGCGGAAAGGCGCAGCAATGGTTCCAGCGTCGCGGCGTAGCTCCACACGTGCGGTACGGCCCTTCTCGACCCCAGGAGCTGGCGAACCTCATCGTGATCGACGGCGTTCGTCGTCGCCCAGAAGGGGAACAAACTAGCCGCCGAAAGGTCGTCATAGAGCGTCTTGAGTGCCTGCTTGCGATTGCTTTCCGCGACATCACGGCGATCGGGCACGGTCATCTCGTCCTCTCCCTCGCGCGCGCGGAGCGGGGTGCGGCGCAGTGGTTCACAGCGGTACCGAAAGCGGATGCTCGATGGAAGCCGCTTGGACCGCCGATTCTTCGGCCGGACCACGCGGCAGCAAATGGTTCGACATGGTTCTATCTCCTAACCGAACCTACCTGCCGGTGATAGCAAGCGTCAACCGTGATCGCGCACGATCGCCGCTTTTTGGCCGCTGCTCGCCGGGCCGGTACCGCCAATGGTTCAGGGGAGGATTGGAGAACGGCCGGACTTGTGACATATTGCGAACCATGCTGACCTTTGATCAGACGCTGTCCAGGCTCAAGCAGCTCATCGCCGACGACGCCATGCGTCTCGGCGACCGCATTCCGCCCGAGCGGGCGCTGGCGAGCGAGCTCGGCGTCGGACGTCGCTCGGTGCGGCGCGCGCTCGACGTGCTGGCGCAGGAAGGCCACATCTCGCGGCGCCAAGGGCGCGGGACGTTCATTAACGGCAAGGCCGGCGGCGAGGCAGTGACGAACGGCCATGCCCTGGCCGCACGTCCTGGCGAAGCGCCGCTCGATGAGATCCTCGAGCATACCAACCCCATCGAGGTCCTCGAGATCCGCCTCACTATCGAGCCGACGATGGCGCGGTTGGCGGCGCTGCGGGCCTCACCCGCCGACATGCGCAAGCTTCAACGACTCGGCGACGAGACGCGCGACGCCCGGGAGGCGGCCGTCTACGAGCAGGCCAATGCGGAGTTCCACCGCGCCGTCGCCGAAGCGTCGCGCAACGGCCTGTTTCTCGCGATGTTCGATATGCTCAGCCGCAGCCAGCGCAACGCCTCGTGGCAGCACCTCAGCGAGAATGGGCGCTGCTACAAGCGGCAATCGGTCCACGCCGCGCGCCACCAGGACATCATCGAGGCGATCGTCGCCCGTGACGGGGCACGCGCCCAGGATGCGATGTACCGGCACCTCAGCGACGTGCAAATGCATCTCTACCAACACGCCTTTCCGGCGACGCCGCGCGGCCAATAGCAGCAGGTGCGTCAAAGACGCCGAGTTCAGCCTCGAGAGCGGCAACGAGATAGGCGGTCGGGAGAGTGGACCAAGATCGGACCGGGTAGCGTGGAGAACCTGGCGTCCCCAACGGGAGGGGAATGCTATGCGCCGCCGCACCCGGCCGCCATTTCTCGTGACAATGCCTCTGGGACTGCGGGCCAGACCTATGGGGTTGCCGGCCCCGAGGTGTACACGCTGCGCGACCTGGTCAGGATCGTGCTGCGCCACATCGGCAAATGGCGGCCGCTCGTGCCGGTACCTTTCGCAGTGGCCGAGGTCCAGGCGCGGCTATTCGAGCTCCTCCCAGGCCCGCCGCTCACCACCAGCCAGGTTGACCTTCTCAAGGAAGACAATGTGGCGAGTGGGGCCCTGCCGGGCTTCCGCGAGCTCAACATCCAGCCGAAAACGGTCGAGGAGGATCGTACCGAGCTACATCGGCCGGTTGCGCGCGCCGGAATCGGACTGATTGCCATCGTTTCCATAAGATCCGTCCATCGCAAGCGTCATCTCGACTGGCTGCGCTCACCTCGAGACAGGAGTCCGGTCCGCCCAGGTCAACGTGCGCCGGGCAACGGCGGCTGCCCTCGCCAGGTTGCCCGCTCATGCTCGGCCTCTTCATCACGCGCCTCGAACCAGCCGTTCTCCCACGCAAGGTGATCGATCGTGTCGGGCGGGTAGGGATTGTCAACGAGGCTCGAGCCGGCTTCGTGCGCGGCGTAACCCTCGTCGTACTGATCGCTGCGCGGATCCTCCGGCGGCGGACGTCGAGCCGAGCGCTGGATGAAGGCGCGAAATTCGGGAAACTGCATGAGCACCGATTCGTCGATCCCCGCCGGGTGCTCGGCCAGGAGCTCACGGCCGCGCCTCGTCACGATGAACCGCTCGCCTTCCGTCGACGTCAGCAGTGCCGCTTCCATTAGGCGGTTCTTGAGGTCACCGAGGTGCGCAAGAAGGTCTTCGGGGTCGACCGGCGGCATGGGCTCGTTGGCGCGAGCCAAGTCTGCCCGCAGGCGGTGCAGGCAGTCCTCCAGGGTCGTCTCGCCGCGCGATGCCGAGTTGAGGACTGTCAGCATCAGCGCCGGGCGGTTGAAGAGGGGGTATTCGCTAAGCTCCATCGCAGACCGGTAATCCCGCGCTGCCGACAAGCACGAATAGGCTCTCATTCGGCTCCGGCCGCAAGATCGTGCAGGCCGACGAGGGTCGAGGCATCGATGGTCTCGATGAGCCGGCGCGCCTGGTCGGCGGTGAGCACCGATGTCTTGCCACAGTTGACGACATATTTCGGGCCGCGCACCGCGTGCGCTGGATTGGTGGCGATGACCCGGCCGACAACCCAGCCAGTCGAAGCGTATCCGGATCGCGGCCAGGTGCTGCTTCACGGTCGGCTTGGCGACCTTCGCGTGGTCGACCGCATTGTCGCGATTGGCTCGAACGGGATGATGGCGGCGGTGCAACGGGCGCGCTCGGGAGCGCTGAAGCCCTTCCTCAATCCGAACCACCAGGCGATCGCCTCGATCAACTCGCCGATGCAATGCATGATGAAGGAGATCTGCGCGCAGTGCCTGCAACCGCCAAGGACCCTAGGACCGGCAGTCAGACGATGGTGATCTTCTCTCAGGATCAGACGCTCGATACCGTGGACTTCGCCAATCTCCGCGGCCGTACCGCACCTGCATCCACTCCGGATGATCGGCTGACGAGTTGAGCGACGACATGCCTCCTGCCGCGCTTCCGGATCATTCCCCCGATCTCGTCATAGCTGCGAGTGAGGCGCTCGATCCCGCTTTGCCCCTGCTCGACCAGGAATGACTTCAAGCGGGCGTGCACAGGCAGCTGCGGCATGTGTCGGCGATGCGCGACGAACCACGAGCGCATCAGCGGGAACCCATCAACCTTTAGTGTCTCCAAGAGCCCGAGGCCAAGCTCCAGGCCGACCGTATGCTCCGAGATCAGGGCAATGCCCATTCCCGCCATCACCGCCTGCTTGATCGTCTCATTGCTGCTCGAGGTCATGACGATCCGCGGCGAGAAGTGCATCGCTGCGAAGCACCGCTCCATGAGCGAGCGGGTGCCGGATCCTTCCTCTCGAACGATGAAATTCTCGCCGGCGAGCACGTCAAGCGCCATTCCCGGTGCCGCGGCGAGAGCGTGCCGGGGCGGCGCGATGATGACCGACGGGTGGTGCGCAAAGGGCTCAGCCAGGACGTCGACGCCGTCCGGTGGCTGACCCATCACCGCCAGATCGATGTCGCCTTTGACGAGCGCGTCGATGATCTCGCGGCGATTGCCGTCTCTCGCGTGGATTGCAACTCTCGGATACGTCGACTGGAAACGAGCGAGAAGGTGCGGGACGAAATACTTCGCGGTGCTGACGAGGCCCACGGTTACCCGACCTCCGCCAAGTCCCTTCAGCGCGGTTAAGGCCGCATCCGCATCATGCAGCGCCTGAAGCACGACGTTGGCGTGCCCGAACAGCGCTTCGCCCGCATCTGTAAGGACGAGCTTTTTCCCCATGCGCTCGAATAGCGCAAACCCGCTGATGGTCTCGAGCTGTTTCACCTGAAAGGAAACCGCAGCCGGCGTGAGATGCAGCCGGTCGGCCACTCGCGCAAACGATAGCGCTTTAGCTGCCTCGGCGAAGATCTGGAGTTGGCGGAAGGTAACGTGGCGCATAGCCCATTGTTAAGGGAATCCTTGTCGTTGTCGATAGAAGCTTTTGCTTTCCCTTTTGCGTGGCCGACATAAAGTTGACTTGGAGTGACATGACGTCGGGAGGTGCGATCGATGCGCGAGGCGGGCATCACGGCGAAGTCGAAGGACGGGAAGATCACCAACGTGAAGGAGCGCTACCGCTCCGGTGTCCTCAAATACAAGCAGATGGGCTACTGGGAGCCCGACTACGAAATCAAGGACACCGATATTCTCGCCTGCTTCCGCATCACGCCGCAGGATGGTGTCGATCCGGAGGAGGCGGCAGCCGCGGTCGCCGGTGAGTCCTCCACCGCCACATGGACGGTGGTGTGGACCGATCGCCTCACCGATTGCGAGTACTATCGCGCGAAGGCGTACCGGATCGATCCGGTGCCGGGCGCGCCGGGGCAGTACTTCGCCTACATCGCCTACGATCTCGACCTTTTTGAGGAAGGCTCGATCGCGAACCTGACGGCCTCGATCATCGGCAACGTGTTCGGCTTCAAGCCGCTGAAGGCGCTGCGGCTCGAGGACATGCGCATCCCCGGCCATTACCTCAAAACGTTCCAGGGGCCGGCGACCGGAATTGTCATCGAGCGCGAACGGCTCAACATTTACGGTCGACCGCTGCTTGGCGGCACGATGAAGCCGAAACTTGGACTCTCGGCGCGCAACTATGGCCGCGTTGTCTACGAGGCCCTGAAAGGCGGGCTCGACTTCGCCAAGGACGACGAGAACATCAACTCGCAACCCTTCATGCATTGGCGGGACCGCTTTCTCTATTGCATGGAGGCGGTGAACAAGGCGGTCGCCGAAACCGGCGAGGTGAAGGGCCACTATCTCAATGTCACCGCTGCCACAATGGAGGACATGTATGAGCGCGCCGAGTTCGCGAAAGAGCTCGGCAGCGTCATCATCATGATCGACCTTGTCATCGGCTACACGGCCATCCAATCGATGGCGAAGTGGGCGCGGCGCAACGACATGATCCTGCACCTCCATCGCGCCGGCCATTCGACCTACACCCGGCAGAAGAGCCACGGCGTCTCGTTCCGCGTCATCGCGAAATGGATGCGGATGGCAGGGGTTGATCACATTCATGCGGGCACCGTGGTGGGCAAGCTCGAAGGTGACCCGAACGTCATCCGTGGCATCTACGACACCTGCCGCGAGACCAATGTTCCCCGGAACCTCGAGCACGGCATCTTCTTCGACCAAAACTGGGCCGGGCTGAAAAAGCTGATGCCGGTCGCGTCGGGCGGCATTCATGCCGGGCAGATGCACCAGCTGCTTTCGTATCTCGGCGAGGACGTCGTGCTTCAGTTCGGGGGCGGCACGATTGGCCATCCAATGGGCATCCAGCCCGGCGCCACCGCCAACCGTGTAGCGCTGGAGGCAATGGTGAAAGCGCGCAACGAAGGCCGCGATATCTGGAACGAGGGACCAAACATCCTCGCCCAGGCCGCCACGCGGTGCCAGCCGCTCCGCGTCGCGCTCGATACATGGAAGGACGTCACCTTCGACTACGCGTCAACCGATTCGGTCGACTACGTGCCGACGCCGACCGCGGCCTGACAACTGTTTGGAAAGAGGTCACCCATGCGGCTCACGCAAGGTCAGTTCTCATTTCTTCCGGATCTGACGGACGACGAAATCAAACGACAGGCCGAATACGCGCTCGGCCAGGGTTGGGCGGTCGCCGTCGAGTTCACGGACGATCCGCACCCCCGCAACACGTTTTGGGAGATGTGGGGCACGCCGATGTTCGACATGAAGGACCCGGCCGGCGTGATGCTCGAGGTCAACGCCTGTCGCGCGGCGCATCCCGAGAAATACGTAAAGGTGCTCGCCTTCGACTCGAGGAAGGGATCCGAGACGGTCCGCATGTCGTTCATCGTCAACCGTCCGCAGGAGGAGCCCGGGTTCGAACTTATCCGTGCCGAAGGCCCCGGCCGTCGCATCGACTACACGATCCGTAGTCATTCCACGGCGACGCCCGCCGCCGGGCGCACCTGACCGCGAGGGCTCACATGACCCTGCGCACGCACCGCATCGCCCCCAGCATTCTCTCAGCCGATTTCGCTCGGCTGGGCGAGGAGGTCGCACACGTGTTGGAGGCGGGCGCCGATCTCGTCCATGTCGACGTAATGGACAACCACTATGTCCCGAACCTCACGTTTGGCCCTCTCGTCTGCGAGGCGATCCGACCCTATGTCGCCGAGCCGATTGACGTGCATCTCATGGTGAAGCCGGTCGACGCGCTCGTCCCGATATTCGCAAAGGCGGGCGCCGCGATAATCACGTTTCATCCGGAGGCCTCCGAGCATATCGACCGCACGCTCGGCCTCATCCGCGACCACGGCTGCAAGGCGGGTCTCGCTTTCAACCCGGCGACGTCCCTTCATCACCTCGATCACGTCATGGACAAGGTCGATCTCGCGCTCGTCATGTCCGTCAATCCCGGCTTTGGTGGGCAGTCATTCATCCCCGAGGCGCTGCACAAGATCGAGGCGCTCCGCCGGCGAATCGATGAGCATGTCGCCGCGGGCGGTGCGCCGGTCTGGCTCGAGGTCGATGGCGGCGTCAAGGTCGACAACATCGCCGCCATCGCCGCCTCGGGTGCCGACACCTTCGTTGTCGGCTCCGCGATCTTCGGCGCGCGCGACAGAGACGGCGGCTATCGTTCGGTGATCACCGCGCTACGCCGCGCCCTCGACGCGGCGGCGTCCTTGCGGAGGGCTTCATGACTCTCGCCGTTGTCGCCGCGCCGGCCTCCGACACGGTTGATCTCGGCGCGCTCTACGCCGAGACGAGCATCGGCGAGATCTTCGATCAGCTCGATCGCGAGCTTGTCGGGCTCGTCCCGGTGAAGACGCGGCTGAGGGAGATCGCTGCACTTCTCCTTGTCGAACGCGCGCGGCGCAGCCTCGGTCTAGAGGCCGAGCCTCCGTCGCTGCACATGTGCTTCACCGGCAACCCTGGGACCGGCAAGACAACGGTCGCGCGCCGGATGGCCGAGATTCTGCATCGCCTCGGCTATGTGCGGCGCGGCCACATCGTCTGCGTCACGCGCGACGACCTCGTCGGCCAGTATATCGGCCACACCGCGCCCAAGACAAAGGAGGTGCTGAAGAAAGCGATGGGCGGCGTCCTCTTCATCGACGAGGCTTATTACCTTTACCGACCCGAGAACGAGCGCGACTACGGTCAGGAAGCGATTGAGATACTTCTGCAGGTGATGGAGGACCATCGCGATGATCTCGTGGTCATCCTCGCCGGCTACAAGGAACGGATGGATACGTCCTTCAAGAGCAATCCCGGCATGGCGTCGCGCATCGCGCACCACATCGATTTTCCGGACTACGATACCGACGAGCTGTTTCAGATCGCCGAATTGATGATCGCGAGCCTGAATTATCGATTTGACCGTGAAGCGGCATCGACAATGCGCGCCTATGTTGAGCGTCGCATGCGGCAACCGCGCTTCGCCAATGCGCGCTCGATCCGAAACGCACTCGACCGGGCGCGGCTGCGTCAGGCGAACCGCCTCTTCGCCTGCCGCGAAGCGCCTGTGGATCGCGCAGCGCTGCAGACCATCACCGCAAATGATCTCCGCGCCAGCCGGGTCTTCACGCAGGACAGCGATGCGAGGGAGCGATGACCAGTCGCCGCACCACCTTCAGCAAGTTCATCATCGAGGACCAGCGCCGCAGCGCGACGCCGGACACCGAGCTGACGGCGCTCCTGAACGACGTCCAGACCGCCTGCAAGCAGATCTCTTCTGCTGTCTCCCTCGGCGCGCTCCGGACGAAAGGCGCGGTGGCCACCGGCACCAATCTGCACGGCGAGGAGCAGAAGCCGCTCGACGTGATTGCCAACGAGCTGATGCTCCGACAATGCGATTGGGGCGGTCAGCTCTGCGGCATGGTCTCCGAGGAGCTAGAGGAACCTTATGCGATCCCATCGGAGTATCCCCGCGGCAGCTATCTTCTGGCCTTCGATCCGCTCGACGGTTCGTCAAATCTCGATGTCAACGTCACGGTCGGCACGATCTTCTCCGTCCTGCGCGCGCCGGAAGGCGTGAGCGATCCGAAGGCAGCCGATTTTCTTCAGCCTGGCGCGCGCCAAGTCGCGGCGGGATTCGCGCTTTACGGGCCCGGCTCGATGATGGTGATCACGCTCGGTGCAGGCGTACACGGCTTTACCCTCGATCGCGAGATTGGCGCCTATACGCTTACCCACCCGAACATGCGGATATCGGAGGAGACCCGCGAGTTCGCGATCAACGCGTCGAACGAGCGTTTCTGGGAGCCGCCGGTCCGGCATTACGTCGACGAATGCATCCAGGGATGCGCTGGACCGCGCGGCGCCGACTTCAACATGCGCTGGATCGCCTCGCTCGTCGCCGAGGTGCACCGCATCCTGATCCGCGGCGGGCTCTTCATGTACCCGCGCGACACGAAGGAACCGAGCAGGCCCGGGCGCCTTCGGCTCCTCTACGAGGCCAATCCGGTCGCGATGATTGTGGAGCAGGCGGGCGGCGCCGCATCGACCGGTCGCGAGCGCATCCTTGATATCGAGCCGCAGAGCATTCACCAACGAGTGCCGCTGATCCTGGGATCGCGGCTCGAGGTCGAACGCGTCGTCCGTTATCACGAGTTCTACGATCGCGGAGAAGCGCTCGCCTTCGCCACGCCGCTCTTCAACCCGCGCTCGCTCTTCCGCACAGCCTCGTAGGGGCCGGTCTCATGTCGGTGAAGCATCCGATCATCGCGATCACCGGGTCCTCGGGCGCCGGAACGACAACCGTCACCCAGACCTTCCAACAGATATTCCGACGGGAGGGCGTGACGGCCGCGATTGTCGAGGGCGACGCCTTCCATCGCTACGACCGCGCCGAGATGCGAAACAAGCAGGCCGAGTTGGCGGCGCGAAACGTGCCGTTCAGCCATTTCGGCCCCGATGCCAATCTTTTCGAGGAGATCGAGACCCTCTTCTCCACATACGGCGAAACGGGCACCGCGAAAGTGCGTAAGTATCTGCATGACGCGGACGAGGCACAGCCCTATGGGCAGGAGCCCGGGACCTTCACCCCGTGGGAGACCATTCCGGTGGGGACCGATCTTCTCTTCTATGAGGGATTGCACGGTGCCATCGTCACCGACAAGGTCGACGCGGCGCGCCATGCCGACCTCCTTATCGGCGTCGTCCCGATCATCAATCTTGAATGGATTCAGAAGCTGCACCGCGACAAGAGCGCGCGCGGATACTCCCAAGACGCCATTGTCGACACGATTCTCCGCCGCATGCCCGACTACGTGAATTACATCTGCCCGCAATTCTCGCGCACCCATGTCAACTTCCAGCGTGTGCCTATCGTCGACACCTCGAATCCGTTCGTTGCGCGCGATATCCCAAGCCCCGACGAGAGCATGCTCGTCATCCGCTTCCGAAATCCGAAGGGGATCGATTTTCCCTACCTGCTATCGATGCTGCACGAGTCGATGATGTCGCGGCCGAACACGATCGTCTGCCCGGGCGGAAAGATGGCGCTCGCGATGCAGCTCATCTTCACGCCGATGATCTGGCAGCTGATGGATAAGAAGAAGCGCGCTTTCTGAGGAGATAAGGTCCCCATGATCGCTATGTCGAAGCCCGCCATCACCCCCAGCAACGTGAGCCTCGCCACCGCGCTCCGGATGCTCGCGGTCGACGCTGTCGAGCAGGCGAAGTCCGGTCATCCGGGGATGCCGATGGGCATGGCTGATATTGCCGAGATCCTCTGGATCAAGTACCTCAGGCACAATCCCGCCGATCCGACCTGGCCCGACCGTGACCGTTTCGTCCTTTCAAACGGCCACGGCTCGATGCTGCTTTATGCTCTTCTCCATCTGACCGGCTACGATCTACCGCTGAGCGAACTGCGGCGGTTCCGTCAACTCCGTTCGAAGACGCCCGGACATCCCGAATTTGGCGTGACGCCCGGCGTCGAGACGACGACAGGACCTCTTGGACAAGGCATTGCAAACGCCGTCGGCATGGCGCTTGCCGAGAAGCTTCTCCGCGAGGAGTTCAACCGACCCGGCCATACGATCATCGACCATCGCACCTTCGTCTTCGTCGGCGATGGGTGTCTCATGGAGGGGATCAGCCATGAAGCGTGCTCGATGGCGGGTACGCTCGGGCTCGAAAAGCTCGTCGTCTTTTACGACGACAACGGGATCTCGATCGACGGTCCCGTCAAGACGTGGTTCGCCGATGACACCCCGAAACGGTTCGAGGCGTACGGCTGGCGCGTCATTCCCGATGTCGACGGCCACGATCCCGAGGCGATCGAGCAAGCGATCAAATTGGCGCTCGAGTCTTGCGGAAAGCCGACCCTCGTCTGCTGCAAGACGGTGATCGGCTGGGGTGCCCCCCGGATGGCGGGCACGCACGACGTCCATGGCGCGCCGCTCGGCGCCGAGGAGGCGCGCGCGTCGCGCGTCGCGCTCGCATGGCCCTATCCACCCTTTGAGGTGCCAGCGCAGCTGCGTGCGGCCTGGGACGCGCGCGCGGCGGGGAAGCGGGCACAAGACGGCTGGCGGCGGCGCTTTGCGGCTTACGAGGCGGTGTACCCCACGCTCGCTGCCGAGTTTCGCCGCCGTGTCGCGGGGCAGTTGCCGGATGATTTCGCCGAATGGGCAGAGCGCTGGCTGACCGAGATCGCGGAAAGCAATGATCCGGTCGCGACCCGCAAGGCTTCGCAGATTGTAATCCAGGCGCTTGCCGCGAAGCTGCCCGAGTTGCTTGGCGGATCGGCCGATTTGACGGGCTCGAACCTGACGAACTGGAAGGGGTGCCGACCGGTCGAGCCGCATGGTGCCGGCAACTACTTGCATTACGGCGTGCGGGAATTCGGCATGACCGCAATCTTGAACGGCGTCGCGCTACATGGGGGGTACATTCCGTTCGGCGGCACCTTCCTGGTCTTTTCCGATTATGCACGAAACGGGCTGCGCCTTGCGGCTCTGATGCGGGTTCGCTCGATTTTCGTGTTCACGCACGATTCGATCGGGCTCGGCGAGGACGGACCAAC
>WNFC01004412.1_pt1 | contig 33677 bp, 35 predicted proteins | sample 5400541 | NCBI WGS metagenome assembly WNFC01 (sample SAMN13153342, study PRJNA577476) | soil metagenome | isolation source: 120 cm saprolite under Douglas fir tree site 2 hole 2 replicate 1 | place: USA:California | collected 2015-04-18
CCGGGTGAGCCGGTCATCGCCTTCACCGGGGACGGCGGCCTCGGGATGGCGCTCATGGAGATCGAGACCGCCGTCCGGCATCGCCTGCGTATCGTCCTGGTGGTGTTCAACGACGCCACTATGAGCCTGATCAAGATCAAACAGCTCCCGGCCGGTCAGGGCGGGGCCGACACGGTCGGCTACCGCCCGGTTTCCTTCGCGCCCATCGCGGCGGCGATGGGCGCGGCGGCCGCGTCGGTCACCGATGTCGCGGGGCTCGCGGCGGCGCTGGCCCGGGCACTCGGCCGTGCGGGGCCCACGCTCATCGACGCGCGTGTCGATCCAGCGGGGTACCCCGCTGTCATGGACCTGACCCGGGGTGCCGCCGGCCGCCGCGGCGCACCAGAATGAACCGCCCGCCATCGCCCCGCGCACGCCGCGCGGCCTCCGGAGGGACAAGACGACGTCATGGCCGCACCTGAGATCGCAGACCTCGACCCCGACGAGCGCGACATCGTCTCGGTCGTGCACGACTGGGTTGAGGACAGCGTCCGCCCCGTTGTGCGCGATCTGGAACATAGCAACACGTATCCCGCCAAGCTGATCGATGCGATGAAGCAACTCGGCGTTTACGGGCTGGCCATTCCCGAGGCCTACGGCGGCTCTGGTGTCTCCACCGCATGTTTCGCGCTGGTCACCGAGGAGCTGGCGCGGGGCTGGATGAGCCTGGCCGGCGCGATGGGCGGGCACAGCGTCGTCGCGCGCCTCATCACCACGTTCGGCACCGACGCCCAGAAGGACAGCTGGCTGCCGCGGCTCGCCACCGGCCAGGCACGGGCGACGATGGCGCTCACCGAGCCGGGCGGCGGCTCGGACCTGCAGGCCATCCAGACCAGGGCGATCGCGGACGGCGAGGGCTACCGGCTTGACGGCGTGAAGACCTGGATCACTAATGCGCGGGCGGCGGATCTCACCGCTGTCCTGTGCAAGACGGACCCGGATGCCGTCCCCGCCAGCCACGGCATCAGCATTCTCCTGGCCGAGAAGGGACCGGGCTTCACGGTCTCCCGCGACCTGCCCAAGCTGGGCTACAAGGGGGTGGAGAGCTGTGAGATCGTCTTCGACGGCTACCAGTGCCCACAAGAGGCCCTGCTCGGGATCGAGGAGGGCCTCGGCTTCCGGCAGATGATGGGCGGGCTTGAGCTCGGCCGCATCCAGGTCGCGGCCCGGGCCGTCGGCGTGGCCAGGGCCGCGCTGGAGGACTCGCTGCGTTACGCGCAGCAGCGGGAGACTTTCGGGCAGCCCATCTGGCGGCATCAGGCGGTCGGCCATCGTCTCGCCGACATGGCCACCCGGGTCGACGCGGCCCGCTTGCTGACCGTCCGGGCGGCTGCCGCGCTGGACGCAGGCCAGCGCAGCGACCTGGAGGCAGGAATGGCGAAATTGTTCGCCTCAGAGGCGTGCCTGCAGGTCACCGCCGACGCGATCAAGGTGCACGGCGGCTATGGCTATTCCGCCGAGTTCGACGTCGAGCGCTATTACCGTGACGCCCCGCTGATGGTGGTCGGCGAGGGCACCAACGACATCCAGCGCAGCGTCATCGTCCGGCAACTGGTCGACCGGTACCCAGGCTGACCGCGCACCATCCAACCGCCCCCCCGGGCAGCACTACAAGGGAGTAGGCAGTGGCCATTACCGTAGCGAAGTTCAAGGACGTCTCCCAGGGCACCCAGCCGGGTCAGTTCACCATCGGTGAGCGGGAAGGGGTGGCGAGCCTCAGCGATCTCGACCCGATCTACCGGCGGTTGCTCGACGATCCGGTCACCGCCATCGTCGCCGTCACCGGGTCGGACGGCCTGCCGAATCTGACCCCGGTGTGGTTCGACTACGCCGGCAATACCGTCCTGCTGAACCTGGCTACCCACCGCAAGAAGGTCGGCTGGCTCCGCAAGGCACCACACGCGACGTTCCTGCTGATGAACCCCGAGAACCCGTATCACTGGGTCAGCCTCAAGACGGTGGTGGCCCGCGAGATCTCCGAAGACGACCCGGTCGAAGGCCCGCTGGTCACCGAGCAGCTAGACCGGATCTGGGTCAAGTACACGAGCAACGATCCGCCCTACGGCCTGCGCGATCCGTCGATCGATGAGAGGCGGGTGCTGTTCGAACTCGATGTGGTGAAGGTCGCCACGTTCGGCCGGCCCTAGCCACCGCAGGCCCAGCACTCTGGAGGGGGGAGCGCCGCCAGTGCCCCGGATGCCCCGTGTCGTCGTCATGGGAGGGTCGCTCGGCGGCCTGACCGCGGCGCTGGTGCTGCGGGACGCCGGCTGCGATGTCCGGGTGTTCGAGCGTTCCTCGTCCGCCCTGCGGGCCCGTGGCGCGGGCATCGCGATCCTCGATGCCACCCTGCGCTACCTCACCGAACGCGGCGGCTACCGCGCCGAGGACGTCTGCTCGGCTACCGGCTGGATCCGCTTCATCCGCGCCGACGGGAGCGTCCAGCACGAGCAGCGGCACCGTTACCGGTTCTCCTCGTGGAACACGATCTACCGGTCGCTGCTCGGGCTGTTCGACCGCGACCGCTACTTCCTCGGCCGGGAGGTGGCAAGCTTCGACTCGGCCGGAGATGCCGCCAGCGTGACGCTGGCCGACGGATCCCGTGCCGAGGCGGACCTGCTTGTCTGTGCGGATGGCATCAGCTCGATGGCCAGGGCGCGCCTGATGCCGCAGGTCGCGCCGTCCTACGCCGGGTACGTCGCGTGGCGCGGCACGCTGCCGGAGCGGGACCTGTCACCGTCAGCCCGCAAAACGCTGGGCGACGCGCTCATCTATCAGGTGCTGGAGCACAGCCATATCCTCATCTACCCGATCCCCGGCCTGGACGGTTCCCTGGCCGAGGGCGACCGGCTGATCAACATCGTCTGGTATGTCAACGTCGCCGCGGGCGATGAGCTGGACAGCCTCATGACCGACCGGCGCGGGGTGCGGCGAATCATGTCGCTACCGCCGGGCGGGGCGACCGATGACGTCGTTCACCGCATGCGGCAGGCTGCTGCTATGTCGCTGGCCACGCCGATCGCCGAGGTCGTCACGGCCATCCCGGAGCCGTTCATCCAGGTGGTTTGCGACATCGACGTCCCTCGCATGGCGGCAGGCCGGGTCTGCCTCGTCGGCGACGCGGCGTTCGCGGTCCGGCCGCACGCGGCGGCGGGTACGGCCAAGGCGGCCGACGACGGGTGGGCCCTCGCCGAAGAGCTCACGGCCGCGGGCGGGGATGTGCCGACCGCGCTCCGCGCGTGGGAGCATCGGCAACTGGCCGTCGGCCGGTCGCTGCTGGCCCGCACCCGCGAGATCGGCGACAGCTCGCAGTTTTCCGGCACGTTCCGCCCGGGCGACCCGCGGCTCATCTTCGGTTTGCACGAACCCGGTCACTGACCAGCAGCAGTCATGTCCCTAGGAGACGACATTGGCCACCACCACTCTCAGTGAAGGCACGTTCGACCCGGCCGACTACTCCCGCGAGCTGGAGGAGGCACCGCGCAACCTCGATGTCGGCACCCGCCTGTGGTTCGAGAACGACCGCATCCGGGTGTGGGAGGTCCGGTTGCAGCCCGGCGAGCGCGGCCCCTTCCACTCACATACCCGCCGGTACTTCTGGACGGTCGTGGACGGCGGCATCGGCCGCCAGCGCTCTGCAGACGGCACGGTGATCACCCGCGAGTACCACGTCGGTGATACCAACTACTCCGAGCACAGCCCGGCCGAGCCGATGATCCACGACTTCGAGAACGCCGGCGACAGCCCGATCAGGTTCGTGACCGTCGAACTGCTCGACTGAGGCTGGCCTTCGGTTACCCTGGCACCACCACGGTGCCGGTCGCGGTGACCACCACGAGGGGTCTGGCGACCCGTACGGGAACGACTCGGCCGGGCGGGGATCACCAGGCAGCCGGTCGACGGCGTCCAGCACCGCACCGAGACCGGCGGGATCGTCAGCGAGGAACCCCGCCGCCTGGTCGATCGCCTTCTCCTCGTAGATGACCCGAAGGCTCACCTGGTCAGGCCCAGCCGCTGCCGGACCGCATCGGCGGGCACGTAGGAGGTCTGGCCGGCGGCCTCGCGCGCCCCCCACTCCTGCAGCGCCGCGGCGTCCTCGGCGTCTTCCAGTTCCTGCGTAGAGGCAAGCCGCTCTAGTGCCCGCAGCCGCATGAAGTCGGCCAAGGGCACGACCACGGCGGCATGCCCGCCCAGGTGGATCACCTCATACGAGCCTGTGTCCGGGCCGGGCGCGGGGCCGGTCGGCTGAGCGGTCACGCGGCGGCCTCCCGTGCTTTCTTCAGTTCCCGGTAGATGATGGCCCGTGACACCCCGAGCAGCTCGGTCGGGGTCTTCGTCACTTCCCGGTCGAGCCGGAGCAGGCGCACGCGCTGCTGGCCGTTGAGCTTGGGCTGCTTGCCCTTGAACGCGCCCGGCCGGACCGGGCGCGCCGCCGGAGCGGCCGCATCAGTGTCGGTCACTTCCCATCGTACGGTGAAGGTCCACTCAACTGAGAACATCAGCGTATGACCTATCTGAGACGCCACGACCAGCGATCTGTCCCCTCCGCCCCGAGGATGGGGTTCCCGTAGTCCTGGGGAAATTTTGCCGGCTTCGCTGATTACCACCGCTACGGTTCGTACCGTTTGCCCGGGTCTGACGTTGGGGGTGGTCGGTGGCGACGCGCATGTTCTCCGAGGATCAGCTGGAGCAGTTGCGGTCGTTCCCCGACATCGGCAAGGACGATCTGATCCGGTACTTCACGCTGACGCCCGCCGACATCGCCTTCGTCGATCCGGGCCGGGGCCGCGGACCTGCTGATCGGCTTGGGCTTGCGGTCCAGCTCGCGACGCTGCCATGGCTTGGGTTCGTGCCAGATGAGGTGACGGCGGCGCCGCCGGTGGCGGTGGCCCGGCTGGCAGACCGCCTGGAGCTGGACCCTGCGGTGCTGGAGGGGTACGGGCAGCGCGCGCACACTCGCTCGGATCATCTGCGGCTGGCGGCTGGCTATCTGGGCTGGAAGAGCGCCCCGGCCGACAGCGCGGCGATGAAGGATCTGGAGCAGTTCCTGCTGGACCGGGCGATGGAGCATGACTCGCCGACGCTGCTGTTCACCCTGGCCACCGAGTACCTGCTCTCGGCGAAGACGATCCGCCCTGGCGTGGTGATCCTGGCGAAGCTGGTCGCCTGGCCCGGACTGGGGCGAGGGCGCTGACGTGGGAGAAGGTGATGCATCTGCTGACCGGGCAGCTGCGCGATGATCTGGACCGGCTGCTGATGGCCGACGCCGGGCTCGCGGTGACCCGGCTGGCGTGGCTGACCACGCCGGCGGTGGATGCCACGGCCGCCGCGGTGAAGATCTCGATCGAGAAGCTGACTTATCTGCGCAACATGGACGCGCACACGCTTGACCTGTCGATGCTGCCGACCGAGCGGCGCCGGTTCCTGGCCACGGTCGCCCGCCGCTCTACCAGCCAGGCACTGGAGCGCCGTGACGGCGATCGCCGGTATCCGATCCTGCTGGCGCTGGTGGCCCAGTCCGCGGTCGACCAGCTGGACGAGGTGGTGTCGCTGTTCGACCAGGCGGTGTCAGCACGGGAATCGCGGGCGAAGACGAAGACCGATGAGGCACTGGTCGAGCGGGCGAAGACCGGCGAGGTGCGGCAGTTGCTGCTGCAGGTGATCCTGCCGGTGCTGGCCGACCCGTCCGTCCCCGATGAGCGGGTGGGTGGCCTGCTGCGCAAGAGCATCGGGATGAGCAAGCTGCGGGAGGTGGTGTCGGGCGGATGGCGTCCCCTGCCCCGCGACCACGGCCGTCTGTCGGCGATGGACTCCTCGTACTCGTATCTGCGGCAGTTCACCCCGGACGTGCTGTCAGCGATCGACTTCCAGGGCGGGCCGGGCACGGCCGGGCTGATGGAGGCAGTCGCCATCTTGAAGGAACTGAACCGGCTCGGCAGCCGCAAGGTCCCTCCGGACGCTCCGGCGGGGTTCGTGCCGGCCCGGTACGCCGAATATCTGGAGAAGGCCCGGAAGGCAGGGGACGACGCATCCTTCCGGCATTACTGGGAGCTGTGCGTGGTCCTGGGCCTGCGGGATGGGCTGCGCAGCGGTGACATCTTCGTGCCGGGGTCACGCCGGTACGCCGACCCGTCGACGTACCTGTTCACCCCGGAGCAGTGGGCGCCGCGGCAGGGTGAGTTCTGCAAGCTGGTCGGCAAGCCCGCCAGGGCCGCTAATGCGCTCGCCCAGGGCAAGGAGGAGCTGCACACCGCGCTGGCGGAGCTGGAGAATACCCTCGCCGACGCGCTGCCCGACGACACCGGCGCCGTCCGCCTGGACGAAGACGACAAGCTGGTGATCCCGAAGCTGACGGCCGAGGACGTTCCCGCGGAGGCCAGGGAGCTTAAGGACGAGCTGGCGGGGATGCTGCCGTTCGCGCCGATCGCCTCGCTGCTGATCGAGCTCGACCGGCGCACCAGGTTCCTGGACTGCTTCGTCCACGCCGGGGGCCGTAAGCAGGCCCGGTCAGCCGAGTTGAAGCGCAACATCCTGGCCGTCTTGATCGCGATGGCCACGAATCTGGGCCTGGCGAGGATGTCGGAGGCGTACGGGGTGCCCTGCGACGTGCTGGCGTGGACGGCTGAGTGGTACGTGCGGGAGGACACGCTGCGCGAGGCCAACACCGTGATCGTCAACCATCACCATTCGCTGGAGCTGGCAGGGGTGTTCGGCGGCGGCACGATGTCGTCCTCGGACGGGCAGCGGTTCCCGGTGCGCGGCAAGTCGCTGACCGGCCGGGAGATGACGGTGTTCGGCGGGCACGTCCTGTCGACCTACACGCACGTGTCCGACCAGCACTCCACCTTCGGCACGAAAGTGATCATCGCTACCACCCGTGAGGCGCACTACACACTGGACGACTTCCCCGGCAACGCCACCGATCTGCTCATCTACGAGCACGCGACGGACACGCACGGGGTGACCCTCATCAACTTTGCGCTGTTCGACCTGGTGGGAAAGGTGCTGTCACCGCGCATCCGGGATCTGGGGAAGATCACGCTGTGCCGGGACGACACCCCGGCCGAGATCACCAGGCTGTACCCGCACGCCGGGCCATTACTGGGCGCCCGCTGGAACGAGGACCTGGTCGCCGGCTGCTGGCCCGACCTGCTGCGGATGGCCGGCTCGCTGAAGTACGGGCAGGCAACCGCCTCACTGGTCGTCGGGAAGTGGTCGGCCGCCTCCCGGCAGAACACCCTGGCGGCCGCGCTCAAGGAGTGGGGAACGCTACGGCGTACGATCCACGCCGCAAAATACCTCTCGGATCCGGCGTACCGGCGGAAGATCGGACGACAGCTGAACAAGGGCGAGTCGCTGCACGCGCTCCGCCGCGACCTGCACTACGCCCACCAGGGAACGGTCGGCAAGCCGCACCTGGCCGACCAAAGCGAGCAGGCATGGTGCCTGACCGTGCTGACCAACTCGGTGATCACCTGGACGACCGAGTATTACCAGCTGGCCGTGCAGCAGCTACGCGGCCAGGGCCGCGACGTCCCCGACGAGATCCTCGCCCACATCTCCCCGGCCCACTCGGAGAACATCAACTTCTTCGGCGTCATCACCGTGGACGTCGAAGCCGAGATCGCCAAGCTCGACCCGGCCGGATGGCGGCCACTGCGGCCCGCCGCACCGGATCTGAGCCTGCTGTGACAGGCCCGGGCACCGCCCGCCTGGCCGGACCCGCAGCGGCAGCCGGGCCGGGTACGGGATGCTGATCTCCCCGGGTTGCCCAGGGAAAGAAGGCGGGCGAGATGGCTGAGCCGCACCTGGCATTCGGACGAAGCCGCTGATGACCCCTTCCCGCAGGAGTACCGGAGCACGGCAAGGCCCGCTAGCTTAGCTAGACCTGGTGGCGGCGAGAGGGGCCAGCCGCGCTGGCTTGGCCCCTCTCCGTTCTCCGGCCACTCCCGGTGCAGTCGTCAGCCGCAGACCAGCTCCCGCATCTGCTGGACAAGGGTCTGGGCCTTGGACGAGCCAACCTCGCGGAGCAGCTGGTCGCCGTCTGCGCTGGGAGAGTAAACGGCATTCACGACATCACTGATGTTGCTGCCGAGCGAGTAGATGCGCACCGGCCGCTCCTGATACTCCGGCAGCACCGGGGGCAGGTGGCCCAGCCCGTTCGAGGCAAGGTCCTTGCTGATGGCATCACGCACGTGTTTGCCCAGCCGGCCGGCACCCTTGATGTCCCGCAGCTTCTCCATCGTGGTCACAACCAGGCCGTCGTTAGACTCCACGGCGCTTCGCAGCTCGCTCCAGCTGCTGTACTCCGCCAGCCCGGCCCCTTCGATCACATACTCAGTGGTCATGCGGTTCTCCTTTAGTAGATGTTCTAGCGCTGGTTTAGCGCAAGATACTGCCAGGATAACAGCAGATTAGTGCTATCTATTCCCGGTTCGGGTGCGCAAGTGATCTTGCCTTGCCTGGCCGAGGCAGACGGGAGGGCGGGCCTCGCAAGGCCACCCTCCGTTGCTACCTGCTCAGCCCACGTCCGTCCCAGGCTGAGGCGCGCTGCCCTCCGGCAGCACCACAGCCGCAACCTGCTGGCTCGGGTTGTCCCGGAGCAGCAACCGCATCTGCTTGACGATGTACTCGATCACCTGCCGGTTGTTGGCCCGGACCATCGGTTCCTGGCCGTTCTCCGTGATGTTCCACTGCGCATCCGCGACCCACTCGGCCAGCCGCTCCAGTTCGGCCTGGAAGAACTTGGGCGAGAAGTCCCCGGCCCGCACCGCCAGTTCCAGGAAGTCCGGCATGATCTCGTTGAACACGTAGGCGCCCAGCGGCTTCATCAGGGCATAGTGCTCCGGGTCGTTGCTGGCATCCGGCATCAGAGCCTTGATGGCCAGCCAGTAGTTGCGGATCACCTCGTAGATGTCCCGCCAGGCTGCTGAGTCGGGCTCGGTCCCCTCATACATGCGCCGCATCCACGCATCCATGAGAGCCGGCCGCAGCGTGGACCCGAACGTGCTCGTTCCGACCGGCCTTTCCTTGATCACCGACTTGTCCTCGTTGGCCAGCCGGATCTTGCGGTACCAGGGACCGGGCTCTTGCGCCAGGCGCTTGGCCACATAGACCGCGACCGCCTTGCGCTTCTCCTGAGCCGTTGGCTTCTCCCCGAAAGCGATCTTCTTGCCGACCTGCTCCGCGATCAGCTCCGCCGTGAGATCAGTCGGCACGCTCTTGGCCTCGTGGTTGACCACGTAGAAGATGCGCACTTCTTCGTCGTACGGGACGGTCGTGAACACCACTGGTACTTCATACTGCGCCGCATTGAAGTTGCCAGGTGACTCCGAAGCGTCCTGCAGGCCGCCGAGCCGGTGCTGGCCATCCTCGACCCAGAACGGCTCCCCGTCAGGGATCTCCAGGTGACCGAACTGGCTGCCCTCCGAGCCAGGCACAAACTCCGCACCGTGCCGGATGTTCACCAGCACAGCAGTGGGCATGAGTCCGCCGCCCAGCTTGACGTAGCGCGCAATCTGGCGCCTCCGCGACGGCACAGCAGCGCGCTGGTACCCATCAGTCGTGCCTGGCTTGCGCACATCCACCTTCGCCCTTGCGATGATCTGGTCCGCCGGCAGCACTGCCAGGTACAGCGCGATCGGCTGCCCGCCCTGCGCGCCCTCCGCATCTTCCTTATGCGTCTGGGTGAACCTCGTAACTGGGAGCTTCACGGCCCCCACCTCCCCGAAATGTTGACCTGAGAACACAGCTTGTGTTTCTCGCTTACTATAACTACCTGAGAACACAAGCTGTGTCAAATGAGCTGGAGTGGAGATCCCCTCGCCGCCGTCTGCTTGCCCCTGAGCCCGGGGGGAGGGGACGTGCAACGCCAGATTCCAGCAGGCAACCCCTTGCTCATTGGGTACGCCGCCTAACCCCCGCCAGGCCCTCGGTACATTGGAACGGCAGTCACGCTAAGCGGCTGAGTTGATCTTCCTTACCGTGACTGGCCGTTCCAAAGCACGTCATCGGCTGCCGACGCCCGCTCCTCATGCGCTGCCGGGGTCGGCGCTTTCGGCGAGCGTGGCCGCCAGGTAGTCAAGGTAGGGATCGAATGCCGCGGGCGGGATGTCGAGCGCGGTGGCGGGCAGCAGTTCCGCGAGCGCTTCGCGGATGCGTGCCGTGCGGACGCCAATGGGATCGCTGGCGGCCTGCCCGGACCAGATGTAGGTCCCCGTGGTCATGAAGATCCTCAGCTGGCCGCGCATCTGCCCTAGCTGCGTCAGCTTCACAGAGCGGCCGAGGCCGGCGCCGGCCAGGACCGCGAGGGGCGTTAGTGCGCGGTCAAGGTGCTTGTCGGCGTAACGCGCGAAGCCCATGGCGGGCCGGCCGGTGCGCTCGGCGACCGCGGAGGCGAGGATGCCTGTGCAGGCGTCGGCGACGCGGGCGGGTGAGCGCCTGGTCCACGCCCGGACGGGTCGGCGGGTGAGCTTGTCGCCCGCACCGACGTGGCGCAGCAGGGACCCGGCGTTGGCGTGCACGAAGAAGTTCGACGTCGGCACGTAGAACCTTTGGTAGAGGCTGATGGCGCCGCGTTGGCCGGTTGCCTGCTCGACACGTTTCGCCATGTCCCACACCTTCGGGCCGCGACGTGATTCCCCGAGCGCGGCGACGCACCGCTCGATCACCTCGGCCGGCACGTGGCCCGCGTCGCTCAGGTAGCGCATGACGTCGCGCAGGGCCTTGATGTTCGCGGCCTGCAGGTGGGCCACGGCGCCGTCCTCGTGGAGGCAGTACAGGCCGAGGATGCACGTCTCGACGGAGGCCCGGGCGAGCATTACCGAGGCCTCGCGGTGGCGGCCGCGGACCGCCCGCCGGGTCTGGCGCTGCAGCCACAGCACCCGGAGAATGGCGAGCTGCGCCGCGTCGGTACCGGTGGCGGCCAGGCCGGGCCACGGGGAGCACGTGACGAGCTTGCGGGCCGCGGATCGCACGCGGCAGCGGCGGATCAGGTCGGGGCAGGGCAGCAGGGTGCGTGCGATTACCCACGCCAGGGATGCCAGGCGGCGCCAGGGGCGGAACCGTTCCCCCGGCTCTGCCGTGCCCGGGGCGTTCTGTGCGGCGTTCACGGTCATGCTGCCGGGATACCACCGTTCGCCCGGTCCCCCGGCATCGTTTCTCGCCGGGCACGGGGCACCGCCCTTGTTGCGGTGTGGCCGGCCGGGGGATCATGACCGGCCGTCTTCCCGCTCGGCCCGGCTCTGGGCGACCAGCCGCTCCCGGAGATCGGCCTGCCCGGCGGTGAGCGGTTCGCCGTCCTGGCGGATCCGGGCGGGGCGCGGGCGGATCGGGTATCCGTCGTCGGTTACCGTGGCCGTCCCGGCGTCCCCGGCTTCGGCGAAGGCCCGGTACAGCGAGGCGACCGACGGGTGCTGCCCGGCGTTCTTGCCGCTTTTGATGACCAGCTTCCTGGCGATGCCGGGGACCGGGGTGCCCTTGTCCTTCAGGGCCTGGGCGAACAGCAGCATGTCGTTGTCGATGACCTTGGGGCGGCCGCCGTGGTTGCCCTTGGCGGCGGCGGCCCGCTGGCCCTCCAGGGTTTTCTCGCGGATGTAGTCGCGGTCGAGTTGGGCGGCCACGGCGAGGACGGCGAAGAGCATCGAGCCCATGCCGTTGGGGTCGTAGATCCCGGTGAGCGGTCCGGTGAGGAGTTCGAGCTGTATGTCGCCGGCCTGCAGCTCGGCCGAGAGGACCATGAGCTCGGCCGCGTTGCGGGCCAGTCGCTTGAGCTCGTGCACGGTGAGGATCACCGGCTGGCCGGGGGCGACCTCTTTCAGCTCATGTGCGAGTTTGAGGGCCTTGGCCAGTTCGGGGCGGACCTTGACTCGGGTGCTGATCTTCTCCTGGAAGATCTTCTTGCAGCAGGCGCGTTCCAGCGCGTCGATCTGGCTGGCCAGCTCCTGGCGGAGCGTGGAGGTCCTGGCGTACCCGATCCGGATCGGCAGTGCCTCGCGGCCGGACTCGGGGACCACCGCGAGTTCCGGCCCGGGCCGCCAGTTCCGGCCGGGCTGCCGGCCGACGGGAACCAGGACGTCCAGGTTCTCCCGCAGCGCGGGCACGCGGATGAAACGCGGCGTGTGATATTTCGCTGCCGTCTTCCCGGCCCGGGTCCGGCATGGCCTCCCCGGCGGAGCTTCGCAGGTCGGGCATTCGTGGCGTTCCACCGCAGAAGCTGCCTGATCGGATGTCAGATCCATCCCGCCAGCGTCGCAGAAATGTCTCGTAGAAGTCCGGGGGTTCTGAGAGGTTTTCTGCGAGAGTGAACCCGGACAAACCGCTTCCCCGCGGGACCGTCGGTCGGTCTCGCACATCTGGTCATTTGTCATTTGTGAGAGACACCCGGCGGCCCTATGCCGAGTCCCGGGACGGCGGGTGGATCTCTTCGTAGCCTGACTGCCCGGGTACGCCTGCGCCGATCAGCTCCTCACGCATGCGGCGGAAGTATCCCGGCTGGCTGCTGAACGCGGTGAACCTCACCAGCAGCTGCCGGGCGGCGCCGATCCCCCCCCGGAGCGCGTTCATGGCCTGCGTCCAGCAGGTGGCCTGCTCCGGCACATCTGGCGCCGGCGATCTCGGAGGGGACGGGCGATATAGGGACGCCTGGCATTCCATCCGCTCCAGATGCGGACGCGCAGGCTCACACTCTGCCAGAGAGGAACTGCTGCGCCTTGTGCTCGATGAAGCCGGGGGAGATGTCCATGAAGCCGAGCTGGCTGAACAGGCTGTCCGCGGCCGCGACCGAGGCGGCGAGGACGCCTCCGGTGAGCTCGGCTCTGGGCAGGGCCACCGAGTGGATCGCCTCGTTCCGTGATGCATGGAGGTGGGAGGGCAAGTCCTCGAACGTGTCTCCGCTTCCTGGGCGGCCCAGCACATCCTCAAGGGCGATCCTGAACATCACCTCGGACACCGTCTCGTCGTCCCGATATAGGCGCCGGCCGAACTCGAAGATCTCCGCGACGGTGTAGATGGCCGCCACGAAATGGATCGTGCCTCGATATGCGTCCGTGCCGTCCTCACGCAGCCGCCACCGGTGGGTGAACAGGCCGTCGGGGTGCAGCCTCCACACCTCGTGGTACTGCATCGTGTCCGTCGTTGCTTCGATACCTCCATCAGGGAGCCCCGCAACGCCTTGCGGGGGATCGTTCCGCGGGATGTGCGGATAGTTCCAGCCCCGGAGCGCGACCGATCTGGTTGCAGCGATCTCGACCATCTGCTGGCCCTGAGGAAACCGGTGCTGCGCCGGCGGAGCCGGCGCGATGCCGGCGGACCAGTAGGCAACCGTGGCGTCCGTCACGGCTTCTTCATCGCGTCGAGGTCGTGCTCGATGGCCCTGAGCAGGTCCACCGCGGCCGGAGGAGCCGACCCTGGCCAGTGGGCGTCGATCAGCGCCTTGATCTCGGCCAGCAGACGATCCGCCTTCTTCACGTACGCCCGGCTCAACAGCTCACGCATCTCGGCCTCGGTCGACACCTCCTTGGTCTCCGTCCTGGCGGTGCGGATGTAGAGCGCACCTTTGCGCAGGATCGTCTTGCCCCGGTCATCCTCCACGGACTTCGTGCACACGAGGGGCTGCTCGTCGAACGGCACGACGTGCAGAGCGAGCAGGACCGTTCCGTCGGTCAGTGATCCGCGGAATACCTGAACGACGGGCGGTGGCGCCGCATAGGGCGCGAGCGCGGCGTTGAGCTTCGCCGCATCCCATGTCGCCACCTGGCCCGGTGTCAGGCCAACCGGCCGGTGAGTCCCGTCCTCGACGCCTATGAGCAGATACCCGCCGTCCTTGCGGTTGCTCAGCCCGATGGCGTGCTTTGCGAGCTTGGCTCGGTCCCGCCGATCGGTCGGCGCGGACATCGCGGTCTTGTAGTCCACGTGCGACTCCGAGCCCTGCGCCAGCAGGTCGCGCACCAGCTGGTCGGCATCGGTCGGCTTGTCGGCGGCCACGGTGGCCGACCATACCCGATCGCAGCGCTCGCAGCATCCGCACAGCGCCCCGGCGCCATGTCGCCCGTGCATGGCCGCGGGGAGGCGGCGCGGGCTACTCCCGGTCGTCGTCTTCGGCGTCCGGGTCGCGCACCGGCAAAGACGAGCAAACCGGGTTCCGCTTCCTGTACATGGGAGCAGCCACGGCCCTGCGCAACCCACGCCACCAGGAGTTCATCACCGACGACCCAGTGTCCGCCCTCGAGCACTTGGCCCTCATCAGCCTCCTCCTCCGACGGCTCGACACCGCCAGCATCCGTCCGGAGACCACGCCTTAACGTTCAGCGTGGGGCACCAGTGCCCCTACTTTGCCCTGGCTGTAGTTTCGGGAGTCCCAGGCCAAACCCTGGAGGTCACGGCTTCGTCTGGGGATCCGATCACGAGGCCGTGCCAGCGTCCGGACCGTGCTCCTGGTCCTCGTCTTCCTCGCCTTCAACGGTGACTTCTGCACGTGGCATCCACGCCCGGAACTTGGCCACCGCGGCCTTGATCCCGTCATACGCGCCAGACGCCACCAGGCTAAGGACCACTGCCCCGGCGTCTGCGCCGAGCCCACGCTGCTCCCTTGGCGGCGTCCACTCAACCTGGACACCTTGCTCCTTGAGCATTTTGGACAAGCGCACCAGCCCGCGCCGCCACACCCCTGTACCTGATCGTCCGAGTGACGTCCATGTCCCCAGTCTCGCGCTCCGGACGGAAACGCGGCGGACCGGCACGCGGAACTCCGGTCAGAAACTCCATCAACGCACCATCGCTGATGGAGGTGTTCTCCGTCGGTCGGCCGCGCCACCGTTGTACCGGATCCTCGACCGCGCCAAGTCGCAGGCAAGCACATAACCCCCACCGCGCGTTAGCGCAGGTCAGGGATATCCGACCAAAATTTCTCCGAGACTACCGGGACCCCAGGATCTGGCGTCGGCCCGGGACCGGATGGTGGTGACCTGGCTTGCTCACGGGGGCTTCCGGGCTGAACAGCTCGGTGCGCACCGGAAGCCGCACCCGCCGGTGCGTCAGGTATGACCGCTCGGCACCGGGTCGGAAGTCGATCCAGCACTCGGACCAGAACGTGTCAATGCTGACCGGGAACTCAGCGCGCCGGGAAACGCTGGCGTAGGGCTTAACGGCGGTGAGGCTGGCCCGTGGTACCAGTAAGTCGATATCCGGGACGCGCTCGGCGGGATCGCGAGCACCCGGACGGTTGAAATTGAGCGACGCGCCGTAGTCGATCCAGGCGGAGGCGGCCACGCTCCCGAAGTGACCGCATGCTCCCCGGTCCGCATCCCTTCGCCAGGTACCGCGGCGCGGGCTGCCAGATAGTCCACCTTCGCGACCTCATTCCTTGACTAGACTCTGTTGGTCTGTTAACAGACCAACACTCTCTCCATGAGAGCACGATGCCGGTTCTCTGTAAACAGACCAACAGTGGCTGGTAACGTGATGATCATGAGCGACACGACCGATGGCAGGTCCCGCCAGCTGCGGATCGCCGACTCGATCCGGGCGCGGATCGAATCGGGCGAGTTCCCGCCTGGCGCGAAACTGCCCGGCCTGCCCGCGCTCGCCCAGGCTTATGGCGCGAGCCTGGTCACCGTCAGGCTCGCGCTCGCCAGGCTCAAGCAGGAAGGACTCATCGTGTCCCGGCAGGGCACCGGAAACTTCGTCCGCACCCACCCGCCCGTCCGCCGGTACGGCATCAGCCGCTACAGCCGATCAGTGTGGGGCGGCTCCGACCCCCAGCCCCTCCTGGTCGCCGAAGGAGGAGCGCAAGGACGGGCCGTGGACCAGGAAACCCAGACCGAGCAGGTCGCCGCCCCCGCATTCGTCGCCGAACGGCTGCCGGGCGTCGCCGAAGGCGATCCGGTATACGTGCGCCGCCGCACCACCACCATCGACGGGATCATCAACCAGTCCGCCGACAGCTACTTCACCCTCGCCACCGGCGACCGCTCACCCGACCTGGTGGCAGGCCGCGGGCCAGGCGGCCACATCGCCCGCATCAACGCCATCTCCCCGGTCCTGGAAATCCAGGAAGAGATCACCGCCCGTATGCCCGCCAGCCCCGAAGCCGCCCGCCTTCAGATCCCCGAGGGAACACCTGTCTTCGAGGTCATCCGCACCTACCACACCGCCGAAGGGCCGATGGATGTCGCCCGCTTCATCATCCGGGCCGACATGGCCACATTCGACTACAGGTTCCCGGTACCAGACTGATCAAATCCCGATCCACGACTGCGGCAAGGCACTCGGCGCGCCCGTCGCGTACATGTCCGCGATGTCGACCGGCTCGAGGCGCAATGGCATCAGATCGGGGACCCGGTCTTGGGCGGATGCGGTCCCTCGCTGCCGGCTGTGACGGACTGAGTTACATCGGCCGGCCCCGCTCTTACAGACCGCACAGTCGCCGTCAGACCCCAGAAGACAGCACTCGGGGACCGGGGGCTGTAGCGGTCAGCACTTCGCGGAACTCGCGGACTGCTGGGCGGTGCTGCTGCTCAAGAGGCACGGCGCGCAGCACCGTCTTCCCGGTCTCGGTGATCATGTGGCTGCGGAACACAGGCGGCACAGCATCGAGAACCTGTGCGGCATGGCGGACCCCCTCAGCCGTACCGCCGTTGACCACCATGCACAGCGCGTTGTGCAGAGACACCTGCGTCGACACTTGATAGTCGGGGTTGGCGGAGGCCATTACATGCCGCCCGGCCTCGTCCGCGCCCGGCTCGTCCCCTGTCCCGGCGAGAACCATGTTCTCAGCGAAGTGCAGTTGGCCGCCTTGCCAGTAGCCCGGCATGATGCCGCCCGGCTCAGGCGAGGATGCGGCTAGGTCGCGGTAGAGATTCAGCGTGACCAGGGCTTCCGGATGCCTGCCGAGGAGTGTCAGTGCCTTGGCTTGTGAGCAGACGACCAGGGCCAGGCCCTGGGAGGGTGCGCCGCTCGCGATCTGCCGCGCGTCTTGGGTTAGCCGTAGCACGGTGCCTGGGTCGCGCTGGCCGTACAGGCCGTGGCCCGCTTCGGTGGCGCGAACTCCCAGCCGTAGCTCAAGGTCCCCGGACTGATCGGCGGCGGCCCGTGCCGTGCGCCACCAATGAATGGCGGCCCCGTGATCACCGAGGCGGGTCAGCACATTCGCATGCAGGGTGGACAGCGCGGCCACGACCCGGTGCAATTCCGCGTTGCCCCCGGCATCGGGCAGCTTGAGCTGGCGATGGATCGCCAGCAGGTCAACGATGAGCGCGTCACGGACCTGAGCTGGGGGCCGCGTGCGTAGCGCATGGAGGTGGTCGGCGCACGCCAACTGCCAGTCTTCGATGGACCGCAGTTCGCTCGCCAGGGCCAGGTCCAGAAGCTGCCGCACGGGTTCCCCGGACGAGAACGCCCCGGCTCCGATACCCAAGGCAGCCAGCAGCAGCCGCCGACGTTCCATATCGTCCCAATCGCCAATGCTGCCCGCTTCATCCACGCTACCTGGCCGTGCCCGGCCGCCCGGCGGCGCCAGTGTGACCGGCCAGGAGGGCTGAGGCGTCGTCTGCGAGCCGAACAACTCGGCCGCATCCATGTCGAGCGCCTTGGCGCAGGCGAACCGGTAGCGCTCGCTGATGCCGGACCGGCCGGCCTCCCAGCGCTTCAGATACGAGATGAGCGTGTCCAGGCCGGGACACTGCTCGGTCACATACGGGACCAGCCTCCGCGCCAGCTCAGGCTTGGTTAAGCCCCGCCTGCGGCGCTCGGCACCGAGCCGTGCGCCGGGCTCCGCCCAGTCTCCTACCGGCATTGCACCCACCTCGCGTCACCCACGGCTCCGGATTGCGCCCCTGGTGCTCCCACCATGCCCTCTTTTCTACGGTAACCGCACGTCGGCACAGTTGAGCAATGGCTGTAGAAACATCACTCGAAGCAGACGTCACAGCGCTGGAAAAGCTCGCCGCCGAACTCACCGCCCGCGGATTCGAGACCCACCTCGCCATCCCGCAAGGCCACGTCCCGTCGTTAGCAGTGACCAACCCGCAGGTGACAGCGTTAAGTGAAACGGTCGTCGCGAGCGAGGACTGGTACTGGTGGAGCTGGGCGGAGAAGGTCGCGCCGGTTGCCGACGTCAGCGAGGCGGCCGCTGTTATCTCCCGCGTCCTGTCCGCCGGGTCCAGCTCGACATGACCGGCGTCCCAGGCTTGCCGGCGCCGCTCACTCCCGCTGACGTGGCCGCCGAGTTCGGGCCCGAATGGAAGATCGCAGAGGGGCATTTCTGCTGGACCGCGACGAGGCGGCCGACTCCAACCGCACGCGAGATCATTGTCGGCCAGAACCTCGACCACCTCGCCGCCAAGCTCCGCGCCGAACAGGACCACGGATGACCACGGAAGCGGGCCAGCGGCTGGCCGATGTGGCCGCGGTCGCCCGCGCTTTTCTTGCCGCCACGGCCGAGACCAAGCCCGACACCCCGCGGGCCGAACTGTGGCATCTCCTGGTGGCCTATCGCGCCCACCTCGCCGCTGTCGTAGATGACGGCCGGCTACAAGATCGGGTCGGCGGCTGAACGGGACCGGAGACAATCAGCTCAAGGTCTGCTCAACCGCGCAGACCCCCGGCCGAAGGCGCGGGAGCCGCGTACGTTGCTGGGAGAACTGGCTGTTAGTGAAGCTCGGTGCGGGCGGCCATCAGCGCGCCGACGGTCTCCATGCTGGTGATGGTGTCACCGACCGCGCTCAACGCCTCATCGAGCGGGATCAAGACGACACTCATGTCGAAGTACTTCTCGATCTCGGTGTCGCCACGGGCAGGCCCGGAGGCTATGACGGGGGCGGCCAGGAAGACGTGGGTGTACTTGTTCGTCTCGGACGGCAGTGAGTAGTAGGCACCCAGCGGGCGGAATCGTGCGGTGGGTTCTGCTGTGAAGCCGGTCTCTTCTTCCAGTTCGCGGCGTGCCGCCGCCTCCGGCGCTTCGGCCTCGTTCATTGCTCCGGCCGGGAATTCCAGCTGGTAGGACTTGAGGTTGTGCCGATACTGGCGCACGAACACGAGCTGGCCGTCAGCGGTGAGCGGCACGATCATGACGCTGGGCGGGGTGTCGACGTAGTACCAGTCGCACTCGTAACCGTCTGGCATCGCCAGCGTCTCCTTGACGAACCGCTTCGGCTTGGGCAGCAGGATCTCGGTCTCGATGAGCCGGGCGTCCTTCATCGTGCCGGCCGGCGGCGTGTTCGTCATCGGGTCCAATCCTCCGCGAGGTTCCAGGTGTTCTCGAAATGCCGGGCGTAGCGGGTAAACATCTTCGGTGCCTGATCCGATCGGAACTCGAATGTCGGTGAGTTGCTGCCGATGAAGAAACGCAGGTACGGGGTGACGAGCATCCTGTCGTCACCCCGGACCACGCTGACGGTGGGGTGCCCATCGTAGACCCGGATCTGCATCTGCTTGCCGCATGCCTGCCGCATGAGAGTGAACCGCGCAAGTGCTGCGCGGGTCCGGGCCGCGAGCGTGCCGGGGGGACTGCCCTCGTCGCCGTCGATTGCCCTGGTGCCGGGGGAGGCGGGGTTCAGGAGCAGGATGCGGACCTGGCAGCCTCTGGATGTCGCGTTGGCGAGGATGCCCGGCACGTCGTCATCGGTGGCGTAGCCGAATTCGGCCATGCCGTACAGCCACACCTGGCTGGCGGCGCCCCTGATGATGCCGTTCCATTGCTGGCGGGTGACCAGGCCCCGGTCAGCGTAGGGCTTCACGGATTCGGCAGGGCCGTGGCCGGTCACCAGGCCGTCAGCGGGCTGGCTCGTCGCGGCTGGCCCTGCGGTCGCGGCCAGGTCCGCCGGGCGTAGTCGGCGCCGACCATCCTTGCCCTCACCTCCCGCATCCGTCACGGGGGATGTCCTGCCGCTGGTGGGGGCCTGAGGCCGCTGCCCGCCGGGGACTGGGGCGGTCGCCAGGCCGAAGGTCTGCGGGGCGATCGCCAGCGCGCCGGCGAAACGGCGCAGCACCGCGATATCGGTCAGCGGGGCAATCCCGCGCTCGTACCGGGACACTTGCGCGGCCGAATAGCCGGTACGTTCACCCAGTTCAGCGAGAGTCAGCCCCTGGGCGGTGCGGACGCTGCGCACGATCGCGCCGAGACGACGCCCTGTTGCCTCTAGCGCCGGGGCTGCCTGGCGTCCCTGATCCATCAACCGCTCCGCGTCAGTGCTCCCCCCGGTCACCGTAACTACGGCTGCGGAGATTGGCCAGGGCGCTTGCAAGATGTGCAAACGGCTTGCCGACCACGACAGCGCTTCTTCCCGGCCGGCTATCCGGGGCGCTCCATGGGGTGCAGGACGGCCCGCACCCGTGGGCCAGCTTCCCGGAAGAGGTGACCTTCGTGACAACCGCGACCGACCTGCCGCTGCCGCGCCTGACGGGCGGCGGGGCCGACTTCGCCCGCCGAGGTGGGCAGCTCCGCGTTTCCTTCACCCCGCGCTGCCAGCTTGGCTGCTGGTTCTGCCACAACGAGGGCGAGATCCCGCCCCGCATCACCCACCACGACCGGGCGATCCAGCCCCGGCCCCGCGCGATGACCGCCGACGGCTTCCTCACTGCCATTAACACGATGACCGCCGCAGGAATACAGCGGGTGTTCTTCACCGGCGGGGAACCGCTGCTGTCCCCGCTGGCACGCCCGGTGATGGAAGGCATCCCCGCCCATGATCCCGGCCGGTACACCACGACGCTGATCACCAACGGCCTGACGCTTACCAGGGACCTCCACTGGCTGGCAGCCACGTCCCTGGACCGCATCAAGGTGAGCCTGCACTACTTCTCCGACGAATCCATCGCCGCGATCGCCGAGGGCAAGCCCGGCGACATCGCCACGATCAAGGCCGGGATCGAAGCGGCCGTCCGTGTGATCCCGGCCGTGGAACTGAACCTGCTGCTCCAGCAGCAGAACGCCCATGAGGTGCACGACATCATCGCTTACGCCCAGCAGGCCGGCATCGGCCTGCAGATCATCGAGCTTGTCGGCACCGGCCACAACGCCGGCCTCGGCGAGACGATCCCCTCAGCCGGCATCAGCGCATGGCTGCGGACAGTCGCCAGCCGCGAGCAGGTCATCACCTCCGGGACCGGCCAGGGCAAGCGCGTCTTCACCGTCGATCCGGTCACGATCGAGGTCATCGACGCCGGCCTGGGCCGGCATCACGTCGGCCAGTGCCGCGCCTGCCCGGCACGACCGCGCTGCACCGAAGGGTTCTGGGCGCTGCGCCTGGATTCGGCCGGAACCCTGGCCCCGTGCATGCTGCGCCCTGACCTGCGCCTGGACATCACCCGGCACGCCAGCGACTCGGCCGCCCTTACTGCGGCAGTCAGCGCTCACCTGGACGCCTTCGACGAAGGGTCCCTCCCGTGATCACCACGAACGCAACCACCGTGACCGCCGCCTACCGGCCAGCGCACACCCGGCGGGCGGGCCTGTTCATCGTCCTGGAAGGTATCAGCGGATCAGGCAAGTCGACACTGGCCGCGCTGCTGGCCGGCAGGCTGCGCGGACGGCACTTCCACACCGTGCCGGCGCCCGTCAGCGATCTCCAGCCCTACATCAACGCCACCGCCCGCCCGCTGCCGCAGCTCGCGTTCTACCTCGCCGGAGTGCTGCATGCCTCCGACCTCGCCCGCGACGCACTGCACGACGGGCACGCGATCGGCGACCGCTACGTCAATTCCGTGATCGCCAACCACGCCGCCGTCCACGGCCTGGCAAACGCCGACGCCGCCGCCGTGATCGCCCCGTTCACCAGCTACCTCGCCGTCCCCGACCTGACCGTCTACCTGCACACCAGCCCCCGCGAGCTAGCCAGGCGGATGCGCGCCAAACACGACCAGACCCGGAGCGACCACGATCTGCTCGCCGATCCCGATCTCCTGCAACGACTCCAGGACCGCTACGACCAGATCGCCGCCACCGACACATCCGCCCGGCATCTGCACACAGGCGGCCATAGCCCTGCTGAACTCGCCGACCGGATCGCCGCCATGCTCCCGGCGGCGAGCATCCCCGCGTGAGGACGCCGCGCCGGATCAGGGCAGGCACGTGATATCCGGCACGGTAGCGTGGCAGCTCCACGCAGCACGTTCTCGCACCGGGAGTCATGGCTATGCCCGCGACAGCCACGAGCTACCGTCCGCAGGTCGGAGTCCACCTCATCCTCACGGCCGGCACCCAGGTGCTGCTCCTGCGTCGCGCGAACACCGGCTTCGCGGACGGCTCCTGGTCGGTGCCGGGAGGATGCCTGGACGACGGCGAGACCCTCCCGGCAGCGGCGGCCCGCGAAGCCCGCGAGGAACTCGGCGTCAGGATCGAGCCAGCCGATCTTGCCTTCGCTCACCTGTGCCACCACGCCGACCCGGACGGGCAGGCCCGCGTCGGCGTCTTCTTCGCCGCCAGGGCATGGACCGGCGAACCTGCCAACGCCGAACCGCACAGGTGCAGTGAAATCGGCTGGCACCCCCTGGGTAGCCTCCCCGCCGATATCGTCAGCTACGTGCGAACCGGCCTGCTAGCCTACGACCAGGGGCTGGCGTTCAGCCTCGACAGCTGGTGACGCAACCGCCCGATCCTGGTTACGTGGGCCAGGCATGGTTCTACATGCCTGAGCCTGAACCGCATAACTGGAATGGACTTGCCTTAACTTCCCACAACTGCAACACGCTTCGCCAAAACTGCGCCTGACTGCCCCTAACTGCGTATGGCTGGGCAGCGCCCGGGAGCCCTCGGGTAAAACGACCTACAGTGCTGGGCCGGGCACAACCCCCCGACCCACGGGCATGGTGAGGCGGGCCGCCGGTTAGCCGGGCACCACCACGGTGCCGGTCGCGGTGACCACCACCAGGGGCTCGTCCAGCACGCGGGAGGCTGATGGGCCGCGCTCCGGTTCGGCCCGGCATACCACCCGCGCCTCGAACGCGATCTCCCGGCTGCGCCGCCCGACCCTGATCACGGTCGCGGTCACCTCGATCACGTCGCCGGCCAGGACCGGCGCCCGGAACTGGACGTCGGAGTAGGACGCGAACAGCCCTTCGTCGCCGTCGGCGCGGATCGACAGTTCGGTGCCGACATCGCCGAACAGGCCGAGTACGTACGCCCCGTCCACCAGGTTGCCGCCGTAGTGGGCGTCCCTCGCGGTCACATAACGGCGGTGCGTGACCGCCTGCCCCACGACCGCGCTCACGCCGCTCCCCCAACGGGCGCCGCTTCGCTCGTGGGGACCAGGGCGTGCACCAGGTAGCTGGCTACCTCGCGTGGCGTCGTGCCGCGTCCGAAGATCTTGTCCACCCCGAGGTCCCTGGCCATGGCCGGGTCGAACCGGGGGCCGCCCACAACGAGCAGCGGGCGACGCCCTCCGGGCTGGCCGGCCCGGAACGCGGCGGCCACCTCGCGGGCACCGGTCAAGTGCGCCTCCCGCTGCGTGACCACCTGGCTGACCAGCACGGCGTCCACGTGCTCGGCCCGCGCCCGGGCCACGAGATCGTCCACCCCGACCTGCGCGCCGAGGTTCACCACCCGCATCTCCCGGTAGTATTCCAGGCCCTTCTCCCCGGCATGGCCCTTGACGTTCAGGATCGCGTCGATGCCCACGGTATGCGCGTCGGTACCGATGCAGGCGCCGAGCACCACGAGCTTGCGGCCGAGCCCGGTACGGATCCGCAGGTTGACCTCGGCCGCCGACAGCACCGGGAACTCCCGCCGGGCCACCGTGACTTTCGACAGATCGACCAGGTGGCCGACCCGGCCGTAGACGATGAAGAACGTGAAGTCAGGCCCCATGCCCTTGGCGTGCACCACCATCGCCGGGTCGAGGCCCATGGACCCGGCGAGCTGAAGCGCGGCCCCTTCGGCCAGTGCCCGCTCTTCTTCGCTACCGAACGAAACCGGCAGGGTGAATGACAATTGCACGCGTCCGTCGCCGGTGGTGTCACCGTAAGGACGTATCACCCGGGCGGGAGCGGCTGGCGCTGTCTCGGTCATGACGCACCCTCCAGTCATGACGCACCCTCCAAGATCTCGATCGCCGGGTTGCTCTGCTGGCCGGGGGGGGCGACCCCCCGGACCCCCCGGGCGGCTCGCCTGGTCATGAGGTACCCTCCAGGATTTCCGTCGCCGGGTTGAAATAGCCTGGTGCGCGCGTGATGACTCCGTCCAGGCCTCGGCCGCCGTCGGCGGGGCGGCGGGTGATGCCGAACGTGCCGTCCGCGATCGCGCCGAGCAGCCCGTCGCCGCCGATGCGGCGCAGCAGGTCCACCGCCTCGCCGAGCACCTGGTGCGCGCGCCGCTGGACCAACCCGCCCGGCGGCGGCCGGAAGTTCTCGCCCAGCTGGCCCGCGGCCCGGGCCACGTACCGGACATTCTCCAGCGCCAGGTCGCGGTCGGACAGGAACGGCGTGTGGATGCCCTCGGTCATCATGCCGATGAGCAGGATCGACTGGTCGGTCATCACCCCCGCCAGGTTGAAGAACGCGTCCAGCAGGTATCCGGCGAATACGTTGCCGGTCATGTGCTTGGTCGGCGGCATGTACTTGAGCGGGGCGTTCGGGAAAAGCTCGCGGACCAGCTGGGCATGCGCGAGTTCCAGCACGAACGAGTCTGGCACCTCGGGGTTGATCTCGAATGCGTGACCCAGGCCGAGCTGGGAGTCGGCCAGCCCGGCTTCCTGGCCGAAGAACTCGTTCAGCAGCTGGCTGACGACCACCGTGTGCGCGGCGTCCACCGCGTCCGCCGTGGTCAGGTAGTTGTCCTCGCCAGTATTGATGACGATCCCGGCCCTCGCGTGCACCTGGCGGGAGAACCGCTGGTCGATGAAGGTGCGGCGGGGGTTGATGTCGCGGAAGATGATCCCGTACATGCAGTCGTTCAGCATCATGTCCAGCCGCTCAAGCCCGGCCAGTGCGGCGATCTCCGGCATGCACAGCCCGGACGCGTAGTTGGTCAGCCGCACGTACCGGCCCAGCTCGCGCGAGACGTCGTCCAGCGCGGCCCGCATCAGGCGGAAGTTCTCCCTGGTCGCGTACGTGCCGGCGTAGCCCTCCCGGGTCGCGCCCTCGGGCACGTAATCGAGCAGCGACTGGCCGGTGGACCGGATCACCGCGATGATGTCGGCGCCCTCCCGCGCGGCGGCCTGCGCCTGCGGGATGTCCTCGTAGATGTCCCCGGTGGCCACGATCAGGTAGATCCACGGCTTCGGCGGGTCGGACGTCTCGCGGATCATCGCGTCCCGCTCGGCGCGGCGGGCGTCGATGGCCGCGATGCCCCGGCCGAGCGCGGCGCTGGCCGTGGCCCGCGCCGCCGCGGCGTCCCGGCCCTCGGGCACCCGGAACTTCACCTTCCCGGCCGCGGCGTCGCGGGCGAGGACGGCGAGGCTGGAGAACTCCCCGGTGAGCAGCGCATCCCAGGCCGGCAAGGCCACGCCGTGTTCCAGGCCCGTGCTCTCGCGCACGGCGTCGGCGAGCCTGTTCACCCAGGGCATGCCGTCCTCGTCGGCGCCGTCGAGCCCGGCGAGGCGAAGCACGGCCCGCTCCACTGACACCGTCGTATGCGTCCTGGCCAGTTCGACGATGGGCCGCCCAGCGGCCCTGGCCAGTTCACGAGCTTCGCGGACGACCGCCGGATCAAGCCCGAGTTTCGGCTCCATCATGCGTCCTCCTCTCGAAAATCGCGCGCACCCCCGGCTCGGCCCGGATCAGGTCCAGGGCCAGCTCCGCGTGTCCTGGAACGTACCCGTTGCCGATCAGCATGGTCACGTCGGCGGCCATCCCCTCCGCGCCGAGGGCGGCGGCGGTGAATGAGGTCGCCATCGAGAAGAAGATCACCGTGCCGCCCTGGGCGGTGGCGAGCACCGCGCCGCCTTCACAGCCGGGCACGTCCACGCAGACCACCGTCACATCGGCGGGGCCGCCAGCGCCGCGGACCGCGCCGGCCAGGGCCACCGGGTCCCGCGCGTCGGCGATCACCACGTGGTCCGCGAGCCCGCTGCGCCCCAGCACGTCCGCCTCCGCGCCGGTCGGCACCACGCCGATGACTGTGCCCGCACCAGCCCGGCGGGCCGCGACCGCGGACAGCGAGCCGCTCTTGCCGGCGGCGCCGAGAATCGCCACGACCGGCCCCGGCTGGATGCTCGCCGCCCCGGCTACCACCCGGTGAGTGAGCGCCGGGGCGCCGCAGACGTCCAGCACGGCGAGCGCGAGTTGCCCGGGCAGGTCGTCAGGAAGCACGGTGGCGATCGAGCGGCCGAAAAGTATCGCGTGCCCGCGGCATGGCACCTGCTCGGAATGGCCGTCCCAGTCGGCCAGGCCGTCGATGATCACGAGCGGGGTGAGGCTGAGCGAGACCAGCGTGGCGATCCGGTCGCCGGCCGCCAGGCCGAGCGGCGAGTAGGAACCGGCCTCCTCCACCACCCCGGTCAGCATCCCGCCGGAGCCGGTCACCGGGTTCTGCATCTTGCCCCTGGTCGCGATGATCTCCAGGACCGCGGCCCGCATCGGGCCCGGGCTCCCCCCGGACGACTCGCGGAGCTGGCGGAACGATGCGGCGTCCAGGTTGAGCCGGTCGACCCGCACCCGCACCTCGTCCGGCCAGATCCGTGGGTCGGGGTCGAGCCGCCACGCCGCCTGCGGCAGCACCCCCGCGGGTTCGAGCACCCGGTGCAGGCCCAGGGGTGAGCCGGCGGCGCTATGCCGCTGCTCACGTGTCCGTTGAGTCACATCTGTATCTCTTTCCACTCCAGCCCCTCACGGCCACGCCCCCGTAATGGGCTCGCTCCCCGGCTCGCTCCCCTGGTTCGCTCCCCCAGCGGATCGCGGGCCCGGCACGATACCGGCCGCGCAAATCAGCAAGTTCTCCTGTGATTAGCTACTCTGACACTAGCTTCTTCTCTATGTGCTCCGGATGGAAGGATATCGTTCGGTAAAACGAGACTGGAACGGGGAGGGCGAGCGTCGTGGTCGAGCAGCCGTATGCATACCAGCGCATCGAGTTGACGGAGCCGGACTGGCAGCGCATCCCCGGCTGGTCTCAGGTGACCACCGCGGAATGGGAGTCGGCCCAGTGGCAGCGCGCTCACTGCGTGAAGAACATCCGCCAGCTCCGCGAGGTGCTCGGTACCGGCCTGGATGATGCGTTCCTGGCCGACCTGGAGCATGACCAGCGTGAGCGGGCCACCATGTCGATGCTGGTGCCGCCGCAGATGATCAACACGATGGCGGGATCGCATCAGCCGGACCGGCCGGGCTTCACCGAGGCGTTCTACGCCGACCCGGTGCGCAGGTACATGATCCCGGTCTTCAGCGACCGGCGCACCGACTGGCCATCACACCCGTACGCGTCCAGGGACTCGCTGCACGAGGCGGAGATGTGGGCGGTCGAGGGGCTCACCCACCGGTACCCGACCAAGGTGCTGGCGGAGGTGCTGCCCACTTGCCCGCAGTACTGCGGGCACTGCACCCGGATGGATCTCGTCGGCAACCCGACCGCGTCCACCGCCAAGCTCAAGTTCGGGCTCCCCCCGGCCGACCGGCTCACCGCGATGATCGACTACCTGCAGGCGACGCCGGGGGTGCGGGACGTGGTCGTTTCCGGCGGGGATGTGGCGAATATGCCCTGGCCCCGGCTGGAGGCGTTCGTCGGCGCCCTGCTCGACGTGGCCAGCATCCGCGACATCCGGCTGGCCACGAAGGCGCTGATGGGCCTGCCCCAGCACTGGCTGGCCGACAACGTGCGGGCCGGCCTGGAGCGGCTCGGCGCCAAGGCCCGTGAGCGGGGGGTGAGCATCGCGATCCACACCCACGTGAACGCGGCCCAGTCGGTGACTCCGCTGGTGGCTCGGGCCACCCGGGCTATGCTGGACACCGGCATCCGCGACGTGCGTAACCAGGGCGTGCTGCTGCGCGGGGTCAACGACAGCGCGTCCGCCCTGCTCGACCTGTGCTTCACCCTGCTGGATGGGGCCGGCATCATGCCCTACTACTTCTATATGTGCGACATGATCCCCGGCAGCGAGCACTGGCGGCTTTCCCTGGCCGAGGCGCAGGACCTCCAGCACCAGATCATGGGCTACCTGCCCGGCTTCGCCACCCCCCGGGTGGTCTGTGACGTCCCCTATGTCGGCAAGCGGTGGGTGCATCAGGTGTCCCGCTACGACACCGACCTCGGCATCTCGTACTGGACGAAGAACTACCGAACCGGGGTGGAGTCCGAGGACCCACTCGCGCTCAGCCGCGAGTATCCCTACTACGACCCCATCTACCGGGTCCCGGAAAGGGGCCAGGCCTGGTGGCGCGCCCGCGCCCGCACCCGGGACCGCGCCGCCGGCGCTGCGCCGCCGCCGCCCCAGCTTGTGCAAAACAGCTAGCGGTCGGGCCTCTGCCGCTATCGGGCCGTGTACAGCAGGTCGACGGTTGCGCGTGCGTGGGGCCACTGCAGCGTGAAATGCCAGCATCCGGGCGTCGGTACGTCGATGATGCTCGGGTAGATCTCACCTGGCCCGGAGTCGGCGGGGAGCTGAACCCGCACGACGGGCCCGCTGGCACTCGCCTGGCGTGCGGTGATAACGAGAGGCTGGCCATCGCGCGGCGTCCGCACCACCCAGAGGATCTTGTTGTTCATGTTCGGCCGGCTAGGGGCCGTCAGCGGGTAGCCGAACAGGAAACCGGCGGCATTGCCTTGATTCGAGACGGCGAACGGCAGGGATGCCGGCGTGTTGGCAGCTGTCGCGCGGCCAATCCACGCTGGCGTCGGCCCCTTGAAGAGCTGGGTTGATCCGCATGAATGCGCCGCCAGTGCCGTCTGGGATTGCTGGCCGTGCGTGGTCCTCGCCGCGCCCGCCGCCACCGAAGGCCGCGGGCTTCCCGCGCCCGGCCGGGAGCACCCGGCCGCCAGGGCAGCGGCGACAAGAGCGGCCAGGGCCGCTGCGAAGACCCGGACCACCTGCGCCATAGGGGTAACGGTCGCCGACGCGCGCATCGAAATCAAGGCCCGATTGCACAACGGCGCGTCGTAAGCGCGACGATGCCTACTACCCGCGGCCTAACCTCAGAACGGGCTTAGCCCACGTCAAACTCGCCGCTCCGGACCGCAGCCTTGACCCGCTCGACCTTCCCGGCCCGGACCCCGACCCCGCCGTCAGGACTCTCATCGAGAGCTACCGTGCCGCCCTAGACGCGATAGCGAGCTGCGGCTGGGAGCGCGAGCAGGTGGCGCAGCCATAATGCCCGCGCCACCGCTGACCTGGCTCGTCGGCTGGGTTAGACCGTAACGCGGATCTCCCGCAGGATCGCCTCCGCGCCATGCTCCAGCATCGTGTGGGCCAAGTCCCTGCCGAGATGCTGGGGGGCTGGCGCCGTTGCAGACAGTGCCCGCCGGTGAAGGCCCGTTGCTAATTCCGCAAACCGCGTGCGGGTCGTGCACACGCCCTTTCCAGCCAGCTGCGCGGAGCGTTGCATCACGTTCGTACCGCCAGCAAGCAGCGGAAAGGCGAGAGCAATGCAGGAACAGCCTTCCCGGCAGCGGGAGAACACGGCTGCCCCCGCCGTGCCGCGACCCCGGCCAGCATTGCTTCTCCCACCCCGCCTGGAGGCGGCCCGCTGCGCCGTCCTCGTCGCCGACCCGCTGACCGTCAAAGGCCGCCCGGGATGCTCGCCAAGAGCCCGGCCCCGGGAACTCGCCAAGGCAGACCTCATCTGGCAGCGCACCGGGGTGCTCGCGCACTACCTGACCGGACTGCGGCCCGGCCTTCTGGCCGGCACCGGGTTCTACGCCGACCCGCGGAACCGCGGCCGCACGACGCATGTCTACCCGCTGGCGGACCTGGCGTACTCGGTGTGCTTCTCCGAGCATGACGGTGAGCTGTTCGCCCACATCCGGCTGAACGTTTTCTCCGATCTCGGCGGCGCTGGGGTGTCGGTCATCAACGGCACCGTCGTGAAGGTCCGCAAGGGCGCAGGCACCTACGATGAGGAGGAGCTGGCCGACCGGGCGGCGTTCCAGCGCGGCTACCCGCTCCCGCTCATCGTGTCCCGGGTCACCCGCCGCAACCTGCGCAGGCTCACCGGCCGCGAGCCCGCCCCAGACGGCCCGTTCGGCTGGGGACGCGCGTTCTTCAGCAAGAAATCGGTGCTGGCCAACGCGGTGCGCAAGTACGTGCGCAACCGCGGCAGGTACGCCAGCCAGCTCTCCGGTACCGCCGCACTGGGAGTACGGGTACTCCGCTTCCGCACACCAGGCCACGCCGAGCAGTGGCTCAGCACCGTCGCAGCACGCCCGGCACTACCTCTCGGGCTGGGGGCAACTGGCGCCCAGGAGTGACTCCTTTCCCAAGCGTGTGCAGATTGTGCACGCGCCCTCGCCGAGCGGGTACATCCGCCGTAGCCTGAACGGGGATCGCCTGCCATGACGGGGGAGCCGCGATGGACACCCGCGATGCTGCGTGGGATTCGGCGCGGACGCTGGCGCTGATCAAAGCCCGGGACATCGGCGGCGCGATCCGGCTGGCCCGCCAGGCACGCGGCTGGCGGCAAGCCGACCTGGGGAAGGCATCCGGCTACTCAGCCTCGACCATCTCCCGACTGGAGACCGGCCGGAGAGCCTCCGCCGATGTCGGCATGCTTCGCCAGGTCACGCGAGCGGCCGGGATACCTCCCGATCTTCTCGGCGCGCTTCTCGGACTTCCCCCCTCCATCCCCGCTACGGTGGCCGGAACCATCGGCCAGCGGGCCGGGGAGGACGATTCCATGCGCCGCCGCACACTCCTGTCCGCCGCGGGACTCACGGTGCCCCTGACCTTGCTGACCGGGCTCGACGACGCACTGGCCCTGTTGCCGGCCGCCTCTGGCGACGCTGCCCCAACCGAGATCGCCCGGCGGCTCGCCCGGGCACGCGCCTGGTTCGACAACGGAGACCTGGCCCGGCTCGTCGCCGGCTTCCCCGCCCTCCTGGCCTTCGCGCACGAGGCAGCCGGGCCCCGTGGGGAGCCCGGAGCGTACAGGCAGCTGGCGGCCTGCTACGACCTGGCGACCGAGACGTTAAACAAGATCGGCCGCTACGGGACAAGCAGGATCACCGCCGACCGTGCCACAACGTCCGCGGGCTTGTCAGGATCGCCCATCGCGATGGCCGCGGCCGCCCGTTCCCTCGGCATTGTCCTGCGCCATGAGGGACGCCAGGAGATCGCCGATCGTGTCACGCTCGAAGCTGCCGCCCGGCTGGAAGCGACCGGGCTCACTCAGCCGGCGCAGTCGGCTGCCTACGCCCAGATGCTCTGCACTTGCGCTTACAACGCCGCGCAGGCTGCCGACCGGGACCGGGCCCTCGAACTGATCAAAGAAGCGGAGCGCGCGGCCGCCCGGCTCCCAGAACCCGCGATCCCCGGCCAGCCATTCACCGTCAGCCCGCCCCAGGTCACCCTCTACCGGGTCGGCGTGCACTGGTCTCTCGGCGACGCCGGCTCCGCCATCCATGCTGGGCGCGACCTGCACCCCGGCCAGTTCCCTACCCCTGAGCGCCGCGGCCGGCTCCACACCGACATGGCCCGGGCGTGGTGGCAATGGGGCAAGCCTGAACAGACCGCGCACGCGCTCCTGGCCGCCTGCCGGCAGGCGCCAGCCGAGGTCCGCGACCGGCCCGCCATCCGTGGCATCGCCATCAGCCTGGCCGAACGGCATCCCCGCGTCCCCGGCGCGCGCGAACTGGCTTCGGCCATCGGCCACCGCCCGGTCTAGGAGCTTTTGGAGCACGACTTACCACCCATCCGGCCGACCCGTGCGTACCGGCCGGATATCCACCTGGTACGCCGCTCCGGAGCTGAGCCGGATGACCCATTCGCCGTCGATCTGGCGGTCCCGGATGCCGTCCGGATCGTAGGACAGGGTCGCGTGCCCGCTGGTGAACGCGTCCTGCAGCTCTCGGGTAAGCCTGTGTTCCCCGACGCTCCGCGCGGCCTCGCGCAGCTGCCGGACTACACAGCCCGTTCCCTGGCACAGGGCGGGCAGTACCCGCCGACGGTGCCAGCTTCAGCGCAGTGGGGCTCGTGGGCTTGTGCGCCTGGCAGTAGCGGGAGCCCCCGGACCGGCTGTTCCGGCACCTGGTCCCGCGAGCACGGGACGTAGACTGGCAACTGCGACCGCACACCCCGGTACACGCCGTAGGCGGAGGCCTCCTCATCACTGGGGAACTCGACGGGCACAAACCCGGACCCTACGAGCCCAACGTCGCAGAGTCCCGCGAAAGACCCAACCCGTTACGAGCCCGGCTACCCCCGAACGGCGACGTGCTTTGGAACAGCCAGTCACGGTAAGGAAGATCAACTCAGCCGCTTAGCGCGACTGACTGTTCCGTTGTTCGTCGAGGGCCGACGCTCATTGAGGTCGGCCTGGCGTGCTCTCTCGATGAACGTGATCTCCCCGGCGTGGGTGCGAGCGCGCACGCCCCAGCGCGATCGCGATCCCCCGGCCGACACCACGACTGGCTCCGGTCACCTAGGCCACCCGCCGGGCAGCCGGACCCTGGACATCCGCCATGCCAAGCACCGTAGCGGCCCGTCACGATCCTGCGATTGTCGCGTCCGGCGCTGATGCCGAGACGTGGCTGGACATCGCTCAGACATACCGAGGCTCCAGCAGGGCACACGTCGCATGGGGAATGCGGATGGGAGCGCGGGGCCGATGGGCAACCCGGTCCCGCGCCGGTGTTCATGGCAGCTTCTGCAGCCCGGCGGCGGTGAGCAGGTACCCGGGGGCAGTGGTCGCTGGGTCTGCCCGTACCAGGTCCACTAGGGCGGACCCGGCCATCTCGGGGGTCAGCAGTTCGCCCAGCTGCTTCAGGTATGCCTCCTCGGTCTGGCCGCCACGGGCCGCGTACGCCCGGACCCCCCGCCTGCCCACGTCGCCGAACGGAGTCATCCTGGGCATCACCGCCGTGACGGTGATGTCCAGCCCGGCACGGCGCGACTCATCCTGGGCGTATCCCGCGATGAACCGCTGGGTGGCCTTGGACCCGGCGTACCCTCCGCTGGCCGGTGATCCGTTGATGGCAGCTCCGCTGCTCACCACCACCACCCGGCTGCCAGACGGCAGCGGCTTCAGCAGTGCCTCACGCAGCCAGGTGAACGCGATCTTGACGTCGGTATGCCAGTTGACGGAAAACGTCTCCCACGTCTGGTACTGGAGCGGGCGCATCACCGGGTTGGCGCCGGCGACCAGGATGAGAACCTCCGGCTCGTATTGATCCAGCATGCTCCACGCCACCGTCGCGTCGGCCGCATCCGCGACCTCGGTCCGGATGTTCGCGCTGGTGGTGGCCAGCTCGGCAAGTGCCGGGCCGGTCCGGGCGACCGCGACCACCGGACCACCAGCCTCGGCGAACGCGCGAGCGATCCCACGCCCCAGGCCCCGGCTAGCGCCAACGACGACAGTGGTCCTGCCCGACAAGTCACTCATGATCGTCCTCTTCCTTTGCGTGTCCATGGTTTCCGTCACTGGTTGTCTTTGCTTATGCCTTGACGGGCTCTGCTGCTACGAGCGCCGAGAGCTGGCGCTCGAGCGCCTTGGCCGCACCGCTGCGCCAGCTCTCGGCCATGGACTGCGACATGGGATCGGGGAAGATGTCCTCCTCCCCGTTCTCC
>WNFC01001142.1_pt1 | contig 33675 bp, 25 predicted proteins | sample 5400541 | NCBI WGS metagenome assembly WNFC01 (sample SAMN13153342, study PRJNA577476) | soil metagenome | isolation source: 120 cm saprolite under Douglas fir tree site 2 hole 2 replicate 1 | place: USA:California | collected 2015-04-18
GCACCGGCAAGGGCAACGACCAAGTGCGTTTCGAACTCGCCTACAAAGCCATTGCGCCAAACTTGCAAATCATCGCACCCTGGCGCGAGTGGGACATTGATTCCCGCGAAGACGCTATCGCCTACGCGCAAAAACACAATATCCCCGTGGAGCAAAGCAAAGAAAATATCTACAGCCGCGACCGCAACATCTGGCACCTCAGCCACGAAGGCGGCGAGCTAGAAGATCCCGCCAACTCTCCCAACGAAGCCATGTGGCAATGGGTCGCCTCGCCGCAAAAAGCGCCGGATAAAGCCGCGGAAGTCGAAATCGGCTTTGAAGCCGGATTCCCTGTCTCCGTGAACGGCGCCAAGGCCAGCCCAGTGGAATTGCTGAACACCCTGAACGAAGTGGCCGCGAAACACGGGATCGGCCGCGCCGACATCGTCGAAAATCGCCTCGTCGGCATGAAGTCGCGCGGCGCGTACGAAACTCCCGGCGGCACCCTGCTGGTCACCGCGCACCGCGAACTGGAAGCGCTCACCGTGGATCGTGAAACCGCGCATTTTCAGCAAACGCTTTCGCTGCGCTATGCCGAACTGGTTTACTACGGTTTGTGGTTTTCGCCGCTGCGCGCCGCGCTCGACGGATTTTTCAGCGCCTCGCAGCAGCGCGTCACCGGCGCCGTCGGCCTAAAATTGTGGAAGGGCACGCTCACCGTCACTAAACGCGTCTCACCCTTTTCGCTTTATCGCACCGACCTCGCCAGCTTCACCATGGGCCGCTACAACCCCAAAGACGCCGAAGGCTTTATCAACCTTTTCGCTTTGCCCGTCACCGTCCGCCCCAAAGCCAAAGCCGAAGGCAACTCGTGAACTCATTAAGTCATCGACATCGTCACCGAGCTGAACCCGAAAGCTGATGACTCCACAACCCCAACGCAAAGACGATCGCCTCTGGGGCGGCCGTTTCGACCGCCAACCGGATAAACAGTTCGACGCGTTTCAGCGCTCGTTCTCATTTGATCGCCGTCTTCTTGTGTACGAAATCGCCGTGGACTCTGTTTGGGCCATTGCCCTCGAAGCGATCGGCATTTTGACCGATGCCGAACTGAAGCAAACGCTGGCTGCGCTGGTCAAAATTTCCACGCGCGCCCAGGCGGACACCGTGTGGCTTGAAACCTTTGGCGCGGATGCCGAAGATGTCCACCACTTTATAGAGAAAGCTCTCGTCGAAGAACTCGGGCCGCTCGGCTGGAAATTGCACACAGGCCGCAGTCGCAACGAACTGGTGACAACCGATTTTCGTTTGTTTGTAATGGACGCGGTTTCCGAAGTGCAGCGCAGCCTTGAATCGCTGCTCAACGTTTTTTTGCAGCAGGCCAAGGCCAACATCTACGTGCCCATGGCGGGCATGACGCACATGCAGCACGCCCAGCCGATTCTGCTTTCGCATTTTTTGCTGGCGCACGCGGAAGCTTTTTCTCGAGACATCACGCGTCTGCAACATGCCAGGGAGAGCGCGGATGCGTGTCCGATGGGTTCCGGTGCGCTCGCCGGAAATTCGTTTGCGATTGATCGCAACGCCGTCGCGCGCGACCTCGGCTTTTCGCGCATCACCGCGAACAGCCTTGATGCCGTGAGTGATCGCGATTTCGCGCTCGATTATCTTTTTGCACTCGCCGGAATCGCCACGCATCTCTCGCGCCTCGCGGAGGATTTTGTCATTTTCGCTTCGCAGGAATTTGCCTACGTCATTCTCCCCGACGAATATTCCACCGGCAGCAGCTTGATGCCGCAGAAAAAAAATCCCGATGCGTGGGAACTGATTCGCGGCAAGACCGGCCGCATCACCGGTGCGCTGTTCGCGCTGCTCACCACGCTGAAAGGCTTGCCCAGCAGCTACCACCGCGACTTGCAGGAAGACAAGGAAGCGCTTTTCTCCGCGCACGACCAGGTTGCAGACATGCTCGCTGTGGCAACCGGCGCGATCGCCACCACAAAATTCAACATCGATCGCCTGCGCGCGGCGGCTTCCAATCCCGTGCTGCTGGCCACCGAAGCCGCGGATTACCTGGTGCACAAAGGAATTCCTTTCCGCCAAGCTCACGACGTCGTCGGCAAAGTGTTGCGCGAAGCAGAAAAGCAAAATGTCCCGTGGACTTCGCTGCCCCTTCAAACGCTCAAGAAAATTTCTCCCGCGTTTGAAGCCGATTTTATTGGCGGCTTGACCGTGGACGCAGCACTTGCCGCCAAAAAAGTTCCCGGCGGGACCGCACCGGAATCCGTGCGCGCCGCCATTTCCGATTTGCAGGACCGCATCGCCAAACTAAAGAGCAAGCCAGGAGCCAAGCCATGAGCACGCAAGCTGTTCGACTTCAACAAACGCTCTCGGAGAGACGCGCGCTTTTGCAGGGCGCAGCATCCATGAAGGGCGCGGAGGATCGGAGGTCCCTTCCGTGAGCATCGCGCTCACGCCATGACTCCGCCGAGAATGCAGCACGCTCTGTCTGAAGCCTCTCTTCCCCGCGGCTTTCGCTTCGCCGCGACCGCCTGCGGGCTGAAAAAAACGGGCGCGCTTGACTTCGCGATTCTCTCCAGCGACGTTACCGCTTCCGCGGCGGGGGTCTTCACGCAAAATCTTGTGGTCGCCGCTCCCGTGCTGATTTCCAAAGAGCACTTGCGCGCGTCGAAAGGGCGAATGCGCGCGGTAGTGGTAAACGCCGGCAACGCGAATTGCGCCACCGGCGCCGCGGGGCATGCGGCAGCGGTGCGCACCGTCGCGGAAACGGCGAAGCGCCTGGGTTGCAAACCAGAAGAAGTTTTCGTTTGCTCGACGGGCGTCATCGGAGTTCCGCTGGCGCTGGACAAAATTTTGCGCGCCGTGCCGCTCCTGGCGCGGCATCGGCGTTCTTCCGCGCGGTCGTTTGCGGAAGTGTCGCTGGCCATCTGCACCACGGACACGCGCCCGAAAACGGCGGCGGCTTCTTTCAAAATGGCCGGCAAGCGAATCCACATGGTGGGCTGCGCGAAAGGCGCTGGCATGATCCACCCGAATATGGCGACGATGCTGGCGTTTGTGACCACGGACGCAGCCATTGCGCCATCGCTGCTACAGAAGACGCTCAAGGAAGTGACCGCGCGAACGTTTAATGCCATCAGCATCGACGGCGATACATCGACGAACGATGCGCTGTTGGTTCTTGCCAACGGCGAGGCGGGCGCTCCCGCGATCAAGAGCGGAAGCAAAGCGCATCGCGATTTCACGGCGGCGCTCCAGGAAGTGTGCCATTCGCTGGCGCTGCAGATTGTCGCCGACGGCGAAGGCGCGCAGCGCGTGATCGAAATCGAAGTGCGCGGCGCGAAGAGTGATGCTGCCGCGCGGCGCATCGCGGAATCGGTTGCCACTTCGCCGCTGGTGAAAACTGCGTTCGCCGGCGCCGATCCGAATTGGGGCCGCGTCTTCGCTGCGGCCGGTCGCGCCGGCGTTCCGTTCGATCCCGCGCGCGTGGACATCACCATGGCGGGCATTCCGGTGCTGCGCCGGGGCCAGCCGCTCGATTTCAACGAGCGCGCGGCCAGCAATCGCCTACTAGCGGACCATGTCCCCATTGTGATGCATCTGCACGCCGGCCCGGCCCGCGCGCGCTACTGGACCTGCGACTTCACTGCGGAATATGTCCGCATCAATGCTTCGTATCGCACCTAGCCGATGCGGGCTTCCTTTCGCACCTGACGGAGACCGGCTGTCAGCCGTCAGCTGACAGCTTTCAGTCGGAATTGGAACTCCGGGCACCCGGGCCGGCTTTGTGGCTTGGCTCCTATGCCTCACGCTACCCCCCCACCCCGGGTGTTTTGGAAAAAGAGGCCGCAAGCGATTGAAAACAAAGGAAGGAGGTGCAGAAAAGAGCGCAAAGAGACGACAAAGAGGCGGCAAACTGCTGAGAACATGGGATTTGCCACAGAGGCACAGCGGACACGGAGCTGAGATCGAGGGCGCACCCCCACCCCCCCGGGGTTTTGTATGGATGTGAAAATGAAGAGGTTACGGGAAAAGGGATTCGTAAGATTGTGAAAACAAAGGGCGAGTATTTGAGAGTGCAAGCGTCGCAAAGTGAACACGATTAGCCTGGGTGCGCTCGGTAGGATCGGTAGGAATCGAGCTAGATCATCGGAACGTTGGAAGGTGTTGGGGAGGATGCGCTTCGCGTGAGGATTGCGAGGAAGGAGCTGGCACGCCAATTTCATGAGTTACGATAGCACGAAAACGGCTTGTTATCAAGAGAAATATATAGAGGGTGAGTTACTCGTTCGCACGGATTGGGAACTCATTGGTAGAGCGAGGCTTACGAAGAAGAGTGTCACCGCGAGCGGCGACGAGCGGTCAATGGCCGCGTTGCATTTAGGCTAAGCTTGGAGCGCCCTACCTCCGGGCCATTATCGTAAAAGGGCCGGATAGCATGAGAGTTGCAATCGTCTCGGACATTCACGGAAATCGGCGGGCTTTCGAGGCAGTTCTCGCCGACCTGCGGCAGGTGGCGCCTGACCTCGTTCTCCATGGCGGAGATTTGTCTTACGGTGGAGCGCATCCGGCGGACATCATCGATCACATCCGCGCGCTCGGGTGGCCCGGGGTCCGCGGGAACACGGATGAGATGCTGTGGGCCCCGCAAGGTCTAACCGAATTTGCCGCCAAGCAGCCGAAGCTCGGGTCACTTCTTGGCATAATCCAAGAGTTGATTCCCCCGACGCTGGCAAGCATCGGCGAGGAACGGTTGCGATGGCTGGAAGGAATCCCGAATCAGTATTCGGGGGACGGTTTTAGCTTGGTTCACGCCAGCCCGGGCGACCTGTGGCGGGCACCCATGCCTAACGCCAGCGATGACGAATTACACAGCACGTATGCGTCTCTTGGCGCCACAATCGTAGTGTACGGACACATTCATCGTCCGTACATACGCCGGGTGCACGGTATGACCGTAGCGAATACAGGCAGCGTCAGCCAATCGTATGACGGAGATCGACGCGCGTCGTACCTAGTGATCGAAGGAGAGAGCATCACGATCCGGCGGGTTGAATACGACGTGGAGAGCGAAGCCGCAGACTTGTTGCGTTCAGGGCTGCCCCACGCGGGGTGGATGTCGCGGATTCTCCTCGCAGGACAATACGTTACCCCAAGCTAGATGGGTTCTGCACTAGCCGACCAACGCCGACAGACCGGCGCATATGTGGCCGTTGAAACTCATTATTTGTAGCCGGCGCCCAAGAAGAAAGCATTACAATCTCGTCATGACGGACTCTAACCATTTTTTGCTTTTCCTGGGCGCGGCGGTGGTGCTAGCGATCACTCCGGGGCCGGGAATTTTCTACGTGCTGGCGCGAACTCTGGCGGGCGGACGCCGGGAAGGCATAAACTCGGCGCTAGGAACGTTCTTCGGCGGACTGTTTCACGTATTCGCGGCGGCACTGGGCGTGTCGGCGATCCTGGCGGCATCGGCCGTGGCGTTTCGCACGGTGAAGTATGCGGGGGCGGCGTATCTGGTGTGGCTCGGGATCCGCATGATCCGTACGAGGAACGCCAAGATGCCCGCACAGACGGCGCCTCCTGCTCAGGGCTCGTTCCGGCAGGGCATTCTTACGGAAGCGCTGAATCCCAAGACGGCGTTGTTCTTCTTGTCGTTCATCCCACAATTCATAGCGGCGGGACGCGGCCACGTGTTTTTGCAGTTCATCGTGCTCGGCGCGACTTCGGTGTTCCTGAACACGATTGGTGATTTGGTGGTCGTATTCATGGCCGCTCCGCTGGAGCGCAAACTGAAAAACAGTGTGCGCTTTCGCCGGCGTCAACGCGTGGCTTCGGGCGTGGGGATGATCGGGCTGGGCGCCTACGCCGCGTTCGCGGACTCTAAGTAGAAACAATCCGCTCTTCACTTCTTGCGGCGACGCGCGAGGTGACGCTGCTGCTTCTCGAGGACGTCGGTGATATAAAACCCGCTTGCCTTCAGCCGTTTGAGAGTTTGGGAGAAATCGCTCACGAGTCCTTGAGTGTCGGCTCGCTCAAGAACGCCTAACGTCCCAGAGATGGGTTCCGACTCGAGGCAATAGTTCGTCCAGCCTGTTCATCGATTAAGAGGATATCCGCTCGAATCATCTCCGCCAACAAAATGGATTCGCGTTCACCTTTATGCAAAGCGACCGGGAGTGTCGTTGCGGAAGTCTACCGAATTGAGCGCACCTCGAACCAAGCCGGCGGCGCAAGGATGCGGTGACGCACTTTTTCGGGAGTTCTGGCTTCAGTTAGTTCCTCGAACACGGCGGTGGGCACAAAGACCGTTTCAAATAGTCGTCCGAGAAGGTGATCTTGCTCAATGGCGATCAAATAACGGAGCGGGGTGGTATTGGATACGGCAATCATGCCGCGAATCTGTTAGCGCGTGCGGCGGCGAGATGCCGCTTCAAAGGTGGCCGCCTCGCGGTCCAGATCGGCTTCTCCGAGGGGAGAGAGCGGAACGTGGGCCTGATCGCGGTATCCCTGAAGTGCCACGGCCTCGATCGCACGACGAGATACATCGCTGCCGTCGGCGGAGAGCCGCTTGGCGACTTCGTCCGGGATGCGAAGAGTGACTTCCATTCTCAAAGCTTAACATAGGGCGGCTAAGAGTGGGTCGAGGTTGCGAGAAGCACAGGGAAGAATGGCTGAGGTAAACTGGCCGCTACAAGAGCGAGGAGCCCGCCTCCGTTCGCAACTCAGGGCAAGCAGAAGGCGGGTGCTACAACGGTACTGGGAAAGGGCCGCAGGGCTGCGCGGACTCCGCCCTGCGCTACAGGACGACTTTGGGCCTGGGCTTCGACTTTAAATCGCGCGGGCCTGAGGCGCAGCGTTCCCTCGGGTCCGCTGAGGAACACAGCTTGAAGCCCGTGCCACTGTTATTCCCAGTTCCAGTTGGCGAATTGTTTGCGGAGGGCGATTTTCTTGAACTTGCCGACGGAGGTGCGGGGGGTTTCGGGGAGGAAGACGAAGGCGGGCACTACAGCGGCATTGGGAAAGGGCCGCAGGGCTGCGCGGACTCCGCCCTGCGCTACAGGGCTTGGGCCAAACTTACTTCGGTGTTTGTGGGTTCGGCAGTTTGTAGCCGTCGGTGAGGGTCTTCAGGAAGGCGACGAGGGCGTCTTCTTCCAGGTCTGACAGTTTGAGGTTGCCGAGTTGCCTTTTATTGAGGTTGGTTGGGTCTTCTGGCTGCGGCCAGCAGGTGATTTTTTCGCCGGAATCGCCTGGCTTGCACTTGGGTACGACGTCGCGCGTGTTATAGAAATGCACGACCTCTTTCAGGCTTTTGAAGTAGCCATTGTGCATGTAGGCTTTCACAAAACTTGGGGTGGGTCGCATGTCGACATTGCGCAGAGTGGGTACCTGGAATTTGGCGTCGAACTTCGGCGCGCGTTTGATCCACTCAGAATCGGGATTGAGTTGGCCGCTATCGCTTTGCAGCGTGCGCAGAAAGGAGCCGACTCCCTTATCGACGTACGCCGCTCCGGCGATGTTGCCAGCGACGTCGGGAGTGTAGCCGCGTTGGTCGGGCCGGCCCTCGTAATAGAATTGTAATCCCGGATTTCTCGGGACGCCGAGATTACTGGCGGTAAAGTCCGTAAATAGGGGCTCTTCCCCGGGCCCGCCGTCGCGATGACACTCGTTGCATCGCGCCTTGCCGCGGAAGAGCTCATAGCCCAATTTTTCCTGCGGCGTGAATTGGTCGTTTCCCGCCTGCACGTAGTCGTACTTGGACGTGAAGGGACTCACCTCTGGCGAAAACTCGTATGCGGAAATGGCCAGCCCGAACTCGTCGTAGACGTGATCGGCGCGAGTTCGGTCTGCCGGACTCAAGTGGAGCGGGAGCTGATCATTCTTAGGTGGCGGCCCCGGAGTCGCACAGACCTTTTCCACGTCGCGCGGCCATTGAATGGTAAACGAGTCCACGCCCCACACGGTCTCAAAAAGCTTGCGATAGGGAGCGTTGGAAAGGCGGTAGGCAACACAGGCCGAATCGGGCAAACCCATTTCCACGGGATTGGTCGGCGGTCCCTGCGCTTGTTCGGCGCTTGGATTCTGCAGACGGTAGCCGCTCGCACGCATATCCCAGAAATTCCCACCCACAAAGTCGCCCTGGAGCGCGTTGTAGTGGAGCACCGGCGCGAAGGGTGCGTACATGTAGCTCTGTGGCTTTCGGTTGCTGAAACGCGTTCGGACTGATCCCGGATACGACACGGTAGTCTGATTCAAAGATTGAATCGGACCAGTGAATCCCGTTTCCGGCGTATGGCAGAAACTGCACGCTTCGTTCTGATTGACCGAGAGGCGCTTATCGAAGAGCAGTAACTTCCCCAGGGTGCGGACTTGTCCTTGGCGATCGAGCGTTGTGCGGTCCATCTGGGTGAGGGTGTCAGCCTCAATGCGATCGATGTCGGCAACGACTCTGGCCACATCCTGATCGAAGGAGGCAGGCATCTGACCGCCGAGGTTGCTGGGGGATTTTGCTTGGCCGGAAACGGCTGCACCAGCCTGCGGTTTACCGGCCGCTGGGATTAAGAGCGCGCCGAAGGTGAGAAGACCGAATAGCGATACGGCGAGATTTCGATTACGCATGGCACTATTTATCCTCATTAACGTTCGATGTTTAATCCGATGGCTGGTTAGGGTGGATTCCGAAGAAATAATGCCTCACTCCCAGGGATCGTGCCGAGAAGGGGCGCAGCAAGCTGCGCCCCTACTGGTCCCAGTTCCAGTTGGCGAATTGTTCGCGGAGGGCGATTTTCTTGAATTTGCCGACGGAGGTGCGGGGGATTTCGGCGACGAAGACGAATGCGTCGGGGAGCTGCCATTTCGCGAAAGACTTGCTCAGGAATTCGCGGAGTTCTTCGGGCGTGGCGGTAGCACCTTCTTTCAGGACGACGGCGGCTAACGGGCGCTCTTGCCACTTAGGGTGCGGGATGCCGACTACGGCGGCTTCTTTTACGGCGGGATGGCCCATCAACGTGTTTTCGAGATCGACGGAGCTGATCCATTCGCCGCCGGATTTCACGAGGTCTTTGGCGCGGTCGACGATTTTGATGAAGCCTTCGTCGTCCATGGTGGCGACGTCGCCGGTCTTGAACCAGCCGTCTTGGGTCCAACGATGCGCCTGGTCCGGCGCATTGTAGTAGCTGGCGGCGACCCAGGGACCGCGCACCTCGAGCTCGCCCGGGGTTTCGCCATCGCGCGGGGCTACGATGTTTGTTCCTTCCGGGCCGTCGGGGCGCGTGACGCGCAACTCGATAAAAGGAGCGGCCCAGCCCTGTTTGCCGCGGACTTCGTAGCGGTCGTCTTCGGTCCAGTCGAGCATGTGGCGTTTCAGGCGGCCGACGGTGGCAAGGGGCGTGGTTTCCGTCATGCCCCAGAGGTGCATGATCTGGAGATTATGTTTATCGAGGGCGCGCATGAGGCGGATGGGCGGGGCGGTGCCACCGACCACCAGGCGCACGGGCGAGGGGAATTTCCAGCGGCCGGGATTTTTCTCGAGGGCGTAGAGCACGCCCAGCCAGACCGTGGGGACACCACAGGCGATGGTGACATGTTCTTGCTCGATGAGATCGAGCACGCTTTCCGCATCGACGTTGGGTCCCGGGAGGATTAAACGCGCGCCGGTCATCACGCAGGTGTAGGGCAGGCCCCAGGCGTTGGCGTGAAACATGGGAGCGACGGGGAGGACCGTGTCGTGATGGCTGACGGCAAAGCAATCGGCCATGGCCTCGGCAAAAGAATGCAAGACGATAGCGCGGTGCGAGTAGATGACGCCTTTGGAGAAACCGGTGGTGCCGGAGGTGAAGCACATGGCGGCGCCGTCGTTTTCGTCGAGCTTGGGGTATTGGAAATTGTCATCGGCTTCGGCGAGGAGCTGCTCGTAGTTCAGAAAGCCTTCGGGGACTTCGCCGCAGCCGTAGGGAGCGACGATCACACGCTCGAAGGGCGCGTCTTTGCGGAATTTTTCGTAGGTGGGCAGAAGAACGTCGTCGATCAGGAGAAAGCGATCGCCGGCGTGATTGGCAATGCCGGCAATTTCGTGGGGATGGAGCCGCAAGTTTAGCGTGTGCAGGATGCCGCCGGCAGAGGGAATACCGAAGAAGGCTTCGAGGTGGCCGGCGTGGTTCCACATCATGGAGGCGACGCGATCGCCGGAACGGAGGCCGAGCTTGGTGAGAGCAGAAGCGAGGCGGCGCGCGCGGCGATAGAAGTCGCCGTAGCAGGTGCGGAGGATGGAGCGGTCGGGGCGGCGGGAGACGATTTCGACGCGGGAGAAGAGTTTGTCGGCACGCTCGAGGAGCGTGGGGAGGGTGAGCGGGAAGTCCATCATCGTGCCGCGCATTGGACCTCGACGGAACAAGAAGCACACTGCCGACGCGGTTGCCGGGTTTGACGCTGAGATCCTTCAGCGAACCTCATCCTTCGCAAACGACGCTCAGGACAAGTCGGTTCGCTTCAGGATCACACTCTTCGAGCTGGGCGATGCCTGAAAACACGGGAACCCGAGCATCGTATCACCGACGGGGTTCGGGGGTTAGGGGAGTGGGTGTTGCTTTAAATGGCGCGGCGTACGATGACGCTCGGGTCGACGGACTCTTTCTCGTTGCAAATAGGGTAAATTTTCGAGAGGATGCTGTTGACCGCTGGAGTGTCAGTCTCGCGCCCGTGGTGGCCCTGCTACCCGGACTGCCCGTGTACGACTCTCGTCTCTTCGGCGCGCTCCGCGACTCTTATTCGGGTTCCGGGCAGAAGGAGTGGGCAGGTGAAGAAGCTCTATATTGGGAATCTGCCGTTTTCCGCGACGGAAGAACAGCTCAACGAGTGGTTCTCGCAGATCGGTGTTACCCCTTCGGGCGTCAATCTCATCCGTGACCGTTTTACGGGACAGTCGCGCGGGTTCGCATTCGTGGAAGTGAATAATGACGAGGATGCGGATCGCGCGGTGAATTCCTTGAACGGGCAGAATTTCGGCGGGCGCAACCTGGTGGTGAACGAAGCACGGCCTCAGGCAGAGCGCAGCAGCGGCGGCGGTGGCGGGCGCGGCGGATACGGCGGTGGGCGGGGCGGCGGTGGCGGCGGACGCGGTGGCCACGGTGGTGGCGGCGGACGGGGCGGCGATCGCGGCGGTGACCGAGGCGATCGCGGCAATCGCTGGTAAGCGAGCAGTCTCCAGGTAGCAAGGCGGCGCCTTTCTGCAGGGCGCTAGGACTCCCCTGAAGAAATTTTAGGCGGTGGCGGTGTGCTTGGACGCAACGCGCTCGGATTTTCCCTGCGCGTAGCGATAGCGCTCGACGCAGAGCGTGCGGATGGCGCGGTCCACGAGCGACGCGACATCAAGCGCGGCTTCGGCGGCGTCCAGGGCGTCCGCGGTGGCGAAGAGCGCGGGCGATTTGGATTGGAAGACGGGGCAGCAATCGTGAAAGGGCTGCTCGGAAATGTCGTGCGTGCCGATGCGGCGCGCGATTTCCTGGATTTCGAGCTTGTCGTCGCCGATGAGCGGGCGATAGAGCGGCAGCTTGGCGATGGAGCCGACCGCCTGCAAATTCTGCAAAGTTTGCGAAGCCACCTGGCCGAGACTGTCGCCGGTTATTACGCCTTTGCCGCCGCTACGCTGGGCGATGCGCTCCGCGACACGCAGCATCAAGCGGCGATAGAGCAGCGTGCGGAAGGCTTCGGGGGCATGCGCGGCGATTTCGCGCTGCAGCGGTTCGAACGGTACAAGATATAGCTTGGCGGTGAATTGCCAGGGGACCAGGCGCTCGACGAGCTGGCGGGCGACGTGAACGGAGGATTCTCCGGGAGCGCCACCGCCTCCCCAGAAATGCACGAAGCTCAGATGCGCGCCGCGTTTCATCATTTTGTAGGCGGCCACTGCGGAATCGAATCCGCCGGAGAGCAGGCAGACGAGTCTGCCTGCAGTGTTCGGCGGGAGGCCGCCGGGACCGAGGATGCGGCGCGCGTAGACAAGCAGCGGCCCGCGGGTGATTTCGATGCGGCAGGTGAGCGCGGGCGCATTTAGGTCGACGCGGACCTGGCGGCCTTGCGCTTGCAGCTTATCAAAGAGATAGCCGCCGACCTCGCGCTCGATGGCCATGGCGTTGAGGGGGAAGCCCTTGTCGCTGCGGCGGGCACGTACGGCAAAGGTTGCGAACTGCTCGTTGCGGATTTCTTGCCAGGCGGCTTCGCGAAGGGCGTGGAGCGGATCGTCACCCAGGGGCGGACGCCGCAACACGCGCGCGACGGCGAGGTGGGAGATGCCGCTGACGCGGGTCAAACGCAGCAGGGCTTCTTCGACATGCGTGGCGTCGGCAATTTCGACGATCAGGCGGTCGGCGGGCCGGGAGATGCGGCTGATGGCGATGCCGTCGAGCGCGCGACGCAACGCTTCGCGCAATTTGTGGAGGAAGAAGCGGCGATTGCCGCGCTTGAGCCACAACTCGTGATAGTGAACGACAATGTGCGAGGAAGGCATCATTCTCACTGGCCGTTGCAGAAGGATGCGCGTAGTATACAGCCGCCTGCGAGCGGCATTGTAGGGAAGGTGGTGGCGCTCGGATGGATTGCGCGGGACAGGCAAGCGCCTTCGGCCCAATTCCCCGGGGCGAGACGGATGCGTCCAAAGCAGCAACAGGCACGCGAAACAATTAACCCGGTAACGGGTTTGATACATCAGGTGAGGAAATGTCTCGCAGCGTGCGCGGCCGCGTATATCGTTAGGCGTTCCTGGCGGGCCGCGGAGTAAGGTGGCGTGGCGGCAAAAATACAGTGAACTTCAAGGGCCGGCTTTGCATCCAATCGGGCAGGAATTACGTCGAAGATAGTAGCGGCAGATGACAGAATGACGACTTGGCGCAAACGCGATTGGCAACAGTTTTATGAACTGGCGCGGCGCCCGTGGCAGCGGCATCGGCCGCCGCGGCCGGTGTATCCAACGGGGATTAATCGCGTGTTGCCGGCGCAAGGGTTCAGTTTGTCGGAGCTGGATGATGCGGGTGTCGATCTCGATCTGGCGGAGCGCCTGGGGTTGCCCGTTGACGCGGGGCGCATCGGCGCTTATGGCCCCAATGTGACGGTGCTGCGCGACTTCGTGCGCTCATCGCGGCAGCCGCTGTAGTTTCCAGCCCGGCGGTTTCTCTCCCTTTTACATTTGATTTGTTGCAAATCGTTTCTTGAACGCTAGAATGGCGGCGCTTTGGTTTGTGCGGAGGCTGGCTTTGATGAGGCGCTTGCTGCTGGTGCTGGGTCTTGCGTCGGCTGCAGGAATAACAGGGGTGGCCAGCGGTGCGGAATACTCCATTGTGGCCATCCGCCTTGCGGATTCTCCTGGGGACCGGATCGCCGACATGGTGATGGGTGCGCCGCCAAACGAGAGGATTGACTCCATTTACGCCATGTGGTTGATTCGCGGGGCAGGCCGCAACATCCTGTTTGACAGCGGATTTCATCGCGATCGATGGTTCAAGGAATGGACCATCAAGGATTATCTGCGGCCTGACGAAGCAGTGAAGCTCGCCGGCGTAACGCCAGAAGGGATCACCGATATCGTGATCAGCCATGCGCATTGGGATCACATGGGCGGGATCGATTTGTTTCCGAAGGCTACGGTGTGGATCCAGAAAGAGGAGTTTCGGTATTACACGGGAGAAGCGTGGCAAGCAGGCGGACAGCACGGCGGCATTGATCCGGAGGATGTGCAGGAGTTGGTGCGGCTGAATACCGAAGGGCGGATACGTCTGGTGGATGGAGATAACATTGAGATTTTTCCGGGAATTCACGCGTACACGGGAGCGCGGCATACTTACGCATCCCAGTATCTGCGCGTGGACGGCAATCCTCCTTTTGTGCTGGCCTCGGACAATTCGTATTTATGGCGCAATCTGCAGGAGCGGAAAGCCAGCGCGACATTTTCGGACGCGGACCATGCCGCCAGCATCAAGAATCAAGCGCGCATGATCGAGCTGGCAGGCTCCATTGACCGCGTGATTCCCGGCCATGACGCGCTGCAATTCCAGAAATTCCCCACGCAGGGCCGCATCGCGAAAATCAAGTGATTGCGAGTGGTGTGGTGGCCCGCTCCGCCTCGAAGAGCGCCGTCGCCCGCTACGGCTGTTGTCGGTCGGAGGCGAGGGTCCTAATCAATGCGGGGTTGACCGACTTGCCTTCGCTTTCTTCCAGGGTAACGTGCTCGCCCTTTGACTCGAACGGCCGGAGAAAATCGGGATCCTGCCAGGCATCGTCTTCGACATGGTCCCAGCTAAACACTTTGTAGTCGCCGGGCGCGATGCCGTGAAGATCGAAGCGTCCATATTGATCGGTGGTGGTGTCCTTATAAAGACGGAAGTGCTCCCGCCGGGGCGCATCCGGTATGAGCACAGCGCGCACACCGACAGCGGGCAAGCCATCCGCGTCGGTGACGTCGCCCTGGAGACGAGCGCCACGCGAACTGAGGGTCACGTCGAGCGACGCTTCCACGCCGCGGAGGACAGTAAATCCATCCTCTACGGCTTCCGTGCCGCCGAAACGCACCGATTTCACGAAGCAATCGCTTGATTGGCCGAAAACGGCCAAGCGGTAGGCGCCTTCAGAAATGTTTCGCAGGGTGAAGGTGTCATTCACAACGTGTCCCATGCCGCCAAAACTGAATTCTGAATCTACACTCTCCAGCCTGACTATTAATTCGTTGCGAGCTAGGCTCGGCTTTCCGTCCCAAGTGATGTGCCCGGTCACGGACATGCCGGGAGCGATTGCCACGTTTGCGGCTTCGACGTCGGCGTTGCCAACCTCGATGGGCATACGACCCTGATACATCCTGCCTTCTTCGTTGAAATATGCCAGGACTGTGTATCGCCCCGGAAGAACGCCTTTGATTTCGTAGGTGCCGTTAGCCTCCATTTGCACAGCACGGCCCGGGTAATTCCAAACGAGGCCGGTGTTGCGGGATTCTAATTGAATCATCACGCCGGCGTTGCGCCTCGAAACTATATTAAAGATATGGCCCCGGACGCTGAAGACCGTGGTTGGTTGCAGCAGAATCTCGACAGATGGAATTTCTTCTCCGGCCTTGATCGGCAAAGCTGACGCTCTAGCAGGATCCGGACTCCCAGGATAGTAAGTTGGCATGTAGCCTTCTGCAGACGGCTCATTCTCGAAATCTTCGGTTTCGCCGCGAGCGCTCACGACGTGCTGCCCTGGTTTGTAGGATGCGCTAATGAAATAGCGGCCGGGGCGCAATCCGAATAAGCGAAATTCGCCACGATCGTTTGTTGGAACCGTGGTCTCCGGATCAAGCTTGCGCTTACCTCGAGAGTAGATCTCGCGCAATGCACTGACCTGCGCCCAGGCCAACGGCTCACCCTCTTCGTTGATGATCCGGCCAGCGACGACTGCCGATGGGATCATGCGGAAAAGTAGATCTTTGATTTCCTGACCGGCGCGCAAGGTCAAGATCGACCCGGGGCCATCGGGCGTTCTCTGTCCGTATTCTTGGGTGACATACCCGTTGCGAATAACGGTCAACCTGTAAGGCCCTGGTTCGACCGACTTGAGCTGAAACCTTCCACCGGCGTCCGAAACTATTGAAGCAGCGCGAGTCGGGTCTCGCATGCTTTTGAGTCGCACAGTGGCGCCTTTGATTGGTTCGCTTCCGGCGAGCTTCACTACCATGCCCGCGATGGTGCACTCATCCTTTTTTGCCGTGGCCGGCTGCTGCGCCAAGGACCGTGCCGAATAAGCTAGAAATAGAGACAAGATCAACAGAGATAGACGCTTCATAGCGATTTCCTGCTTGCGGAGTATACGACGAGAGACGTATTCGCGTAGAGACTTGGTTGCTGCCTGAAAAGGCAGGGAAGGGACAGCCGTGGTTTGTGCCGATGTCGCAATGCTGTAAAATGTGGCTTGATTCACCCATATGGCTTCTCCCTTCAACATCATTTCCAACTCGGCGGCCCTGCCGGTACCGCCGCCCGGCGCGCATCCGCGGCCGGAATGGCTGCGCGTCAAGTTCTTTGGCGGGGAGCGATACCAGGATTTGAAGCGCATCATGCGGACGCTGGATCTGCATACCGTGTGCGAGAGCGCACGCTGCCCGAACATGGGCGAATGCTGGGAGCATGGCACGGCCACGTTCATGATTCTGGGGGACATTTGCACGCGGGCTTGCGGCTTTTGCGCGGTGCCTTCGGGCAAACCGGTTGGGCCACCGGATGAGGAAGAGCCGTTTCGCGTGGCGGAGGCGGTCGCACGGATGGGATTGCGGTACGCGGTGGTCACTTCGGTCAACCGCGACGACCAGCCGGACGGCGGCGCGCACATATTCGCGCGCACGATCGAGGAGATTCGCCGGCGCGTGCCGGGCTGCAAGGTGGAAGTGCTGATTCCGGACTTCCGCGGCGACTGGAACGCGCTGAACACTGTTCTTGCGACCAAACCGGACGTGCTCAACCACAACACGGAAACCGTGCCGAGGCTTTACCGGCAAGTGCGCAAGGGCGCGCTGTATGAGAGATCACTGGAATTGCTCCGGCGTGCGAAGCAAGCGCATCCGGAAGTGCCAACGAAGACAGGGTTGATGCTGGGATTAGGCGAGGAAAAAGAGGAAGTGCTCACAACGTTGCGGGACCTGGCGGCGCAGGGGACCGACATTCTCACGTTAGGCCAGTATCTGCAGCCCACGCGCGAGCATCTGCCCATCGTTCGCTATGTACATCCCGACGAATTTGCGGAATTCAAAGTCCGCGGCGAAGCGATGGGATTCAAGCACGTCGAAGCGGGGCCGCTGGTGCGGTCGTCTTACCACGCTTTTGAGCAAACGGAATCCGCCAACAAATAAAATCAAGGCTTGACTGGCTGAAACTCCGCGACTCCAAATTGCCACAATGCGAAGCTCCATTCGTCGGCAAGCTCTTCTTCCTTCTGTGTTTTCGTTGACCCGATTCCGTGCCCGGCGTCGTAGTCCACGCGTAGGAGAATCGGCTTGCCGCTCGATGTTGCCGCCTGCAGACGCGCGGCCATCTTCCCAGGCTCCCAGGACACCACGCGCGGATCATTGAAGCCGGTGGTCACCATCACCGCCGGGTATTTGGTTCCATCCGTTACGTGATGGTAGGGGCTCATTTCATACAAGGCCTTGAAACCATCCGGGTCCTTAACGGTTCCGAACTCGGGAATGTTGGGTGGTCCATTAGGCGTAAACTCGGCGCGCACCACGTCTGACATCGGCACTCCGTCGATGGCCACGGCGAATAGTTCAGGCCGCGAGGTAATCGAGCGACCGATGGTGATGCCGCCTGCGCTTCCTCCCTGGATGGCCAGGCGGGCCTGCGAGGTGTATTTCTGATTGATCAGATATTCTGCACAAGCGATGAAATCTTTCCAGGTATTGGGCTTCGTCAAGAGCTTTCCCGCAACATGCCAGTCCTCGCCATATTCACCGCCGCCTCGAATGTGGGCTACGGCAATCACACCGCCGCGCTCGAACCAGGCTATTAGCTTGGGGTCGAAGCCAGGATCAAAGGTGATGCCATAGGCGCCGTAGCCTTTTAGAAGCGTGGGATTGGAGCCATCGAGCTTTACACCTTTTCGGTACACGATGGAAAGCGGAACCAGCGTCCCATCGTAGCTCTTGGCTTTGACTTCCACCGACGCGAGGTCGGCAGGAGCATCAAACTTTCCCACCGGTTGCAGCTTTGTATCCGTGACATTTTTGCGGCTCGCATCATAGGCGTAGATCTTGGGCGCCTCGGTCCATGAAGTCAGTTCTATCAATGTACCGGGTACACGCGGGTCTGTCGCCGAGAGTCCCACACTACCATCGAACGGCAGTTGAATCTTTTCGGGCTTGCCGCCGGAATACGGTAGCTGGATTAACCGCCCGAGACCGCCATCCAGCTCCTGGATGTAGAGCGCGTCACTTGCGGCCGCGATGTTTTGAATGACTGCCTCAGTCGGCGGCACTACGAGTTCCGCGCGAGCCACTTGGGGATCCGAAAGCCTGGTATGCAAGACCTTATAGCGGGATGCCTGATGATGGGACAACAGGTAGAGGTCGTCGCCGCGCACATCAAACGCCGTCACATCATCATCGACATCGCAGAACCGCTTCCACGGCATCGTCGGGCCGCTGAGCGCATCCACGGGCGCAACGTAAGCGGTGATTTCATTGCGGACACCATGAGCGATCACCCCAACGGCATACGAAGCTCCGGGCGGCACAGCAACAAACGGGATGTCCGATGCATCGATGATTACATTTGGTGTGCCGGCGCCAAAGACCAACCGGTCCTTGCCGGGCTGTGTACCCAAGACGTGCAGGTAAGTGCGACTGTTGAGGTAGCGGTCCGTGGGGGCAGACGCGGAGGTCATCTCCTGCAACCGGTTGTATAAGAGTGACCGACCATCAGGCATCCAGGAAGGATTGCCGAATTGGGCGCGATCGATCACGTCGCCGGTTTCTTTCCCTGTGCTCGTATCAAATACGCGAAGCACCGCGTCCTCCGATCCTGCTGCGGAAATGCCGACGGCAACATACTTTCCATCGAAGGAAGGCGCGTAATAACTGATTACATAGTGAGGTCCGCCCGCGGTTGCGAACTTTGTAGGATCCACCAGGAGCCGCTCATCGCTTTTGAGTCCGTCACGGACGTATAACTTGGCTACGTCCTCCGAGGCCAGCCTCTTTTGGTAGAAATAGCGGTCGCCGGGCAACCGGCGCAAGTCCGTGATTCGTGCGGGCGCGCCCTCATCTAAAGTTTTGATTCGCGCCAACAGCGTGGCGCGCCCCGGTATCCGGCCCAGCACCGCCCGCGTGTAATCATTCTGTCCTTTGAACCACGCGCTGACCTCTGCATTCGTCAGGTCTTCCATGTAGCGATAGGGATCGGCAACTTTGACTCCGAAGTATTCGTCGGTCACCACGCGAACGGTGGCCACCGGAGGAGCCGACGGTTCCGCCTTGTTGGAGTCAGCGCCGATCGGTAGCGCTAGCGCCGCAAGGAGAACTGTGAGGATTACAACGTTTTGATAGCGGGGGCAATTGTGGGGCATGATCGTCCTCCCCTAGATAGTTGGGGGTCTCTGTACTGACCGCTCGAGCGCGACGAGCCATCTTAGTGCGGGACAGAAAAGCGAGTCAACGAACGAGCGCGCGTTTGCAGGCTTGCGGATGCAGCTGGCTATTTTAGGCCGACTGCCGACCAGTCCGTGAAGGGCACGGCTCGCCCGCCGCGCACCACGGTCGGAATCACGTGATCAAACCCTTTGTGATCCTTGGCAGAGTAATCCAGCTTGAGTTGTGGGCCCAGGCCGAGATCTTCATCGTGAATGGACTCGATGCCGCGGATTAGTCCCTCGCGGGTCAAATCCTTGCCGGCGCGCTTGAGTCCTTCCACCATGACCATGGCGTCTACGAAACCCTCAAGGCTAACGAAATTCGGCTTCGCCGAAGGAGCATATTTCGACAGCGAGCGCCGGTAAAGCGCCACGGTCTTCAAGTCCGTCAGGTAATACGGCGGTACCACTTGGGTGATGACCATGCCTTCGGCGTCGTCGCCGGCTTCCGTGATGAGCTCATCCGTACCCACAAAAGAAACGGTAAGAAAGAGCGGCTTCCAGCCTCTCGCATGCGATTGTTTCAAGATTGGCGCAACGGTGTTAGGGGGACCGACCACCACGACGGCTTGGGGGTCTGCCGCGCGCACGGTGCTGATCGCGCCGCCCACATTCGCGGTTTGCCGCTCGTAGGAAGCAACCTTAACTGGCTCGGCGCCATGCGCCTTGAGCGCTTCCGTAACGCCGCCGAGCACCGCGGAGCCGAAGGCGTCTTCCGGGTAGATGACTCCCACTTTGTGATAGCCGAGCTTGTCCCACACTCCGTCCACCTGCTCGCGCGTTTCGTCGTAGTAGGAGGCGCGCACGTTCACGATCCAATGACGAAGTGGCGTATATAGCGTCTGCGCGCCCGTGAAGAGACCGATCAGCGGAATCTTGTTGCTCTCGGCGAGCGGCACGTACTTGACTGCCGTCGGTGTGCCCACAAAGAATCCCATGGCGAAAACCTTGTTGGTCAGGAGGTGGTCGAAGCAGACTTGCGTTTTGGCCGGATCGTAACTGTCGTCGTAGGCAACTAACTTGAGCTTGCGCCCGTTCACCCCGCCTTCGGCGTTGGTCAGGCCGAAATAGGCGTTCGCGCCGGCCACTGTTTCCACGCCAAGGAAATGCGACGGTCCCTCGAGGGCCGAGCACGAACCAATGACGATGGTCTTTTCGGTCACGCCGGGAGGATTCTGGGCGCGCGCACAGAGCGCTGTTCCAAAAAGAAACAGGCCAGCGGAACTGCAAAGCAGGACGGACGGCAAGTGGTTCTTCATCACACACCTCGCGCAACCGACACACTTGATTTCCGACGGATTCGGAGGACGTTTGCAACCATACTGAATCTGCCTAGGAGGGTTGTCAATGCAGGCCGGCAAGTGGTGGGGCCAAGGAGTAAAGTGAGAACAAGAAAGATTTGGCTCGCAGAAGCGAGACGGGCAAGAATTAGGCTTTCGTTCTCGCTCCGATCAAAACCAGCGCCAAACCGACGACTAGCGCCGCAGCCGTTGCGGCAACGGGAATTTGCGCAGTCTTTTCTTCATCGACCGTAGCCTGAAACGGGCCGACCTTCGCGACTTGCTGTTGCTGATGGTACGTGTAGGTAGGATGCAAAACGGCGGCGATGCCCAGGAGTATGAGCACAACGCCGATGATTATCAGTGCGCGTCTCATGCGAGAAACCTTAGCACAAAAATTGTATCGGGCCGTTTCCTCGTGCTTGTCAACACACCCCTACGCCACAGGGGCGCGGGGAATCGTTCGAAAGGCAGGGAAGGTACTACGAACGGCCGGTGGCAGCGGCGGCAGCAACTTTCTTGGCAGCCTTGGCGGCTTTTGCGGCCGTAGATGCTTTGCGGCGCCTCTTGGTTTTGGGTGGCGTGGCCGGGGCTTCGCCGATGAGCTCCGCCGTCATCATGCTGGTGACGAAGAGCTTGGGCCCGTGATCATCAAAATCAACCGAGGTGCGCTCCTGATCTGAGGCAGTCACTATTCCCAGGCCGTACACATCGTGTTTGATTGTCTGTCCTTCTTGCATTGCTTGCACAACGTCCTCCTGGACCACTCATGCGACGCGGATAAAATTTTTGGTGGGTGCCCCGGCTGGGGAGCCAAAGCACCCCAATTTACAGGCTAGAGACCAGTAACGTTCTCCGCCTGAAGGCCCTTGGGACCCTTTTTCACTTCAAATTCAACAGCTTGCCCCTCGTTCAGTGACTTATAGCCATCCATCATGATCGCGGAGAAGTGCACGAAAACGTCTTCCCCGGTTTGCCGCTGGATGAAACCATACCCCTTTGAAGCATTGAACCACTTCACTGTACCTTGTTCCTTTGACACTGCTGCCGACCTCGAGTTGGAATTGCATTGCTTCTCTTGGTACGTCTCTTGGGCGACCAAGCGGCGAACGCCTAGGTCTCCCAAGCGCCGTGACATCCTCCAGCCCGCAAAAAAAGGCCGCAAAGTTTGTCCTTGCAGCCCCCTGAACGAGTCAAAAGGTAATACAAGAGCAACAAACGCTGGTTAGAAGCATAACATGAAAAGCGTGGTTTGTCCACGCGCTAAGGAGCGTGGATCGCCGTCGGCTATTATTGTAAACCGTTTACAATGATAGATTTACAGATAGATCCTTGGGATGCTCAGGCGGGAAAAACGGAGCGATCCGCCTACTCGAGGGACTCTGGCTGAAGGGTCAAATTGCCCTTTCCGGAAGACTTTTTCTCCCAGTATTTACGCACCCACGCTTCCCAGCTCTTGCCTGCGGCGGGATCGCGCCCGGAAAAAGCCAGTGCCGCGATTTCGGCATACGAAATTTTTACGCGCTGGTTGGAATCACGCGGCAAGACGCGGACGAAGGAGCTTTCCAGGGTGGCGCCGGTCACGCGGTCGAAAATATAACCGTCGATCTTGCTGCCATCTTTCTTGGTGATGGCCACATCGCCGCGGTAGTCGAATGCTTTTTCCAACGCCACGCGCAAATCGTCTTCGGTGGCCAGCGCAGGGACCCAACCTTCGACGCTTTCGTGGAAGGTTCCCGGTGCGACTTCGAGCGTTTCCGGGTCGAGGGCCGCGTTCGCCGTGCCGTGGCGGTCGGCATGCGTCGGGGCGCTCATGCGCGCGTCTCCTCGAGTTGCGTCTTGCCGCTGGAATTGATCTGCACCAGGGGATTGTATGCGTGCACCGGTTTCGCGGGCTCGTTTAGCAGGGCCAGCGCATCCGGATCGTTGTAGCTGCCCGAAAAAGTCGCCTTGGCAGCGGCCCACAGTCCGCGGAGTCCGCCGAATGTATGGTCCACGGCGCTCGCTTCATAGCCGCTGTGCACCATGCAATTGGCACACTTGGGATTGCCCGATTCCGTGCCGTAATTTTGCCATTCCACGGAGTCCAGCAATTCCTGGAACGTGTCGGCGTAGCCGTCTTGCAGCAAATAGCAGGGCTTTTGCCAGCCGAAAATGTTGTAGGTGGGCATGCCCCAGGGCGTGCAGGCGTACTGCCGCTTGCCCATCAAGAATTCCAGGAACAACGGCGATTGGTTGAACTGCCAGTTCTTCTTGCGATTCGACAGAATCGCGCGGAACATCCGCCGCGTCCGCGCGCGTCCCAGGAAGTGCTTCTGATCCGGCGCTTTATCGTACGAATAGCCTGGGGAGAGCATCATGCCTTCGACGCCGAGCTCCATCATTTCATCGAAAAAGGCGCGCACGCTGTTGGGGTCGGCGCCATCGAAGAGCGTCGTGTTGGTCGTTACGCGGAATCCGCGCTGGACGGCTTCCCGGATGCCTTCCATAGCCAGGTCGTAGCCACCCTCGCGGCACACCGAAAAGTCGTGGTGCTCGCGCTGTCCATCCATGTGCACGGAAAACGTCAGATATTTGCTGGGCTTGAATAAATCGAGCTTTTCCTTCAGCAGCAGGGCGTTGGTGCACAGATAAATGTATTTCTTGCGCGCCACCAGCCCTTCGACAATCTTGTCGATCTGCGTGTGCATCAGCGGCTCGCCGCCGGGAATCGAAACCATCGGCGTCCCGCACTCATCGACGGCCTTGAAGCACTCCTCCGGCGTCAATTCCTTCTTCAGGATGTGCGGTGGATACTGAATTTTGCCGCAGCCCGCGCACGCCAGATTGCAGCGAAACAGAGGCTCCAGCATCAACACGAACGGGTAGCGCCTCCGCCCCATCAGCTTCTGCTTCAGCACATAGGTGGCGACCGTCCAAGCTTGTGATATCGGTACGGGCATTGAGCCTGCTTATCTCCGGATTGACAAGGGAATAGTCCGACCGACCCCCCAGCCTCTTCCATTGTAACCGACAACCCCGCAATTCGCCGCCACTCGTTTTCGGAGGTAAGAACAATGTTCCCGGCTGGCACGCTACATGCCCTTAGCCATAAGCTGCGAACAAAGGCGTAAACTTCTCCAAGGCGCACGCAAAGTCAATGCCGCGATCTAACCTCCTCTCGCTCTTTGACGATTTCCACCGCAACTCCCGTGATGTCGCCGTGGTGCAGCGACGCGGCTATCGCCGCGAGTCTTGGACTTACACCAAACTAGCGCAAATCTCGTTTCTCTACGGGGACGAACTCAAGCGGCGCGGCGTCCGCACCGGCGACCGCGTCCTCCTCTGGGGCCCGAACAGCGCCGAATGGATGGCTGCGTTCTGGGGTTGCCTCCTCCGCGGCGCCGTTGCCGTCCCCATCGACGGCGGCGCAACTTCCGGCTTCGCCGCCCGTGTTGCACGTGAAACGTCCCCAAAGCTAGTTTTCGCCTCGGCGGGAAAACCCATTCTCGATCCCGCCATCCCCACACTGAACCTGGAGGATTTAGCCGACATCCCGGCGCACACTCGCGTCGCCATCACGCACCGGGTTGCCCGCCAAACGCCCCCGTCCATCTCCGAATCCCTCGCCGATGAACCCATCACCCGCAGCCACATGGCGCAAATCCTCTTCACCTCCGGCACCACCGCGGAGCCCCGCGGCGTCGTCCTTACCCACGGCAACTTCCTCGCCAATCTCGAACCCCTCGAGCGCGGCATCGATCCGTACCGCAAATACGAGCGCTGGTTTCATCCACTCCGTTTCGTCTCGCTCGTCCCGCTTAGTCACGTCTTCGGTCAATTCATGACGCTCTTCGTTCCGCCGCTGCTCGGCGCCACTGTTGTTTTTGAGCCTTCCGCAAACGCCGCCGAAGTTATCCGCGCCGTGAAACGCGAGCGCGCCACGGCCGTCATCGCCGTTCCCCACATGCTGGACCTGCTGCGCAGCGGCATCACGCGCGACCTCGAAGCGCGCGGCGAAAGGGAATGGTTCGAGCGCACTTTCGCCGCCGCCAACGGCCAAAAATTTCTTCGCCGCGCTTGCATGTTCCGCCGCATTCATCGCCGATTCGGCTGGAAATTCTGGGCCTTCATCTCCGGCGGCGCCGCGCTCTCCGCGGAAACCGAGGAGTTCTTCAGGCGCCTGGGCTACGCGGTGGTGCAAGGCTACGGCATGACGGAGACCGCGTCGCTCATCAGCCTCAACCATCCGTTTCGCGCTGCGCAGGGTTCCATCGGCAAAGTGATCCCGGGCCGCGAATTCCGCCTCGCCGAAGACGGCGAAATCCTCGTCCGCGGAGAAAACGTCGCCAGCGGCTACTGGCAAAAAGGCGCCCTCCAGCAGGCGAACGCGACGTCGCAAGAAAACGCCGGCTGGCTGCGCACCGGCGACCTCGGCGAGCTCGATACCGAAGGCAACCTTCGCTTCCGCGGGCGAAAGAAAAGTGTCATCGTCACCCCCGCCGGCCTCAACGTCTATCCCGAAGACCTCGAAGCCGCACTCCGCAAACAACCCATCGTCCGCGACGCCGTGGTCGTCCCCCTCGACCGTCGCGGAAACGCCGAACCTCTCGCCGCTCTCTTGCTAAGCGATGCAGATGAAGCCGCCGCCCGGCGCGCCGTCGAAGCGGCCAACAATTCCTTGGCGGAATACCAGCGCATGCGCCACTGGTTCATCTGGCCCGATCCGGATTTTCCCCGCACACCAACCGGCAAGCCCAGGCTGGCTCAAATCGCTGCACGCGCCACCGAACTCTTGAATGGAAACCCAGGCGATCCGTCAGCAACTGTACCGGCCGACCGTGGTGGGCGCTTCTCGTCAAAATCAAGCGCCAGTGTATCCGACCTGCTGACGAATCTCGCGATGCGAGACCAGTCGCATGATCTTGAGCGCGATCTCAACCTCAGCTCCCTCGATCGCGTGGAGCTCATGAGCGCTCTGGAGCAACGCTATCAACTCGAACTCAACGAAACCGTCTTCGGCGAAGCAAGAACCATCGCTGACGTCCAAAACCTGCTCCGCCAACCCGCCGCTCGCCGTTCTGAATACGCCTACCCTCGCTGGACCCAGCGCCAACCCGTCCGCTGGCTCCGCTTCGCGATCTACTACGCGCTCGTCTGGCCCGCCACGCAAATTCTCGGCCATCCTAAAATCCTCGGCCGCGAAAATCTTCAAAATGTCCGCGGCCCCGTTCTGGTCATTTCCAATCACGTCACGCGCCGCGCCGACATCGGCCTCATCCTCGCCGCCCTGCCGCCGCGCTTTCGTTATCGCCTCGCTACCACGATGGGCGGCGAGTCGCTCCAACGCATGCGCCGTCCCACAAGCGACTGGTTCTTCGCCAAGCGCTGGGCCTATCAACTCGGCTACTGGCTGGTCGTCGCGCTCTTCAACGTCTTCCCGCTCCCGCGATTTTCCGGCTTCCGCGAAAGTTTCCGCTACGCCGGTGAATCCGTCGACCGCGGCTACAGCGTCCTCGTTTTCCCCGAAGGCGAAGTCAACAACACGGAAACCGGGGAGATGACTGCATTCCAATCCGGCATCGGCGTCCTGGCGCAAAATCTCCGCATCCCCATTATCCCTATGCGCCTGGATGGCGTCTGGCAAATGAAACGCCAGCACCGCCGCCTCGCGCGCATCGGCGAAATCACCGTCCGCATCGGCACACCCATCACGTTTCCGCCCGCCACGCCGCCAGACGAAATGGCGCGCTCCCTGGAATCCGTTGTGCGCACGCTGTAGGACGATCCTCCAGCGCGCCAAAAGCACGACTTCCGGTTCTATGGCAAAATAGAAGTTTGCAGGCACGACTTTATGGCCCACAGAACCACTCTCGAAGCAGAACGCCCCGCAAAAACCGCGAAAGCGGGCAAAAAGCCTTCGCCGGAGGCAAATTCTTCCAAGGCCGGCTCACAAGAGCGTGAGCGCGTCTTCGACGCCTTCCGCCGCTGGGGCTACCTCGAAGCCAATCTCGACCCGCTCGGCTTTTTCGGCCCCTTCAAGCAGCCCGACCTCGAGGGCCTCTCCGGCGAAGCCGCGGAGGAAGCCCGCCGCATCTATTGTGGCACCATCGGCGCCGAATTCATGCATCTTCCCGAGCCGGAACGCCGCCGCTGGATCGCCGAGCGCATGGAAGGGCCGCAATCCGAGGTCGATCAGAAAAGAACTTTGGAGCGCCTGATCCGCGCCGACCTCTTCGAGCAGGTCCTGCAATCCCGCTATCTCGGCACCAAGCGTTTTTCTCTCGAAGGCGAAACCGCGCTGATCCCGCTCCTCGACTCCATTCTCGACACCGTCGGCGAACACGGCGCCCTCGAATCCATCATGGCCATGAGCCATCGCGGCCGCCTTAACGTCATGGTCCACGCCGCCTGCAAAACTCCCCATGAAGTCGTCGCCGGCTTTGAAGATGTCGACCCGCGCAGCGTTTTAGGCGCAGGTGACGTGAAATATCACGTCGGCGCCACCGGCACCTACGTCACCTCCACCGGCAAAGAAATCGGCATCCACCTCGTCTCCAACCCCAGCCACCTCGAAGCCGTCGATCCCGTCGCTATCGGCCGCGCCCGCGCCAAGCAAACGCGCTACGGCGCCGGCAGCGCCAAGAACGTTGTCCCCATCGTCATGCACGGCGACGCCGCCTTTGCCGGCCAAGGCATCTGGGCGGAAACGCTCAATCTCGCGGACCTTAAGGCCTACACCGTCGGCGGCACCATTCACATCATCGTCAACAACCTGATCGGTTTCACTACGCGGCCCGAGCAGGAGCACTCTTCTCGCTTCGCTTCCGACCTCGCCAAGCGCCAATCCGTTCCCGTGTTTCATGTGAATGGCGAGGATCCCGACGCGGTCGTGCGCGTGGGAAAGCTCGCGGCCGAATATCGAGCGCAATTTGGCAGCGATGTCGTGGTCGATCTCATCGGCTACCGCCGCCACGGCCATAGCGAAGTCGACGACCCCACCATTACCCAGCCGCGCCTCTACGAACGCATCAAAAATCATCCGCCGCTCTGGCGCATCTATTCTGAGCGTATCGGCGTGCAGCCCATGCAAATCGTCGAAGGCATTCGCAAGGAATACGAAGAGGAACAAAGCAAAGCCCGCGAAATCAAAAAGATCCCGCACCTGCGGCAGCTGCCGGAGTACTGGTCGGCCTACCACCGCGGCCGCTTCAAGCCCGAATACGAAGCGGACACCGGCCTCGCCCCCGAAAAACTCGCGGAAATCACGGACGCGCTCGTTCGCGTGCCCCAAGGTTTCCACGTGCATCCCAAAATCGCCAAGCTCCTCGAGCAGCGCGCCGAAATGGGCCACGGCAAACGCCCCGTTGATTACGGCTTCGCGGAAGCTCTCGCCATGGGTTCGGTTTTGCTCGAAGGCAATCCCGTTCGCCTGACCGGCCAGGACACCGAGCGCGGCACCTTCAACCAGCGCCACGCCCTTCTCGTCGACACGGAAACGGAAGAAGAATACTGCTCGCTCGCGCATCTCGCTCCCAATCAGCCCTTTTGCGAGATCCGCAACTCCTCGCTCTCCGAAGCCGGCTGCCTCGGATTCGAATACGGCTTCAGCCGCGATTACCCGGAAGCCCTGATTTTATGGGAAGCGCAATTCGGTGATTTTGCCAACGGCGCGCAGGTCATCATCGATCAGTTCATCAGCGCCGGCGAAGACAAATGGGACCTTCCCTCCGGCCTGGTCATGCTTCTCCCGCACGGCTACGAAGGTCAGGGTCCCGAGCATTCCAGCGCGCGCATCGAGCGGTTTATGCAGCTAGCCGGCGAAGAAAACATGCAAATCTGCCAGCCGAGCACCGCCGCGCAGTATTTTCACCTGCTGCGCCGCCAGGTCCGCCGCTCTTGGCGCAAACCGCTGATCGTCTTCACTCCCAAGAGTATGCTGCGCCATCCCGACGCTTCCTCCAGCATCGATGACTTCGGGCAGCCGCGCTTTCTTCCTGTCGTTCCCGACCGCGAAGTGCAGGACGCCAAGCGCATCCTCATCGTCAGCGGGAAACTCGGCCACGAGCTCCGCGCCGAGCGCCGCCGCCGCAAAGACACCTCCACCGCGATTATTTTCCTGGATCAGCTATACCCGCTGCTGCGCCCGGAAATTGCCGCCGCCATCGACGAGCATCCCAACGCCCGCGAAGTCGTCTGGATCCAGGAAGAGCCGAAAAATATGGGCGCGCATTTCTTCGTAGTGCCCCGCATCGGCCAATTAGTGCAAAGCAAAGGCCTCAAAATGCGCTCCATCAAGCGCTCCCCCAGCGCCAGCCCCGCCACGGGCTCCGCGAAAGCCCACGAACTGGAGCAAAAGACCCTGCTGAGTCTCGCGTTTACGACCATGCCCGCGGAATAGTACACTTCGTCTTTAACATTGCATTCATCAGCGTGTCATCCGGGCGTTATCGCTTGCGGCCAGACTGCGAGCCAGATTCGTGTCACAACAACACAGCACAGGTGAACGCCAACAATCCAATGCCTTTCCCATTTCGCGTCCCTACGGTACACTTCGAACAAGCCGGCGGGCGGAACGTGCCACCTGCATGAAACGTATCCTGATCATTGAAGACGACCGCGATATCGTCGAACTGGTTCGCTACAACCTTGCAAATGAAGGATTTCAAGTCCAGGCAGCCTTCGACGGCACCAGCGGTCTTAATACCCTGAAGAAAACGCCTCCGGATCTCCTGCTTCTCGACCTCATGCTTCCCAAAGTTTCCGGGCTCGATATCTGCCGGGAAGTTCGCCGGGACGACTCGCTGAATCGCCTGCCCATTCTCATGCTCACCGCGCGCGGCGAAGAAGCCGACCGCGTCGTGGGCCTCGAGATGGGCGCTGACGATTACGTCACCAAGCCGTTCAGCCCGCGCGAATTGCTGGCGCGCGTCAAAGCGCTGCTCCGCCGCGCGGAGCCGCCTTCGGACGCGCCCCGCACCATTGAGGTCGGCAAACTGGCCATTGATCCGGCGTCGTATCGCGTCAGTCATTCCGGGAAGCCCGTTCCGCTCAGCACGCTCGAATTCCGGCTGCTCTATTACCTTGCTTCGCGGCCTAATCGCGTTTTCACGCGCGACCAGCTTCTCGATGCCGTCTGGGGCACCGATCGTTTCGTCACTCCGCGCAGCGTGGATGTCTACGTCCGCCGGCTGCGCGAAAAGATCGAAAGCGATCCTGAGAATCCCGTCCACCTGAAAACGGTCCGCGGCGCCGGGTACTTGTTCGAAACTCGTGCGGCATAACCTTTTCTGGAAACTAACGCTGACGTTTTTTGCTTTGCTCGTGGGCGTTCTGCTCGCGGTAGATTTCTTCGCCGAGCGCGCGCTCCGCGAGGACTACGCCAACACGGCCTTCGCGCAGTTAGCCGCCATCGCGCACATTGCGCAAGCGCGCCCGCCGCACCTCACCGCCATTCCCCCGGCAAATCGAGATGAAATCAGCGCCCTGCAAAAATGGACGGCGGAAATGGCCGCCAGCGGCGCGCGTGTCACCATCATCACACCGAATGGTTTGGTTCTCGCCGATTCGCAGTCCGATCCCCGCACCATGGAAAATCACGCAGGCCGCCCGGAAATCCGCGACGCGCTCGCCAAAGGCGAAGGCCAGTCCACGCGCCACAGTGTCACCATCAATCGCGACCTGCACTATTACGCCGTGAAGCAAGACGTCGGCGCCGGGCCTCCCGTAGTGCTGCGTTTCGCAATTCCGCTGGCTACTGTGCAGGAGCTTCTCGGCTCTTTCCGCCGCAGCCTGTGGCTCGCTTCTGTCATCATCCTGTTGCTCGCGGGCGCAGCTTCGCTCCTGGTTTCCGTCAGCCTCTCCGCGCGCATCGAGCGCCTCGAAGAATTTTCCCGCCGCGTTGCCGAGGGTGATTTTCGACCGCTCCCGGGCGATGGCTCCGGCGACGCGCTAGAAAAACTCGGCGCTTCGCTGAATCAGACGGCAGCGCGGCTCGACCAGACCATTCGCACGCTAACCGAAGAGCGCAATCTTTCCTCGGCAATCCTTGGCAGCATGGTGGAAGGCGTCGCGGTAGTGAACGCTGCGGAGCGGCTGGTCTTCGCCAATCACAGCTTTGCGGAAATTTTGGAGCTGCACGCGCTCCCCAAATCAGGCAGTGCCCTGGTGGAAGTCGTGCGCCAGACGGAAATGATTGAAGCGGTGAGAAAAGTTTTGGCCGGCGAGCCGCGCGTGGAATCCGAGATCGTCACCGGGACGCTGCGCCAGCATTTCTTCGCCGCCACGGTTGCCGCGGTCCGCGCCGGCGAAACTTCCGGCGCAGTCGTCGTCCTTCACGACATTACCGAGCTGCGCAAGCTCGAACGCGTGCGCCGCGATTTTGTCGCCAACGTTTCGCACGAATTCCGCACCCCACTTACCGCCATTCAGGGTTTCGCGGAAACCTTGCTCGCCGGCGCCATGAACGATCCGCAAAATCGCGAGCGCTTTCTCGAAATCATCGTCGAGCACTCGCGCCGCCTCGCCCGCCTCACCGAAGACTTGCTAATGCTCTCCAAAATGGACGCCGACCGGCTCGAGCTCGAAATTCGCCGCGTCAGCGTCGCGCAGCTCGTCGAATCCTGCATCGAAACCTCGCGCCATCGCGCCGCAGAAAAAGAAATTGCCATTTCCGTCAAGCCCTTCAACGGTTTGCCCGACGTCGCCGGCGATCGCCGGCGCCTCGCGGAAGTCCTGCAGAATTTGCTCGACAATGCCACGCAATACACGCTCGGGCGCGGCAAGATCGCGGTAAGCGCCGAAGCGCGCGACGGCGAAATCATCTTCACCGTCGCCGATACCGGCATCGGCATCCCCACCGCCGATCAGCCGCGCATCTTCGAGCGCTTCTATCGCGTGGACGCCGCGCGCTCCCGCGAGGCAGGCGGCACGGGCCTCGGTCTGTCCATTGCCAAGCACATCGTCGAAGTGCATGGCGGCCGCATCTGGGTCGAAAGCGAAATCGGCCGCGGCTCGCAATTCCATTTCTCCGTCCCCATCTTCGACGCCGAGCGCATCGCCCGCGCAACTCCGTCCGGCGGGACACCCCGCAGCACCGGCCGGGCTTCCACGTAGAGGGTTCCTCCGGCTACGTTAGGACACCGCATTTTGTTTCGATTCGTTCACACTCGCTTCATCAACCCTTAATCGTCCTCGCCGAATATTTTGACTTACGAGCGGAAGTGTAAGTTGTCGACGCCCTTCCGCACGGAGGGCCGATCCATGGCGAGCGCCACAGCCGGACTCACGGAGGCAGTGCTGTACGACGCGCTGGTCAACTACCTCGTCTCCATGGCGCGCACCGTGGAAGGGGCCATGAATCGCGCCCTCGACGCGCTCACCTCCCTCGACAGCGCGCGCACCTCCGCGCTCCCCGGCGAAGTCTTTCTTCTCGAGCCGCGCATCAACGAAATGGAAATTGTGATCGACGAGCACGCCATACGCCTGCTGCGCCGCGGCTCCTTCTCCGACGACGAAATGCGCCTGATCGTGGCGGCGCTGAAAATCACCAACGACCTCGAGCGCATCGGCGACCTCGCCGTAAACCTCGCGCAAGGCGCGGTTTCTCTGCGCGAAATGCCGGGTGCGCGGATTCCGGAGGAGCTGGTCCCCATGGTTCTCGCCGTGCGCGCCATGGTCAGCAAGAGCCTCGGCGCGCTCATCTTTCGCAACGTCGAAATGGCCACGCAGGTTCTCGAAAGCGACGATGTCGTGGACCAATACCGCGACCGCATCTTCGAAAACTTGCTCGCCACGATGACCCAGCAAGCCACGCTGGTCAGCTCCAGCATGCAATTTATTCTGGCCACCCGCCACCTCGAACGCATCGCCGACCACGCCACCAACATTGCCGAAGACATCATTTTTTGGGTGCGCGGCCTCGATGTGCGCCATGGTCGCGGTCTGACCATGCGGCCGGATTTCTCTGGAGGGCAAGCCAACTCCGGGATCGCCAGCGAAACGGCCGGGGAAAGCCCGGTAGCCGGCTCGCCCCAGGCTGCCGCGGTCATCGAGAATTCACACGCGTTTGATGCCGGTGTGACCCCGGCCTGCGAGACTGAACGCGCTTGATCTTCACCAATTGTTCCTACCTGGGGACCGGCGCACCCCTGGCGCCGGTCCCTCCTCCTCCCTCTTGGCTCCTGTGGATACCGTCACGAGTTAACTAGACGGACTCCAGAACACGCGCGAAAGCGCGCCGCATGGTAAACTTAGATGTTTGGCTGGAGGCGAATCTCTGTGAACTGGAGCTGGTTTCTGCTGCGCTGTGCCATCGCGTTGACGCTTCTTACCTTGCTATTCCTTTCTCAGCGCTTTTGGTATCGCTCCATCTGGCGTGCGACCGCCAATTGGCGCATCGCCTGGCTCCGCGTCGCTGTGCGCCTCGTGTACGTCGCACTGCTGGTTCTGATTATCGGCTCCACGGTCGATGGATTTCGCATGGGCTACCGCCACCATCTGATTCCCGACGCCAAGATCACCATGTTCGCGGGCCTGTGGTTTACCAGCGCGCTTTTCGCCTATCTCGCGGTGAACCTGGTTCGCGTCATCGAGCGTCTCTGGGCTTCCTTGCGCTCTGTTGCCCGGCGCAACTCTGCGTCCGCGCCAAGCTCTTCGCCGGGCGCGATAACATCAAACGCGGCGCTAGCAACGCGCGCCCCTGCTGAGGCCGCCGAACTAGTCCCAAACCCTTCGCGCCGGTATTTCTTCCGCACCGCTTCCGCCCTGGCTGGCGCTGTTCCTTTCCTCAGCGTGGTCTATGGCTTCGCCGCCGAGCGCCTGGACTATCGCATCCGCCGCGTCGAAATCCCCATCGCCGATTTGCCGCCCGCCCTCGACGGCCTGAAAATCGTTCAGCTTAGCGACATTCACCTCAGCGGCGGCAGCATGAGCCGCACGGATGTGCGCCGCGCGGTGGACATGGCCAACGAGCTGGGCGCCGATCTCGCCGTCGTCACTGGAGACTTCATCACCGGAGCCGCGGACCCGCTCGCGGATTGCATCGACGAGATCCGCCAACTTCGCGCTCCCCTCGGCATTTTCGGGTGCAACGGCAACCACGAAATCTACGCCCGGGCCGAAGATGCCGCGCAGAAGCTCTTTGCGCAAGCCGGCATGAAGTTGCTTCGCCATGAAAATGTGCAGCTCGCGTTTCGCGGCGCGCATTTTAATCTTCTCGGCGTCGATTACCAGCGCGAGCGCGCACATAGCGGCCAGCGTGTGGAGATGCTTCCCG